>JAABUN010000439.1_pt1 | contig 108647 bp, 103 predicted proteins | sample 5559311 | NCBI WGS metagenome assembly JAABUN01 (sample SAMN10711877, study PRJNA513370) | rock metagenome | isolation source: Antarctica rocks | place: Antarctica: Victoria Land, Siegfried Peak sud | reverse complement strand
CGGGGGACAACGTGCAGATGGGGGTGGAGCTGATCACCCCGGTCGCGGTGGAGGAAGGGCTGCGGTTCGCCATTCGCGAGGGGGGTCGGACGGTCGGCGCCGGCGTCGTCACCAAGATCGAAGAGTAACCATGCGTTGCGGGTCGGCCAGCCATTTCGCTGGCCGACCTGCTTTCCGGCTGGCCTGGGATCAGTCCTGTGGCTGCCCGGGTATTGACGATGGTGTACACTCGGATCGTCTGAACGCGTAGTGCACAGCACCTAGGGTCGTAGCTCAATTGGTAGAGCAGCGGTCTCCAAAACCGCAGGTTGCGGGTTCGATTCCTGCCGGCCCTGCCCAAGGTACTCGTCGTGGAAGCATCCAGGGGACGGGGCGGCGCCCAAGCGGCTCCGTCCCGTTGTCTCTATCTCCAGAGCCGGGCCGACCGCGGTGAGGTCGTCCGGAAAACGACGAGATCTGGACCAGTTCGTTCGATACCAGACTGCATAGGGAAGGACGGGGCATGAGCGCCCAGCGCCGGTCATCGGCTTCAAACCGACGAACACGTGGTGCAAGCGGCCGCAAGCCCGCTGGCTCGGCGACGATCGATCCGACGATCGATGTCTCCTCGACCGAGGCTGTTGCGGTCGCTGAACCGACCGTCAAGAGTCCTCCCACCACGAGCCAGCCCCGGATGGCGACCGACCGGACTCAGCGTCAGTCTCGCCGGAACGAGCGGTTCGCCGGGGTGAGGCGGTACCTGAATGACACGCGCGCTGAGCTTCGTAGGGTGACCTGGCCCGATCAGCTCACGCTGAGAAACCTGACCCTCGTCGTGATCGCAGTCTCGACCGTCATGGGTCTGCTTCTTGGCGGAATCGACTTCGTTCTGCTCAGGATCTTCGAGGCGTTGTAGCACCCGGTGTTGCCAACACCACGTCACCGATCAGAGGAGGTCAGCCCATGGGGCGCCCAACGCTCAGAGAACGCCTCGCCGCGCGGCGGGCCGAAGAAGCCGGGTTGCCGCCCGCTTCCGAGGGCAGCTGGTTCGCGTTGCATACCTATTCCGGCTATGAGAATAAAGTCAAGAAGACGATCGAGAGCCGTGTCGACGCGCTTGATCTCGCCGACCGTGTCTTCGAGATCCTTGTCCCGACCCAGAAGGAGAAGGAGAAGGACCGCGAGGGCAAGCTCAAGGAAGTCGATCGGAAGGTCTTTCCGGGCTACGTACTCGTGCGAATGATGATGGACGACGACGCCTGGTATACGCTCCGCAACACGCCGGGTGTGACAGGGTTCGTCAGCATCAACAACCGGCCAATCGCCCTGGGCAGCGAAGAAGTCCAGAACATCATCACGGGGCTGACCGCACAGCCGCCGAAGCTCAAGGCGACGTTCTCCGTGGGTGACACAGTCCAGATCACCGATGGTCCGTTTGCTGACTTCCGTGGCGAGGTGAATGAGGTCAACGACGAGAAGGAGAAGGTGCGCGTCCTCGTGTCCTTCTTCGGGCGTGATGTCCCGGTCGAACTGGACTTTTTCCAGATCGAGACCGAGTCCTGAGCGACACCGTGGTATCATAATTCGTCGAAACCGGCTCCCGGGTTTGCGGCCTGGGAGTCGTTTTGTGTGCATGCCGCCGAAGATGTGGGTGGCAAGGTTGAAATGGAGAGACCATGGCCAAGCGAGTACGCGCCTACGTCAAGTTGCAGATCCCGGCTGGCAAAGCCACGCCTGCGCCGCCGATCGGTCCGGCCCTCGGCCAGCACGGTGTCGCGATCATGAACTTCGTCAAGGAATACAACGAGCGCACGGCCGCCCAGGCCGGTCAGATTATCCCGGTGGTGATCACCGTCTATGAAGACCGCTCGTTCTCCTTCGTCACCAAGACCCCGCCGGCCGCTGACCTCCTGCGTCGTGCGGCTGGCATCGACAAGGGTTCCAACAATCCACGGACGACCAAGGTCGCGCAGATCACCGCCGACCAGGTTCGCGAGATTGCGGAACTCAAGATGAAGGACCTGAACGCCGTCGACCTCGCGGGCGCCGTCCTGCAGATCGAAGGCACCGCTCGCAGCATGGGTATCGAGGTCGCCTAGGCGATTCGCGGACCCACTGCCCCAATCGTTTCTATTGCGGTGGAAGGGACCTCGGTCCCGCCAGACCACGAGGAGTAATCAGATATGGCCCGACATGGCAAGAAGTTTTCAGACGCGGAGAAGAAGGTCGAAGCCGGGCGGCTCTACTTGCCCGATGAGGGGCTGGCCCTGGTGAAGGAAGTCGCCTTCGCCAACTTCGATGAGACCGTCGAGGCGCATTTCCGTCTCGGCATCGACCCCCGACAGGCGGACCAGAATGTCCGTACGACCGCCATCCTGCCGCATGGGACGGGTAAGGTCGTTCGGGTGCTGGTCTTCGCCTCCGGTGAGGCTGAGCGGGTCGCGCTCGAGGCCGGAGCCGATTTTGCTGGTAACGACGAGCTGGTCACCCGGATCCAGGAAGGCTGGCTGGAGTTCGATGCCACGATCGCGATGGCGGATCAGATGGGCAAGGTCGGTGGCCTGGGGCGAATCCTCGGTCGACGCGGCCTGATGCCGAACCCGCGCTCCGGTACGGTCGTCCGTTCTCCAGACGACCTCGTCGGTGTAATCCGCGAACTCAAGGGTGGCCGGATCGAGTTCCGTAATGACCGGACCGGGATTGTCCATATGCCGATCGGCCGCAAGAGCTTCACCGACGTCCAGCTTCGTGAGAATCTGTACGCAGTGGTGGATGCCGTCAACCGGGCCAAGCCGAGTGGCAGCAAGGGCATCTTCTGCCGTACACTCACCGTCGCTACGACGATGAGCCCCGGTGTGGCGCTGGATGTGAACGTTGTGTTTGCGAACGCGACGAACTCCAACTAGGCGCCGACCGGCCATCGCGAGCTACGATTCCTGAGCCGGCCGCTGAGTAGCGTTACCGAACCGCAATCGAATTGCCGCTCTCCGGCCCCAGACCGTCGGTGCGTTTCCTCCTTCATGGATGCGCATAAACCCGACCGAGGCTCAGGATCGTTGCCGACCGACACCCCGTGTCATCGCATCGCGCCCTGCGCCATCAGGCGAGCCAGGGCGCGAATGCTTTTTCGGTTGACCATCTCGGTTGCCATCAGACGAATCCATCTCTACGGAAAGGAGGTAACGCATTTGCCTACTCAAGCAAAAGCCCTCGTCATCGACGAGCTGACCGCTTCACTCGGCCGCTCCGCGCTCACGATCGTCACGGACTACCGTGGTCTCGGAGTCGCCGATCTTCAGGCCTTCCGGAGCACGCTGCGTCCGCTGGACGCCGAATTCCGCGTGGCCAAGAACACGCTGGTCCGGATTTCGGCCAACAAGGTCGGGATCGATGGTCTTGATTCGATCCTTGAAGGTCCGACCGCTCTGGTGATGGCGTACGGCGATATCGTCGGGGTCGCGAAGGCGGTCTCCGATTTCGTTCGGACGTCCCGCATCCTGACCGTCAAGGGCGCGTCCCTTGGCACCACTGCCATCAGTATCGAGGAAGTTGAAGCACTCGCTTCGCTCCCACCGATCCTCGAGCTCCGCGGCAAGCTGGTCGGTCTTCTGGCCTCGCCGCTGTCGCGCACGGTCGGTGTCCTCAGTGGTCCGTCCCGCTCGCTGGCCTACGTCCTTCAGGCACGTTCCGACGCGCTTGGCGGCGGTGGTTCGGACAGCGACGAGATCGCTGCCGATTAGTTCTCCCTGGTCTGGTGCGTTGCGCCTGACCCCTGAATTCCCGAAGACGATCTGGTGCCAGCTCTTGAACGTGGCACCGACAAGGAGAAACCCGTGGCCGATACCAACACCCTGATCGATCAGCTCGAGTCGATGACCGTTCTGCAGATCAATGAACTCGTCAAGACCCTTGAAGAGCGCTGGGGCGTCAGTGCCGCCGCGCCGGTCGCCGTCGGTGGTGGGACTGCCGCCGCTGGAGGTGGTGCCGCCGCCGTCGTCGAGGAAGAGAAGACCGAGTTTGATGTCGTGCTGACCGAGATCGGTGCGAACAAGATCCAGGTCATCAAGGCCGTCCGCGAGCTGACGAGTCTCGGCCTCAAGGAGGCCAAGGATCTCGTCGAGGGTGCTCCCAAGAACGTCCGCGAGGGCGTCACCAAGGAAGAGGCCGAGACCGCCAAGACCAAGCTTCAGGACGCCGGAGCCAAGGCCGAGGTCAAGTAACGCGATCCATAGCGATCGGAGATCTCCGGCCGGGTTCGTCCCGCTGGGGATCTCTTCCTTTTCGGACCGAACCCAACGGTCCATCTGGCGCCCTGAACGGGAGCCGAACGGCCAGAAAAGGCGTGCTATACTCGTTCACTGCGGGGTGTGGCGCAGTCCGGTAGCGCACTAGTCTGGGGGACTAGTGGTCGGAGGTTCAAATCCTCTCACCCCGACCAGCATGACGCGATCGTGTATGCAGACGGCCACGCCGTCGGGAAGCCGTGACCAGAGGCGGTTGGCGGCCGGTGACATCGGGACGCCCCGATGGCGCGGCGTTGTCGATGGTGAGATTATGAGAAGTGCATCCACAACGGTAGGCAAGCGATACCGCATCATCATCGCTGACGATGAGTCGCTGATCCGGCTCGATCTGCGCGAGATGCTGACCCACCTGGGCTACGACGTGATTGCCGAAGCGGGCGATGGTCGGAGCGCTCTCGACCTGGCGCGCAAGCTCAAGCCCGATCTGATGATCATGGACATCAAGATGCCGGATCTGGATGGGATTGCGGCGGCTGAGGAGTTGACCCGGGAGCAGATCGCTCCGGTCGTGCTGTTGACTGCCTATAGCGATCAGGCTCTTGTCGAGCGGGCGAAAGAGGCTGGTGTCGTCGGCTACGTCGTCAAGCCATTCCGCGAGGCTGAGCTCATGCCGGTGATCGAACTGTCGCTGGCTCGTTTCGAGGAATTTCGTTCGCTTGAGCGCGAATTGGGCGATCTGAAGGAAGCCCTGGAAGCTCGCAAGCAGATCGAGCGGGCAAAGGGTGTGCTGATGGAAGTCTATGGGCTCAAGGAGTCCGAGGCGTTTCACCGGATTCGCAAGACCTCGATGGACGCCCGCAAGTCGATGCGTGATGTTGCCGAGGCGATCCTGCTTACGCACGAGATGGACATGCGGAGTGCGGCCGGCGACGAGGCCTGATCCTACTCTTATGCTGTTCCATTGAAACAGCGCGAAGAAACGCCACCGGGGCGAACTCCGGTGGCGTCTCTGTGCCTCACTCCGTTCGCTGGCGGACCGGTGGCGATCTATGGCCAGGACGCCACTGGGGTAGCCGCGGTTGTTGGCCGAACCATGGTGGTTCCGTCGGCGCTGATCGTCACGTCGATGGTCGACGGGGTGATCGTGTCCCATTCGACGCCGGCGGGAACGATCACGGTTGGCACCAGGGTGTACGTGCCAGGGGCCATGCCCGACACATCGATCGAGACGGTGATTGCGCCGTTGACCAGCTCAGGAACCTGCGATGATGACGCTGAGATTTCGATGCTCACCTGAGACGGGCTGGCGGTCGCCGTCTGGCCCGATGCGACACCGATGATCGATACCGGCAGGTTGGGCAGGGTCTGATCGACACTCTGCTGCTGGATCTGGACGATCACCGAGACGAGTCCATTGGCCGGTTCGATCAGTTGGACACCGTCCGGGAGGTTGGCAATCCCGACGTCGGTCGAAATCGTCTGGGTCGCGCCGCTGATGTCGACCGATTCAGTTTCGACGAAAGTCAGGTTGGCGAGCACATCGGCTGGCCCGGAGAGACGCACCGTCCGGGGTGTCGTCGTCGAGGTTCGCTGCTCGAACCCCTCCGCCGGAGCACCCACCACATTGGCAAGGATGGTTACCTCACGGCCAATGGACTGCACCGTCAGCGTTGCGTCGACGATCGATGGGTTGATGGTGACGTTCTGGATCGTGGAGTCGATCTCGTTCCCGTCGGTCGTCACCGCGTAGACCGGGGCGCGGACAGCGAATTCTCCAGTTTGCCCGGTGATGTCCACGTCGACCTGAGCGGTGGCGATCGACTCCATGATGCTTCGCGGCCCACTGATGGTGACGGCCGGCACCGAGAGCCGTTGCCCAGTGACTTGACGGTCGGTCTGGTCGGCTGGAAGGGTCTGCACCTCGATCGGGAAGACCTCGCTGATCAGGTCATCCACCACGATCGACGTGGTCGCTGGGATAATGTCATAGGTGACGAAGCGCTGCTCGTCCACCGGGATGATCGGCACGGTGTAGGTTCCTGGCTGGTTGATACCATCCAGATCAAGGGTCAGAGCGAGGCTACTGTTGCTGAAATCCTCGATGACCGATTCCGGCCCGGACGCGTTCACGTCGGCGACGATCTGGGTGGTCGAAACGACCAGGCCGTCGCCGGGGACGCCGTTGGCAACCCGAACGTTCGAGGCCGATCGGGACAGTTCAGGGTCGGCCAGACTCGTCACCCAGCCCCAGAGCAGGACAGCCAGAATCACGGAGAGCGTGATCCGGAGCAGGACGCTGCGGTTGGGTCGGAATTGCGCAAGTTTCATCGATCGCCTGTTTTCATGTCACCGACCGGTCTGCAGGTGTTCCTGCTTTCACTGGATGACCTTGCTGGTGTCAGCTTCCCGGCGGACAGGTGGCTTGGGGGTTCCGATCTTGACGTCGGGTACGACCGGGGCAGGGCGGTTCGTTGCTCTCGCCGGGTCGATGAGACGGTGCTGGACGATTTGGGCCCAGGACGATGTCGTGGACCGGTTCTGCGGTCGGTCGAGCCGCAGGAGCGATCTCAGGACGCGACGCAGGCGGTCCTGATCGAGGTTCCGGATCAGTCGGCCGTTGTGGGCGACGGACATCTGCCCGGTCTCCTCGGAGACCACGACCGCCAGCGCGTCGGATTCCTCGGTAATCCCGATCGCCGCGCGATGGCGGGTGCCAAGTTGCCCGGTGGCCGAGATATTGTCGGTCAACGGCAGCACGACACTGGCTGCCACGATCCGGTCGCCCCGGACCAGGACGGCCGCATCATGCAGGGGAGAATTCGGAAAGAAGATCGTGATCAGGAGCTGTCGGGTGAGCTCTCCATCGATTGGCACCCCCCGGTCGGCGAAGTCCTGGAGACCCGTCTCGCGCTCGATGACGACCAGTGCCCCGAACCGCTGGCGACTGAGCTGGACACCGGCTCGGACGATCTCATCCACCATGCGGTCGAGGGCTTCGTGGGGCGTGGCGTTCTGGAACGGAGGCCGGAGCCACGATCCGGTGTGGCCGAGCTGCTCGAGCGCGCGACGGAGTTCCGGCTGAAAGATGATCGGCACGGCCACGACCAGGGCTGGCCAGAGTCTCGCCAGCAGCCAGTTGAATGTGGTGAGCTGCAGGGTATTCGCCAGAAAGAAGACCAGGGCCGTCAGGATGACGATGCCCCGGAGGAGCTGGGTGGCGCGAGTTCCCTGGGCGACCCATAGAAGCCAGTAGATGATGATAGACACGACAGCGATGTCGAGCAGGGTCCGAAAATCTAGGAGGCGGAAAACGAGCCAACCGACATCAGGCATTCAACCACCGGGGCGAGAAACGACACAGACAACCCGCTCATTCTAGCACTCCCTATCGGCAGATCCTGCGCTGGAAGTGTGCTGGCTGAATCGCGTCAGCGCCCTCGCCGAGGGCGTGGAGCCGGAAGGTAGGCCGGTCGGCGGAAGTCGTCCGCGTCGATCCAGACCGCCGTCGTCAGGCGCTGGTCAAGGAGCCGACTTCTGACCCGATCCTCGATGTCGTAGATATCGTGGTTGGATGTCACGACCGTGGCCAGACGCTGGTTGTAGCGATGATTAAAGATCTGGAAAAGCTTCTCCCTGGCCCACGGCGTCGTGTTCTCGGTGCCGAGATCGTCAAGAATCAGGAGGTCGGCCTGGCGGATCTGCTCGAACCGCTCGTCGTAGTCAATCCCCTTGGTCGGGTCGAACGTCGCCCGGAGGTGATCGAGGAGATCGGGGACGACCGCGAACAGGATTGGGGCTGACGGTCGCCGGATCATCATCTCGTTGGCGATTGCAACGGCCAGATGGGTCTTGCCGGTGCCAACCGGGCCATGCAGGAACAGCCAGCCGTCCGGATTCTCAGCGTAGTCACGTGCGGATTGGAATGCCTCGTCGATCCCACTAATTGAGCCGTCGAACTGCTCGAACGTCTGGGTTGTGAAGGCGTCCAGATTGGACATGCGGCCGAGCTCGTTGGCGCGACGCTCGTTCTGCTCGCGGACCTTACAGTCGCAGGGGATCAACTTGCCAAAACTTGGGTGACTTGGGGGCACGTCACGGCGCAGGTACCCTGCGTCGTTGCAGATCGGGCAGTCAGGAGCTGGCGCCATCGGCGGCTCGTAGCCCGGCGGCCGGATCGGCTCAACGAGATGGATACGGCGCAGGACATCGCCCAGTGGCTTCATCGAGGCGAACCCCTTCCTGTTCCCGCGGCGGACTGACCCGACCGATCATCAGCGTTCGTGAAGCGGGACCGATCGTCCTCGCCGCGGCCGCTGGTGTTCCATGAGTCCAGGATCCGCTGGATGTACTTCCAGTTTCGACGGTTGTAGTTGACAGCCTCGGTGATCGCGTCCTCGATCCAGTCCTGGGGGTACCTCTCCATCGCGTCGACGATCTGATCGGCGACCAGGGGAGTGAGGAGCCCGATGTTCTGCTCGTAGCGCCGGAAGATATTCGGGCGCTCGGGCCGGATCCGCGGAACGTCGTTGCCGTCCCAGACCGCCTCAGGTGCGGCGACCGCTCCACGCGACATGGCCGCAACCATTGCCTGCGAAGTCGGTGTGTTGACATAGTACCAAGTCCGGTCGCCCTGTTCATACTGGGCGATGAACCGGAGGAGCGAGCCGCGCCCGACCGAGAGGTCGATCCCGTTCGTGATCCGGCGGTCCGGCTCGTTGGGATTGCCTGGCACGCGCAGAGCCGTCCGCAGGCTGGGATCGCGAAGCAGACCGTAGTGGGCAACCGGAGAGTGGAACCCACCAGCCTCATGGACGATCCGGAACATGGTCAGCGTGACATGAAGCTCCGCTGGCTCGGCGATGCTCGGCAGCAGGTCAGTGAAGAAGGCGTGCGGAATCGGGACAGACGGGTCGGTCCCGACGATGAAGCCACCGAAGCGTTCCCCCATCGCTAGCGACTCGCGTCCCGGTGAACTTCGAGGTCGGCGAATCGCGCCGTCTGCTCGAAGAAGCGCAGGTTGATCGAACCGACCGGGCCGTTGCGGTGCTTGGCGAGGATGATCTCGGCGATGCCGCGCTTGTCGGTCTCTTCGTCGTACTTCTCTTCCCGGTAGATGAACATGACGAGGTCGGCATCCTGCTCGATGGACCCGGACTCCCGCAGGTCGGACAGCATCGGGCGATGATCGGATCGGGTCTCGACGGCGCGGGAGAGCTGGGAGAGCGCGACGACGGGAACGTTGAGTTCCCGAGCCAGGCCCTTCAGCCCGCGTGAGATCTCGGCGATCTCCTGGACGCGGTTGTCGTTGCGCCGGCCGCTCGACATCAACTGGAGATAGTCGACGACGATCATGTCCAGCCCTTGCTCGGACATCAGGCGACGAGCCTTGGAGCGGACCTCCATGATCCCGGCTCCGGCCGTGTCGTCGATGAAGATCTTCGCCTCGCCGAGGCGACCGAGCGCTCGGGACAGCCGCTCCCACTCATGGTCGTCCACCTGTCCGAGCCGAAGCCGGTGGGAGTCGATGCCGGTCTCGGTCGAGAGCAGTCGATAGGCGAGCTGCTCGGCGCTCATCTCCATCGAGAAAATGCCGATCGACTTGCCATGGAGGAGCGCCGCGCCGTGGGTGATTCCCAGCGCGAACGCCGTCTTGCCCATACTCGGCCGAGCGGCAAGGATGATGAGGTCGGAGCGCTGGAAGCCACCGGTCATGGCGTCGAGGTCGGTGTAGCCGGTTCCAACGCCGACGATGGCGTTGCGGTTGTCGCCGTTCGGTGTGATCCGGTTGAAGATGCCCTCGAGCACCTCGTCCAGTGGGACGAAGTCCCGGGTCGTGCGCTGCTGGCTGATCTGGAGGATAAGCTTCTCGGCCCGATCGAGTGCGATCTCGGTGGTGATCGAGTCCTCGAAGCCGATCTCGACGATGTCGGTACCGGCCGAGATCAGGCGGCGGAGGGCGGCATCGCGCTCCACGATTCTCGCGTAGTACTCGACGTGGACCGATGTCGGAACAGCCGTCAGCAGGCTGGCCAGATAGGCGGTCCCGCCGGCCCGATCGAGCTGACCGGCGTGGTCGAGCCGGTCGGAGAGCGTGACGAGATCCGAGGGCAGACGGTCCTGATAGAGGTCCTTGATCGCCCGGAAGATGACCTGATTGCTGGGAAGATAGAAATCTTCCGGGCGCAAAAAGGAATCGACGCGGATGATCGCGTCGCGGTCGATCAGGAGACTCCCGAGGACGGACTGCTCCGCGTCGATATTGTTGGGTGGGAGACGATCGACCGCATGTAGCGCGACCATCGCGGAGGCTCCTTTCGTGACGCTTCCGGGAGGATGGTCCGCGCGTCGGGCGAAGCTGCCCGTGAGGAACGGGCAACCTCGAACGCGGTTCGGTTGTAGGTTCCAGGTCGGACGCGGGAGTCCGACCCGGGCGGGCGCTCGCTAGACCTCAACAGTCTCCGGCTCGACGTCGGCCGTGTCAGTTGTCTGGTCCTCGACAACCGCCTCGGCTTCAACCGTGACAGTGATCGTCGGGCGGAGCCGACCAACGAGGTGAATGGTGACCGTGTGCGTGCCGGTCGAGCGGATCGCCTCAGTCAGGACAATCTTGCGGCGATCGACTTCCTCGCCAACCAGCGTCTCAAGCTTCTCCGCGATGTCGCCAGCCGTCACAGAACCAAACAGGCGCCCGGAATCCGCGCTGGCTCGGGCCGTGAAGACCAGCCGCTGGCCGTTGATCTTGTCGGCCAGGGCCTGAAGCTGGGCTTCCTGCTTGGCGACCTTGCGAGCCTGCACGCGCTGGATCTCGGCGACCTGCTTGAGCTCGCCATCGGTCGCCAGGACCGCGAATCCCTTGGGAATCAGGTAGTTGCGGGCGAAGCCATTCTTGACCGTGACGACATCCCACTTCGTTCCCAACTGGGGAACATCCTCGCGGAGCACAATCTTCATGGTGACGGAACCTCTCTCGCACGCTTCGATGGGTCAGGATTCGGATGCTACAAAGCCGGGAGCGAACGGCCGAAAGTCGCACGACGCCCACCGCTCTGGCGGTTAGATGAACGATGAACTGTACCACGGCAGACCGAACACGTTGTAGCCTCCGCGATAGCAGGGCCATGCCGCACGAGTTGCCGGCGCGGCCCTGCTTTCCCTACCGGGCCGTCAGGTAGGTGGAGGCGATGAACCCACTCCCGTAGCCGGTATTGCGCAACGGGTACCACGTGTAGCCGTTTGCGGTCGTTGGCGCGCCGGTAACCGTGAAGACCTGGCCGGCCGGGATCAGGTTGACGATTGGCGACGACGTGCCCGGTCCGGACCGGTAGTTCACGGATCCGGAATTCGTCGAGACCGGGGAGCCGACGGCGAACTGGCCAGATGTTGGCGGTGGCGTGGTCGGGGGCGTCCCGCCGGCGACAAGGAACGCTCCGGCGAGGTAACCATCACCGAACGTGGAGTTCCGGACCGGATACCAGGTGTAGCCACTGGCAGCGGTCGGGGCGCCGGTGACCGTGAAGACCTGGCCGGTCTTCGCCACCCCGATGATTTGGGCGGTCGTGCTTGGACCAGCCCGGAAGTTGACGTCACCGCCAGTGACGGAGACCGTCGAACCGACCGTGAACTGCCCGCTTGGCGGCGGCTGGGTCGGCGGGGGGGTGGTCGTCCCTCCCCCAGCGACCAGGAAGGCTCCGGCGATGTATCCGCTCCCGTAGACCGTGCTGCTCACCGGCACCCACGAGTAACCGTTGGCCGAGACGGCCGCACCGGTGACGGTGAACACGCGACCGTCCGGGATGACGCCGTTGATCGATGCACTCGTACTGGGTCCGGAGCGCAGATTGATCGTTCCGCCAGTGACCGTCACGTTCGAACCGACCGGAAACTGACTCGGGACTGGCGTCGGTGGTGGGGTCGTTGGAGTCGTCACGCCGGGGATGTTCAGCTGACTGGCAAGCGACCAGCCGCCGCCGTAGCCCTGGCGGTAGACGCCGTACCAGGTCTGGCCGGCCTCCTGCTGGGGGCCGTCAGTGATCTGGACCTGGACTCCGGCCGGGAGGGTGGAGAGGATGGACCACTGCGTCCCGGGGCGAGATCGCACGTTGGCGCTCACGAGCGTCGTCCCGTAGATGACCTGCTCCGGTGGTGCGCCAGAGCCGCCGAGTGTGAGGTAGTCCTGCGTGACCCAGCCGGAACCACTCGTCGCGGTCCGGATAGACCACCACGTCGCGCCACCACTCTGGGTCGGGCCACCGATGAGCGTCACCGCGGTACCGGTGGAGAGGGTGCCGATGACGTTGCCGCCGGTCCCTGCGGCGGCGCGGAGCCGGACGCCATCAGAGTTGATCGTCGCATTGGCGCCGATCCCGAAGGTCGTGGGCGGCGCGACGGATACCTTCGTCAGGAAGTCGCGAACGGCCCAGCCGGTCCCGGCGGTGGTGCTGATCTGCCACCAGGTGTAGCCGGTCGCGGTTGTTGGTCCACCGACGACCTGGCCCTGCGTGTTGGTCGGCAGGGTCGCGACGACCGAACCGGACGTGCTCGGTTGCGAGCGGAGGTTGAGGAGGTCGGTCGAGACTTTGACCGTGTCGCCGATCGCGACTCCAGAGGGGGCGCTCGACGGCGCGATCACGGTGTTGGCGACGAAGCCGGCACCGTACGAGCCGGTCACGGGATACCAGGTGTAGCCGTCGGCTGTCGTTGGAGCCCCGGTGATCGTCAGGAGAGTGCCGAGGTTCATCGCCGCGAGCGTCTGCCCGGAGATCCGCGCCGTGGCCCGAAGGTTGGCCCCCGCGACACTAACTGCCACGGTCGAGCCGGTCTGGTAGCCGGTACCGGGATTCGTCGCGCCGCCGTTGATGACCTCGTTGACGTACTGCCGGATCAGCGGCAGATCGTCGTAGAGATAGTCACCGGGGCAGGTCGACTGGTTGACGTCCCGGTGCGAGGCAATCGTCGGCAGGTTGGGGACCTGCAGGAAGTCGGCTGAGCCGAGTGGGTTGAGGTTTCGGCCGACGTAGGCTGTGATCGCAACGATCGCGGCCTGGGCGGCGGTCGTCACGTCCTGGAACGCGAACTTCCCGATTACGCCGATGCCGGCGCCACCGTAGGCGTACTGGAAGGCATGGCCGCCGACGACGTTGTCGCCACCACTCCTGCCTTCGTAGATGTTGCCCCGGAAATCGACCAGATAGTTGTAGCCGATGTCGCCCCAACCCTGGGTGACGGTGTGGTAGTAGTAGATCGACCGCATGGCCGCGAACGGATCCTGGAAGTTCGGCGTGTCAGTGTGGTGGATGATGATGTGCTCCACCTCGACGTATTCCTTCTCCCAGATCTCACCGACCTTGTCATACCGGAGTGCTTCGTCCGCGCCCCACTCGGCCCGCGAGATGATGCGAGGCTTCGTCACAGCGGCGGTGGAGACGTCCCCGGACTGGGCGTCGAAGGTGAGGGGCCCGCCGGTGCTGTCGAGGTACGTGAAGCTCAGCCCGGCGACCTGCGTCGAGGCACCGTCGCCATCGGCGGTCTCGTACCGGACGTAGCTGCTCGGCTCGGTGAAGACGAGGTCGGCGAACGTGCGACCATCACGGGTCGGGCGGCCAACGTCGTTGCTGGCCGCGACCGCGACCGGATCGGTGTAGGTGACATCGTCGGCGCTGAAGCTGACAGCGACCGTGACGGGGAAACCGACCGAGCCCGACCAGTGAACGCCGAGCGCCGTGAACGGGAAGTTGCTGACGAAGGAGTTCACTCCGCCGGCGCTGATCGAGGCGGCACCGACGCCATCGCCACCCTCGACCCAGGTGTCGGCCAGCGTGACGCTGCTCTGCGCCAGCGCGGCGTCAGGCGTCCGCGTCGCCGAAAGGCCGGAGACGGCCAGAGCACCCGCCGCAACGCCGGCTTTCAGGATGACCCGGCGGTCCAGCCGGAGACGGGAACCAGCGAAGGCCGTTCCCGCCGTGACGAGCCGCTCGCTCCGGACGTGTCTGCTGTCGTTAAGCGGCTCGCACATGGTTGAGGTCCCCCTGATTGCATTTCGTCGATGCGGGACTCGATCGCCCCTGACCCCAGCCAGGTCGGGCACGAGCGAGAGACGGTTGCGTCGATCCACGGCCTCGCCGCCGATGGCTCGATCACCGTAACAGGTGTACGTACACCTGTCAATTGTTCGCAATGAACGCTTTCTGCCGACGTGAATCGCGGACATTGTATACGCACTCGTGGCGTCATCGCTCGGACGACGCGCTCGCTACCACTTTCCGCTCGGCGATCGAACGACGAAGGAGTTCGAACAGGGCGATCGAGCCGGCGGTACTCGCGTTCAGCGAGGCAATTCGACCGACCATTGGGATCACCGCAAGGACGTCACAGTGCTTCCGGAGGTTGGGACCAATGCCCGGTCCTTCGGCGCCGACGATCAGGACGGCCGGCAAGGGCAGGTCGCCGGTGAACAGGTCGACCGACCGCTCGTCCTCTTCGAGCCCGATCGCCCAGCGGCCGGTCTTCTTGGCCCGCTCGACCGCCTGAACGAGGTTGGGGACCTGAGCGACCTGAACCAGCTCGACGGCCCCGGACGAGGCGTTGACAACGGCCGGCGTGATGCTGACCGAGCGGTCCTGCGGGATCACGACACCCGCCACACCGGCCGCCTCGGCGGCCCGGAGGAGCGTGCCGATGTTCTGCGGGTCCTGGAGATGGTCGAGGATCAGGATCGGTCCGTCCTTCGGGATCAGATCCTCGTACTCCGCGTACTCGTACGGTTCGGCGTCGAGCCCAACGCCCTGGTGGTTCGCACCCCGAGTCTCGTCGTCGAGCGCCGACCGGGGATACGTCGCTACGGCAAGACCCGCCTGCTCGGCCAGCGCGATGATCCCGCGGATCCGCTCGTCCTCCTGGATACCATCGACCAGCAGCAGGCGATGCAGACGGCGTCGACCACGCAGGGCTTCGGTCACGCCATTGCGACCATAGAGCAGCTCCCCCCGGATGTTCAGATCGATCGCCGGTCCGCCCGACAATCCTCCGGGACCGCCCGGCGGTCGGCTTCCCGGACCAGACCGAACGGGTGGTCGACCGAACCCGGCATCGCGGCCCCGTGGTGGCGCTGGCCTCCGTGAATCCCGTGGTGATCTGCCCTGTCCGCCTCGCTCACCCATGCCGCCATGTCCCTCCGGTTGAACTGTCCTCGACCACTACTCCGAGCGCACCTAGTCGGTCACGAATGCGGTCCGCCAGCGCCCACTGCTTCGCCGCGCGGACCTCGTCCCGGACGCTGACGAGCAGATCGATGAACGGATCGGCGCTTTGGCCAGCGGACACCGGTTCGTCGAGGACCAGCCCGAGCACGCTGATCAGCTCGACGAAGCTGGTCTGGGCGTCCTGGAACGACGCGTCAGGACCCTCGGCGCGGGCCCGGTTGAGCTGGCGGGCGAGGTCGAACAGGGCGGCGGTCGCTTCCGGTGAGTTGAAGTCGTCTGACATCGCCGCGTGGAAGCGACGCTTCACGTCCATCACGGCTTTCAAAAGGCTCGTGCCGGCTGAAAGGGCATTGGAGTCAGCGATCGGGACCGCTGCCGCGCGGAGCCGGGCGAGTCCATTGTTGGCGCCCTGAAGGCCATCCTCGGTGAAGGTCAACGGGACCCGGTAGTGGGACTGCAGGACGAGGAGCCGGAAGGCCATCGCGAGGCCCCGGTCAGCCAGCTCGCGGATCCGGACGAAGTTGCCGATCGACTTCGACATCTTCTCGCCGCTGAACTGGAGCAGGCCGTTGTGGACCCAGTACCGGGCAAACGGGTCGACCCCGAGCGCGGCCTCGGTCTGGGCGATCTCGTTCTCGTGGTGTGGGAAGATCAGGTCGGTCCCGCCGCCGTGGATGTCGATCTGGGCGCCCAGATGGGCCGAGCACATTGCCGAGCACTCGATGTGCCAGCCGGGGCGGCCGTCGCTGAAGGGACTGGTCCAGAACGGCTCACCGGGTTTGGCCGCCTTCCAGAGGGCGAAGTCCAGTGGGTCGGCCTTGCGCTCATCGACATCGATCCGGGCGCCGGACAGGAGGTCGTCGAGGAGACGGTGCGACAGCTTGCCATAGCCGTCGAAGGAGCGGACCCGGTAGTACACATCGCCATCGACGAGGTAGGCCGCGTCCTGAGCGATCAGCCGCTCGATCATCGCGATGATGCCTGGTAACTCGTGGGTCGCCTGGGGATAGACATTGGCGGGCTGAATGTTGAGTTCGGCCGTGTCGGCGTGCCATTGCGCAATCATCGTCTCGGTCAGGTCCCCGGCAGCGATGCCCTCGCGGTTGGCCCGGTTGATGATCTTGTCATCGATGTCCGTGAAGTTCTGAGCGTGCCGGACCTCGTAGCCGCGGAAGCTCAGGTATCGCTTGATGACATCGAAGATGACTGCCGACAGCCCATGGCCGATGTGGGCGCTGTCATAGACCGTCACGCCGCAGACGTACATCCGGACGACGCCCGGCTCGATGGTCTGTAGCGGTGTGACCCGGCGGGTCAACGTGTCATAGAGCTGGATCGGTGGCAGATCGGTGCTCCTGGCGGGAACAGAGGGACTGGGCGATGACATGACCGGACGACTCCTTCGCGGGGCGGACCCAGCCGAGTCCTGAGAGGCATCGTGGTCGATCCGTTCGGCCCAGCGTAGGGCATTGCGGTTCGACAGTGCAGTCAGCTGCCACCCTGGATCAGAGGGCGGCCGGGATACACCGGTCCGCGCTGCGCTCCATGACTTCGAGGCGGGCTTCCAGCACGTCGATCCGCTCGAGGAGCGCCGCCTGGATCTCATCGGGCGACGCCGGCCTGACCGCCAGCCCAGTCGTGAGGTCGATCTCACGGAGGATGCGGGCCGGCACACCGCCGACCGTCGCGCCGGCCGGAACGCTTCGAACGACGACCGCGCCGCTGCCGACCCTGGCATCGTCGCCGATGGTGACGTCGCCCAATACGGTCGCTCCAGCCCCGATCTGAACACGATCACCGATGGTCGGATGCCGGCGACCCTTCGTTCGGGCGGTCCCGCCCAGTGTCACGCTCTGGTAGAACAGGACATCGTTGCCGACGACCGCGGTCTCTCCGATCACGACGCCCATCCCGTGGTCGATGACCAATCGGCGGCCGATCGTGGCGCCGGGGTGAATCTCTATTCCCGTGAAGGCGCGGCCGAGGTGAGAGACGAGGCGGGCGGTGACCCGGAAGCCACGGCGGTGCAATCGGCTAGCGACACGATGAAACTGCAGGATGTGAAATCCGGGGTAGGCAAGAATCACCTCGAGCGACGACCGGGCGGCCGGATCGTTGGCTCGGATGGCCCTGATGTCCTCTCGCCACGTTCCCAGAACCATCGGCTCCACACCCTGTCTCATCGTCCGCGCCTCGGTACCGTTTCGTGCTGATCGAATTGAGGCTGGCCCGTTACTTCGACGCCGCCCTGGCCGCGGCCGGCGTCCGGTCCTTCGTGACCGCTGCGGCTGGCTCCGCCTTCGTGCTTCCGGTCTTCTCGGCGGCGACCTTCTCGGTCGACCCACCTTCCGGCTTCCTGGATGCGCCCTCGGACTTGTCCGCCTTGTCCGCCTTGTCCGCCTTGTCCGTTTTGTCCGTTTTGTCGCCGCCGGCCGAGTCACCGCTGCTGGAATCGCTCGCGTCAGCGGCGGTTCTGGCCTTGTCTTTGTCCTCGCCGGACTTCGAACCGTTCCTGCTGTCGTTGATATAGAAGCCGGTCCCCTTGAAGACGACGCCAATTGGCTGGATAACCCGGCGGATCGACCCCTCGCAGGTTGGGCAGACGGTCAGTGAGTCCTCGGAGAATGACTGTCGGATATCGAACTGATGGCCGCAGTCTCGGCAACGGTAGGCGTAGATCGGCATCGAAGCTCCGTCCCTGATCGCGGTCAGGGTGCGTGGTGAAGAAGGGTCAGAGGGTCAGCTCGTCTCTGGAGAGATTCGTTCGTCGGTCGTTGATGGCCCGTTTCAAAAGCAGGCCATCCGGCATTGTAGGTTGTTTGCCAACTGTCCTCAAGCTTTGCGAAGGGAAGTATCGCTTACCCTCGCTTACCGTGCCGGTCGAGTGGTGCTCCTTAGACCGCGACGGGTGACGCGACTCGGGCGATCGGTTCCATCTCGTCCCAGCGTGGACCAGCGTTGACGTCGGCCAGCAGCGGGACCGCCAGCTCAGCCGCGCCCTCCATGATGCCGAGGACGAGTTCGGCGGTGGCCTCGAGATCAGCCCGTTCGACTTCGAGAACCAACTCGTCGTGGACCTGTAGCAGTAGTCGCGCCCGGAGATCGGACTGGCCGAGGGCCTCGTGGAGCCGGATCATCGCGACCTTGATGATGTCAGCGGCCGTGCCCTGAACCGGCATGTTAACCGCCATCCGCTCCGCTCCGAGGCGGCGCATCCCGTTGCTGGACGTCAGATCAGGCAGGTACCGGCGTCGGCCGCTCGGTGCGACGACATAGCCATTCCGGGCGCCATCGTTGATCGTCCGGTCGAACAACTCGCGGACCTTCGGGAGGCGGGCCCAATATTGCTCGATGAACTTGCCGGCGTCGGCATTGCTCAGCCCCGAGTCCCGCGCCAGACCGAACGCCTGCATTCCGTACATGACGCCGAAGTTGACCGTCTTGGCGACGCGACGCTGATTGGGCGTCACCTGGTCGAGGTCGATCCCGTAGACGATCGCCGCGGTCGCCTGATGGATGTCATCGCCGCGCCGAAACGACTCGACCAGGAATGGTTCGCCGCTCATGTGAGCAAGCAGTCGGAGCTCGATCTGGGAGTAGTCGGCGGAGAGCAGCACGGCGTCTTCGAAGAGGCGAAAGTCGGGCCGGGTATCCGCGACGAAAGCGTGGCGAACGCGGCGACCCTCGTCGGTCCGGATCGGGATGTTCTGGAGATTCGGGTTCGTCGAGGACAGCCGGCCGGTCGCGGCGATGGTCTGGTTGAAGGACGTGTGGACCCGACCAGTGTCTGGATGGACCGAGAGCGCGAGCGAGTCCACGTAGGTTGACTTGAGTTTGGACAGCGACCGGTGCTCGAGGATCAGGGCAACGATGGGGTGGGCGCCGCGGAGCCGCTCCAGCTCGTCGGCATCCACCGACAAGCCTGTCTTGGTCTTCCGGCCAGCGGCGAGACCGAGCTCGACGAAGAGCAGGTCGGCGAGTTGCTTGTTCGAGCCGATGTTGACCTCCCGGCCAGCCGCCTCCTGGATGCCGCCTTCGAGGATCGCGAGCCGCTCTGTCAGTTCGGTCGAGAAGGTGGCGAGATAATCGGTGTCGACGGCGATACCGGTGCGCTCCATCGCGACGAGGACTGGCACGAGGGGCTGCTCTTCGTTGTAGAGCAGGTTATCCAGCTCCCGCTCGGTGATCTCGGGCGCCAGCGCGTCGGCCAGGGCCAGCGTCGCCTCCACATCACCACAGGCGTAGGCGCCCGCCTGGTCTCCGGAGACGATATCCATCGTGAGCTGTTTCTTGCCGATGCCAATCAGCTCCGTGATCTCGGTCATCTGGATACCGAGTCGCGTAAAGGCGAGGTCCTTGAGCCGAATCGAGGATTCACCGAGCGCGAAGGCCGCGATCATCGTGTCGAAGGCCAGCGGGACGATGGGAAAGCCGTGGCGGGACATGACCTGGAGGTCGTATTTGCCGTGGTGGGCGATGACCTTCGTCTCACCTCCGAGGGCCAGGGTCAGTCGCTCCCGAAGTAGTTCCAGACGAAGCTGAGGCCCCTCATCGATCAGCCGGTGCATGACCGGGATGTAATAACTCTCCTCGGGATCGACCGCGATCGCGATCCCGACCAGCGCCGCCCGCATCGGATCGGTCGCGGTCGTCTCGACGTCGAGTGCGATCCGGCCAGTTTCCGCGATCCGGGCGACTAGCGCGTCGAGCTGCTCCTTCGTCCGGACGATCGTTCGGACCGGCTCGAAAGTCCTGGTCACGACGGGATCAGCCTTCGCGTGGACGTCTGGCAGCTTGTTGAGGAGCGTCCGAAACTCCAGTTCGCGGAACAGCTCGAAGACGCGGCCACGGTCGTAGTTGCCGACCGAGCTGTGCTCCCAGTCCAGCGAGACGTCGAGGTCGCGAACGATCGTGACGATCTTCTTGCTCTCGATCGCGTCCTGCTGCCCGGCCTCCATCGCCTTTCGGGTCCGCTCCGGGGTGATCTCGGGCAAGTGTTCGATGATCGACTCGACCGGGCCGAACTGCTGGAGCAGGGCACGGGCACCCTTGTCGCCAATGCCCTTGACACCGGCGACATTGTCGGACGTGTCGCCGACGATCGCCTTGTAGTCGGGGACGAGCTCCGGGCCGACCCCGAACCGCTCGATCACACCATCACGGTTGAAGGTCCGCAGGTCACTGAAGGACTGACGGCCGGGCAGAACGACTGTGACGTGGTCGTCGACGAGCTGGAGGAGGTCGCTGTCGCCGGTCACGATCAGGATTTCCGCTTTGTCTTCCTTGGCAAGGAGCGTCGAGAGGCTGCCGATCACGTCGTCAGCCTCGTAGCCCTCGCGGACCATGATCGGGATGTTCAGCGCGGCGAGCAGCTCCTTGATGACGTCGACCTGTGACTGGAACTCCGGCGGCATCTCGGGCCGGTTGGCCTTGTACTGCTCGTAGGACTCGTGGCGAAAGGTCTTGCCGCCCTCCAGAGCGACGACGGCGTGGTCCGGCCTGTGGACCCGGATCGTCTCCAGGAGCATCGTCGCGAACCCGAACACGGCGGCGACCTGCTGGCCGGTCGAGGTCGTCAGCCCGTTCTGGATGGCATAGTACGCCCGGAAGATCAGGCCGAAGCCATCGACGAGCATGACGACCGGCCGCTGCTCCGTGGTCGTCGTGTCGGGTTCCGCGGTCATCCTGCTGGCTCCTTGTGACGTCTCGTCTTGCAGTCCTGTCAGGGCAAGTATACCGGGGTGTCCGTTCACATTGGTGAGGATCCAGCCGGCCCGACGCAGGTTTGCATCGAGAGCCAGCGACGGTCCGTGTGATACTTGCGGGCAGACACAGGTCGGTTCGGCCCACCGCCTCCGGTCGTACCAGGAGTCAGTTTCCTTCCATGGAGTCCATGTCCGTCCAGGCGATTGCCCAGCTCGCCGGCGACCACGTCGAACGGGTCATCGTCGGCAAGCGCCGGGAGGTTCAGCTCGTACTGGTCTCGCTGCTCTGTCAGGGGCACATCCTGCTCGAGGATGTCCCCGGCGTCGGCAAGACCGTGCTCGCCAAGACGATCTCGCGGACGATCGGTTGCTCGTTCAAGCGCATCCAGTTCACGCCGGATCTGCTGCCGAGCGATGTGACTGGCGTCAGCATGTACAACCAGCACAGCGGGACCTTCGAGTTTCGGCCCGGCCCTATCTTTGCCCAGCTCGTGCTGGCCGATGAGGTCAATCGGGCCTCGCCGAAGACGCAGTCGGCCCTGCTTGAAGCGATGGAGGAGCGCCAGGTCACGGTCGATGGCGCGACGCATCAACTGCCGTCCCCCTTCGTCGTGATGGCCACCCAGAACCCGATCGAGTACGAAGGCACGTTCCCGTTGCCGGAGGCCCAGCTGGACCGCTTCCTGGTTCGCCTCTCGCTTGGCTACCCCGGTCACGACAACGAGCTCGAACTCCTGACACGGCAGCACAACCGCCACCCGCTGGACTCCCTGCCGCAGGCGCTGGACGTCGAGCAACTCGTCGCGGCACAGGAAGCTGTCAGGCGGGTCCATGTCGCACCGGCGATTGCCGAGTACATCGTCAGTCTCGTCGAGGCCACTCGGGCTCACGAGGATATCTACCTTGGCGCGAGCCCCCGAGGGTCGCTGGCGCTCTACAACACGTCCCGGGCCTGGGCGGCGATCTCCGGGCGGGAGTACGTCATCCCGGACGACGTCAAGGCGCTCGCTGAACCCACACTCGCTCACCGGCTGATTGTCAGTCCATCGGCCCGAATGCGCGGGATCGACGGCCGAGCAATCATGGGCGAGGTCCTGCGGCGGATGGTCGTTCCGGGTGCGCACCCACAGCGCGGGACTGTTTCCGTCGCGGAGGGTGAGCATCGACCGGCCACCAATGGTGCGAATCCGCCTGCCGAGCTTGAAGTCGCCCGGGGGCGCGGGGCCTGGCGCAGTCGCCGGGCAGAATCCTGAGACCGGTGAATGGGCTGAAGGCGATCGTCGTCCTGCTGGGGATCTTCGTCCTCGCCCAGCTCACCGCGTGGCCGTATCTGGACGAACTCACGTTCGTCCTGGTCGGCTTCGTCCTGGTCGCCTACGTCTGGTCACGGCTCGCGGTGGCGGGACTTACCGTCGAGCGGTACGTCAGCGGAGACCGATTTCAGGTTGGGCAGGATATCCACGAGGAGATCACCGTTACGAGCGCGTCGTTCCTGCCAAAGCTCTGGCTGGAGGTCGTCGACGGTTCGACCCTCCCGCGGCACCGGGCTGGACGGGTCTTCAACATGGCCAGGCACGGTGAGGTGTCGTGGATGACCGACAGCTCGGCCGTCCGCCGCGGGCGCTTCCGGCTCGGCCCGACCGTGATTCGCGCTGGTGACCCGTTTGGACTCTTCCCAAGGGAGCGCCGCTTCGATGCGTCGCGCGAGGTGGTCGTCTATCCCGCTGTGGCTGAGTCGCAGGGGTACTCTCCGCCAGCCGGACTCCTCTCGGGCGGTGCCGTCTCCGCGTCCAGAGGATCGACCACGACGTCGAACGTTGCCGGCATCCGCGAGTACGTGGTCGGCGACCCTCAGAACCGGATCAGCTGGAGCGCATCGGCCCGGCGCGGTACCCTGATGGTCAAGGAACTGGAGTTCGATCCGTCGTCGGACGTCTGGATCGTGCTCGACCTGGACCGAAGTACCCACATCGCGGCTGTCTACTCGGACGACTGGCCGGACTGGCCGGACTGGCGGGCGCCGCCAGTCCCCTGGCTGGATTCAACGGAGGAGTACGCCGTCTCCGCCGCGGCCTCGCTGTCATCCTGGTTGCTGGCGTCCGGTCGAAGCGTCGGACTAGTCTGCACCAACGATGTCCGGGCCGTGATTCACCCCGAACGGGGCCAGCACCAGCAGCTTCGGATTCTTGAAACGCTCGCGGTCGTTCAGGCCGATGGATCCAAGCGGCTCGCAGAATCGATTATTGAAGAGGCACGTCGGTTCACTGGGCCGTCCGCGATCGTCGTGGTCACAGCCTCGACCGATCCGGACTGGGTCGGCGTCCTCGCCGAAGTGGCTGGGCGCAGTGCCCGGGCCGGAGCCGTCCTGATCGAGCCTGACTCCTTCGGGCCGGCGCCGGCGGTCGAGCGGGTTACCGATGCCCTCGGTGGGGTCGCGATCCGCTCGCACCTGGTCGCATGCGGCGACCTGATCGGCGACGCGCTCGCCGGTCCGGGCGTTGATGGCATCGGCCGAACCGCAATCTCTCGCACCGGACGGCTGATGGCCGTGAAGGGACGCCCCGATGGTCAATAGGCTGGCCCCGAATCCAACGCTCGCGCCGACATCCTCAGCACCCGTGTCGCCCGGCGCCAGGCTCGGCAACTCGATCCGCGGACTGATTCCGGCTGAGGGCCTGGCCGTCGTCCTCCTGCATCTGATCATGGTGCTGGCCGCGGCCTGGTCGGTGCTTGACGCCGGCTGGGTCGAGAATCTGCAGGCGATTCCGATCATCGCCCTGGCGGGCAGCATCATCGGGCTGTTGCTTGCGAAGGCCGAGGCGCCAGATCTGGCCTCGCACCTGACCGCGTTCTGGCTGGGATTGCTCATCGTCGTCGTGCACACCATCGTCCAGTTTCCTGATCTCGGTGCGGGTTACCCGGAACGGGCCCGAGAGCTGGCTACGCTGTTCGAGGAGTGGACTCGCAGCACCGCCAATGGCGAACGTATGGATGATGCTCACCTGTTCGTCGTGCTGATGGGGCTGACCGGCTGGCTGGTCGCGTACATGTCGGCCTGGACACTCTACCGGCGGTCCTGGGTGACGGCCTCGGTGTTGCTCCCCGGCGCGGTGATGATGATCAATCTGGGCTACCGACCCGAGTCCGGAGCCGCCCCACTGGTGCTCTACATCGTCGCGGCCGGGTCGCTCGTCGTCGCTCACTTCGCCCAGCGCCGGCGCTGGGACTGGCAGGCGCGCGGGATTCAGGCGCCGGCCTTCATCTCGTCGCGCATCCTCGGGATCGGCTTCAACGTCGTGCTGATCCTGACCGTCCTCGGCTGGATCCTCCCGGTCTCGATTCGGGACGGGCTCCTGCAGTCCAGCTGGCAGTCTCTTGACCGGCCGGTCACGGCGGCTCAGGGTCAACTCGATGAGTGGCTTGGTGATCTGACTGGGGACGGCCGCAACCGTGGTGAGAGTTACGCCTCATTCGACGATTCGTTCGATCTCGGCGGCGCGCTCGATCTGTCCGACGACCCGATGCTGGAGTTCACGTCGGACGGGGACACGGCACCGTACCTCGCCGCCCAGCGCATGGATGACTACGACGGCCACGGCTGGCGCAGTACCGCCGACGAGACCTTCGATCAGGCCACGGATGTCGAAGGTGAGACGTATTCATCCCGGATCAGGTTTGACCCCGATCTGCCGGTCGTGCTCAGCGACGCCGTCGTGGATGAACGGCAGCCGACCGACGGCACGGTTCGGGTCCTGAGCGCCAGCGACAGCACGATGTTCACCCGGGATACCTACAGCAGCAGCGGGGTGGCGACCAGTGTTCAGCTCAGCTGGGTCCAGATGAACGGAGACCGGTTGCCGATCGGGACAGTTGGGGAACGGGCGGCGCTGCCCCCGGATCTCCGGCGTCTCGCCGACCTGCTCTCGCGGGCATCGTTCGATCAGGACGGCGAGGGCGTCGAGGCCAACGACGCCGGTCTCGCGGCCGAGATCGATTCCGAACACGCCGTTGTCGAGGAGCGTCTGGTCACCGTGACCTGGACCGTCAAGGGCGGTACAGCAACTGAACTGACGGTGACCGGCCCGATTCCCGTCTACGACGATATCAACTCCGTTCAGGCCCAGGGACCACTGGCAGTCAATGCCACCTACGACATCGGCGGTCTCGAGACGACGGCAACGGGTGGCGAACTGGCGGCGGCGGGAACCGATTACCCCGACTACGTTACCGATCGCTACCTCCAGCTTCCGACGACGGTGACGGATCGAACCCGTACGCTTGCCCGGCAACTGGTGGACGATGCCGGCGCTACCAGCCCGTACGACATGTCGGTCGTGATCCAGAACGATCTGCGCTCCCGGATCAGCTACACCGAGAGTCCGCCTGAGCCGCCTGACGATCGGGATGTCGTCGACTTCGTTCTGTTCGATACCCAGGCCGGCTACTGTGAGTACTACGCCTCCGCAATGGCGGTGATGCTGCGTACGCTCGACGTTCCGGCGCGCGTCGTGACGGGCTATTTCCCCCCCAAGTACGACGACGCCTTGAACGGCTTCATCTACCGCGAGAAGAACGCGCACGTCTGGGTCGAGGCCTACTTCCCCGGCTACGGCTGGATTCCGTTCGAGCCAACCGCCAACCGGGACGCCCCCGCCTACGCTGATGACGCGTCGCCGTCGCCTTCCCCAAGCGAGACCCCGTCGCCAAGCCCCAGCGCGTCGCCGTCGGATACGACGGACTTCACCTCGCAGCCCAGCCCCAGCCCTGTCTCATCGCCGTCCCCCTCGCCCGCCGTGATCGCCGCGACGGAGCCGAATGATCCTGGTTCCCCGATCGACGGGCCGTTCCAATGGGCATTGATCGCCGCCGGGGTCATCCTGATCCTGCTGGTCATAGCCGCGATGCTGCTTGGTCTCTCCTGGCGTCGCGGGCTGGGCGGGTTGAGCCCGGTCTCGGCGCTCTACGCACGGACGGTGCGGCTCGGCGGCTGGCTGCGAATCCGCGGCGACCCGACGATGACGCCAACGGAGTATGCCGACCAGATCGGTCGTTCGGTCCCGGCGGCACGTCGCTCGGCGCGGACGGTCGCTGAGCAGTACACCGCTGAGCAGTACGCGCCGGCCTCGGTGTCGCCGTCCTACCCGGTCGGTCGGCAGGCGTGGGACGATCTCCGTCGGACGCTGCTGCGATCGATCCCGCGGCTGCTCTTGCCCTGGCGTCGCAATTAGAGCGGTTCTCATGGGTCTGGTAGTGGGCGAGTGGCCAGCCCTACCCCCTGTCCCCCTTCCCCATCGCGCTCCGGCTCCATCGCCTGCAGGCGACTGCGCCCGGACCGGATGGAGCGGGGGAGCCGCCAACGCCAACGCCTGTGAGCCACGCTGTCGGAGGTCGGTCACGGCCAATAGATCGAGAGGGGCAACGTGTCTGACGACGGAGGTGCGGGAATGGGTGATGGTCGGATCGACGGGCCTACCGGCTGGGTCGTGGTCGGCGGCGCGATCAACACCGATCTCGTGGCACGGACGGCCCAGTATCCTCGTCGGGGTGAGACCGTCACGGGGTCTCGCTTCGCCATGTTCGGCGGGGGGAAGGGCGGCAATCAGGCGGTCGCCGCCGCCCGCTCAGGTGCGGCCGTCTCGATCGTCGGCGGTATCGGAGACGACACGTTCGGTGCGGCTCGTCTGGCGGATCTGACGGCCGACGGGATCGACACCTCGACTATCCAAACTATCCCTGGAGCGTCGTCAGGCGTCGCCCTGATCGCCGTCGAGGATGCCGGCGACAACCGCATCGTGTATGTCCCCGGAGCGACCTTGCTTATCGAGGCCACTCGGGTGCTCGATCACCTAAGCGACGCGCCGATCGCCGTCCTGCTCCTGACCCTCGAACTGGAGAGGCCAGTTCTCGAAGCGCTGATCGGGCGGGCAATGTCCGACGGCGCACTGGTCGTCCTGAATGCGACGCCGGAACCACGACGAGCCAGCGACCTGCTTCGGCTGGTCGATGTGCTGATCGTCAACGAGGGAGAGGCGTTGGCGATTTCGGGTGACGAAGGTTCTGGCGACGCCGTCATCGATTGGCGTCCAATCGCCGATGGGCTCCGCGTACGTGGCGCCGGTGCCGTGCTGATTACGCTCGGAGGAGCAGGGGCGCTCTGGGTCGACGCTGATGGCGCCGCGACGGTGTCAGCACCGGCGGTCACCGTCGTTGACACCACCGGCGCCGGCGACTCGCTCTGCGGGGCGTTCGCGGCCGCGGTCGCGCTGGGAGCGTCCCGACTCGATGCGGTCCGACTCGGCGTCGCGGCTGGGTCGCTCGCCTGCACCGTGGCAGGAGCGCAGCCATCCGTCCCAACCCGAGCTGCGATCGACCGTCTCTTGACTGCCACGGACCAGACGACATAATGATCTGAGACCTTGTTCATACGACGGAGTCCAACAGGTAAGCGGTCCGGAACAGTGACGGGCGCGACCATGAGCGAGTTCCAGTCCTACGGTTTTCAGACAGTTGAAAGGCGGCTGAGCCCGGAAGATCAGAAAGCCCTCCGGGTGATTTCCACTCGGGCCGAAATCACGTCCTCGAGCTTCACCAACAGCTACAGCTGGGGCGACCTCAAGGCCGACCCGATCAACTTCATGGTCAAGTGGTTCGACCTGCATGTCTACCTGTCGAACTGGGGCACACGCCGGTTCATGGTCCGCCTGCCCAAGAGCCTGATCGATGTTGCCGGTATCCAGAGCCAGTTGGCGAGGTTCGACGACCTGGTGAGCACCCGACTCACGGATGAGCACCTGATCGTCGATGTCTCCTGGACCGATGAGGAGCTCTACGACGAGGAATGGATCGACGAGGAGTACTGGTTGCCGGCGCTGGCACCGATCCACGCCGATCTGACTGACGGGGATCTTCGGGTCATCTATCTGATCTGGCTGAAGGCGCTCGATGTCGAGGTGCTTAATGACTCCCTTGAGGAGGAGGACGACGAGGGCGTCACTGGCGTCAGGATCATGCAACCAGACGACTTGGAACCGATGGCGGGGATCGGTCCCCTGAACGACCAGCTCCAGGCATTCGCTACGTTCTTCCGGATCAACTCCGACCTCGTTGAGGCGGCGGCCGAGCGTTCCCCGGAGCGGCGACAGATTTCGGTCGGGGCCGTTCAGGAGGCGATCGCCCGGATGCCCATGAATGTCACCAGCGGCATCCTGTTGAGACTTTTTCAGGGCGACCCAATGGCCCTGACCGATTGGCGAGGCGAAGTCCGGGCGGCGCTCCCCAGGGAACCGGAGCGGACGGCAGGCGGGATCACTTCACGGACGGCGGCTGAGATCCTGGCCCGGTCGATCGAGATCCGGACCGCGCGGGAATCGGAGGAGGCCGCGCAGGCACTGGCCGAGAAGAGCCGCCTCGCGAGGGAGGTCGCGGTCGCGACCCGCGCTCGCCTCGACCGTCTCGCTGAACGGGGGGAATCGATCTGGACCGAGATCGAGCGCCGCACGGCTGGCGGGTACAACACGGCTGCCGGGCTGATCATGGATATGCGGACCCTGGCCCTCGAAGAGGGAACCGATGACGAGTTCGCCCGTCGCCTCGAAGACATCAGGGAGCGCCACGCCTGGAAACCTCGATTCCTCGAACGGCTGGCCGCTCTGTAAGCGGGACATCGTGTTCGCGTCGTCGGAAAAGCGAAACGGCGCTGGGCAGAAGTGCCCAGCGCCGTTTCCTGTGTCGTTGGCGGAAGGGGAGGGATTCGAACCCTCGACGGGTTTCCCCGTACCCGCTTTCCAGGCGAGCGCACTAGGCCAACTATGCGACCCTTCCCCATGCTCTGCCGAGGGCCGCCGGCCCAGTCGTGGCGGGCAAGGTGGGATTCGAACCCACGGTGGCTCAACACCACACCGCTTTTCGAGAGCGGCACCTTCAACCACTCGGACACCTGCCCACCGGAGAGTATAGCAGCGGCCAGGGCCACCGCCAACCAGGGATGAAAGCCCGCCATCGCCTTGCCTGACGACCTTGATCGTTCCTGAATGACCGGCTCAGCTATCTAGACGAGGTCGTCGCGCGAGGCGGTGATCAGTGCCGTCAGCTCTTCAAGGATCGGCACGAACCCTTGATAGCTGTCGACATACTCCAGGTTCCAGTCACCGATTTGGTTGGCAACGACGGCCGGCAGACTGGCAAATGAACCGAAGCCAAGCATGTCCTCATACGGCAGGGCGAACGAGCGCCGGTCGACCAGCAGGACGTCGGCGGGGTAGGTATCCGCCTCCTCCCAGCTCAGGAGCAGGAATGTGTCAGCCGTGTTGTCCGTCTCGGGCAGGCTGACGCCGAGATCGGCGAAGAGCCGGAGGTCGCTGGAGACGTTCTGGTTGCCGATGTAGAAGCTGTCGGTCGAGCCCGAGACCGGAACGACCGTGAGGTCTGGCTTGGCCGCCGCCGCTGCCCGAAGAGCGTCCTGGGCGTCGAGGTAAGCGACCTGAGCCGCGGCGATCCCGGTGCTATCGGTGTCCACGTCGAGGGCATTTGCGACCCGCACGTAGCGCTCGATGACCTCGTTCTGCGGGACATCGGTGACCAGCACGCCGAGCACCGGCGCCAGAGCCTGGATCTGCGAAACCACATCCGGGTCCAGACGCCAGTACCGTGATGCGTAGGAGCTATAGGCGCTGGCGATGATCAGGTCCGGCTCGATCCCGACGAGCCGCTCGATATCGAAGCCGGCGAAGCCCGGACCCAGATCCTCAGGGGTGGCGAAGTCGATCCGACCGGTGAGATTCTCGGTCGGTTCCTGTCCCGGCTCCAGACCCCAGACGCCGATCGGCCGAATACCGAGATCCCATAGCGCGGCGGCGGCCGACAGTTCTGCGACGATGCGCTGGGGAGGGGACGGCAATCGGATCTCGATGCCGAGGTCGTCGGTGAACAACCACGACCCGTCGGGCTGTGTGCCGGACGCGGAGGCAGGTGTCGCTCCTGGGCTAGACGTTCCCTCCTGGGCAGACGTGACGACGGAGCCCGAAGTGAGAGCAGACGCGCTGAGTGAGAGCCCGGCGCCTACGAGGTGGCGGCGATTGAACGAGCCGTCTATGGGCATGGGTAGTCTCCTGATGTGGCGAAGGGGTGCTCAAACGAAAGCCGACTTGCTCGATCGGGATACCGATGGTAGTACCAGACGGAGCAGTCGTCAATCTGGGATGCGCGCGGTTGCCGCGGCTCCCGCCGGGCTGGTTCAGTCCATGCGTGCATGGCCTGGACAATTCTGATTTCCGTGAGACCGATAGACAGTAGGCAATGTCGTGTTCGCATCGATTCCCACCGCGGTGATCGGCCTGGTCTTCATCGCTGCCGCTGTAGCTGTCTGGCTGGCCGGAATTCGCCTGGCCGACTCGACCGATCAGATCTCTGATCGGCTCGACATTGGCCAGGCGATCGGCGGAATGGTCATCCTTGCGATTGCAACCAATCTGCCGGAACTCGCAATCTCCGTCTCAGCAGCGCTGTCGGGTAACGCCGAGGTGGCGGTTGCGAACATTCTCGGCGGGATCGCCATCCAGACGGTCGTCCTCGTCATCATCGATGCGGCGGTTCGACGTCGCTCTGGGCCCCTCACGTACCGGGCCAACTCGCTGGTTCTCGGCATTGAGGGGCTGTTCGTCGTGGGGATGCTCGCCGCGGTACTCATGGCAACGCAGCTTCCCGAATCAGCCGCAGTTGGCCGGGTTGGGTTCGGGTCAGCCATCATAGCGGCCCTATGGCTCGCCGGACTCTACGTCGTCCGCCGGGCTCAGAACGGTATGCCCTGGACCGCTCCCGAGCCGGATGCGCCCGATCCCGTTCCAAAGAAGTTGGACGACGGGAAGGGCCGGAAGAGCCTTCCGCGCTCGATCGCGGTATTCGTCGTGGCGGCGCTCGTTACGCTCGCCGGCGGATGGATGCTGGAGCGAAGTGGCAACGCCCTGAGCGAGGAGTTCGGACTGAGCGGCGTGCTCTTCGGCGCCACGTTCCTGGCGCTGGCGACGTCGCTGCCGGAGATCTCCACCGGGATCGCCGCGGCCCGGGCCGGCGGCGATCGGCTGGCGATCAGCGATATCTTCGGCGGGAACGCCTTTCTGCCTGTCCTGTTTCTGTTGATCGCGCTTGTCGGGGGCCGTGACCCGCTCAGCGGCGCCGAGCCTTCCGATCTGTACCTGACAGCACTGGGCATGGTCTTGACCGTCATCTTCGTCGGGGGCCTGATCTTCCGGTCGCAACGCCGACTCCTGGGGGTCGGTCGTGACTCGGTCCTGGTCGCCTTCGTCTATGTCGTCGGTCTGGTAGGTCTGATCGCCATCGCGATGGAGTAGTCAGCCGCGGTCTGTAATCACGCGCCGACTGGGAGGCAGTCGCGCTGGCGTGGTATGGGACGACAGTGGGAGGGACGAGGCTGGTGATTGAGTTGACTAACGCCCGACTGACGCTGATCTTCGATGGCGACGACACGCTGGGGGAGAACAACGGGTACTTCGAGCTGGCGATCGATGACTTCATCGCCTGGCTGGACCATGCCTCGTTTACGCCCACGGAAGTTCGGGCCGTCATCGATGAGATCGAGCACGCCAATGTGGCTGTCCATGGGTGCGGCTCGGTCGCGTTTGATCAAAGCCTGCGGGAGTGCACGGCCCGGCTCCAGGAGCAGGACCTCGACGAGATCGATCTGGCGACCGTAGTGGGGTTCGCCGAGCGAATTCTGGGTCAGCCGATGGAACTCATCGCGGGCGTCGAGGGGACGCTTGCGGACCTATCGCGCCGGCACGATCTGGTGCTGCTCACCAAAGGCCGGGACGAAGAGCAACGTCTCAAGATCGAGCGAAGCGGGCTCGCGTCCCGCTTCCGCCACCGCTTCGTGGTCCCGGAAAAGGGGACTCCTGTCTACCGGGCGGTCCTTGGTCAACTCGGCAGCCACCCCACATCGACGTGGATGACCGGGAACGCGCCGAAGTCCGACATTAATCCGGCACTGGCGGCGGGTCTCAATGCGGTCTTCATCCAACATGAGCAGACCTGGACCCCGGAGTATCAGGAGCTGGACGCGGTTCCCCCCGGCCTGCACAGACTGACGCTCGAGCGGTTCACGGAACTGCTTCGGCACTTCTAATCCGGGCACGCGCCATCGCCTCGACCCCAACCTGCACCGATGTGCGGCGACCAATTACGGGCGAAGCCGCTCACGGAGCAGGTCGACGGCCTTCCGGCGCATGGAGAATTTATCCCGCTTGGATTGGGACATCTCTGCGAACGTTTTCTCGGCACCCTCGGGCACGAAGACGGCGTCCCAGCCGAAGCCGCCGCCGCCCCGCGGTGCGGACGTGATCGTACCAGAGGTCTCGCCGATCAGGAGCTCGACTGTTCCGCCGTCACAGAGGGCGATTGCGGTTCGGGCCGTCGCTGAGCGGTCGGCTCCCTCTGGGAGCAGATCGCAGATACCCTGAGGGCCGATGGTCGCAAGAAACCAGCGGACCAGGGCGCCGGGGAGTCCACCAAGGTGGTCGAGGTAGAGGCCGGTGTCCTCGACGAAGACGGTGCGACCAGCGGCGGCGTGGGCTTTCAGCGCCTTGTCCCGGGCGACGAGCGCTACATCCAGGGCCTGAATCTCGGGCAGGTCGAGATCGAGCTGTTCGATGGGAAACCCAAGGATTGCCTCGATCTCGCGGACCTTGCCGGCATTGCTGGAGACGAAGAGGGGTGGCCTGCGCATCGTCTGTCCCGATTGGTTGATCTGCGTGAGCCGAGCGACCTGCGACGCACCCTGAATACACGCAGACGCGCCGGGCGATTTCTCGTCCGGCGCGTCACTGATGGTATGCCCGGAGGGAATTGAACCCCCGACCTCTTGGTCCGCAATCAGCGGCGCGGCAGTACTGGGCTGGTATGGAGACGCCAAAAGCCCATTCCAGTCGAGATTCTGCGCTACTGAGCGTACTGCACTGCTACGGGCTTGGCTGTCACGTTGGCTGTCAACCATGAATTGTCTTTCCCGAGATGCGCCCCGGCCAGTTGGCCAGTATCGCTACCGAACAACTATACTAATGGCGACTGAGATGCGTTCGCCGCACTTAGGTGCGCAGTGGCCGACCCGACCCCACAACCGAATAGCTCACGGGCTTTTGGCCCGTGACACCTCGTGACCTGTTTGCTTGATGCAAACGGGCTTTCGGCGTTTTTCGTTTAGGAGGTTCCCGTGTCCGACTCACTGCTTCGGCTTGATACCAAGCGTCCACCTGTTCGACGAGAAGCCTATCGACCGGCCGAGGTCGCCGAAGCATACGGCCTATCCGAGGCCTACATTCGCCGGTCCCTAAGCTCTGGCCATCTCCGGGGTCACAAGGTGGGGCGTGCGTGGGTGGTCCTGCGTGGTGACGTCGAGACCTGGATCCGCGGTGATGAGCAGGCTGCCTGACACAAACGATGAGCCCCCAGCCGGTTGCAACGGCGAAGGGGCTCGATAGGGGAGGACCAGTCCCGTGGCGACTACTACACCAGTTTATCACGACGCCGAGCCCTTCACGCTTTCTGTCCGGCCCGAGGGCATCCCCGATGCCCTGAGGCCCCACCCGCAGTTCGTGTGCTGGGACTGGAAGCCACGCGAGGGCAAGTGGACGAAACCGCCACTTCGGACGAATGGGCGTGGGTACGCCTCCTCGACCGACCCAAGCACGTGGGGGTCGGTCGAGGAGGCGGTGTCCGGCTGTCAGCAGCGAGGGCTGGCCGGGATCGGCTTTGCCCTGACGGCCGAAGACGACTTCGCGTTCGTCGACATCGATCATTGCCGTGATCCAGAGACGGGCGAGATGTCCTCGTGGGCGTGGCCGATCGTCCAGGCGTTCCGGGGCTCGTATCAGGAAGTGTCACCGTCCGGCACCGGAATCAAAATCATCATCCGTGGTCGCATTCCGGGAGAGAGGCACTCGCTGGGTATGGACGGTATGCCCGGTGCCAAGATCGAGCTGTTCGATCAGGGAAAGTACACGACGCTGACCGGGCATCTCTGTGACTGGGCCGCGCCCGACGTGACAGTCTGTCAGGCGGCTCTCGACGACCTGTATGCCAGCCTGTTCCCGCCAGAGGAGCTGGTACAGCCTTCACGGGTACGGCAGACATCGGCTACTCCCCCCGGAGACGAGGACGGACGTCGCCTCGACAAGGCCCGAGCCGCGATGAACGGTGACAGCTTCCGCCGCCTCTTCGATGAAGGTGACACCAGCGGGCACGGTGGCGATCACAGTCGCGCGGACGCTGCCCTAGCCTCTCGCCTTCGTTTCTGGTGTGAAGGTGATCCTGTCTGGATGGATCGTCTGTTCCGGCAGTCAGCCCTCATACGCGACAAGTGGGACGAAGTCCACGGCGGTGACGGAAGCACGTACGGCGAGATGACGATCGCCAACGCGTTGAAGGGTGGCGGCGAGGTCTATCAGCCTTCCACCCGACCACGGGAGCTGCGCCCTGGCGACCATGGGGTACCGCCCAATGATTCCAACGAACCTGATCGAGAACATTCCGCCGAAAGGGGGGGTGGTTCAACAGAAAGCATTTCGCTTCGGTTCCAGACCGCCCGGCAATTGGCTGAAGCGACGCCGGACCGCCCGGACTGGGTCGTCCCCGGGATCACAGCCTGTGGTGCGATCACGGAGATCGACGGCAAGGCCAAGAGCTCCGGCAAGACGACGATGGTCTGCTGGATGGTCAACGCCGCGCTCAACGGCAAGCCCTTCCTCGGTCAGCCCACGATGCGGACGCCAGTCGTCTATCTGACCGAGCAGACACCATCGACGTTCCGGGAGTCCCTCCGTCGCTCAGACCTGCTCGGACATGATGACTTGTCGATCCTGCCCTGGTATGACGCCAAGATCGTCCCTTGGCCCGCGATTGTCCGAGGCGCCGTTCGGGAGTGTCAGCGGATCGGCGCGAAGCTTCTGGTCATCGACACGATGCCGCAGTTTGCCGGGCTCAAGGGTGACGCGGAGAACAGCGCTGGCGCCGCCCTGGAAGCTCTCGAGCCCATTCAGGAGGCGGCTGGCCAGGGCTACGCCGTCGTCATCACCAGGCACGACCGCAAGAGTGGCGGGGAGGTCGGCGAAAGTGCCCGGGGCTCGTCGGCGTTCGGCGGCGGCGTGGACATCATCTTTCAGTTGAGTAAGGCCGAGGGGCAGGGAGATCCGTCCATCCGCATCCTCAAGGGGATGGGCCGGTACGACGAGATCCCGGCCCAGATCGCCATCCAGCTGCATGAGGGCGTCGGGTACGCCGTGCTGGGCGACCAGGCGGCCGCGACGAGGACACTGATGCTCACCGCCGTGCTCAAGGCGTTGCCGAAAGACGAGGCGTCCGCCATGAGGATCGAGGAGATCATGGAGGCCACCGGCGGAAAGAAATACACCCTGAATGATGTCCTTCAAGGTCTCGCCGACAAAGGCATCGTGGTGAAGTGCGGCGGCGGTGTGAAGGGTAATCCCACCCTCTACTGGCACCGGCTGACGGAGGTGCCAGTTCATTCGGACGAAAGGTCTGACTTAACACAACAGAAAGAATCCGAGCAGGGGGCGGACCGTCCTCTTGCTGCCTGACCGTAGGGCCGAGGGGCTCTGGTCCGCCCCTTCCCGACGGCCTCGGTATCAGCCTCGAACAACTCCGGAAGTTGTGTAGAGACGAGCCGGCGGCCATCGACGCCATCAATCGGGCAACACGGCTTGCTGTCGGGACCAATCAACATCGTCAGGGTGATAACAATGTAATCACCCTAGATGGTCCGGTGGGTAGGTCGGGTCCGGTCGGCAACTCTGCCGAGGCGGCGATTCGCAAGCTCCGAGATGACCGTCCTGACCTCCATGCCCGTGTCCTGGCAAAGGATCTATCACCTCACGCTGCTATGCACGAGGCCGGTTTCCGCAAGCCAACCCTGACCGTGCGCCTCGCTCACTCCGGCTCGACGTCGTGTTCGCTCTCGTCGGTGCCGCTCTTGATGTCGAGGAAGAGCTGCCGGGCGATCGTTGACCCGAAGGCCGCCGAGGTGACCAGGTACGCCTCGCGCCAGGCCGCCCGGGCGGTTTCATAGGCGTGAATCCGCGGGGCCAGCAGGTCGCTGATCGAGGCGCCGTGCTCCATCAGGGGCAGGACCGCCTCGATCTCCAGCCGCAGCCGGCGACGTTCATGACGCAGGTCGAAATAGGCGCCGCGTAGCCGGGTCTTCAGCGCCCGTTGCTGCGGTACGCCGAGGGACTTGCCCAGCGTCGGAGGCGGTGAGTCGTACATACGTTCTACTGTAGCGACTCACCGTCGACCTGAACAGACGTGACGGCCAGTCACCGGACTACCCCGGGTCCCGTTCGGGCAGGAGCTTGCCGTTCAGGTAGGTACCGATCAGCGTCCGGCGACGCGATGGACCGATGGCGTAGACCGAGACCCGCTTGTAGGTCCGGTGCGCGGTCGCTTCCCGCGATCCAGGCACCGTGTCGGTCGACCAGTCCAGGGACTCAATCAGCGCCATGTGGACGGCCTGGTCGTGGTCGCTGAGGCGATGGGCTTCTCGCTCGCCATGCCACATCCACCTGACCTCGTAAGCAACTACGATGCCGTGGTCGGTCACGGGGCTCCTTTCCTGCCCGGCTGCCTGCCTGGTGCCCCGTCAGCATCGCATATGCCTCATGCGACTCAGTTGTCCGACAGGAATCCCCGCGATCACTCCTGCTTCCTCCGGTGGAACCAAGGCACCTCGACGCGCCGGTCAATAGGCTACGCCCCCCCCGTGCGTCGACCTACGTTTATTCGGTCGCCACTGACGTACATACACGTCCATACGCATACATGTAGTATCTGGGTGAACCGTGAATCTACATGAGGTAGTATCAGCACTTCCGGCGTGCAGGGTGTCCCTTGCACGCTCTTGGTATAATTAGGCGTCGAATGGTGTACGCGAACGGAGAAAAATATGACGATGATCGCCCCGCCGGCCATGGCCGATGGCGAGGCCCCGGTGCACTGGCGCATTCCCCGGCTGGCAAAGCGCCTGGGTATCGCCGAGACCGCGATCTACAACGCCGTCAGGGCTGGGGATCTCCCCGCTACCCGCTTCGGCGAGAAGATCATCCTGGTCACGCTCGAGGACGGTTTGGCCTGGATGGAATCGAAGTCCCGGCCGATCGTCGGCACGAGAGGGGAAGCGATATGACCGATCAGACCGGCATGACGTTGCGTCAACGGATCGAATCCCATCAGAACTGGACTGGCCGCAACGCCTTCCCGTCCGAGCCCACCCTTGATCAGCGGATCACCGAACTCGAGCGTGAGCTGATCGACTTCGGGGACCGCCCCCGGATCGCGCAAATCCAGCGAGCCGACGAACGGACCACAATCGAGAACCAACTCGCTGACCTTCGCCTCCAGCGAGCCGAGTCCACCGACGACGAGCCGCTCGACGCGGCCTGACCGACAGGAGAGAAACCGCCATGTCCGATCACAACACGCCCGACGCCGCCTGGTTCGCGAACTACGAACGGGCGAACAAGCTCGCGAACGAGTATTCCGCCAAGGAGGGCCACTCGGGCGGTAGCGATCTGTACAGGCTCGCCATGAGTGCGGTGACCCGATCCCGCCCCACCATGGACGACCGGAAGAACCCGGAGTGGTCGGGCCTGTTCACGCCCGCCACGGACTGGTCCGACGGCGAGCGTGAACAGTGGGAAGCGGCCGAAGAGAAGCGCAAGTACTGGGGCGATTCGCGCCGCGCGATCGTGGCCAGCAACGCCAAGGCCGACGCCGATCGGGTCGCCGCCCGGGAAGCCGAGGCTCAGGCCCAGCGAGATGCTGAACTGGCCTCTCTGACCGAAACGATGCGAACCCGATGGCTGACCCTCGTCGGCGGGACCGAGGACAACTTCGAGGCAGCGCTCCCGGAGTTGCTCGAAAATCATCGGCGCCGGCTCATGACCGAGACCGGGACGGCCGACGACGCGGCCCTTGCTGCGCACAAGGCGGCCTTCCACATCTAAGAAGGGACCACGATATGCCATCCCCGGACATCATCCGTCTCGGCCAACTCGACGCCGATCGCCGGCTCGCCGCGGCCTTCGAGATCCTGATTCGCCACTTCGACGTCCCACTCCCCGACATCGCCGGACCGACGCCCGGCAGTCACCCGGACTGGCAACGGGCCGAACGGACCCGGGACCTTGCGATTCAGGCCGAGGCGATCGTCGACCACATCCGACGACCGCTGGCCGTCTAGTTGCCCAGGAGCGTAACCATGAGCTTTGTTACCGAACTCCGGACCCTTCCAGCCCCAGCACCCGACGCCGACCGGATGGCGCAGTGGGATGCCGCCCGTGCCCTTGCCGAGGCGTACGCCAAGGACGTGGGCCTGCCTATCTGCCAGCCCTACCGAGATCTCGCCCTGGAGCGCGTCCGACACCCCGATCGGCCGTCACTCCCCAAGCGACCGGGATGGAGTGCGTGGTGGCCCCACCTCGAGGACGAGCCCGGCTGGGAACAGAACTGGGCCCGGGATGACGCCCTGCGTCGGGGCCAGGAGCGCATGACCGTCGAGATCCACGCCCGCAAGGCGGCCGAGGAGGCCGAGCGTCAGCGCGTAGCCAACGAGGCCGAGCAAGCCAATACGGTGGCCGCCTATGACGAGCAGGTGGCCGGTCTGCGTCGGCGTTACCTGTCGGTACCGGGCACGACGGAGACGGACTTCCAGGCCGTCTTGCCTCGCCTGATCGAGGACGAGCGCCTCCGGCTGATGAAGGAGCACCAGTCGTTCGAGGACGAGGCCCTCGCCCTCGCCCGGCGACGTATCCAGCAGCGCCTCTAATCGTTCCCCCCTCGCGACCGATCGCCCGCCCGATCCCGCCGGTCGCCTTCACCACAGGAGACCACCCCATGCCACAGCCCCGACTCAGACCCCGGCCCGACGCCACCAGCGTGGCCAAACGGACCGCCGAAGCCGAACAACGGACCGAGACCGCCCTGCGTCACATCATGCTGCGTCTGGACCTCCAACCGCCGGACCCGCCCGCCGGGGTCGATCCCAATCGCCCTGACCTCGCCAAGCTGGGTGCGACGGAGGGCAGCATGCGGATCATCGAGGACATCCGTGACGCCCTGGTTCAGCACGATATCGACGTCGCCCACCACTGGAGGAACCTTCGATGACCCCGCCCGCCTCGAAGCCTAAGGCCACGGTGTCGTCGCCCCTGACGGGCGTGGTCGCGCTGATCGTGCTCGTGACCCTCCTGCCGGTCCCCATCTGCCTCTGGGCGCTGGCGACGATCCTGACCCGGATGGCGTGGTGACGCCGTGACCGACTTGCGCTGTTCCTCGATCGTGTGCGCCAAGGCGTACGGCAACGTCATCGAGGTCCGGTGCTTCCCGTGCGGACGGCTCCGGTCGGCCGGCAGCGAGCGTCAGGCCGTCTATCACAGCTGGCGGCTGATCGACGGGGAATGGGAACCGCTCCCGGACCGGGTCGAAGTGCTGACCGGCCCACGAAAATTACCCCGATCGGGTGGACGGCTCGTGGTAAAATAGGCACAGAATAACTGGCACCCTACGGGGAATCGCCTCTGAGCGAGTGGCCTGCTGATCCAGCAGACGACTGCGCCCAGGGGCGATCGCCATTTTAACCGCAGCAGCTCTTAACATCAAAATTGGCGCAGAGGGAGCGCAACGGGCCGTCGCCGACATCCGGTCCGTTGGTGATGCCGTCGAGACCACCGGGCAGCGCAGCCAGACCGGGATGTCCGGCATCAACCGGGCCGCGCTCGGCCTCGGCGCCGTCGGGACGGTCCTGACCGCCAGTGTCACCAGGCCCATCCTCGGCCTGGGCATGAGCATCGTCGGGATGGCCTCGGACAGCTCCGAGGCCCTCTCCGCGGTCACCAACGTGTTCGGCACGGCCGCCGCCGGGGTCATCCAGCACAGCCAGGGCGCCGCCACCGCCGTCGGCCTCTCCCAGACCCAGTATCTCAGTGCTACGACGCAGCTGGCGGCCTACGGCAACATGATGGGTCTGACCCAGCAGCAGACCGCGTCCTTTGCCGATCAGACCGTCAGCGCCGCCGCCGACCTGGCGTCTTTCTACAACACGTCCCCCGAAGACGCGCTCGGCGCGATCAATGCCGGATTCCGTGGAGAGGGCGATGCCCTCGAACGCTACGGCATCATCATGAACCAGGCGACGGTCGAGGCCTACGCGCTGGAGCAGGGCATCTGGGATGGCGCCGGAGCCATGACCAACGCGCAGCTCGTTCAGGCCCGATCCGGCTACATCATGTCGCAGCTCACCTCCGACACCGGATCGGCCAACGCCGCGCTGGGCGACTTCACCGAGACCTCGGGCGGGCTCGCCAACCAGCAACGCATCCTGACCGCGACGGCGAAGGACGTCGGTGCCCAGTTCGGCCAGGTGTTGCTCCCCATCGCGCTCAAGATGGTCGGCGGCTTCGCCAAGGTCCTGGGCGTCATGGCGGACCTGTCACCCACCGCCAAGACCGTCGTCGTGGTGATCGGCGCCATTGCCGCCGCCGCCGGACCGCTCCTGATCGTCTTCGGCTCGCTGCTGGGCGCGGTGAGCGCGGTCGGCGGGGCGCTGGGGACCGGTGGCCTGGTCGGGGCGTTCACCGCGCTCCTGGCCCCGATCGCGCTGTTGATCGCGGCCGGCGTGGCCTTCTACGCGGCGTATCGCAGCAACTTCCTCGGGTTCGCGGATCTGGTCGACTCCGTGTTCGGTGGCGCCAAGGACGTGATCAGCGGTTTCGTCGGCGGAGTGAAGCACTTCATCGACACCTTCCGGTCCGCGCTCGACGCGATCACCGGGCCGATCACCGAGGTCCGTACGGCCACCGATGCCTTCGGGAACAGCATCAATGTCGCGGTCAAGGTCGGCGAACGCGCCACGACCCTGACCGCGATCTTCACGTCGATCGCCGAGGCGATCCGGGGCATCGGTGGCGGCAACATTGGCGTCTTCAACGTCATTGCCGACGCGATCGACACGGTCATCTCGACGCTCAACCGCCTGCAATTCGCCTTTGCGCTGGCGAAGGCTGGCGGCGCGGACAACCTGCACGCCGCCATCTCCGCCCTGACTGGGGTGTTCCCGAAGCTCAAGGGGCCGATCACCCTCATCATCAACGTCGTCAACACCCTGAAGCAGACAGTCGGTGACCTCGTCGAGCAGTTCGGCTTCGCCCGCACCGAAGGGCTCGATCCGGTGCGAGCGGCCTTTGCCGCACTGGGCGAGGTGTTCTCCCCGCTCCATGACAGCTTCCGGCAGATGGGCGAGGTGGTCAGCGACCTGGTCGCCGTCTTCTCCGGGCTCAAGGATGCGCTGTTCGCCGCGTTCTCCGGTGACTGGTCGGGCGTGCTCGACGGGCTTCGGGACGCGTTCTCGGCGATGGGCGACTACCTCTGGGACGTCGTGCGGCTCTGGGGCGAGATCATCGTCGACGTCTTCAACATGATCGACTGGGGCGCCGTTGGGACGGCCCTGCTGGACGGCGCGACGGCCGCGTTCGGTCTGCTCACGGACGCGGCCGGCGGTCTGTGGGACTTCATCGCCGACAGTGTCTCCGCGATCGACTTCGGCGCCATCGGCGGCCTGCTCATGGACGGGCTGCGCGGCGTCCTGGATGGCCTCGGTGAGCTCGCGGACTGGACCCTGAGCGTCGGGCTCCCGACCCTCGGTGGCGCGATCCTCTCGCTGGCCTCGGGCGCGTGGGACTGGATCACCGGGCAGGTCCCGGGCCTGCTCTCGCTCGCCGGCGACATTCTGGACTGGACCCTGGACGTCGGGATGCCGGCCCTCGGTGGGGCGATCCTCGACTTCGCCGGCGACCTCTGGGGCTGGGTCAAGGAGGGCGCCGCCTGGCTCGCCTCGGCCCTGTCGCCGACCCTGCCCGACTTCGATATCTCCGTCCCGCTGCCGGGGATCATCGGCGACATCATCAACGCCTTCACCGATGTCTGGGGCTTCATTCGCTCACTGGTCCCGTGGCTCCCGGGTGGCGAGACCGGGGCGCCCGCCGACGACCTCTCGATCGACGACTTCGACATCGCCGTCCCGACCCCGGGCATCTCCGGGACGATCGTCGGGGCCTTTACCGACATGTGGGGATTCGTCACCGACAAGGTCTCCTGGCTCACGGACACCGTCTCCGGCGTGGTGAACAGCTTCGACCTGTCGTCCGGCGTCCCGGCCGTTGGCGGCGCGATCGTCGGGGCCTTCGGGTCGATGTGGGACTGGATTCGGGCCGGGGTCGCCTGGCTCTCCGATACCGTCTCCGGGATCTTCCAGTCCTTCGACCTCTCCAGTGGCATCCCCGCGATCGGTGGCGCCATCGTGGGCGCGTTCGGGTCGATGTGGGAGTGGATCCGGGGCGAGGTGCCGTGGCTGGCGGCGATCGTGGATTGCGCGGTGGACGCGTTCACGGCCAGCGTGCCGGTCCCGGAGATCGCCGGAGCGGTCGTGGGCGCCTACACCGACATGTGCGGCTGGGTCCACGCGAAGGTGAGCTGGCTGAGCGACACGATCAGCGACGTGGTGGACGGCTTCGACATCAGCAGCGGCATCCCGTCGATCTCAGGGGCGATCGTGGGCGCCTTCACTGACCTCTGGGGCTGGGTCCAGAATCAGGTCCCCTGGCTCAGCGATCCGAACGTCCAGGCCGCCCTCCAGAGCTTCGACCTCTCTTCGGGCATCCCGGCGATCGGTGGCGCCATCGTCAACGCGTACACGAACATCTGGGAGTGGGCCAAGGCCGGCGCCTCCTGGCTCTCCGATACGTGGACGGCCGCGCTGGAGATCGGGGCGAATGTCGCGTCGGGCGTCGTCAGCGTCGCCGCGGACTTCGTCTCCAACATCATGAGCGGGATCGCGGCGGGCGCGGGCTGGCTCTGGGACAACACCGCCGGCCGGTTCACGAGCAACGCCAACGTCGAGATCAGCGCGTCCGCGTCAGGGGTGCCAGCGGTCGGGTCCAATGGGCAGGAGATAGCGCCACCGCCTCTCAGCGCCTCGGAGATCACGGCCTTCGCCCAGGCCTACACCGACGCCCAGATCAGCATTCGTACCGCCATCCAGACCATGATGGGCGACGTCCTGGCCCTGAAGAACCAGACGATCCAGGACACGACCCTCGCAACCGAGACGACGGCCGCCTCGTGGGCGATCTGGTTCAACGCCGTCCCGCCGATCGTGTCCCTCGCGGCCGGTCAGATCATGGCCGCTGTATCAACCATGAAGCTGGGCGTGGTCGCCGATACCAACGACGCGACAGCCACGATGTCGGCCTCGCTGGGAGGCTGGGTCGGTTCCGCGCCACCACTGGTCGCGGTCGGCGCCGGGCAGATCATGGCCTCGATCAGCACCATGAAGATCGGCGTGGTGGCCGACACCGGCGATATGGTCAATACGACGATCGCCACGGCCGGCGCCTGGTCGACCGGCATGACCGGCATCGCCAGCGGGCTCGACGCCAGTGTCCGCGGCTCGATCAGCCAGATGAAGGTCGGGATCGTCGCGGACGTCCGGGACGCGGTCAACACGTCGATCGCCGAGTTCGGGCGGATCGGCCGGGAGGGCGCCGGCGCGATCGATCGGGCCGCCGGGAGCATCGGGGCATCCGCCCTGAACGCCGGCGCCATGGCCGCGCTGGGCGTCAGCAACGGGATCGACACCTACCTGTACCGGGTGACGAACTCGGTCAACGCGATCGTCAGCGAGGTCAACCGGGCACTCCGGGCCGGGCTCCGGGTTGCGTCGCCGTCGCGGCTGACGGCTTACTACGGCGAGATGACGACCGAGGGCTACGCCAAGGGCATCACGTCGAGCCTGTCCAGCGTGACCAGTGCCGTGGGAGCGATGGTCGGGACCGTCACGGACGGCCTGTCGTCGCTGGGCGGCATCAGGGACATCGTTGCCGGGATCGACGCCTACACTGGATCGGGGCCTCGGCCGACCGGACGGGGGAACTTCTATGCCAACCTCCAGGGGGCCGACTGGCGCCAGTCGGCCTCGGGGGTAGATCTCCGAACCGCCACCACCCTGAACGACACCATGAAGATCGTTGGGGACTCGCTGGCGGCGGTGCTTCAGGGCGGCGAGTGGAACAGTGACGTACTAGCCCACCTGCCCAACCAGACGATTTCGGATCTCACACAGCAGATCGGCAAGGCGCTGGCGCCGTTCGAGGGGCAGGCCAACGTCTTCGAGAGCGCCTTCCGGGCGCTCAAGAACCTGATCGGCACCGGGTCGGACGGTGGCGCCTTTGCCAACGTCTTCGATCCGGTGGAAGCCGATCTGACGAAGCTGGCCAACCTGCTCCGGGGCCAGTTCGATGTGGTCGCGGCGGTCGGGACTCTGCCGGGCGGATCGCCGTCCAGTCCCGCGCCGACGACCACACGCCCCCAGAACACCTACACCCTCACCCAGTACAACACCATGACCGTTTCGGTGAAGGACGCCGAGGAGATGGTTCGGCTCAGTCGGTTCGTTGATGACTTGCCTCAAGCGATGTCGATCGTGTTCGGAAATACGGGAGGCTCGTACTAGATGCCTCGCGTCTGTACCGCCTGCGCTCACCCCGACCGCAAGCGCATCGATGGCGCGATCGTCGAGGGCGTGAGCCATCGCGACATCGCCCGGCAGTTCGGCATCGGTCGGAACGCGATCGACAATCATGCCGAGAAACACCTGCCCCCCACCCTGACCCGGTCGGCCGAGGCCGCCGAGGTGATCCACGCCGACGACCTGATCACCGAGATTCGCGCCCGGGAGAAGCGGGCTGATGGGCTGAGCGCGCTGGCCGTCCGGAACAACGACATCAATGCGGCGCTCCGGGCAATCGGTGAGTGGCGCAAGCTGGCAGAGTTCCGGGCCAAGGTCGCGGGGGAACTGGACGAACGGGCGGTGATCAACGTGATGCTGTCGCCGCAGTGGATCGAGGTCCGGCGCACACTGGTTGATTGCCTCCAGGACCATCCGGCCGCCCGTGTGGCGGTCGCCGCTGCCCTACATCAACTCGAAGGTATCGGCAGTCATGATGGTCGCTAGCGCGTCCCTGCGGCCCGCACCGTCGCTCGCCAGCGACTTCGCCATGGCGCTCGATCCGGTGCTCTTCGCCCGATCGGTCGGCAAGGCTCCGGACCCGTGGCAGGCTGAGGTGCTGCTGAGCACGTCCCGGCGCGTCCTGCTGAACTGTTCCCGCCAGTCCGGCAAGAGCACGGTCTCGGCGGTCACGGCGCTGCACGAGGCCCTTTACCGGCCCGATCGCCTGATCCTGTTGTTCAGCCCGTCGCTTCGGCAGTCCAGCGAGCTCTTTCGCACCCTGGCGGGGCTCTACACCCAGACCGGCGCCACGGTGCCCCCGAAGGCCGAGACGCAGCTCCGGCTCGAACTGGCCAACGGCAGCCGGATCATCTCGCTGCCGGCCTCGGAGGCGACCGTGCGCGGCTACGCCGGCGTCCACACGATCATCATCGACGAGGCCGCCCGGGTCGAGGACGAGCTCTTTGACGCGGTGCTGCCGATGCTCGCGACCACCAACGGCCGGATCGTCGCGCTCTCGACGCCCTTCGGCCGGCTGGGCTGGTGGGCCGAGGCCTGGCGCTCCGGGGGCGATCTCTGGGAGCGGTACGAGGTCCCGGCGAGCCAGTGCCCCCGGATCAGCCCGGCCTTCCTGGACGAGCAGCGCCGGACGCGAGGTGAGTGGTTCTATCGGCAGGAGTTCAACTGCGAGTTCGTCGACGGGGTGAACAACGTCTTCAGCAGCGAGGACGTCGAGCGCGTCTTCTCCGGAAAGGTCGAGACATGGAACCTGTTTGGGGACTAGACCACGACGACCACTACCCACCGCCCCACCTGCGACCGGTCGTCATCGGCGTGGACATCGGCAAGAAGGTCGACCACACGGCGTTCGCGGTGGCCGAACTCGATCACGGGCAGTCCGAGGACGAGCCGCGGTTCCTGATCCGGGACTTCGCCCAGCTGCCTCTCGGCATCCCGTACCCGGTGATCGGCGACAAGCTGATCGCGGCCATCGCGGCCATCCGGACCCGGGACGTCGGCCTGATGCGGCAATACCTGATGGACCGGGACGGCTACCGGGGAGCCAACGAACGGTCCGCGGAGCGCCGGGCGATCACGGTCCGGATCGATGCCAGTGGGGTGGGGGAACCGGTGGTCGACGCGATCCGGCGACCGCTGCGGGAGCTCGACGTCCGGGTCGAGGCCCTGATGTTCGTGACGGGCGAGCGCCTCACCGACAAGGGCGCGACCTGGTCGATGGGCAAGGCGTACCTCGTCTCGCGCCTGATGGTGGTCTTCGAGAATGGCCGGGTCCAGATCGACGCGGACCACCCGCTGCGTGACGGGATCATCAAGGAGGCCGCCGACTACCAGGTCCGGATCGAGCGGGCCGGCAGGGCGAAGTACGGCGCGATGGAGAGCGGCACTCACGACGACATGATCACCGCCCTCGGTCTGGCGGTGCTCAAGGACAGCCGGCGACCCACTCCCGCAGCCACGTTGGAGGACATTGAGCGGGTGCTCATGGGCGACTACTACGACTACGCCTCCGACGATCCCTGGGGCAGTGAGTGGTAGGAGAACGAGGGCGCCGGGACGCAGCTGGGTCCCATGCCGTGGACGGATCGTCCTAGTCCTTCCACCCGCTGAGTCGCCGACGCAGCCGACGAGCGAACTCCGGGAGGCTGGTCTGGATGGCGTCCCACACCAACTGATCATCGACGGTGAAGTAGAGGTGCGACATGATGATGTGATAGCGCTTGATCTTGTCGATGTTGGGGATTGACTCGACAAGGCGATGGTCCTGCAGCTCGGCAGCCTTGAGCGCCTCGGCGATGATGTCGAGATTCTTTTCAACGGCACGACGCATCATCTTGTGATCACGATACACGTCAAAGGAATGGCCACGGGTCCAGTCAAGGATCTCCGTGGCCGCGTCCAGCGCATCGGTCAGGTATTCATCACAGGTCCGGCGGGATCGCTTGCCCTGCACGGGCTCAGGCACTGAAGATCGTAACGCGTGTGGCTTTGACCTCTCGGAGAAACGGCTCGTTGCCTGACGACCGGACGGTGATCAGATCGACCTGACGTCCAAAAAGACGACTCAGCGACGCATGGAGCGCCATGAATCGCGCAGAGACGCCGACTTCGTACTCGCCCAGATCGACCTGGAAATCGAGATCGCTGGACGCGGGGTCATAGCGGTCTTGCGCGCCGGAGCCAAACAGATAGAGCATCCGCACGCCGTGCTCTCGACAGACTCGTTCGATCTCGCTCCGATGCATGATCACGGCATCTGGCATGGCCGCTTCCTCCCTGGTGTCACAACGGAACACCCGTTGACACCATAGTAAGAGATGGGAGCCCATACGTATACAGGCTCGCCAGTCACCGTTCAACTGGCTACTGGACCGAATAGCCCGTCTGGTCGCGGTGACTGACATGTCACGGCCGCCGTGGGCTGGGATAGACGGTCGAGATGTAGTGCCGGATGGTGGTCTCGACAACCTCCAGGTCGTCGGAGCGGTACGGTTTATCGATGCAGACGGCGATCGCCCGCTTCGGGATGTCCTGGAGGTGAACGGTCCAGGCGCGGTCGATGTCGTGCATCAGGATGCGGCCGTCCGGTTGGCGCGGGCCTGCCGCTGCGCTTCGGCGTTCCGGGCGTCGAGGCGGCGCATGCGATCGGCGACATCGACGCCGACGACGGGCGTGGTCCGGTCCGCCGCGGCCTCGGTGATGAGCCCATCGACGTACCGCTCCAGCTCGACGGTCGGGACCAGGCGCCGAGTGCCGAACCGGACGGTCGTGAGCTGCGGGATCACCCGCGCCTCGATCACGCGTCGGCTCAGGCCCAGCACCTTGGCGGTCTCATTCACACTGAGTAGATACGGTCGGATGGGCTGCTGGTACTTGGTCAGGACGGTGAGGGCCGTGAGCAGTTCCTTGCTCTCTTCGGGGGACATGGCGTAACGATCCTTTCTCGGGCGGCAAGGCAGACGGTCTGCCTTGCCGCCCTCTGTCGTTCAGGCCGCCAGCGCCTCATGGTCGAGACAGCGGGGACACGGCTGCCAGCGCAGTGGCCTCTTGCCCCACAGTTCGGGACGGCCGGGAACGGGACGGCGGCGACCCGTCGGGACGACGATCCAGCCAGACGCCAGACACTCGATGCACGGCCCGGATTGCCGGCCACGGCGCTCCTCATGGTCTCGCGGCCGCGGCCGGACGGTCCCCCGGCGCTCGGCGTAGGTGTGGGCCCGAAGGCCAGCGACGAGGTGATCGATCACCTCAGGCGTCAGGGGCAACTCGGAAACCACCTCACCTGGCTCGCCGCTCACGTTGTGCGAATCGTAGGTGAGGAGCATTGGCGCCCCGTCTCGGAACTGGGGATGAATGGTGACGTAGACCTCGTCGTGACGATCGCGGTCCCAGAGGATCAGGGTGATGGCGAGCTTGTCAGTGAACTCGTACTCGGTCATGGTCACACCTGGCTTCAGGCGCTCTCCAGCCGGTCCAGAAGACTCGGCTGCACGAACGCGGTAGGCTCGGAGAGCGGTGCGGGCCGCTCGATGGATGGGGGCGGGGTCGGCAGGGCGGCGAGGCGATCGGCCTCCTCGATCATGCCGACGAGGCGGTACTCGCGGACGATCTGCTCCCGGCTGCGGGGCCGGGCGTCGGGCGCCTCGGCGAGGTAGAGGCTGTCATGGTGTCGGCCGCAGTCGACGCAGAAGTAGTCCAGCCACCGGGCGGTCCTGCTCCCACAGTCGGGGCAACGATCGATGGTGGCGGACGCCCTCGTCATTCCGCGGTCTCCTGCCTATTGGTCCTGAGCCGAGCGGTCGCGACGCGGGTGGCAATCCAGTCGTTCAGGTCATCCAGCCGGACGGCGGACTCACCATGCACCTCCATCAACGGGACCGCCGGACCGGAGCCGATCAGGCCGGAGACGAGGCCGTGCATGGTCCGCTCGGTGACACCCATGAGGATCGCCGCGATCGGAATGGAGACGTGGGTGATCTCATGCTCCTTCATAGGTTCACCTCGCCCTCCGCGATCAGCAGCGGGATTGACTCCGGCACGGCGATCCCGGCATACGCGATGGCCCGGTCGAGCCAGCCGGTGAAGTCCGCTGGCTCCGAGGGCCAGGTCTTGCCGAGGGCGAGGCCGATGATGGCGCCGACTCCCAGCGCGTCGAGGCAGACGACCTCGTACATCGTGGTCGCATCCGCGACCTGGACGCGCCGTACACCGTCATCGGGGAAGTCGTTGTTGACCACGCGGGTCAGCAGGCGGACGAAGGTATCCTCGGCGTCGACCAGGGTGTCGGCCCATGGCCAGTGCGACCGGCCCTTGCCAAGGTGATTGACGATGGCCTCGGCCGAGACCTTAACCAGCGTGTGCCAGTCCCGGATATCGAACTCATGGGTGTTCAGCACGTCCCACGTCGAGAGCGGGGCGGATCGCTCCCAGGTCGGCGTCAGACGTCGAGGAATGGGCATCATGCCGGCACCTGCGCGATCACGTCGCCGACGATGACCAGCACGTCGGAATCGGGGATGTTGCCGGTCTGGGAGAGGAACAGGGCGTGATGCCCGCAGCGGCCCCAGACGCCGAAATAGCGACATGTGCATCCCGTGATATCGACCATCGAGCAGTACGCCTCGGCGGTTGCATCGAGGGCGACGTGCTGACCGGTCCGGCGATCGAGCAGGATGCGGACGCCGTCGCGTTCGGCCTGGCTGGCCATGCGCTGGAGCGTCTCGATCCGGTCACGCAGGGTGAGCTCATCAAGGGATGGGCCGGATCCGCGGGCCGTGGGGTGAAGCTGGAAGATGGCAGTCATGGTGGGTCCCATTCAGGTTCAGGGGCTAGTTCAGATTAGCGAGAACTCGTCACAGCTAAGTCGAAGAACCGGTCGACACCGTCCTGATCGTCATCGGCCATTCGAATGAAGCGGCGCGTCAGAAGGGTGTGTGCCATTTGCTCGGCATGGTGATTCGAGCGCTTGAGATCGGTGCGACGCCACGACGCCAGCCGCCAAAGCGCAAGCGCGATGACCGGAGGATCCGGGGCATGGCGGTCGGCAGCGGGATCGACCAGGAAATCCTCAATCCGTGGGATCTCTCCATCGTCTTCTGCCATGTGCCAATTCAGTTGCTCAGCTAGGAGCGTCACCGCGTCGTGTGAGAGGGTTTCGCCGGTGGCGTCTGTCCCGGCTTTCCAGCCTTCTGATACGACATAGCTCGCGATGAACCGGGCCTTGGCCGCAACTTTGAGTGCCTCGCCATCTGATTCCTCCCGCGGATCGGAATCAAAGACGATCAGGTGATCTGTCATGGTACGAACTCCTTTGAGTGATGAAGCTGAATGGGACCCAGATCGATTCTAGGCGCCGTCATGAAGATGCGTATTGACGCATCCACTAAGCGGCTTCCTGTGGGCGGCGCTGGGCGACGAGACGGGCCGTGATGGCCGAGATGCCCTCGGCGATGGTCTCGAACGCCCAGGCGGTCTCCTCGTTGGCAATACTGACGATCTGGCCGCCGTCCTCGTCGCGGCCGGTGTCGACCGTCATGGTGACGTCGTCGGAGTCGGCGGCGACCTCGATGGCGAAGGCGTAACGTTCAGGCCGATCCGCGAAGCCGATGGTGCCGGTCAGCGAGAGCCGAATGGGGTAGTCCATGGTGGCGATCCTTTGGGAGAGGGAATGGGAAAGTCGCACGGACTCCGTGCGACTTTCCGTTATAGCTACGCGGCGACCAGCTGCCGGCCGGCCCGGACGCCCTGACCGGCGGTGCAGGTGCAGGGGCTTTCGGTGTAGTCGTTGAGGTGGCCGCTCAGGTACATCCGGCTCCATCCCCCACCGAGGCAGTCCGAGCAGGTGTGCTCCGGCTCGATCGGCTCGATCGGCTCCAGCAGGTCCGACGACTCCGGCTCGCCCGTCTCATCGAGCTCGACGTAGAGGTCGGTGAGGTGCTGCGGCATCGTTGGGGTGGCCTCCATGGTGTCCTGAGACCGGACCATCTCGCGGTAGAGCGCCCGGTGCTGGCAGACCGGATCGGCGCCGAGGCCGGCGGCGCAGGAGCAGGCGAACCAGTCGACCGCGTAGAGCTTGGTGGCGTCGGTGCTGAGCGCGAAGTGCTGGCCGGTGACGCGATCGGCGAAGACCTGGATGTGGTTCGTGTGCGCCCGGTCAAGGGCGGCGGCCCAGCGGGCCGGGGTGTCGGCGTTCGGACGGCGGGTGGTGATGACCATGGTCCTGTGTCTCCTGCTTGCCGGGCGGTTCCTAGGCCATCCGGCGGTCCAATGAGGTGAGGCGCTTCCACGTCCTCTATAGACCACTATAGCGCATTACGTTGTATAGCGCAATAGGTTGTGTGATAGAATCCTAGATAGTGTTAGAGCACATTCGTGGGGGTGGGATCAGTGAGCGGTGGAGAGGTCTACGTCACGGTTGAACGAGCGGCCGAGCTGCTGGAGGTGCACCCGCAGACGGTCCGGCGCTGGCTTCGCACTGGACAGATCCAGGGGACGATGCTGAGCCGGCAAGCGGGGTATCGCATCCGAATGAGTGAGGTGGATTACGTCCTCAATGAGGGCCTAAGAGAGGGAAAACCCCTAGTCGCGGCGTAGACAAAGCCACACGCGACTAGGGGCGGAAGCGCCTCACCTGCTAGGACAGGGGAGACGTAGGCAGTCTATCAAGAGGAGGATCAGTGTGGTGACACTCGACAACAACGGGAAGCCGATCGTGAGCATCTTCGAGAACCCGGACCACCCCTTCTACGACCCGAATCACGAAGAGACCATCCGGACCATGATGGCCGAGGTCGCTGCTCGCGAGGCCGAGCGGGTCGAGGCGCGGAAGGCACGCGCGCGCGAACGGGCACGGAGACCCTGGCCGCTGCCGGACCCCTTCGACGACGTCCTCCGCGACGGGTCCGGCTTTACCGCCACGGATGCCGCGTACTTCCTCGGGGTTTCGTCGACGACCATCCTAACCATGATCGACGGCGGGGAGCTGGCCGCGACGAAGTCGGCTGGCGGATACAAGATCATGCGGACGGCTCTACGAGAACTCATCCAAGCTCGCCCGCAGCGCTTCCCGAGGCGACGATTTGACCTTGACGACTAGAACCGGGACTAGATGGGAAGGCAGTGACCGATGGGCATCATCTCGGTGGTCGTCCGGACCTACGATGGCGTCGAGACGTGGGGCGTCTGGGATGACGTCGACGAGGCTCGGCACTACGCGATCGATGCCTCGATCAACGGCCGCGACGTGGAGTCGGTGAAGGTCGTCGAGGCAATGGGTGACGATCCGTCAACGTCAGAGAATGCCGTGCTCGGGCACTACGAGGGTGGACAGTCGATCAATCCGGACACTGGTCAACCCTGGCCCGTCCCCACCGCGGAACCGTTCTGACAGTGGGCAGTCCCGGGAGCAACGAGGAGGTCTCGATGTCCAGCTTTACGGTAGCGATCCAGCCAATGAGCGAGCCGTTCTGGACGATCGACGGCCTCGTCGAGCGAGACGAGGCCGAGATCATCGCCATCGACCTATCTACTCATGGCAAAAATGTCGAGTGGACGGAGATCTGGGAGGCGCCGCCCAGCGGGAACCGGAAAGACGGTCGCAAACTCCGCTACTACGAGTTTGGCGAGCGGATGAACCGCCGGACCGGACTGCCCTGGAGCGACGACCCGCATGAGTGACCGTCGCAAGATCCAGCGGGGCCGGCAAGAGGCGCGACCGCGCGTCCGTCAGTATCAGCATCGACCGACGTGGCGAGACGGACTCAAGGAGAAGATCCTCTCGGTTCTCGTCCTTACGGGCGTGGCGGCCTCCCTTTGGGTGTGGTTCGATCCCGAGAGCCTGTCACCTATTTTGGATCGGCTACCGCTTCATGATGATCGTCCGTGATTCGAGTCAAAGAGGAGACCCTTCCAATGACCGACACACCGACACCGCTACCCGAGGGCGGTAGCGAGGCCGCCAGCGTCCCGCCTGACGCGAGACCGACCGGCTGGCAGGCGACCAACAGCGACACGATTATCATCCGGCAGATGACCGATGAGCAACTGGCGCACTACCGCGAGACCGGGAACCTGCCGGCATCGGCCGACATTCCGCTGGTCGAGGTCACCGACGTCGCCACTCAGCAGCCGGACGGCGGGACAATGCCCTTCAATGGCTACCGAAAGACGTGAGCAGGGGCGGCTGTGCCATCTCACTCGGAGACGACCCAATGGTGCTGAACTACACCGTGCGTATCGAGATGGAGTCCGGTCCCGTCGAGAAGGACTTTCCCTCGCGAGAACGTGCCGAACTCTTCCTCGGCCTCGCCGCTGACCGAGGCCTTGCTGGCATCGTCATCCAGCACGACGCGGATGCGGTCAGCCACGATCGGCGGCTGACGAGCTCCAGTACAGATGTCCACGTGGAACGGCGGGGAGGGTGATCGATGATGGATCCCGGCGATGGCGTTCGGTACGAGGTGCACTGGGCGTCAAAGGGCAATCGGCAAAGCCTCCAGTTCAGCGAGCTCAACGAGGCCGTCCAGTGCGCCATCAGGGAATCACACGGCTTGGCGGGCGACACCGTCCGGGTCTCGCACGGGGCAGCGCATCACCAGTCCTACAAACGGGCGACGGTCTACGCGATAGGGCCATCTCGACGCCGCCGGCCAGTTGGCACCTATGAGAACGGCAAGCTGGTACCAGATGGTGAGTGGTCATGACCAGACCCGAACCAGGCCGTCGAATCGGGCCATACCGGGCCACTCGCGCGGAATCGGGCCAGGGGCCGTAGCGCGCGACGAACCGCACCATAGTGCACCGTCCGGCGGAATCGCACCGGGGCAAGGTGTTCACCGCCCCTATGACCCACATCATGGTCATCTTGGTCATCTTGTGACTCCGGCGGGCTTTCTCGTTTGATCATCTTGCTCCTGTATCCCAGCAAGATGACCATCCTGACCAAGGTGACCACCGTTGCAAGGTACCCAGCGCTGGACGGGCTGCGGGTCGAGCTGCGCCACAGTCTGGGCGGCGCGAGGTGGGTCCAATTCATTCTGTCGGGTTAAGAGAGTGCTTTCGGCAGAATGAATTCAAGGGAGGCCAGGGTGTCAGACGAGGTCGCGAAGAAGCGCCGGCGCGGGCATGGCGAGGGGAGCGTCTACCAGCGCAAGGACGGCCGCTGGACGGCGACGATCGACCTGGGCTGGGAGGATGGCAAACGCAAACGCAAGACGTACTACGGGGACACGCAGCGGGAGGTCCTGGCGAAGATGCGGGCGGGCCGGACCGAGCAGCGGGAGGGTCGCAACCTCACGTTGCCCACGACACCGCTGGAGACCTTCCTCAACGGGTGGCTGGTCGAGAAGGCCGGATCGGAGCTCGCCCCCAAGACCATCGATCAGTACCAGCGGCTCGCTCGGCTGCACGTCATCCCCGTGCTGGGCAAGAAGCCGCTGGACCGGATCACCACCACCGACGTGACGCGCTGGCTCCGGGCGAAGAAGGACGGCGGCCTCTCGGCCAAGACCTGCAACCACCTGCGTGGTCTCCTGCGCAACGTCCTGAATGACGCGGTGAAGGCCGGGCTGATCGTCCGGAACCCGGTCATGGCGACGGAGCCGATCCGCGGCGAGTCCCGGACCATCGCCCCGCTGGAGCGCGACGAGATCGAGCGGCTGTTCGTGGCGATCGCTGGCCGCCCCGACGAGATCCTCATCCGCCTGACCCTCTCGCTCGGGCTGCGGATCGGCGAGACGCTGGGACTCCGGTGGGACGACGTCGACCTCGCCGGAGATCGGCCGTGGTCCCGAGGCCGTCCGTGCCTGCGGATCGAGTGGACGCTGCAACGGGTGGCCCCGTCGGCCTCACAGCGCGCCCCACACGGTCCGTCAGCGGCGAAGGATGGGCCGGTCACGACCCCCACGGTGTTGGCCCTCAAGCGCCCCAAGACGCCCAAGAGCCGCCGCGTCCTGCCCATACCGGCCCAGATCGTCACCCTGCTGGAGAACCAGCGGGAGCGGCAACAGGACCTCGCCAGCCGCCACGCGCCCCTGTGGGTCGACCAAGGCTACGTCTTCACCACCGAGCTCGGCACACCGATCGAGCCCCGCAACGCCCTGCGCAGCTTCCACGCGGCGTGCGAACGGGCAACGATCACCCGCCGTCGCCTGCATGACCTCCGGCACACCGCCGTCACCGCCCTCCGCGCCCAGGGTGTCCCGATGAAGGTCGTGAGCGAGCTGCTGGGCCACTCCCAGCTCGCCACCACGGCCGACCTGTATGGTCACGTCCTCTCGGACACGCTGGCCGACGCGACGGACCGCCTCGCCCTTGCCTGGGGCCAGAACGGAGGTGCTTCCGATGGCTAGGCTGTCAAGATGGCTGTCAAACGCACCGATGGCCCGACAGGTGTCCCCGTCAGGCCCTCGATATCTCCCATTGCCATGGGCTTTTAGGCGGTATGCCCGGAGGGAATTGAACCCCCGACCTCTTGGTCCGCAACCAAGCGCTCTATCCCCTGAGCTACGGGCACATTCTTTTGCGCGGGTCGAAGTATATCAGATTTCGCTCCTTCTGCCAGCCGTGCCTCGCGATGGATCAGGCCACGATTGATCGCGACCGCAGCCCGGTGTCGGGAGCCCCCGATGATCGCTCCCTGAGCTGGTCGGCGGTTCCGCCTATTTCCATTCGTCTGGATTGGGTCTATCCTGCGGGCTGGAAAGACATTGTCGTCTTTCCACTGATCGGAAACGGAAGAGGGGAACCCCATGCAGCAGCGCGTTCGTGGCGGTCTGGTGCAGGGAGCGTCGAGTGGCGGAGGATTTCTGAAGGAATTCAAGGAGTTCATCCTTCGGGGCAACGTCGTGTCGCTGGCGGTGGCGGTCCTGATCGCGGCGGCATTCGGTGCGGTGGTGAAGTCGCTGACCGATAACATCATCACCCCGTTCATCGGCATCTTCGGAGGCACGCCCAGTTTCTCCGGTCTCACCTTCTCGATCAACAGCTCGAAGTTCGGCTACGGCTCGTTCATCAATGACATCATCTACTTCCTGATCATCGCCGCGATCATCTTCTTCTTCATCGTCAAGCCGATGAACTCGCTGATCGAACAGACCAAGCGTGAGGCACCTGTCGACCCGACCGACAAGAAGTGCCCGGAGTGCCTGAGCGATATCCCACTCCTCGCGACACGCTGCAAGTTTTGCGCGTCGGAGCAGCCGGCCATCGCGGTCTAAACTTGCAGGCGAGCGCCGAACCCGAGGGCGGTGAGGCAAGGCGGGGCCGAGATGACCTTCTTGATCTGTCTGACCGTGGCTGACGATTGCCCGGAAAAACATCGAACCGGCGTCTGATTCTCGTCAGACGCCGGCTCTCGTGCAACTGGCGGAGAGGGAGGGATTTGAACCCTCGAAGGGGCGTTAACCCCTTACTCACTTAGCAGGCGAGCGCCTTCAACCACTCGGCCACCTCCCCTCACGTTTGCCGCGCAATGATAGCAGATGGCCGTTGGAGTGTCGATTGCGGTGAGCCCTTCGACCACGGTCTCGACGGTTGATCCGGCTCGCCAAGAACAGGTCGTCCCCCCACTGGAAGCGACCAATCGTTTTGGTCCCGAGGCGACGAAAGGCGGAGGAATATGATGAATCTGATGAGAATCGAGCGGGTACGCGTGGCCTGTGCAGTGGCCGTTGTCGCGCTCACGGTCGTGATGCCCGAGAGTGAAGAGGGGGCTACGCCGGCCACCTCGCCCCGCTTCATGGACGTGACCGCATCGCAGCTGGTCGGGCAACCGGCCGAGCCCAAATTCAGTATGGCCGCCTCCGCGGCCGACCTCGATGGGGATGGCGATCTGGACCTCGCCATTGCCTCGGAGTACGCGCCCAATCGCCTGTTGGTCAACGACGGCAATGGCCGACTGACCGACGAGAGCGACGCCCGGCTCCCGCGGACGGTCGGGGATCACGAGGACGTCGCGATCGCCGACTTCGATCGTGATGGCGACCTCGACCTCGTCTTCGTTGGAGAGGATGACCAGGTCAGCGCCTACCATCTCAACGATGGTAGCGGCTCGTTCGAAGACGTCACGGAGCGGTTGCCAACGCGCGGGACCTCGAACGCCGTGGTAGCCGAGGACGTCGATCGAGATGGCGACAGTGACCTGGTGGTCGGCAACAACGGTCAGGACTTCCTGTTCCTCAACGATGGAGTCGGGATGTTCACCGACGAGACCGCCGATCGGCTCCCGGCCTCGGATGACGTGACCCAGGATGTCGCGGTCGGGGACATCGATGGGGACGGCGACCGCGACCTCATCCTCGGGAACGAGGACGGGAACAAGGCGCTCTTGAATGACGGGGCTGGACGGTTCATCGACGACACCGCCGAGAGGCTCCCTGCCGCCAACGCCAAGGAGGAGACGCGAAACGTCGATCTCGCCGATGTCGACCGCGACGGCGACCTCGACCTGCACTACGCGAACGTGCTGCTGTTCGTTCCGGACGCTGACCCTCAGGACCGCCTGCTCATGAACGACGGCTCGGGCCACTTCAGCGACGAGACCGAATCGCGTCTGCCGCTCGAGGACGAGAGCACGATGACGGCGGCGTTCATGGACGTCGATCAGGACGGCGATCCCGACCTCATCACCGGAACGTTCGGCGATCTGAATGGCGTGGACGCGAGCTCGCCGTTCCATGTGCAGCGAAATGACGGGTCGGGCGTGTTCGAGTCGTTCGATGAGGCGCTGCCAGAAGGCGTGACTGGCAATGGCTTCGACATCGAGCCGGCGGACTTCGATGGAGATGGGCTGACCGACCTCTTCCTCGCCAGCCGCGGCGGGACTGACCGGCTGCTGATTGCCGTACCGTGAAGCCGGTCGAGACGAAGTCCGTTGGCGTGCTTCGGGTGGAATGGTCCAGGTTGCGCTCAGGCGGCCGTCAGCCTCGACGATCAAGCGTATTCATGGCGGAGAGAGAGGGATTCGAACCCCCGGCACTTGCGTGCGACCGTTTTCAAGACGGTAGCCTTAAACCACTCGGCCATCTCTCCAGGATGCATTGAGCGACACGAATAATACTCCATTCACCGCTGAAGCCCCCTTTCGTAGAAGTCGTGAGCGGAGCGCTCTGGATGACACGGCAGCGGCGCGGTGGTCCCCGCGGGACTCCCGCGCCGCTGCCCGGCGCCGAGCGGTTACACCGATACGGCGGCCAACCGGGCGCCGTTGCCAATCGGGGGCTGGACGCCGATCCGCTCGTCGCCCCGGAGATACGGGCGCAGCACCTCCGGGATGTCGAAGGTGCCGTCATCGTTCTGATAGTTCTCCATGATCGCGATCATCAGGCGGGGCAGGGCGAGACCCGAGCCATTCAGGGTGTGGAGGAACTGCGGCTTGCCGCCGGCCGGACGGTACCGGATGTTCGCGCGGCGGGCCTGGAAGTCGCGGAACGTCGAGATCGACGACACCTCCAGCCACTCGTCGGCGCCTGGTGCCCAGACCTCGAGGTCAACCTTGTTGGCAGCCGTGAACGAGAGGTCGGCCGCGCAGATCTGCAGGATCCGATACGGCAGCTTCAGCGCCTGGAGAACAGCCTCGGCGTTCCCTTGCAGCTTCCGGTGTTCCTCGTCCGAGGTCTCCGGCGTGACGAACTTAACCATCTCGACCTTGTCGAACTGGTAGCCGCGCTTGATCCCCCGGACATCGCGGCCACCCGAGACCTGCTCCCGCCGGAAGCAGGCAGTGTAGGCGACGTGGTAGATCGGCAGGATCGCCTCGTCGAGGATCTCGTCCCGGTACATGTTCGTGATCGGGACTTCGGCCGTCGGGATCAACCACTTGTCCTCGTGGGCGTCGTGGAACAGCGTCTCGGCGAACTTCGGCAGGCTGCCCGTGCCGTAGAGCATCGCGGACGGGACGAGGTAGGGCGGGTAGACCTCCTGATAGCCGTGCTCGCGGGTGTGGAGATCGAGCATCCAGGTGATCAGGGCGCGCTGGAGACGGGCGCCGTCGCCCCGGAGGATGTAGTTCCGCGAGCCGGCAACCTTGACGCCGCGTTCGAAGTCGATGATGCCAAGGTTGGTCGCGATGTCCCAGTGGGGCTGAGGCGCGAAGGCGAACTGGCGCCGCTCGCCGATCTCGGCGGTGACGACGTTGTCGTCCTCGCTGGCGCCGTCGGGGACGTGCTCGGCCGGCAGGTTTGGCACCCGGAGCTGGGCTTGCAGCAGGGACTCCTCGATGGTTCGGAGCCGCTCGTCCAGACCGGAGATCCGGTCCCCAAGATCCCGCATCTCGGTCATGAGGCGTTCGCGCTCGGTCGGATCCTTCGCCTTGCCGACGCTCTTCGAGCCGGTGTTGCGTTGCGCCTTGAGGGCTTCGGCCTCGCCAACGAGGTCACGGCGCTCCGCATCGAGGACAATGATCTCCTCGATCGGGGCGTCGGTGTGGAGCCGGGCGATCTGGGCGCGGACGTAGTCAGGCTGGGTGCGGATGAGCTGGATGTCAATCATGGGGAGTCTCCGGTCGTCCTGGTGGCCGTGGGCGGCCGTCGCTGACGCGCGATGGTAGCGTATCGGGCCGGTCGGCCGAAAACGACGAACCGGCACCCGCGTGAGGTGCCGGAATCTTCACTGCTACTGGCGCGTGTCGCGGGCACCCCGGCGGACGCGCCAGGGCAGGACGACCCCGGCTAGGCTGACGCGCGCCGGGATGATGACGAGTAGCTCCCAAACGAGGCCACGGGCAGGAACCCCGGCAGGAACTTCTCCCACGAGTGGTCGAGGCGGGTGTCGAGGCGACGCTCGATCGTGTAGTACATGCCAGCCCTCGGTTCGTGGGGCACAGTCCGCAGGATCATGCGTGACTGATGGAGCGGCTTGCCACCCTTGCGATGGTTGCAGCCCTTGCAGGCCGTCACCAGATTCTCCCACGAGTGCCCGCCACCGAGCGAGCGTGGGTGGATATGGTCAATGGTGAGGTCGCCGCCCTGCCGGCCGCAGTACTGGCAGGTGAAACCGTCCCGGATGAAGATCTCCCGCCGGGTGAGCTTGACGCGGGGACGCGGCCGGCGGATGAGATACATCATCCGGACAACCGACGGCCACGGGAATGAGCGCGACGATGCGCGAAGGGCCTCAGGGTGCGACTCGAGAATTTCCGCCTTGCCGTCGAGGATCATGACGAGGGCGCGGCGGACGCTGCAGATGTTGAGCGGCTCATAATTCTGGTTCAGGACGAGGACCGATCGATTCACCCTGTCGCTCCCTCGCTCGGGACCAGGGTTGCCAGAGAGCCTTCGCACCAGGCGCCGGTGCAACCGCCGCAGGTCAGTCATGACCGACGCAATGGTAACAATCAGCAGGAGCGGCGGCAAGACATTTCCCCCGCCTATTCCTTGAACGTCTTGTGAAGGTTGGTCGACACTCCTGCCTGCACCGGGCAGCACCTGCCGAAGCCCGGGTCAGGTTCGCGCTCGGGCTCAGTCGGCCGCCACGGCCTCAAGCGCCAGCACCGGTCGGAGGAACTGGCCGGTGAAGGAGTTCGGCGTTGCGGCGATGGCCTCGGGCGTCCCCTCGGCGATCACCTCGCCGCCGCCAGAACCGCCCTCTGGCCCGAGGTCGATCAGCCAGTCGGCCGACTTGATCACGTCCAGATTGTGCTCGATCACGATGATCGTGTTGCCGCCGTCGGCCAGCCGTTGCAGAACGCCAAGCAGCCGTTCGATGTCGGCGAAGTGCAGGCCGGTAGTCGGCTCATCGAGGATGTAGACCGTCCGGCCCGTCGCCTGGCGGGAGAGTTCCGAGGAGAGCTTGACCCGCTGGGCTTCGCCGCCCGAGAGCTGGGTGGCGGGTTGCCCGAGTCGGATGTAGCCCAGCCCGACATCCTCAAGGGTCCGCATCTTCCGGGCGACCTTTGGGACGTTCTCGAAGAAGATGACCGCCTCGGTGACGGTGAGATCGAGGACGTCGGAGATGCTCTTGCCCTTGTAAAGGATCTCGAGGGCCTCGCGGTTGTAGCGCCGCCCCTCGCAGACTTCGCAGGGAACGTAGACGTCCGGCAGGAAGTTCATCTCGATCTTGATGACGCCGTCGCCCTTGCAGGCCTCGCAGCGGCCGCCCTTCACGTTGAAGGAGAACCGGCCCGGACCGTAACCGCGAGCCTTGGCCTCGTTCATCGATGCGAACAGCTCACGGATCGGGGTGAAGACGCCGGTGTACGTGGCCGGGTTGCTCCGCGGCGTCCGGCCAATCGGGCTCTGGTCGATCTCGATGATCTTGTCGACGTGCTGAACGCCGTCGATCCCACCGTGGCGGTCTGGCAGGGTCTTGGCGCCATGGAGTTGCTGGGCGAGGCTACGGTAGAGCGTGTCCGTCACGAGCGTGCTCTTGCCTGAGCCGGAGACACCGGTCACACAGGTGAACGTCCCAAGCGGGAAGTCGACCGTGATGTTGCGGAGGTTGTTCCCGGTGGCATCCCGAACCCTGAGGCTGTGACCGCTACCAGGACGCCGACGGTCCGGGATCTCGATTTGCCGGCGGCCCGAGAGGTACTGACCGGTGAGGCTGTCCGGGGAAGCGAGGATGTCCTCGTACGTTCCGCTGGCGACGACGTGGCCGCCGTGCTCGCCGGCGCCAGGTCCGATGTCGACGATCCAGTCAGCCGCCCGCATGGTGTCCTCGTCATGCTCGACGACGATCAGCGTGTTTCCGATGTCCCGGAGCCGCTCCAGCGTCCGGATCAGCTTGGCGTTGTCGCGCTGATGCAGACCGATGCTGGGCTCATCAAGGATGTAGAGGACGCCCATCAGGCTGGAGCCAATCTGGGTCGCCAGTCTGATCCGCTGCGCCTCACCGCCGGACAGCGTCGTCGCCGATCGGTCGAGGGTCAGGTAGTTCAGACCGACATCGACCAGGAAGCCGACCCGCGACCGGATCTCCTTGATGATCTGCCGGGCGATGATCGACTCCCGGTTGGACAGGAACAGGTCGCTCTCGGTGAGGCGGGGTGCGGCGATGCCCTTCGGAACGACGACGTCGCTCCGGCTGAGCGCCTCGCCGTCGGCAAGCCGAGCGAAGACGGCTTGCATCTCGTGGACCGGGACCTGGGTGAGCTCGATGATCGAGCGGCCGCCGACCGTAACAGCCAGCACCTCGGGCTTGAGCCGGGCGCCGTGGCAGGTCGGACAGGGCCGGGGGGCCATGTACCGCTCGACCTCTTCACGGATGTAGTCGCTGGAGGTCGCCTGGTAGCGCCGGGTCAGGTTCGGGATCACGCCCTCGAAGGCCACGTTGTAGTTGCGGGACTTGCCGGTGCCCGATGTGTACCGGACGGTGACCGTCTCCGTCGTGCCGTGGAGGATCAGGTCGATCGACTCCTGCGACAGCTCCCGAACCGGGACGTTCATGTCGAAGCCGAACTTCTCGGCCGCCGCGTCGAGCACCCCGGTGAACCAGCGCTGGCTGTCCTGTCCGATCGTCTGCCACGGCCGGACGGCGCCCTGGGCCAGGGTCAGATTCGTGTTCGGGATGATCAGCTCGGGCTCGAAGACCTGCGTCGTGCCGAGTCCGGTGCAGGTTGGGCAGGCGCCGTGGGGGTTGTTGAACGAGAACGTCCTCGGCTCGATCTCCCCGAAGCTGAAGCCGTCGTAGGGGCAGGCGTAGCTCTCGCTGAAGAGGATGTCCTCGCCGTCGATCACGTTGGCGATCGCCAGGCCGTCCCCGATCCGGAGGCAGGTCTCGAGCGATTCGATGATCCGGACCCGGTCCGGGTTGTCGCCAGACTCGGTCGCTTCCTGCTCATCCTCATGCCGGACGACGAGGCGGTCGACGACGACCTCGATCGAGTGCTTCTTCGTCTTGGCCAGCTTGACCGGGTCGTCGATGTTGATCACGACGCCGTCGACCCGCAGCCGCACGAAGCCCTGCCGGCGGATCTCGTCGAAGATGGCGGCGTGCTCGCCCTTGCGGTCGCGGATCACCGGGGCGAGCAGCATCAGGCGGGTGCCATCCTCGAAGCCGAGGATCTGGGCGGCCATCTGCTGGACGGACTGGCGCTCGATCGGCCGGCCGCACCTCGGGCAGTGGGGATGTCCGGTCCGGGCAAACAGAAGCCGGAGGTAGTCGTAGATCTCGGTGACGGTTCCGACGGTCGAGCGCGGGTTGCGGCTCGTGCCCTTCTGGTCGATCGAGATCGCCGGCGAGAGCCCCTCGATCATGTCGAGATCGGGCTTGTCCATCTGCCCGAGGAACTGGCGGGCATAAGCCGAGAGGGACTCGACGTAGCGGCGCTGTCCCTCGGCAAAGATCGTGTCGAAGGCGAGCGATGACTTGCCGGAACCCGACAGGCCAGTGAAGACGACCAGCCGATCCCGCGGGATGTCGATGTCGATGTTCTTGAGATTGTGCTCACGGGCGCCGCGGACGATCAGTCGGTCCTGCTGTGGCATGTGGAGTGGACTCCCTGAGGGGCGCCGCGCTGGTCGCGCCGCGGCGGTGGGTGGTTTCGGACCGATGAGCCGCCGGACCGGGGCATGAGGACGAACATGCGTGCTAACTGTGAATGATAGCATGACCGTGGGTGACCGTACACTCGAAGCGTAGCAAATCCGAGCCGGTGACGTTGCGCATAATGCTGACCGTCCTGACATTGACAGGAAGGTGCCAACTTCGCACACTATGAGAGAAGGTCTACGACTCGGGAAGAGTAGGGACCGGTGGTCGGCCAGCAAGCGGGAGCCTTTGGCTGGAAGCTCCCACCCACGATCACCGTTCTGAACGTCGCCCGTGAGATCGAAGCCGAGAACCCACCTGGGCCCGGCCGGGTTCGCCCGTTAGCGCGACCATGAGTGTGCCGCTGCCTGCGCCCGAGAGGGGCTGGTCGTGGCGAAGCGAGGTGGTACCGCGGGTGAGCCCGTCCTTGCGCAGACAATGCGCTGGACGGGTTCGTTGCGTTTTCGGGATGGCAGCTCCGGAAGCCGGTGACGGGTGTGACGGTCGCTGAGCGTCGGGTGGTGGGGCAGACCCCTCCCCAACCCGTCCCCGGCTCCCGGTTCACTCTCTCGCCTGAAGGCGAAATCGGCTCACCGGTCCCGGAGAGGGGCTCGCGACCCAGCTCCGGTGGCCGTCGACCTTCACGGGGCTGCCTGGCTATTTCTCGAGCTGATTATTGTACTGGTTGCCCGATTCGAAGAGACGGTGGTACGTGAACTCCGAACCGTCTTGTTTCCCCCCCGACCTAACACGATCCACCCTACGAAGACAGGACCTACGATGACCGACGCGACGATCACCGACGCCGAAAACCTGATCGACGAGCCGACCGACCGGCTGGCGAAGTCCTACGAGCCGGCCGGGGTCGAGCGGGGGCTCTACGACGGTTGGGACCGGGCGGGCTACTTCGCGCCGCGTGATGACGTCGGCCGGCCCGACGGCGACACGGAACCGTTCGTGATGATGATGCCGCCGCCGAACCTGACCGGCGAGCTCCACGTCGGCCACGCCATGTTCGTGACCCTCGAAGACATCATGGCGCGCTGGAACCGAATGATGGGCCGCCCAACGCTCTGGCTGCCAGGGGCAGATCACGCCGGGATCGCCGGACAGTGGGTCGTGGAGCGGCAGCTCGCGACGGAGGGCCTGACCCGACACGACCTCGGCCGGGACGCGTTCCTGGAGCGGACCTGGGCCTACATGGGTGCGTCGCGTGGGGAGATCCGCGAGCAGATGCGCGTCCTCGGTGCCTCCTGCGACTGGTCGCGCTTCACCTTCACGATGGACGAAGGGCCGAGCCGGGCCGTCCGAACCGTCTTCAAGCGGCTCTACGACAAGGGTCTGATCTACCGCGGCACCCGTCTGATCTCGTGGTGCCCACGCTGCCGCACTGCCCTGTCCGACCTTGAGGTGGTCTACCACGACGAGGACTCGTTCCTCTGGCACCTGCGCTACCCCGTCGAGGGGGAGCCGAACCGAACAGTTGAGGTCGCCACGACGCGGCCCGAGACGTTCTTCGGTGACACGGCCGTCGCGGTCCACCCGGACGACAAGCGGTACGCATCGCTGATCGGCCGGAACGTGATCCTGCCGATCACTGGCCGGGCCGTGCCGGTGATCGCTGACGACCACGTCGACCCGGTGTTCGGGACTGGCGCCGTCAAGGTGACACCGGCCCACGACCCGAACGACTACGAGATCGGGCAGCGGCATGACCTGCCGCAGATCACCGTGATGAACGTCGATGGGACGATGAACGCGGAGGCCGGCCCGTTCGAAGGGATGCCCGTTCGGGAGGCTCGGGAGGCCGTCGTTGCCCGGCTGGCCGGAGATGGCAGCCTTGGCGCCGTGACGCCGCACCGTCACTCGGTCGGTCACTGCGACCGGTGCGGAACCGTGGTCGAGCCGATGATCTCGCTGCAGTGGTTCCTTGCGATGGAGGAGCTGGCCAAGCCGGCTCTGGCCGCCGCGGCTGACGGTCGGCTGACGTTCGTGCCGGACCGCCACCGGGTGATCTATACCAACTGGCTGGAGAACATCCACGACTGGTGCATCTCCCGCCAGCTCTGGTGGGGGCACCGCGTCCCCGTCTACTACTGCGACGACCCAGCCTGCACGGCGCCGATCGTGACCGACGAGGCCACGCTCGAATTCTGCCCACGTTGCGGCGGGGCGGTCCATCAGGACCCGGACGTGCTCGACACCTGGTTCAGCTCAGGGCTCTGGCCGTTCTCGACGCTGGGCTGGCCCGACCAGACCGAGGACCTGGCCCGGTTCTACCCCGGCTCCGTGCTGGAGACCGGCTACGACATCATCTTCACCTGGGTGTCGCGGATGGTCTTCTTCGGCATCGAGATCATGGGCGAGGTCCCGTTTCACACCGTCTACATGCACGGGCTGGTGCGGGACGCCGAAGGCGCCAAGATGTCCAAGACCAAGGGCAACGTCGTCGACCCGATCGAGATGGCGACCGAGTACGGCGCCGACTCGCTCCGGTTCGCGCTGATGACGGCCGGGTCGCCGGTGAACGACGTCCGGATCAGCCCGCAGCGGGTCGAGACGGCGCGGAACTTCGCCAACAAGCTCTGGAATGCCACCCGGTTCGCGCTCCGGGCGATCGACGAGTCGGACGTCCGGGTGGACGCGGACGGACCGGTCCGACCGACCGCTGACGCCTTTCCGCTGACGACGACCGACCGCTGGATTATGAGCCGGCTGGACGGGGTGACGGCCAGCTCGACGAACCTGATGACGACGTACCAGTTCGGCGAGGCGGCCCGCCAGATCCAGGACTTCATCTGGTCGGAGCTCTGCGACTGGTACATCGAGGCGGTCAAAGTGCGGCTCCGCGGGACGGAGGAGGAGCGGGCGGCTGTCGCCCAGACACTCGCCTTCGTGCTGGAGCGCAGCGTCCGGCTGCTGCACCCGTTCATGCCGTTCGTGACCGAGGCGCTCTGGCAGGCGCTCCCGCACACCGGCGACAGCGTGATGGTGGCGGCCTGGCCAGACGCCGCTGAGACTGACCCGGCAGCCGACGCCGACTTCGCAACGCTGATCGAGCTCGTACGCGGCATTCGCAACGCCCGGGCGGAGAGCGGCGTCGAGGCCGGCCGCTGGATCGAGGCGGAGATCTTCGCCGGTTCCCGCGCCGCCGCTCTGACCGACCTGTCCCGCGAGCTCGCCAGCCTCGCCCGGATCGCCTCGGACAAACTGACGATCTCGGCCACGGAGTCCCGCAGCGTTTCGCAGGCCCTCACGGTGATTGCCGGGGACGTGACCGCCGCCCTGCCGCTGGCGGGGATGATCGACCTGGACGTCGAGCGGGAGCGGCTCCGGAAGGAGATCGCCGACGCGGAGGCGGAGCGGGGCCGGGCGTTGGCTCAGCTCAGCAATGAGGCGTTCATGGCCCGGGCGCCGGAGAAGGTGGTCGAGGTCCAGCGCCGCAGGTTGGCGACCGCTGAGGAGCAGATCGCCGTGCTGTCCGAGCGGCTGGCCGACCTCGAGTGACCGACGCCCAGCCCCGCCTATCGCGGGAGTTCTTCGCCCGGCCGGTGCTGGAGGTCGCCCGGGATCTCGTCGGCAAGGTGCTCGTCTCGATGCATGATGGCGTTGAGACGAGTGGCCGGATCGTGGAGACCGAGGGCTACGCTGGGATGGCCGACCCGGCCTCGCACGCCGTTCGGCTGCGACGGTCACGGGAGCGGATGGGCGGCGAGCCGGGTCTGGCCTACGTCCACCGCTCGTACGGGCTGCACAACACGCTCAACGTCGTGACAGAGCCCATCGGGACACCGACCGCCGTGCTGATTCGTGCTCTTGAACCGCTGAGCGGTTTCGATATCATGCGACGGCGACGCGGGGCGCCGGACCGGATCGCCGACGAGCGCCTTGCCGCCGGGCCGGGAAACCTCACGCAGGCGCTGGCGATCACCCTGCCGGATGACGGCCGAGATTTGACCAGCGACCCGCTGCTGTATCTGCTCGACGGTCCGCCCGTTCCGGTCGTTTGGGAGTCGACGCGGATTGGTCTGACGAAGGCGGTCGAGCTGCCGTGGCGCTTCTTCGACCCGGCGAGCCGGAGCATCTCGGCCCACCGCCGGGGCCGGGAAGTGACATAATAGGATCTGCGCAGAGACGGTCGTTGCAGGATGGGGACGGTCTCGGTTCCTGGGAGGTGTGGATGCCGATTCGGCTGCTGGATGACCGCGTGATCGGCAAGATCGCCGCGGGCGAGGTGATCGAGCGGCCAGCCTCCGCCCTGAAGGAGCTGGTCGAGAACAGCCTTGACGCCGGCGCGACGACGATCTCGGTCGCAATCCAGAAGGGTGGGACGGGCCTGATCGAGGTGGTCGACAATGGCAGCGGGATCCCCGCCGCCGAGCTGCCGCTTGCCCTCCAGCGCCACGCCACGTCCAAGCTGACCGCCTGGGACGACCTCCAGCGGATCGCCTCGCTGGGGTTCCGGGGTGAGGCGCTGCCGAGTATCGCCGCGGTCAGTGACTTCAGCCTGCGCAGCCGCACCGTCGATGAGTCAGTTGGGACGGACCTCGACGTCGTCTACGGTGTCGCGCGTCCGCCTCGCCCGGCGGCGGCGGTGCCGGGGACACGCGTCACCGTCCGCGACCTGTTTGGAAACGTCCCGGCGCGGCGCAAGTTCCTCCGCCAAGCCGGAACCGAGACCGCGATCATGGTCCGAAGCATCGCCGCCTATGCGCTGGCGCGGCCGGACGTTGCCTTCCAGGTGACGGTGGATGACCGGCGCAGCTTCGCGACGGACGGCCGGGGCGATGAGGTCGCGGCGGCCGTCGCGATCTGGGGGACGGAGATCGGGCCGGCCGCGATCGCCCTGCCGGAACTGGACGAGTCGGCGGCCGTGCCGGGCATCTCGGTGGCGGGCTGGATCGCTCTTCCCGAGATCACCCGGTCGCACCGCAACAGCTTGCTGTTCTTCGTGAACGGCCGCTGGGTTCAGAACCGGCCGCTGCTGTTCGCACTGGAAGAGGCCTACCACTCGCTGCTGATGGTCGGGCGGCACCCGGTCGGGGTGATCCGGATCGCGCTCGACCCGGCGATGGTTGACGTCAATGTCCATCCGACCAAGGCCGAGGTGAAGTTCGTCGATGAGCGCTCCGTCGCCCGGGCCGTCTCCCGCGCCGCCCACCGCGGACTAAGCGAGGCGCGGCCGAATGAAGTCCCAGAGGTTCATCTCCGCGACTTGAGGCGAGGGGTTGCCCACTCGACCAACCAGCCACTTCCGTTCCGGCCCTCGACCGGGCAGCGAGCCTGGGGGGCATCGCCGCTGGGCGATGGGACGGGGCTGGCGCCACGGCCGTTCGAGCCCACTGATCGGCCAGTCGAGGGCTTGCCGGTGCCAGGTGTTCGCGCCGCCGTCGCTGCCGCGACGCAGGCTGAGCCGGAGCCCGATGTCGCGTTCAACCCCCGGCCAGTGCCGGTGCTGCGGGTCCTGGGGCAGGTCAACGGGACCTACATCATTGCCGAGGGGCTGGACGGGATGTTCATGATCGACCAGCACGCCGCCCATGAGCGCGTCATGTACGAGCGCATCCTTGCCGACATGCAGGACAAGCGGATCGACCGGCAGCCGTTTCTCGACCCGATGATCGTGGAACTGACCGATATGCAGTACGGTGCCTTCGAGCGCTCAACGGCCGAGCTGGAATCGATCGGGTTCCAGATCGAGGAGTTCGGCCCGCAGACGGTGGCGATCCGGGCAATGCCAGCGATGATGCGCGGCATCAACATCGGCGACCGGCTCCGACTGATCCTCGACGAGCTGGCCGAGGGCGGAACCGGAGAATCGTGGCTGGACGCCGTCGCGATCAGCGCGGCCTGCCACACGTCGATCCGGGCCGGGCAGGCGCTGTCGCTGGCCGAGATGCGGGAGCTGGTCGCGCAGCTCGAACAGACGGAGCAGCCGCGGGCCTGCGGTCACGGGCGGCCGACGATGCTGCATATGAGCCAGGGCGAGCTGGAGCGGCAGTTCTCTCGGCGGTAGGCGGTGTGGCCCCACCCCAACCCCTCCCCATCGTTGTTCGGCTGCGGGCTCGCCGATGGAGAGGGGCTTCGTCTGTTGGCTGCGCCTGCCTGACGACGGAGGTCGCAGCCCAACCGATCCCTGGCGAGGGGGCTGCTTTGCGACCAACGCGACAGCCCGGATCGGTCGGTCATCGAACCCGTTTTCGCCCGAAGGAACGGCGGTCCCTCACCTAAGCGGAGGTGCGGCGGGCCGGGGAATGACGTCGCTGAAGGTGTTCTGGCTTCGAGTTGAACTTCTGCCGAGGCGAGGGCCGGGTTAGTACGCGGCCGGGTCGTCGTCCAGTCGGATCCAGCCGTGGCGGAGGGCGTAGATCACCGCCTGAGTGCGATCGTTCACGGCCAGCTTGCGCAGGATCGAGGTGATGTGGTTCTTGACGGTCTGGTCGGAGATCTTCAGGATCTGGGCGATCTCCTTGTTGCTGTTGCCTTGCGCCACGCAATCAAGGATCTCTACCTCACGCGGCGTGAGCGGGGAGAAGACGGTGTCGACGCCCCCCTGGTTGTCCGGCAACTCTCGGAACTGATCCAGCACACGGGAGGCGACGAACGGACGGTTGAGGACGTTATCGTTGATCAGATACTCACCCCGAGCGACGCGCCGGATCAGCTTGCCAAGCTCCTCGGCCTCCACGTCCTTGGTCGAGTAGGCCGCCGCCCCAACGCGGATGGCGTGGAAGAGCTGCTCGTCATCCTCATGCATCGTCAGGATGATCACCCCCATCTGTGGGTGATGCCGCTTCACGATCCGGGTGACTTCGAGGCCGCTCATCTCCGGCATGTTGATGTCGATCAACATGATGTCCGGGACGAACTGGCTGGCGAGCTGGATGGCCTGCGGACCGTTCTCGGCCTCGCCGACGATGTTGAGGTCGGGCTCGGCCTCAAGGCTCCAGTGAATCCCGCGCCGGAACAGCGGGTGATCGTCGACGATCAGGATCGAGATACTGTTGTACGACTGTCCGCCTGGTCGACTCATTGGTTGCTCCCGTTGGATAGCTGCTCAGGCGCTGGCCGCCGGACTCGAAGCGGTAGCGGCGGCGGGAGCGGGAGCCGGAGCCGGATCGTCGTCCCGGAGCCCGGTGCGCTGAGAATATCGAGGTCCGCCCCCACGAGGCGGGCCCGCTCCCGAACCCCGGTCAGCCCGGCTCCGTGGTCCGCTCCGAGCACCGGGATCGTCGGGTCAAAGCCTTGACCCTGGTCCGTAATCGTCAGAGCGAGCATCTCGCCATCCGGAGCTATCTCGATCTGTCCGTCGTCCGTACCGGCGTGCTTCTGGATGTTCTGGAGACTCTCCTGGACGATTCGGAACAGGGTGAGCTGCTGTTCGCTGGTGAGCGTCTCCGGGACATCCGACGCCGTGAACGCGATCCGTTTGCCGAAGAACCGGTTGTAATCTGTAATGTACCGCTGCAGGGTCGGGACGAGGCCACGATCGGCGAGCATGGCCGGGCGGAGGTCAGCCATGAAGTGCCGCATCTCGGCGACGCCGTCTTTGAGGAGTGCCCGGAGCTGGCTGAGTTCGTCAGGGACGCGGGATGGGTCGCGCCGGGCGACCTGTTCGGCGATCTCGACTGCGAAGATCGCGTTGGCGAGGACCTGCGCCGGGCCGTCGTGGATCTCCCGGGCGAGCCGGCTGCGCTCATCCTCCCGGGCGGCAATCGTCGCCTGCTGGAGCCGGATGTCGCCGGTGCCATCGACTGCCACGTCCCACTGCCCGTCCTCGAACGCGCTCCGGAGCTCCCGCATCACCCGGTGACTGGCGACGAGCCGGCCGTGGAGGAGATGTCCACGGATGATCGACGCGTCCAGGGTCTCGACCTCACGGCGAACGACCCGATGGTTGACCTGGGTCGTCCGGACCTCGAGGTCGCCACGGCTCGGCGAGAAGTCGGCCAGCAGCGAGCCAACCGCGAAATGGTCGATGAACTGCTGGACCCGGGCCCGCTCCAGCTCCTGTCGCTTGAGCAGGGTCGATGTCTCCTGCGAGAGCGTCATCATCTCGTCAGCGAGCGACGCCAGCGACCCGGCGATCCGGTTCGCGATCGACTCCAGTGTGGTGAATGGCGTGGCGTCGTCCAATCCCATCTGGCCTCCGGAACCGCCGGGTGAGAATGTTGCGAGACATCGGCGTCGCGGGCGGTGATGGACGTGCCGTTGCCGAATAATGGCATTCGCCTAGCCAAGGGTCCGGAGCCAGAACCCGCGAACAGGACTTTTGTCCTCGTCAGTCTAACGATTTCTACCCAAGAGGCAAAGCCGGTCTCCCGGTTTCATGCCATTCAACGCACGTGAGGCGTCACCGCACCGGGTCTGACGGGTACCGCCGACGCCAGCCGTTCATCCGGATCTTGACGACATCAGTCAGGTTGGTCCAGGTATCGAGGATCGGGTTGACCTTGCTGTCGGTTCCGGCCGACCAGACGACCGGGACGATGTCGATCCGATGACCCAGACGCCGGGCGACGTAGAGCAGTTCAACGTCGAAAGCCGTAACGCGGGCACCGTGGGCCAGTTCAGGACCGCGGTAGAGGAGGGTCCCCTGCAGGATCTCGTGAGCTGCCTCCCGGCGAAACGCTTTGAAACCGCACTGGGTGTCCTGGATGCCCGGCAACAGCAGGACCTGGACGAGCAGGTTGAACGCGCGGCCCATCACGTGGCGGTGGATCGGCTCGCCGACGCGCTTGGAACCGACCCCCTCCCGCGAGGCAATCGCGACATCAGCGCCGTCATCGATGCGGGCGATCAGCATTCCGGTGTACCGGAGTGGAGTCGCGAGATCAGCGTCCATGAAAAGGACGATCGTGCCCGTCGCCGCGAGCATCCCGGCTTCCACGGCGGCGGCCTTGCCCCGGTGTGGTTCTCCAAGGACGCGCAGCAGCCCCGAACCGGCGCCCGCCGCGATCACCCGGGCCCGTTCGAGCGTATCGTCGCTGCTCCCGTCGTCGACAAGAAGCACTTCAGTGTCGCCCTCGCGGTCTCGCGCGAAGGCGAGGACTTCCTGGAGGCAGTCATTGAGACGGGTGCTCTCGTTGTAGGCCGGGATCACGATGCTGAGTGACGGCTCGTCGTCGAGCGTGTGGGCCCTGGTCGACGGCGTGGCTGCCATCAGCACTTCCTTCTCAGCCGTGATTGCTACCAGGTAACAACTCGCCCGAAACTGACGATCCAACGGCGAATGCTACCCGGCGCGATGCTTGCTGTCTATCGGTCGGACTGAACAATCTCCCCAACGACGGGAAGCGGCAGCCGCTCGCGTCCCAATCAGTGATCGGGCGAGTCACCAGGCACGAGAACACATCCGGGAACTGGTCCACCCAGGTGTACGGACAGTCGTTTATCCTGTTCTTGCAATCGGCTAGTCGTTCGACGTTCACGCGGGCCCGGGAGTCACGATGATCTCACTCTACGTTCACTCGACCTGCTCTTCCTGCCGCAATGCGGTTGCCCTGCTCGAGGAGGCAGGGGCTGAGGTCGACCGCCGCGACTACTTCAGGGACCGCTTCACCGTCGAAGAGCTCACCGCCATCCTCGCTCGTGCTGGCAGGACCCCGACCGAGATGGTGTCGACCCGGGCGAAGGCCTACAAAGACCTCGGGATCGCCGATCGGGTCCGCTCGGACGCCGAGCTGATCGCGCTCATGATCGAGGAGCCAACCCTGCTCAGGCGCCCCCTCGCCGTTGCTGATGGGAAGAGCACGGTGGGCTTCAACGCGCTGGCGTTGACGGAGTTGGCGACAGGTGATGCGGGGCGGTGACGACGAGCCCCACCCCAACCCCTCCCCAGCTGCGGATGGAGAGGGACTTACGCGGGTCGGCTACGCCGTCCTAAAGGGGCAAGGCGGCCCTGCCCACCCTTTCGACCGATTCACCTTCTTGCGCGATACGCTTGATCTCCTGAGAGGAACCCAGATGCTTGCGCTTGGATCACACATGTCAACCAGTGGCGGGGGGCCGCCGATGGCGCTCAAGCGGGCGGCCGAGCTAGAGCTCGAAGCCTGCCAGCTCTTCACCAAGAGTGAGCGACAGTGGGCGGCCAAACCGCTGACCGACGAGCAGATCGAGGCCTTTCACGTTGGGCTTCAGACAGATACCGTACTCAATCGGCGTGTCGTTGCCCACGACTCCTACCTCATAAACATGGCTTCCCCTGATGACGAGCTCTGGGCAAAGTCGCAGGCAGCGCTGCTCGTCGAGTTGCAGCGCTGCGATGTGCTCGGGATCCCGTACCTGGTCAGCCATCCGGGCGCCCATGTCGGTAGTGGTGCCGACGTTGGGATTGCCCGGATCGTCGAGTCGGTCAACACGGTGCTGGCTCATCGACCGGACGGCAAGGCGATGTTGTTGCTCGAAACGACAGCGGGTCAGGGAACGACGCTCGGCAGGACGTTCGAGGAGATCGCCCAAATGCTGGCCGGGATCGAGGACAGGGCTCGGGTCGGGGTCTGCTTCGACACCTGCCACACGTTCGTCGCGGGCTACGACCTTCGGACGCCGGAGATCTACGCCGAGACGATGCTGCGGTTCGACGAGCTCATCGGGCTGGACCAGATCAAGGTGTTCCATCTCAACGATGCCAGGTTCGGGTTCGAGAGCAAGAAGGATCGTCACGAGCACATCGGCGACGGGGAGATCGGGCTGGAGGGATTCCGCAGCCTGGTCAATGACCAGCGGCTGGCGGGACGAATGGGTGTGCTGGAGACGGAGAAGGATCTGACGGGCGATCTCGACCGGAAGAACCTGGCGACGCTGCGGTCGCTGGCCAGGTAGAAGTGCCCACAGCCCGAGGGTGCTCCAGGGGATCTGTGCGCCTGCCTGTTGGAGAAATCCCACCCGTACGGTTCAGCCGCCGCTGCCGCCAGTGATCGTGCCGGCCACGGTCTGCGCGTAGGGGTCAAGGGCGGCGTCGATCTGCTCGCGGGTCAGGCCGGACGTCTCGTACGCCAGCTCACGGACGGTGTGGCCCTCGGAGTAGGCGCGCTTGGCGATCCCGGCGGCGCGCTCGTAGCCGATCAGCGGGTTGAGGGCCGTCGCCATGCTGATCGAGCCCTCAATGTAACTCTCGCACCGTCCGACGTTGGCGACGATCCCGACGAGGCACTTCTCAGTGAACGCCGTCGCGACGCCGGCGAGCAGGTCGATCGAGGTGAGCAGGTTGTGGCCCATCATCGGCAACATGACGTTGAGGTCGAGTTGTCCCCATTGACCACCGCCGACGACGGCCTGGCAGCTCCCGGTGACGTGGATGCCCACCTGGATGACGCTCTCGCAGAGGACCGGATTGACCTTGCCGGGCATGATCGAAGAACCGGGCTGAACCGCCGGCAGGATGATCTCGCCAAGACCGGCCTGCGGTCCGGACGCGAGCAAACGGATGTCGTTAGCGATCTTTATTAGTGAACTGGCGACGGTGGTCAGCGTCCCAGCGGCGAAGACGTATGCGTCGCGGCTGGCCTGGGCCTCGAAGTGGTTGGCCGCCTCAACGAAGCCGGTTCCGTAGCGGTCGCCAAGGTGGGCGGCGACGTGGCGACCAAAGGCGTGGTGCGTGTTTAGGCCGGTCCCGACGGCGGTGCCGCCGATGGCGAGCTCTCGCAGGCCGGGCAGGCAGGCGGTCAGGCGTTCACCCGCGAGCTCGATCTGGCGGGCATAGCCGGAGAACTCCTGCCCGAGGCGGATCGGGACAGCATCCATCAGGTGCGTCCGGCCGATCTTGACCACGCCGTCGAACTCGTTCGCTTTGGCAGCGAGGGTCCGGTGCAGGCCAGCGAGGGCCGGGATCAGCGTCCGCTCGATCCCAACGACGGCAGCGACGTGGAGGGCCGAGGGGAAGACATCGTTGGAGGACTGGCCCATGTTGACGTGATCGTTTGGATGGACGGGGCGACCGAGCGTGCGGGTCGCGAGGGTGGCGATCACCTCGTTGGCGTTCATGTTCGAGGAGGTGCCGGACCCGGTCTGGAAGACGTCAATCGGAAACTGGCCGTCGAGTTCCCCATCGGCCACCCGGTTCGCGGCGGCTACGATCGCGTCAGCCGTCCCGGCGTCGAGCAGTTCGAGCTGGTGGTTGGCCTGAGCGGCCGCGGCCTTGATCGCGCCGAGGGAATGGATCAGGGCCGGGGGCAGAGGCAACCCGGAGATCGGGAAGTTCTCGACCGCCCGCTGGGTCTGGGCAGCGTAGAGGGCGTCGGCGGGGACCTGCATGTCGCCCATGGAATCGTGCTCGGTGCGGAAGGATGCGTTGAGATCGGTGTCGGGGTTGCTCACGGCTGGGTTGCTCCCTGGGGGTCGATCGGGGCGGCGTCGCTGTCGGTGATCCTACCATCGTGGGTGGTGGGCTGGCCTGACGACGAGCCCCGCCCCAACCAGGGAGAGCCCCACCCCAACCCCTCCCCATCGTCGTTCGCCTGCGGGCTCACCGATGGAGAGGGGCTAACGTCTGCTGGCTTCGCCTGCCTGAGTGATAACCCCACCCCAGCCCCTCCCCATCTACTGATGGGGAGGGGCTAGCGCCAGCTGGCTACGACTTCGCCCGTGGTCGATAGCGTCGTTCGTAAGGGCGACCCCTGTGGTCGTCCGGTGGCTGCCTCGGCCATCGTCCCGCAGGACGATGCCGTCGTTCGCTGCCGAGCTAGCCGGACGAAACCCGCGTACTCGGCGATCGCCTTGCCCACAATTACGACGCCATTTCGCCGAACCTACGAGTGACGATCCGTGGGTGGAGTGATCGCCGAGTCAGTCTCGCCTGGCGGCGAAGGCGGCTGCGGTAGCCAGACGACCACACGGGTCCCCCCGACGCGACCAGACGCCGAGCGCGATATCGGGCAGGCGCAGCCAACCGACGAAGCCCCTCCCCATCCGCAGATGGGGAAGGGTTGGGGAGGGGCTCTCGGGGGTTGAAGTGGGACTGGCTCCGTCTACTCGTAGCGGTAGCCGGTGGCGTGGTCGCGGAAGCGATCGTAGCGGCCACCCTCGGGGCGGCGGGTGTCGTGGTCGGGCTCGGAGCCGGAGTCCCACCAGGTCGGAACCTGTCCGCCGATGGTCGCGAGTTCGGTCTTGGTGTAGATCAGACCGTCGCGGTCCATGACGGAAAGTTCGTACTCACGGCTCATCGCGATCGCGTCCACCGGGCAGACCTGGGCGCAAAGGCCGCAGAACAGGCAGCGGCCGGAACGGAGGATGAACTCGCCGAGCTCGCGGTCGCCCTCCTCGGACGGCACGACGTGCATCTCCAGGCAGGACGTCGGGCAGATCCGGGCGCATAGGCCGCAGGCAACGCAGAGCGCCTCGCCCGTCTCCGGGTCGGTCCGAAGGGAGGGCAGCCCACGGTAACGGTCGGCCATCGGCCGCTTCTCCTCCGGATAATTGATGACAACGTTGGGCATCACAAGTCGTCTCAGCGTGACGCCGAATCCCTTGACCTCGTCGAACATGTTCGGTCTCTTCCCTCATGCGGCCAGCGTGATCGTCGCCGGCCGCGATGACGTGTGCAAGTGCTGCTGTAGGGCCTGATAGGGCTAGTTGAGGTTCAGGTTGCGGACGTCGGGCCGGAGACTGAGCGGGCTGTCGATGCCCGATCCCTCCACTGGGAGGACCGTCTGTCCCACGCCGACCCGACCGGCCGACGGAACCGTCATGCCGTTGCGCTCCAGCCGGGCGTAGGCGATTCCGCCGTAGAGCTCGGTCAGCTTCGCGAGTTCTGCCATGACCTGGCTGGGGTGGCGATACGTCATGTCGTACCCGAACCGCCGGGCGAGCTGCTGCAGGATGTCGAAGGACGACCGGGCCTCGCCGGGGGCGGGGACGGCGCTCCGAATGCGCTGGACGGTCCGGTCGAAGCTGGTGAAGCTGCCGTCCTTCTCGATCGACGTCGCCAGCGGCAGGACGATGTGGGCCAGCTCCGTCAGCGGGGAGCCGAAGGCGTCGGCCACGATCAGCAGTTCCAGGCCCGGCAGGACGGCGAGCAGCTCCGGGTCGAGGACGCGGTCGCGACCATCGAGGGCGCCCTCGATGTAGAGCGCCCGGACGTCGCCACGGGCGATCGCGGTCGGGAGTTCGCGGGCGGACAGACCGGGCTGGGCCGAGAGCTGGCGGACCGGGACGAAGCCGTTGGTCGTGTTGGCCTTCGCGGACCAGCGCGGCGCCCAGGCCTCCTCGAAGACCGCGCGGGCGGCCGCATCCGAGACGAGTTCGCCGCCGGGCAGGAACGCGGGTCTGGCACCGGCATCGCTCAGGCCCTGCGTGTTGGCACCGCCACGGGGTGACATCACGCCGCCACCGGCCACGCCGAGGTTGCCGGTCATTGTCGCGAGCAGGGCGCAGGCGGCCGTCACCGAGCCGGCGTCATCGACGAACGTGCCGATGTCGCCCGGCGCGTAGTGCTCGGCGTAGCCACCACCGATCTTGGTCGGGGCACCGGCGCGGGCGGCGGTCTGGTAAATCACGCTCGGCCCCTTCGTCGTCCCAGCGCCACCGAAGGCGTAGATCCGGGCGGCGCGGCGCATGGCGTCGAAATCGACCCCGGCGGCCTCGGCGACCAGGTTCGGGTCGATGTGCTTGCGGTCGCCCTCGTCGCCGGTGGACCAGCCCTCCGCGGCGATGATCGCGGCGATGCCGAGTAGAGCGTCAGCGGTCATGCCGGGGTGGGGCTGGAGCCAGACATCGGCCCGGTCGGTCATCGGCGACCGGTCGGTACTGACGACGACGGTCTTCGCCTCGCGGTAGATCCGGGCGTGGTTGAGCCAGTAGGCCGCGATCGGGGTGGTCTTGTTGATGTCCGGGCCGACGATCAGGGCGGACTTCACGTCGGTGAACAGCTCCTGGAGGCTGTTCGTCCCGCTGGCTCCGGCGCCGAGGGTGAGCTCCGTCGCGGCGGCGGTGGCCTGCTGGGCGCGGGTGCTGTACATGTCGATGTTGTTCGTGCCCATGACGGCGCGGGTAAACTGCTGGAGGAGGTAGGCCTCCTCAGTCGTCTGGTCCGGGCTCGCGAGGGCCGCGAAGCCGTCGCCCTGGTGATGTTCCAGCCCGGCGACCACCCGCTCGATCGCGTCATCCCAGCCGGTCGCGACCAGCTCGCCGGTCGCGCCACGGTACATGGGGTGGGTCAGGCGGTCGGGGGACTGGAGCTGCTCGTGGCCCCACTTGCCGAACTCGCAGGTGTAGCCGAAGTTTACGCCGCGATCCCAGAGGTGAGAGGCCCGGCGGACGACGCCCCGGTTGGTCTCCAGATTGATCGTGCAGCCGCCGTCGCAGCCGCCGCAGATCGTCTCGGTGGTGTCGACCTCCCACGGGTGGTGGGCGAAGTGGCGATCGGTCAGGGCGCCGACCGGGCAGGCGGCGATGCACATGCCGCAGTTGGTGCAGGTCGTTTCCGAGAGGTCCAGACCGAACGCTGGCGTGATCGTCGCCTCCAGGCTCCGGTTGGCGGACTCGATTGCCGTGACGCCGATGACTTCGTCGCAGACCCGGGTGCAACGGACGCACATGATGCAGCGGTCCCACTTGTAGTCGATCGTGGAACTGAAGTGCTCGTAGGTGTGCGCCATTTTCGGGCGGCGGTAGGGGTTGGCGTTGATGTTGTGGAGGTAGGTGTTGTCCTGCAGATAGCACTGACCGGACGCGTCGCAGGTCGGGCAGTCGAGGGCGTGGTCGATCAGATACATCTGGAGGATGAACTGGCGGGCCTGCTCGACTTCGGGGGTGTGCGTACGGACCTCCATGCCCTCGGTCAGCGGCGTCGCGCAGCCCTCGATCAGGCCGCCACGACTGCCTAGCACCTCGACGGTGCAGATCCGGCAGGAGCCCCAGGCGCGGAGTTTCGGCTGGAAGCAGAGGTTGGGGATCTCGATGCCGACGTTGCGGGCGGCATCGAGCAGGTTCGTGCCGGCGGGGACGGTGACCTCGACATCGTTGATCTTGCCCGTCACCATCGTGACCGTCGGCTGGGTCGCTACCATCGGTTCGCGTTACCTCGCTTCATACTGAAGAAGGTCGGCACCTCTGCGGAGGATCGGGGCCGGTCTGACGAGTCCGGGGCCGGTCCGTCAGGTGGTCTGCTCATCCGTCCACGAGGGTCGGCCGGCCGTTTGTGAGAAACGGCACAATCTTGGTGAAAGTCTAGCATAGGGGGTGCGTTGGGCCGGCCGGAATTCGGGCTTGAAGGGCGAACGTAGGGCGGGGGTCGTCGCGGGGTTGGGGCGAGGCTCGTCATGCCCCAACCAGTGCTAAACTTGGGCCTGATTTTCCGGCATATTCCCACCCCCAATTGCGGTTCCGTGGGCCGCCCTTGGCGAGAATCCGGGGCTAGCAGACCTGAGGCTGAGCCTGATGTCGCATACGACGACCCATCCAGTAGATTCCACGGCCCCATCCGCGACGGCGACGGTCGCAGACTACGAGACGGTGATCGGGCTGGAGGTGCACTCGCAGCTCCTGACGCAGAGCAAGATGTACTGCTCCTGCGCCGCCGACTACGCCGGGGCGGAGCCGAATACGCACAACTGCCCGACCTGCCTCGGGCTGCCGGGTGCCCTCCCGGTGATGAACGCCCAGGCCGTGGAGCTGGCGATCCGGACCGGGCTGGCGCTCGATTGCGAGATCCCGGCCCACAACAAGCTGGACCGGAAGAACTACGTCTACCCGGATCTGCCGAAGGGCTACCAGATCTCGCAGTACGACCTGCCGCTCTGCCTCGGCGGCACAATCACGTTCGACGTCGGCGGCGAGCCCGTCACCTGCGGCATCACCCGCGTTCACGTCGAGGAGGACACCGGGCGGCTGGTCCACCACGACGACGCCAGCGGGACCGAGGCGAGCTACGTCGATCTCAACCGCTCGGGCGTGCCGCTGATGGAGATCGTCGGCGAGCCGGACCTGCGCTCCCCGGAGGCGGCTGGCGCCTACCTGGTTGCCCTCCGGCAGATGCTGCGCTACATCGACGCCAGCACCGGCAACATGGAAGAGGGCGCATTCCGCTGCGACGCCAACGTTTCGCTCAGAGTCAGGGGCGCGGCCGAGTACGGAGCCAAGGTCGAGATCAAGAACATGAACTCGTTCCGGGCGGTCGAGCGAGCGCTGCGGTTCGAGGTCGAGCGCCAGCGGGCCGAACTCGAAGCTGGCAACGTGATCCCGCAGGAGACGCGGGGCTGGGTCGAGGCTCGCAGCGTTACCGTCGGGCAGCGGACCAAGGAGCAGGCCAACGACTACCGGTACTTCCCGGAGCCGGACCTGCCACCACTGGAGATCGGCGCCGAGACCGTCGACCGGATTCGTGGCGAACTGCCCGAGCTCCCGCCGGCCCGTCGGAGCCGGTTCCGGGACCAGTTCGGGATCAAGCCGTCTGACGCCGAGCTACTGACCGGCGAGCGCGAAGTGGCCGACCTGTACGAGGCGGTGATCGAGGGCGGTGGCCCGGATCGGCCGCAATCGGCGGCCAACTGGATCGTCAACGACGTCATGGGCCTCCAGAGCGCCGCCGGGCTGCCCGCCAACCGGTTGCCGTTGACAGTCGCTCAGCTCCGCGACCTGCTGGACGCGATCGACGCTGGGAAGCTGACGCCCCGGGCGGCCAAGGACGTCCTGCCACAGCTCGCCGACGATGAGCTGCCGACAGCGGCGGCCGAGCGGCTCGATCTGCTCTCGATGGACGATGGCGACGAGGTCGACCGGGCCGTCCAGGACGCGATCGCCGGCAACCCGGGCGTGGTGGCGGACTACCAGGCCGGCAAGAAGGCGGCGTTCGGCCGGCTGATCGGCGAGACGATGAAGCGGACCGGTGGCCGGGCTCGACCGGAGGATGTCCGGGAGCGGCTGACGGCGGTGCTGGACGGCCAGTAGGCCAGTCGATCACGCAAGAAAATGCCATCGCCCAGTGACAAGTCGGTGGCGGCGCCGTCCCCTCCCCCTCCGCAGATACGGGGTCTGCGTCGGATGGATAGGCCTTCCTAAGGACGGAGCTGTCCCCAATCTTTCCGATCTACGGATGGACTGGGGCTCCGAATGTCCGCTTCGGCTTCCTGAGACAGTGAGTAACTCATGCCACGTCGCAGGGACGGTTCGCCTTGCCCAACCGCCGCTGTGGCCAGCGTCCCTGAGTACGAAACCTGGCCCGGCCCCTGCGTTACGGGGAACAGCGGACATACAACTGAACTGACCAAAAATCTCTGTCAGAGCGGACATGGAGTGGGTCAGGTTAGTCATGAAATGGTGAGACGGGACTGTCGCACTGCCCGCAAGAGTGTCGAATAAGAGCAACCGGCAATAGGTGAGTAATGGCACAGGCACGGGTCCCGCGAGGAGAGCGATCTTACCCGTCCCTCACCGCTGGAGGAGTCCTGTGCCTGCCATCCCAGTCTGCCTGCTCGACCCTGTCTGGGAACCGTTCGCCGTCCTGCCGCCGCCCCATCCCGTCGTGGTCCTGACCCATCCGCTCGTCTTCCATCGTCAGCGCATCCCGAATCGCGTGGTCTTCGAGCATGTCGTCGCGGCGCTGGTCCACGGCTCGGGCTCCGAATCCATCGCCACCCCTGGCTGCTCTGACCGCACCATCCGCCGACGCGTGCACGCCTGGGCCGAGGCCGCGCTGACGTAGCGGCTGCACGAGTTGGTGCTCGCGCAATATGACCGGATGATCGGGCTTGAGGTGACCGACCTCGCCCTCGATGGCTGCATGACCAAGGCGCCTGGAAGTGGAGACAAGGTGGGCCGTTTCCCAGTCGACCGGGGGAAACAGGGGCTCAAGCGCGCCGCCGTCACCGATGCGACCGGCGTTCGCATGCATGTGGTGTCGGCCGGCGCCAACCGGCACGACAGCCCGCTGCTGGGTCCGGCGCTGGCTGGGCTGCCGGCGGTGGGGCCGTCGACCACGGGCAGCACGGTGCATCGGGACCGCCCCTTCGACGCCGGGCCGAGCCGGGAGCTGCTCGACAGGCTGGGGTTCTACGGGGCGATCGCCCGGAAGGGCATTCCGACCCCGGTCCAGGCGGGAGCGCGGAGGATCGCGGAGCAGACCCAGGCGTGGATGAACGGCTCCGGCAAGCTCCGCCGCTGCACGAAGACGACCGGCGCCGTCGTCGACTTCTCCCTGTTCCTGGCGGCGGCCTTCGTGGTGACCCGTCTCCTGATCCAGCGGGCGAGGCGCCGTTACCGGTGGGCGACCCGATCGACGACGCGCCGCCTCACGTGACGTCTATTGCCGGTCGCCCCAAGTCTCGAAAGTGCCTACGAGATACCGTTGAGTGCCCCCCACGCGCCGATTTCTCCGACTCTTGTCGAGCTTTGCGAATTGCCCGACCGGTTCAGATCGCTCGTTGAAACAGCACCCCTCGCTGCTCTCCGCTCGGCCCATCCAGGGGCGCTGCCTGAGACCAGACCGCTTTTGACGACCGAGCAGCCGTCCAGGGATTCGCTTCTCCTGCGCGGTGTCGTGCCTGACGTGGGGCGGATAGATGACAGCAGTACGCCCAGATCCGGGCAGAGCCAGTCAGAACTGAAGCTTTCAGCGGGCTCAACCGACGCGACGGCATTGGTCAGGATCACCTGTACTCCGCGCACGACATGGACGCACCGCGTTTGTGATGGGATACTAAGCAACGTCCGCCATTGGGCGGCAATCAACCCAACTTCGGAGGTGGCCTCGCCACCTCCTGAGGAGTGAGACGACGATGTCGATCGACCTTGAGCCCCGTGTCGCAACGACAGAACGCCCTCAGACTCTCGTTCTGCCGCAGTCTCTGGCTCCCGCTGCCGACACCCTCTTCGACGTGGCCGTCCACCAGTTCCATATCGCCGCCGACCGCCTCGGGCTCGACGATGGGATGCGCGGCATCCTCAGTCACTGCGAGGCCGAGCTCACCGTCAGCTTCCCGGTCGAAATGGACAACGGCAGCGTCCGCATGTTCCAGGGGCACCGCGTTCAGCACAACCGCGCTCCGGGCCCAACCAAGGGCGGCATCCGCTATCACCAGGACGTCACGCTCTCCGAAGTCAAGGCGCTCGCGATGTGGATGACGTGGAAGTGCGCCGTCGTCGGGCTGCCATACGGCGGGGCCAAGGGCGGCGTGCGGGTCGACCCGAAGCAGCTCTCGATGAACGAGGTCCAGAACCTGACCCGGCGCTACACCTCCGAAATCATGCCGATGATCGGGCCGAACAAGGACATTCCCGCGCCGGACGTCAACACCAACGCCCAGACGATGGCGTGGATCATGGACACCTACTCCATGCACGCCGGCTACTCGGTCCCCGGCGTCGTGACCGGCAAGCCGCTGGCTCTCGGCGGGTCGGCGGGGCGAAATGAGGCGACCGGCCGGGGATGCGTGTACGTGATCGAGGAGGCCTGCCGGACAACCGGGCTCAACCTGGCTGGTGCCCGAGTCGTCGTCCAGGGCTTCGGCAACGCCGGCGCCACGGCCGCCAGGCTGATCGATGACCTCGGCGCGATCGTGATCGGCGTCAGTGACAGCGGCGGCGGGACGTGGAACGCCGCTGGGCTGGACCTCGACCGCGTCTCCCGGCACAAGAGTGCGACCGGTTCCGTCAGCGGCTATGCCGAGGGCGAGGACATCTCTAACCGCGACCTGCTGGAACTGCCGTGTGAGATCCTGATCCCGGCCGCGATGGAGGGCCAGATCGACGCTGACAACGCCCACCGGATTCAGGCCCGAATCATCGCCGAGGCCGCCAACGGGCCGACGTCACCTGAGGCCGACGAGATCCTGTTCGACCGCGGCATCACGGTCCTGCCGGATATTCTCGCCAACGCCGGTGGAGTCACCGTCAGTTACTTCGAATGGGTCCAGGCGCTCCAGGCGTTCCCCTGGACCGAGACCGACGTCAACGACCGGCTCCGCAAGATCATGCGGGACTCCTACCGGGCGGTGCAATCGACGGCCGCCGAGCATCACGTCCACCTCCGCACCGCCGCGATGCTGCTGTCCGTCCGGAGGGTCGCTGAGTTCACCCGGCTTCGGGGCATCTACCCGTAGCGGGACAGCCAGAACCCCACGGCACGAGCCCAAGCCCCAAGAGCTCCTCCCCATCTGCGGATGGAGAGGAGCTTCGTCTGTTGGCTGCGCGTGCCTGAGGACGAGAGCCCTCCCCACCCCCGTTGCTGGAGTTGACTCCCCATCTGCGGATGGAGAGGGGCTCCTACGGGACGCAGGGAATGAACAGGCGGTTCCGCTCGCCTTCCGGGAGTGCCGGGCTCCCCGTCGCGCCGCAGTGGGAAGGGGTTGGGGGAGGGGTCGTTCGTCCGTGCAGCGTTGACGCGAGACATTGGAAACCTGTCTTTTGACCGATGACTCGCGAGAGGAGCCACGAGCACAGAGGCGGGCGTGATTGCGACCTCACGAATGCGCCTGCGTCGGCAGGGTGAGGATTTCGGTTCCGTCGCGGGTGACAGCGATCGTATGCTCCGAATGTGCTGTCCGGCAGCCGGTCGCACTCCGGAGCGTCCACCCGTCGGCATCCGTGACGAGGTCAGTAGTGTCCGCCATCACCCACGGCTCCAGCGCCAGCAGCACCCCGGGGCGCAGTTTGAATCCACGGCCGGGATGTCCGGAGTTGGGAATGTGCGGGTCCCCGTGCATCGTTGATCCGACGCCATGACCTCCGTACTCAGTGTTGATCGGATATCCCGCTTCGGAGAGGACAGTGCCGATGGCGTGGGAGATGTCGCCGATCCGGGCGCCAGGGCCGGCCGCGGCGATCCCGGCGACCAGGGCGCGTTCGGTCGCGCGGATCATCGCGACGCTCTTCGGGGGCTGTGAGTCGCCGACGATGAAGCTGATGGCCGCGTCAGTCACGACGCCGCCCCTGGAGACGGCGATGTCGAGTGTCAGCAGATCGCCGTCGGCAAGCGAGTAGTCGTAGGGCCGTCCGTGCAGCACGGCGTCGTTGACGGACGTGCAGATGAAGTAGCCAAACGGTCCCCGTCCGAAGGAGGCTTCGTAGTCGACGTAACAGGACCGCGCTCCGGCCTCGACGATCATAGTCTCGGCCCACCGGTCGATGTCCAGGAGGTTCGTCCCAACGACGCTGCGGCGCTTGAGCGAATGCAGAATGTCAGCGACCAGGGCACCTGACGCCCTTGCGCGGGGCAGATCAGTCGCATCCAGGATCTCGATCATGCGGCGCCTTTCTCACGAAACCAATAACTATACCGGTCATAGTATCCCAGTGCTAGACTTGGAGCCATGGTCAGATTGCCGCTCACATTCCAGGACGTGGAGCGCGGACAGCGCCTCGGGGTCCTGTTGCGTCGCGCCAGGGGGAGGCGCTCGATGCTCGAGATCGCGCTCGCCGCCGGTCTCTCACCGGAGACGCTCCGGAAGATCGAGTCGGGCCGCGTGGCGACCCCTGCCTTCCCCACGATCGCTGCGATCGCCGATGTCCTCGGCCTCTCCCTCGATACGGTCTGGGCCGAGATCAGCAAGCCCGGACCTGGTCTCGAGGCGACCAGCTCTGACGACGACGCACGCGAGCGGTTGGCCTCGTAATACAGAATCCGGGTGAATGCTCCACGGTTGATGGGGTGGCCGACCGCCGACCCCTCCCCAGCCGCTCTCCGCCGCGGCGGAGAGCGGAGACAGGCACTTCCGTCAAGCTCGAGAACCGCATGGTCTTTCCCCGGATTCCGTATAAGCCGCCAACCCGCAGACGGAGCCACTCTCCATCCGCAGCTGGGGGGGCTGGGGCGTGGCTCGTGTCGTGTGCCCGTCCCTAGCAGGTCGTGCAGAGCAGCTTGCGCAGCTCGTCTTCCTGGTCTGACCGTGTCACGGCGATCACGTCGTCGCCGGGTAGGAGTTCCGTCGCCGCCGTCGGGATCGTAACGTGAGCGCCCCGCCCGATCGCCGCGATCACGCAATCCACCGGCAGCTTGATCTCGCCGATCGCCTGGTGCGCGACCACGGAGTTGTGGTCGATCCGGGCCTCGACGATCGCGAGGTCGGCGAAGCGGAGATTGAGTAGGTGGACGAACGACTGGTCCGGGATCGACTGCTCGATCAGGTTCATGATGTAGCTGGTCTGGCTCACGATCACGTCGATCCCGAGCAGTTTGAAGACCTTCTCGTTGCGCGGGTTGCTCACCCGGGCGACCGACCGGCCGACCCGAAACTTCTGCTTGGCGATCTGGCAGACGACGAGGTTGTCCTCGTCCTCGCCGGTGACGGCGATGATGACGTCGGCCCGAGCGGCTCCAGCGCTGCTCAGAGTGGTCGCCTCGGCAGCGTCCCCCAGCACGATCACGGAGCCAAGCTCCTCGATCAGCCGCTCGACCTTGATGGCGTCCTTCTCGATAAGCAGGACCTCATGGCCCTCCTCGAGCAGGTTGCGGGACAGGTAGTACCCGACTTTTCCGGCCCCGACGACGATGATGTACACGGTGGATCTGTCCTCGTGAAGCGATGTGGTGGGGATCCTGTCAGCATGGTACAGACTGATCTCATCGACAGGGGCGAGCGCAGGCCAGGGAGTGCGAAGGTGATCGACATCGGTTCCGACGGTTCAAGCCAGTGCTAGCCGGGAATGGATCGGCTGTCAGGCTGCCATCACGCATTCCCCTAAGTTGCAGCGGCTTTTATGTGACGTCCCGGTCCTGATTGAACGGTCTGCTCTCCTCCCCGGGCACCTGCGAGCCGAAGCCGCTTCAGCGGGTGAGCGAGCCGGTGCGCAGGAGAAGGGGCCCGGGGAGAGGTCTGCCTCGCCAGCCAGGCACTTCACCCGCAACCCGCTAATGCCTGACCACTCAGTGCCCTGCGTATTGACGCAACGCGTAGTGCGTAAGAGCAGGGCTTCGGTCCGCCACGGAGATGTCAGGTCGCGTCGGTGAGTGCGGCCTTGAGGCGGCCGGGGATGGCCGCGTCCATGTTGATCACCGTGTCGATGATCACGGCCGAGACGGTCGTCGTCGGGCAGACGGTCATCATGCCCATCCGCCGGTAAGTCTCGTCCCGGACCGGGTCAGTGATCCGGCAGATCCGCTCCGGCACGTCGAACAGCAGATCGACCAGCTGCGTTGCCATGATATTGCGGTTGTCCTTGCCTGAGACGGCGATGAACGCGTCCGCCCCCTCGATACCGGCTGACCGCAGGACGTCCTCGTCGATCCCGGTCCCGATCACGGTGCTGCCCCGGAACGTCGCTGGCAGCCGACGGAACGAATCCCCGGCCACGTCGATCACGGTGACATTGTGACCATTCTTATCGAGGATCGTCGCGACCCGGGCCCCGACCCGGCCGCTCCCCATCACGACGACTCTCACCGGCTGGCCCAGCTTTGGCCGGCCGACGCGATCGTCAGCAGGGCTTCCTCTTCGGCGGCGCCCATCGCCTGGCGCAGCAGCATCACCTCGCAGGGAGACGTCTGGAGGATGTAGCGGGTCGTTTCGCCCAGCCCGACCTTGCCGTGCTTGGACCGGAGCCGCGTGCCCATGATGATGAGGTGGCTCTTGCGCTCGATTGCCTCATCGACGACGGCCGTCCCGGCGGATCGCGCCTGGAGCAGCTCGCTCTCTACGTGGACGCTCTTGCCCGTCAGCAGTGACTGGGCGAGCTGCTCGGCGCCGCGCAGGATAGATTCGCCGCGCTCGATCTCGGCCGGCAGCTCGGCATCGAGCGGGAGTTGCTGGGGGACTTCGACAACGTGGATCAGGGTGAGCTCGATCGGCTTCTTGTCGGCGATCTGGGCGGCGACGCGGATGGCTCGCTCGTCGGAACGCTGACCACTGACGGGAACGACGAGCCGTTTGACGCGGTCTTCCATAAGTCCTGGCTGTCCATCGACACGGAGCCGTTGGCTCTGGTCGTACGGCGCCGCCCGATCAGGACCGGACTGGCGCGGGTTCAACTGATTCCGATGAGTCAAGTATCCCGCCACCGGAGTCATTCCGCAAACCACTGCGGCACTGGGTTCGTGCAGACCATCTTCCATGGGCAGAATAGTCGATGATGACGTCCTTTTGGCCCCGGAGACCGGTTCGTTGCCGACCTCGGGACATCCTTTGTCCATTCCAACTGGAAGAACAGGCTGCCCCTCGCGGTCGTCGCGGCGATCGTTGTCCCGCCGATCGTCTTCGGCGCTGGTCGGGGCGTCCCGTGTAAGGGCGACCCTTGTGGTCGTCTGGTCGTCTGGTCGTCTGGTCGTCTGGTCGTCTGGTCGTCTGGTCGTCTGGTCGCCGCAGCGACCGTCGTCCCGAAGGACGATAACGGTCTGCGTCACCGCCCCGTTCTTGCGGAGCAAGTGTAGTCAACCGCCGCCTTGCCCCGTTGAACAGTTCATGGACGGCGAGCTTGCGTGAAACGATCCGTGCGTTAGATGGTCGCGCAGCCGTCTCGCCTGACGGCGATGGCTGCTGCGGCAGCCAGACGACCGCAAGGGTCGCCCCTACGACGACGCCGTGTCCCCAATCCCCGGTCGGCTGTGCCGTCCGGCGCAAGCCCCTCTCCATCCGCAGATGGGGAGGGGTTGGGGTGGGGCCCGTTCTGGAGTGGTGTCCGTCCTCACCGCCCCGAGGACAGCCGGACGCCCAACGCCTCGGGCAGTCCGGCCTCAGCGATCGCGCGCTGCGTGACCTCGATCGGGTATTCCGTCCGGCGCATCTCGACGGTCGCCCGGCCGATGTCGAACAGCATCCAGGCGGCCCGGGAGTCACCGTCACGCGGCTGCCCGACGCTGCCGGGGTTGATGATCGCCCGCTCGTCCGCGACGTCGATCACGGCGCCATCCCCGACCCGCCGGAACCGGACCCGGCTGGAGTTACCCAGGTAGGACGCGACGGCGGCGACGTGTGTGTGGCCAACGAAGCAGAGCTGGGTCAGGAAGGCCGTCATGTTCTCGCGCGCGACCTCAGCCGAGATCACGTATTCCCAGATCGGCGAGCGTGGGCTGCCGTGCGCCAGCGTCACGTCGCCCGATATCGCGGTCTGCGGGTAGCTCCCGAGCAGCGTGCGCTGCGCATCGTCGAGCCGGCCAGCCGTCCACTCGGTCGCCCGCTGGGCTATCACGTTGAACTGGCTGATGTCCAGGCGGCCGATGCAGGCGAGGTCATGGTTGCCGACGAGCGTGAGCCGCGGGCCGACCGCCGCCAGCAGCTCCAGGCAGCGACCGGGCTCCGGGCCGTACCCGACCGTGTCGCCAAGGTTCCAGATCGTGTCGCAGTCACGCACGGCCGCGATGTCTTTCAGGACGGCTTCGAGGGCGGCGGCGTTGCCATGGACATCGGACAGGATCGCGACGCTCATCGCGCCTGCCGCCGGTTGTGGATCAGCAGCGCTGCGACGTCCGACGCCGTCACTCCGGCCAGTCGGCCAGCCTGCCCGATCGTCTCCGGCTGGGCCACGGTGAGGCGCTGGCGGGCCTCGATTCGAAGTCCGGAGACGGTGTGGAAGTCGATCCGGGCATCGATCGGGAACCGGTCCAGCTCGGCTGTCCGGCCCGCCTCCCGCTCGGCCCGGCGGACGAACCCCTCGTACTTGGCCGTGTCCGTCACCCGCTCCAGGACGTCGCGATCGGCACCCCGCGGGAGATCGACACCCCGGTCGGCCAGCACCGCCATGACCTGTCCAATCGTCACGGCGGGGCGGCGCAGCAGATCCCAGGCCGACTGTCGGCCGCTCGCTGGCTCGATCCCGTGAACTCCGAGCATCACATCGTCGGCTGGGCGCTGGTCGAACATCTCCGACCGAAGCCTGGACGCCAACGCCTCCTCAGCGGCGAACCCCGCCGCGAGCTCGACTGACCGGGTCTCATCGATCAGACCCAGCCGCCGCGCGATAGCTCCAAGGCGGCGTGGTGCCGTCCCGACGCGGAGGAGCAGGCGGTGCTCAGCCCGGGAGGTCAGCATCCGATAGGGCTCATCGAAGGCGCGGGTGGTCAGGTCGTCGATCAGCACCCCGATGTAGGCCTCGTCCCGCTGGAGCCGGAGCTCCTCCAGCCCGAGCGTCCGGGCGGCGGCATTGGCCCCGGCGACCAGCCCCTGAGCCGCCGCTTCCTCGTAGCCGGACGTGCCATTGACCTGCCCGGCGAGGAACAGCCCCGGCAGGCGGCGCGCCTCCAGCGTCATGGTGAGCTCGTTGGCGTCGACGGCGTCGTACTCGACCGCGTAACCGTAGCGGGTGATCCGGGCGTCGCGCAGCGCCGGGATCGTCCGCAGCGCCGCCTCCTGAACATCGGCTGGCAGACTGGTGCTCATGCCCTGGACGTACAGTTCGGTCGTCCGCCAGCCCTCCGGTTCCAGGAAGACCGGGTGGCTGGCCTTGTCCACGAACCGGTTGACCTTGTCCTCGATCGACGGGCAGTAGCGCGGCCCGACCCCATGGATCGCGCCGTTGAACATCGGGGCGCGGTGCAGGTTGGCGGCGATGATCCTGTGCGTCTCCGCGTTGGTGTCCAGCCGCAGGCAGGCCAGTTGGGGTCGGTCATCGCGCTGCGTCGGCGACGGCAGGTGCTGGCGAAGCAGCTCGATCGGCGGCAGCGTCAACGCCCTCACCCGGCCATGACGACCATCGTGGCTGAACCACCGGTCGGCGCTGTCGCCGGGCTGGAGCGACCCGAGGGAAAAGTCCACGGTTCGGGTGTCGATTCGTGGCGGCGTTCCGGTCTTGAAGCGACGGGTCCGGATCCCGATCGCCTCTAGCCCCTCCGCCAGCGAGGTGTCCGGTCGCTCTCCGGCCCGGCCACCGCCGACGCGCTCGTCACCGCGGACGAGTTGCCCACGCAAGAACGTCCCGGCGGTGACGACGACGGCGTCGGCCGTGATCGCCCCGGAGCCCCGGGTCACGATCCCCGTCACGACGGTTGCCCCCGCGTCGGTGGCGGTCAGGAGCCCGGTGGCGTCGTCCTGCAACAGGGTCACGCTGGGTGCCGTCTCCAGCGCTTCCTTCATGGCGAGGGCGTAGAGCGTCTTGTCGCACTGCACCCGGAGCGCCTGAACGGCGGGACCCTTGCCCGTGTTCAGCGTCCGGACCTGGAGCGCCGTCCGGTCGGCCGCTCGGCCCATCTCCCCTCCGAGGGCGTCGATTTCGGCGACGAGGTGACCCTTGGCCGGGCCGCCGATCGACGGGTTGCAGGGCATGTACCCGATTCGGTCGAGGTTGGGAGTGACGACGAGAACCCGGGCTCCACGTCGGCTGGCGGCCAGGGCGGCCTCACAGCCAGCGTGACCGCCACCGACCACCACCACATCGAAACACTGCCTGTCATCCATACTTCACGTCGCTCTTGGTCTCGATTTGCATTGAGACTGGGGTTCGGGGGCGGGTATCGACCGGGCAGCGTCGACTGATCCCCTGCCGAGAAACTATCGTCGCGCTAGCTGTTTGCCCCGTCCGTCGTTGGCCAGCCGATTGCAAAGCACACCGTATCATGTCGCGTCGGTCGGTTCACCAGACCGGCCTCTAGGAGCCCAATGAGCCTGCTGAGTACGATGGCGCAACAGATGGTCACGCAGCTCAGCCCGGACGAGCGAGCTGAGGCGGCGCAAGACATCGCGATGACGATGATCCGGGAACTGTCGCCCAACGAGCGGACGGAGATGGTCCGGCTGCTGCTGGCGGAGTTGCTTCGGGATATGAGCAGGGAGCAGCGCCTGGAGGTGTTGCGATTTGCTGTGTACGATGAGCAGGAGATCAGGTAGATGATGCATGAGCTTGAGCCGGGACGTACGATCCGACCAGAACTGAGCACTGGGCAGCTCGTCGCCCTCGCGGCGACGGCCTGTGGTGGGGCGGCTTGGCTGTTCCAGAAACTGACAGAGGAGCCGGAAGACCAGGACGCCGCGGGTAAACCGGCAAGCGCGACCCACCTGCGTGGCCGCCTCCACGCCGCCGTCGATAGTGAGGCAGTTCGAACGATCGAGCAGCGGGCCAACGAGCTTGCCCCGGTCGTCCAACGCTATCGCGAGCGAGCCGTCGAGCTAGCCGGAGTCGCCAGCGTCGAGGGCAGCAAACGCATCAGGAGCGTCGAGAAGGACCTCGCCCGGCGGCGCAGGCAGTCGGCGAAGTCGGTCAGGCGACTGGAGAAGCAGGTCAATCGCCGCGTGGACACCACGCGCAAGGCGATCGACGCGGCCCCGACGGTGGTGGCCGGAATCGTCGATACTGGTCGACAGGATATTCGGGCGCTGGAGAAGTCCGCGAGTCAGCAGGCCGACCGCCTGCGCCGGACGACAATCGACCTGACAGGAGAGGTAACGACGATGGCGAACGAACACGTCAAGCGCCTTCAGGAGCGCGGCCTCGAAGCGGCTGATGCCATTGGGGCGACGATTCGCGACAGCAGCAAGGACACGACCAGCCGCGTTACCGGCGTCCGGGATCAGGTGGTCTCGCTGGCGAAGATCTCCTCGGGGGACGTCACGGCGCTGCTCCAGGACGCCAGGGAAGACGCCCGCAAGAACCTGCCCGAAGTCGCAAAGACGGTCAGCGACCGGGTGGCGGAGATCGGTCACCAAGTCGCGGACAGCGCCAGCCGGGCCAGTCACGCCGTCTCTGAACGGGCGGCCGCGACGGGCAGCGGCGTCTCCAATGTCGATGCCAATGATGCGCTCGGTCGGGCTCAATCGGCCATCGCTGATGCCACGCAGAAGGCGGCCGCCGTTGCCGGTCCCGCCCTCGGCAAGGTCAGCGAACGGATCGGGCATCTCTCCGACGACATCCGGGACGCCCCCTCCGGTATCCGGAACCGCCTCGTCGGTCAGGGTCAGGACGCCCTGAAGACGATCCAGGGCCAGTCGGCACACGTGAAGGATCTGGTCCCAACCGCCAGGAGCGTGGTGCCAGCCGTGAAGGATATGGTCCCGGCGTTCAAGCGGGATAACCTCGTCCCGGACAAGGCCACCGAGGCCCGAGATCGTGGGCTCGACATGGCCGCGCTGCTCCAGTCGAACGTGCCGTCCTTCATCGCCCATGTCACGGAGCTGATCGAGCAGACCAGCGGCAAGACCGGCGCGCGCGTCCACGATGTCCAGAAGCAGGGCGCGAAGGTGGTCGGTGAAGCCGAAGACGGCTTGCAGGCGGCGCTCGACCGGCTCGGTGACGCCGCCAAGCGGGCAGCCCAGGTCGGAGACCAGGCCGTCGCTGCCTCGTCCCACTTCCGCGGAAGCACCCGCAACGCCGCCCACCGGACCGCGGACGCGGGCAAGGACGGCTTCGAGTCGGTCGTCTGGCTCGGTGCCGCGAGCGTGGCGATGTACTACGGCGTCCTCAGCCCGGAGCAGCGTGCGACGGTGAACAGGGTCGGCCGCAAGGTCGGTCGTGGCCTTGGCAAGGTGATCGGCGAGGTCCGGGGGCGCGACCAGAAGTTCTAGCGGTCCCAGTGACTCAAGACGACAGCGGGGCCATGTCGAATGAATTGACACGGCCCTGTTTTTGTTCGTGGCGTGTTGACGACGGCCCGACCCCAACCCCTCCCCCTCTGCGAATGGAGAGGGGCTTACGCCGGTTGGCTACGCCTGGCTAAGGACGAATGTGGCGTCGTTGGCGGGGCACCCTTATGGTCGTCCGGTCGCCGCAGCGGTCATCATCCCGCAGGACGATACCCTCGGTCGCCACCGACCTCTCCTGACCACACTCGCGTACTGGGTAACCGCCTTGGCCACGTCTCAAGACGCCATTTCGGCGAACCCGCAGGTGAAGTTCCGTGCGTTGGGCGGTCGTGGAGCCAGTCTCGCCTGGCGGCGAAGGCTCCCGCGGCAGCCGGACGACCACAAGGGTCGCCCCTGCAAGGCCTTACACCGCCTACCACTCAAGCAGGCGAAGCCAGCAAACGAAGCCCCTCTCCATCCGCAGATGGGGAGGGGTTGGGGAGGGGCTCCGTCCATCCGGAGATGGGGGCCGCCCCTACACTCGGGTTGCGACCTGAGGCTGCGGGGCTCCGTGGCAGTGCTTGTACTTCTTGCCACTGCCACACCAGCACGGCTGGTTCGGGCCGACCTTGCGCCGCTTGACGGTCGGCTGGCTCCCTTCGTCGGCTTCCGATGTGATGTTGGTTTGCAACACGGCCTCGGTGACTGCAGTCTTGACGGGCTGCAGGGCGGCGGCTGGCTGGACCCGGAAGATAGTGTGAACGACATCGTGCCGGATATGGTCCAGGAGCTCGCTGAACAACCGGAAGCCGTTGCTCTTATAGGCGATCAACGGGTCGCGCTGGGCGTAGGCCTGGAGCCCGGCGCCCTCGCGGACGTCGTCCATCGTCGTGAGGTGCTCGACCCAGAGCCGGTCGATCGTGGCCAGCATGACGTGCCGCTCGACGGTCCGCATCGCCTCGTCAGGGAACTGTTCCTCGACCTCGTCCAGCGCCCGGTCGGCATCCTCAACGAGCAGGGCCGACAGCTCATCCCGTTCGAGCCCGTCGAGATCTTCGACAGTGACCTCGGTCCGGCTGACTAGCGAGCGGTAACTCTCGGCGAGACCTTCGTAGTCGATCTCGTCACCACGAGCGACCGGCTGGGCCTTCTCGATCAGTGAGTCGATCTCGCCGGAGACCATCTCGGCGATCCGTTCGGACATATCGTCGCCTGCGACAACCTTGTCCCGGTCGCCGTAGATGACCTCGCGGTGCCGGTTCATCACGTCGTCGTACTGCACGACGTGCTTGCGGATGTCGAAGTTGTGCCCCTCGGTCTTTTGCTGGGCGCTCTCGATCGAGCGGGAGATCAGCGAGTGCTCGATCGGGGTCTCGTCGGTCATCCCCAGGCGATCCATCATCGAACCGATCCGGTCGGAGCCGAACCGCTTCATCAGATCATCTTCCAGCGAGACGAAGAAGCGGCTGGAGCCGGGGTCACCCTGACGGCCGGCCCGGCCCCTGAGCTGGTTGTCGATCCGGCGGGACTCGTGCCGTTCGGTGCCGATGATGTGGAGACCACCAGCCTGGCGGACCTCCTCACTGAGCTTGATATCGGTGCCACGGCCGGCCATGTTGGTCGCGATCGTGACGTTGCCGAAACCGTCCGGGGCCTGGCCGGCCTCCGCGACGACCTGCGCTTCCCGCTCGTGCTGCTTGGCGTTCAGCACACTGTGCGGCGTGCCGATCTCATGCAGGAGGCGGCTGAGTCGCTCCGAGGTGTCGATCGATGTCGTGCCGACGAGGACCGGGCGACCGGCGTCACGCAGTTCCTTGATCTCTCGCGCCACCGCCCGAAACTTGCCATCCTCCGTCCGAAAGACAAGGTCGGCGGCATCGTCCCGGGCGATCGGGACATTGGTCGGGATGGTCACGACATCGAGGCTGTAGATCCGGTGGAACTCTTCAGACTCGGTTCTGGCCGTACCGGTCATTCCGGCGAGCTTCTCGTACATCCGGAAGTAATTCTGAAAGGTGATGGTCGCCATCGTCACGTTCTGGCGTCGGACGCGGACACCCTCCTTGGCCTCGATCGCCTGGTGGAGCCCCTCGCTGTAGCGCCGGCCGGGCATCAGGCGACCGGTGAACTCGTCGACGATGACGACCTCGCCCTCGTCGTCGACGATGTAGTCCTTGTCACGCTTGAAGATCACCTCGGCTTTGACCGCCTGCTCGAGGTAGTGTGTCAGCTCGATGTGGCGATCGTCGTAAATGCTCTCGCCGTCGGGGATCGCGGCGAGTTCCTCGACCCGGTCGATGCCGTCGTCCGTTAGGTTGACCGTACGGCTCTTCAGCTCGACCTCGAAGTCACGCTTGTCGCGGAGTTGCTTGGCGATCTGCGCGAACTGGTAGTACTTGTCGTTGGCCTGCTGAGCCTGCCCGGAGATGATCAGCGGCGTCCGGGCCTCGTCGATCAGGATGTTGTCCACCTCGTCGACGATCCCGAAGTGCAGACCGCGCTGGACCTTGCGCGCCGCGGTCGTGACCATGTTGTCGCGGAGGTAATCGAAGCCGAACTCGTTGTTCGTCCCGTAGGTGATGTCGGCGCCGTAGCCCTCTGACCGGGTGACCTTCCGGAGATGGGGAATCGCGCCCTCGTCCTCGGACTCATATTCGGGGTCGTAGAGGAAGGCCGTCTCGTGCTGGATCACGCCGACTGACAGGCCGAGGGCGTGGTAGACCTGTCCCATCCAGGCGCCGTCGCGTCGGACGAGGTAGTCATTGACGGTGACGAGGTGGACGCCCTTGCCCTCGAGGGCGTTCAGGGCGATTGCCAGGGTCGCGGTCTGCGTCTTGCCCTCGCCGGTTCGCATCTCGGCGATCCTGCCCTCATGCAGGACGATGCCGCCGATCAACTGGACGTCGTAGTGGCGTTGGCCGAGGACACGCCGGGCGACCTCGCGGGTGACGGCGAACGACTCCGGTAGGATGTCATCGAGGGTCTCACCCTGCGCCAGCCGCTCCCGGAACTCATCGGACGTGGCGCGAAGCTCGTCGTCCGTCATCTCCATGATCTCAGGTTCGAGCTTGTTGATGTCGTTGACCAGGGGCTGGTACCGCCTGGCGATCTTCTCGTCCGTTTCGCCAAACACCCGGGTCAGTAATGTCCGTACCATTGGTTCTCCTGTGGACAGCGGGGTGGGAATCGACGCTCGCTGGCAATCCGCTATCGTGACACGTAGGTGTCGAAAGTATAGCCGCTCGTGGTCACGGCATCCGTCAAGGGGATGACGTCGCTCGCGTGGTTCAGCACCGGGAGCGTGACGGGCTCCACATCCAGGGCCCGTGTCAGGAAGGCGAAGCCGACATGCATGAACCCCTCTCTGGCCGCGGATGAGGAGGGGTTGGGGTGGAGCAGGGAATACCCATTGGGCGTTGACGTCGCCGCTTCCGTGCCTGACCATCCCCCAGTCACGTCGTCCGCCAAGTGCAACTCCGGCCGCTCAACCCTCCTACCTGCCTCCGACCACCAGGCCGCCGCCCAGCGCGAAGAAGGAGTCCCGGTGACCGCTGCACTTTGCTTCGATCACTACCCCTCCTATGCCGAGATCGTCGCGCTGCTGGACCGCTGGCAGACCGCGTACCCGGACCTGATCACCGTCGAGACGATCGGCCACTCTCCCGAAGGACGGCCGCTGCTGTCGGCCACGGTTTCGGACTGTCGCGTCGGTTCCCCGGAGGACAAGCCGGCCGTCTACGTCGAAGGGAACATTCACGCTGGGGAGGTCCTGCCGTCCGTGCTGGCGCTGGGGACGATCGAGACGCTGCTGACGCGGTCGGCCGAGCCTGAGATCGCCGAGTTGCTCGCCCGGTATACGTTCTACGTCCGGCCACGGGTTTCCCCCGATGGCGCCGAGGTCTACCTGACGACCCCGTACCGGCTCCGGAGCGCGGCAATCCCGTGGCCGAACCCCGAGCGCCTCCCGGGGCTGCACCCGGAAGACGTGAATGGCGACGGTCAGATCACGCTCATGCGGCTCCGGGACACGCAGGGGGAGTGGTGTATCTCCGCGCTCGATCCCCGGATCATGGTCCGCTGTGAGCAAGACACGCCGGCCGAGGACAAGTTCCAGCTCGTCCAGGAAGGCCGGGTCGAGGGACCGGTCGGCGCCAACCTGACGATGGCCTGGGCGTACTGGGGGATGGACTTCAACCGGAGCTTTCCGCACAACTGGCAGCCCGAGCATCAGCAACTCGGGGCGGGTCCGTACCCGCTCTACGCCCCGGAGACGCGGGCGACGGCCGACTTCTTTCTGGCGCACCCCAACATCTTCGCCGCCGTGCTGTACCACACCGCCGGAGGATTCATCTTCACCCTGCCGTCCTCGCAGTCCATCAGCAGCTACACCCATGACGATCTCCAGGCCGAGTACCGGACGCTGACCGAGCACTACACCCGGCTAACCGGCTGTCCGGCCTTCCAGAGCTACGATGAGGAGACCGACACGGCTCGCTCCGGTTCCCTGATGGACTGGGCCTACAGCCAGATGGGCGTCCTGACCTGGGTGCCGGAGCTGTGGGACGTGCAGAAGACGTCCGGCGCCCGACCGGAGCGACTGGCGGCGTTCCAGGCTTTGGACGAACAGGGCGAACGGCGGATGCTGGACTGGGCCGACCGGACGATCCCGGAGACTGGGTTCCTTGACTGGCAGCCGTTCGATCATCCCCAGCTTGGGCCGGTGGAGATCGGTGGCTGGACGTTCAAGTACACCCACCAGAACGCTCCACCCCAGTTCATCCCGGAGATCGCCGGTCCCACGATCGACTGGAGCTTCCTCGTCGCCCGCTCGGCCCCGCGGCTGGAGATCGAGTCCGTGGCGGCAACGGCGATGGGGCCGGACCACTGGCTGGTCTCGGTCCGAGTGACCAACGCCGGGTTCCTGCCAACGAATGTCTGTCAGCAGGCGATCGACATCCGCAAGGCCGGGTCGGTCAGCGTCTCGATCGACGGCGAGGGAATCGTCGTTCTGGACGGTGGACAGCGGCAATCGATCGGCCATCTCAAGGGCGAGTCCTCAGCGACCGACGAGCCATGGCGCGGTCCGATCGCCGCCCGGCGCCGCGTTGACGTGCGCTTCGTCGTTGAGGCTCCGGCCGGGACCGAGGTGACGGTGACGGCGAAGAGCCCGCGGGCCGGCCGGGCCAACGAAACCGTGACGCTCGGTGCCTGACCGGGCTCCCTTCCGGGCGAGGGTTGTCCGGGCTGGGCGCTAAAGCCGCCCGGCAAAGCCAAAACGTGTCGGATGGCGGGGAGTTATCGGGCGCGGTGATTGCGGTTAGGCAGGGTCCTGGAGCCGGCGGGTGCATCGAGAACAGCGGTTCTGATGAATCGGGTCGTGGATGAGCGGCGAGCCCCACTCCCCAGCAGGTCATCTCGCTCCGGCTCTGTCGCCTCCGGGCGACTTCGTGTGGACCGGACAGAGAGGGGGAGACGTCGTTGCCAAGGCCTGGGGTCGCGCAGTGGGCGCAGGAAAGACCGGCGTTACGCGGCGCTTTTGTCCTATCGACAAGGCGCTGCGGTGATTCGTGATCGTGCACGGACTGGTGGGGGAGGGCAGAGGCGTATGCCAGCATCGGCGGACTTCACCGAGCGCGTTTACGCGATCGTCGCCCGGATCCCGTTCGGTCGGGTGACGACGTACGGCCGGATCGCCCGGACGATCGGCGATCCGCGCGGCGCCCGCATGGTCGGCTGGGCGCTGATGCACGGCAAGTCTTCCCCCGAACTCCCGTTCCACCGCGTCGTAAACCGCAACGGCGAGCTGACCGGTGGCTGGTACTTCGGCCACCCAGACATCATGCAGGCTCGCCTCGTGGAAGAGGGCGTCCCGTTCAGGGCCGACTACTTCGTCGACCTGGACCGTTGTGTGTGGGATCCGTGGGAGAATAACCCGGACCTCCTGCCGGTCGATGTCGTCCCGCCCGACGGCCCGGACGGCGAACTGTAGCGGGAGCCTGGCGGGCCCCACCCCAAGAGCCCCACCCCGACACTCCCTATCTGCGGATGGAGAGGGGCTCTGTAATGGTCACGTTGAATGGATGCCACCGTAGCGCAGCACGTGCCAATAGGGGCGAAGCGTGCGAATCCGGCGGCCGCAGTAGCCGTCTCTCAAGCGGGCGAAGCCAGCAGACGCAAGCCCCTCTCCATCGGTGAGCCCGCAGGCGAGCGACGATGGGGAGGGGTTGGATTGGGGCTCGTCACCGGCAGGTGAAGCTGACCGGCAACCGGGTTCGCTACCCGCCGCCAACCGCGTGAACCATCTCAATCCGATCCCCGGCGCTGAGGACCGTTTCGGTGCAGGTCTCACGTGGCACGATTGCGCCATTCAACTCGACGATCACCATCGTGACGCGGTAGCCACGGGAGGCGAGGAAGTCTCCGACCGTGCTTCCGGCGGGAACGTGTCGGTCCTGCCCGTTGATCGTCACCACGACGTCCTCTCGGTGATCCACCACGTCCTCCTGCTGATACCTGCTCATGTTCGTTCTGCTCCTTGGCACGTTGGCGATGGGGTATCCCGTGCCGCGGGCATCGTTAGGCAGCGGTCGAGGGCGGCGCGGAGCGTCCCTGCTGCGGTCCCCGGGTCGGTCTCGGCCAGAATGGCGTCGATCACCGCCACGCCGTGACAGCCGCACGCCATTACCGAGGTGACGTTTGCGGCCGTTATCCCGCCAATCGCGAGGACGGGCACGTCGCTCCGTCGAACGATCTCGTAGAGCCAGCCGAGCCCACGGGGTGGCCGTCCGGGGTGCGTCCGGGTCCCGAAGACGTTTCCGGCCAGCAGGTAGTCGGGTCGTCGGTCGGCGCGCCGGGCACCTGGCTGCCCATGAAAGGACCGGCCCCGCAAGGTCCGGTCGTGGTCGGCAGCTGGACGGTCGGGCGGCGACTGGTCGTCTCGCAGGTGCAGCCCGATACGAAGCTCCAGGGAGAGGTTTGGGCGACCGTTCAGGATCAGACGGTCGGGCCCGATCAGTCCCAATAGTTCGACGGCCAGGTGGCGCATCTCCTCATCAGACAGGTCGGGCTCGCGAAGCTGAACGAAATCGACCCCGGCCGCCACTGCCGCGTCGACCGCCTCGATGAGTGGCGTTCGGGATCGATGCCGGTCCGTGACCAGCATCAGCGTCGGGACGGGGAGAGAGAACCTCACCGTGTTCGCGTCCCAAGCGCGGTGTCGACGACCGCCCGGAGCCCAACCGCCGCCTTGTCCGGATCCCCACTCCGCAGGATCGCGCTGATGACGGCGACGCCATCGGCCCCGGCCGCAATCACCGATGCCGCCGTGTTCACGGTGATCCCGCCGATGCCGACCGTGGGGATATGGGCCAGAACGACCCGGCGAGCCAGCCCGCCGAGCCCGATCGCGGCGCCGGCGTCGGCCTTCGAGCCGGTCGGGAAGACCGGGCCGAGCCCGACATAGTCGGCCCCCTCGGCGATCGACCGGGCGGCCTGCTCTTCCGTCTCGGGCGACCAGCCGATCATGAAGCGATCGCCGGCCATGCGCCGCACGACCGAGATCGGGAGGTCGCTCAGGCCGACGTGGAGGCCATCCGCGCCAACCGCCAGTGCTACGTCCAGGCGATCATTGACGATGAACGGGACCCGGTTCCGGCGACACAGCGCCGCCAGCGGGATCGCCAGATCGAGCATATCGAAGTCGCTCAAGTGCTTCGCCCGAAGCTGGACGCAGGTCACACCACCCGTGATTGCCGCGGCGGCGTCGGCTACGAGATCGCCGGATTGCGACTGCTCCGGGTCGGCCACGAGGTAGAGGGTCAGGGCCGCCCGGAGCCGTAGCGGGTCGGTTACCCACAAGGAGTCGATCATGTTGACGCGCCGATCAGGTTGCTGGTCGGGCTGCTCGCCGATGCATACGCCTTGCTCGGGATCCGGCCAGCGAGGAAGGCCTTCCGTCCGGCGTAGACTCCCAGCGCGATCGCCTCGGCCATCAGTGCCGGCTGGTCCGCGAGCGCGATCGCCGTGTTGACGAGGCAGGCGTCCGCGCCGAGTTCCATCGCCAGTGCGGCGTCTGACGGCGCTCCGATTCCGGCGTCTACCACGACCGGCACGGTCGCCTGCTCGATGATGATCCGGATCGCCTCCCGGTTGACCAGCCCCTGCCCGGAGCCGATCGGGGACGCGAGTGGCATCACCGTCGCCGCTCCCATCGCGGCCAGACGCAGGGCGAGAACCGGGTCGGCGCCGATGTAGGGCAGGACGGTGAAGCCCTCGGCGATCAGCGTCTGGCAGGCCTCCAGTGTCCCGATCGGGTCTGGCAGCAGGTAGCGCGGGTCGGGGATCACCTCGACCTTGACCCAGTCGGACAGGCCCATCGCCCGGGCCAGCCGGGCGACACGGACCGCTTCCTCAGCCGTCGCGCAGCCGGCGGTGTTCGGCAGGACGGTGTAGCGTGACCAGTCGAGGTCCTCCAGGACCGAGCGGCTGGCCGGGTCGTCGAAGTCGATCCGTCGCAGCGCGACGGTCACGATGCCGGTGCCCGAGGCGGCGATCGAATCGACCATCTCCGCCGTCGTCCGGTACTTCCCGGTCCCGACCATCAGCCGGCTGTCGAACGTCTTTCCCGCGATCGTGAGCTTAGTGTCGCTTGGTGCTGTTGTCATCGGTGGTACCTCGTGGTGGAGCAGACCTCTCCCCCAGCCCCTCTCATGCTCACCTGATCGCTCATCCGCTGAAGCGGCTTCGGCTCCGCAGCTGCCCGGAGAGGGGAGCAGCCCGTTCCATCGAGAGCGGGTACGTTCCTTGAAACGCGCTGTAGCGTCCGACCGTGCATCATTGGTCGATCTCCGTCTCGTCAGTCGATGTCGGCTCAGTCTCCGTCGGGGTCGTCGCTGCGTCAGTTGCGGCGGTGCCCTGGGCGGCGGACGGACCCATCGCCGGGAAGCAGTAGAAGTGGTTGACGGGCGAGTGGCCGCCACCGATCGCGTAGCCGGCCCGGATCGCCCCGGTCAGGTACGCCTTGGCTGACTCGACCGCCGGAACCATCGCCATTCCGAGGGCGAGGTTGGCCGTGATCGCCGCCGAGAGCGTGCAGCCAGTGCCATGGATGTTGAGCGACGCGATCCGTTCGGACGGCAGCTCGAGAAACTCGCCGCCGTCGAACAGGACGTCAGTCGCGGTGGTGGCCCGGTGGCCCCCCTTGATGAGCACCCACTCGGTGCCGAGGGCGTGAATCGCCCGGGCGGCCTCCCGGAGGTCGTCCTCGGTGATGATGGTCTTGCCCGAGAGCACCTCGGCCTCCGGGATGTTCGGGGTGACGATCTTGGCCATCGGGATCAGGTGGCGCCGGACCGCGTTGACGGCGTTGCGCTGGAGGAGCTGGTCACCGCTCTTCGAGACCATCACCGGGTCGACCACGGTCGGGACGCCCCAGGCCGCCAGCCGGTCGGCGACGACCTCGACGATCAGGGCGCTGGACAGCATCCCCGTCTTGGCGGCGTCGGCGCCGATGTCCTCCATCATCATGTCGATCTGCGCGACGATGACCTCATCCGGCACCTCGGCGATGGCGTAGACGCCCTTGGTGCTCTGGGCGGTGATCGCGACGATCGCGGTCGTCCCGTAGACGCCGTGGGCGGCGAACGTCTTCAGGTCGGCCTGGATTCCCGCACCGGCCCCAGAATCGGACGCAGCGACGGAGATGGCCTTCGGCACGGCTGGGCGCAGTTCTTCCGGGACGAGGACCTTGTCCTTGGTCGTGGCGGAATTGTGGTCGTGGGTATGCTCGTGACTGTGCTGGTGGTCATGACCGTTGGTTGACACGCTGTCTGCCTCGTCTGCGCTGAACCGCGTACCACCGCCAAACGGGCGATGAGCGGTGTGAGACGACAGTGCCCCGAGGGAATACGGAGACAGCGCAACCGGTGAACACAGGGCGCATCACCGCCCCGAGGAGGGGTGGGGACGCGCCGGTCCTGGCTGGTCACGACGGCGTTGCGATCCCTGCGCCGGCATGACCCGGGTCAGGTTCGAAGGGTTGGCATCGGGTACATCGATCGTACCGTCGGCCTCTCAGCGGTGTCCGCACCCCTGGCAACTGTCCCTGATAGGCTACCATGTTAATGAGGCCCGGACGCCCGTCAGGCAGCGAGACGGTCGCTGGTCGGGACGGGCAGAGCAGGGACGAGGAGCAAGCATGAGCCTGATGCATGGGCTGAGCCAGGTCCGCCAGCGACTCTGGGAGAACGACGCTTCGGGGCCAACCATGAAGCTGATCGACTCGATCATCCTCCGGGCGTCGGACCCAGCCGCCGCGAGTGCGCCATCGCAGTCGCAGTTGCAGCTCGTCCGGATGCTGCTGCGGACACCGGTCGCGAACGACAACAGCACGGTCTACAACGACCTGGTGCAGCTGGAGGACGAGCTGGAGGTCGCGGCGCAGAACTTCCAGTCCGAGCGCGAGGCCGTCGACAACCGGCCGCTGCCGAAGTCGAAGAAATACTACAAGGAGCACCGTTCTCGGAGCTAACGATCCGTTCTTGCGTGGACAGGATGTCTGGTGTTCCCCGGGCCTGAAGCCCGCGTCGAGGGACGCTGCGGTGCGCTCCTGCCCCGGTGAAAATGCCTCGCCCTAACGAGCCTCACCCCAACCCGGGTCGTTGCTCGCCTGAGAGACGACGGGCCCCACTCCAACCCCTCCCATCTGCGGATGGAGAGGGTCTCCGGCTGTTGGCTGCGCCTGCCTGGATGGCCGGTGGCGTCGGTGGTTGGGGGCGACCCCTGTGGTCGTCTTACCACCGCAGCGGCCATCGTTCCACAGGACGATACCGTCGTTCGCTGCCGACCTGTCCTGACGAACCACGCGTACTCGGCGACCGCCTTGCCCACGATTACGACGCCATTTCGCCGAACCCGCGGGTGACGATCCGCGGGTGGGGCGATCGCGGAGCCAGTCTCGCCTGGCGGCGACGGCGGCTGCGGCAGCCAGACGACCACGAGGGTCGCCCCTGCGCGACCGGACGCCGAGCGCGTCTCTCGGGCAGGCGCAGCCAACCGACGGAGCCCCTCTCCATCCGCAGATGGGGAGGGGTTGGGGTGGGGCCAGTTCCTACTCCGCGACGCAGATCGGCGACTGGGTACGGGCCGCGAGGGAGCGGTAGACCCCGGTCATGGCGGTCGCAACAGTGTCCCAGGAGAAGCGGGCGGCCTCGGCCCGGGCGTGGCTGGCGAGCAAGGCGCGGCGAGCCGGGTTGCGGGACAGTTCGAGGATCGCGTCGGTCAGGGCCACAGCGTTGCCAGGGCAGACCAGCAGACCGGCGACGCCATCGCGGACCGAGTAGGACAGGCCACCGGCGCGCGACGCGATCACCGGCGTGCCGCTCGCCATCGCTTCGATCGCGACCAGGCCGAACGATTCGTACCGGGAGGGGATCACGACGAAGTCGACCGCCTGGTAGAGCGTCGCCAGATCCTCCTGCGGCCGCGAGCCTAGGAAAACGATGTCGTCCGCGATCCCGAGCCGCCGGGCGTCCGCCTCGACCTCGGCCAGGTCGCCGATGGGCTTGCCGTCCGCGCCCAGTTCGCCGCCGACCAGAACCAGTTTCGGGCTGGGCGAGGCCGTCCCCCAGCCCTGTGCGGTGCGAGAGAACGCCTCGATCAGGACGTCGATGCCCTTGATCGGGTCGATCCGGCCGACGAACAGTCCGAGGACTCCGTCAGCCGGCAGGTTCATGTCCGTGCGGGCCTGCGTCATATCGCCGGGCTGGAACCGATCCATGTCCACACCGAGCGGGACCATGCAGACCATGCCGTCTCGCGACGCGCGGCGGCGTTCGAGGTCGTCCCGCTCGCCTGGATTGGCGGCGATCAGCGCGTCGGCGAAATTGATGATCCGGGCTTCGATCTGCTCGCGGAGTTCGGTCTCACGGTGCGCGACGGCGTTGACGGCGTTCTTGTGGAAGGCGGTGGTGTGGAACATCTGGACGAAGGGGATGCCGAGTTCCTGCTTTAGCCGAGCCGCGACGCAGCCGGACAGCCAGTAGTGGGCGTGCAGGACATCGTAGTGAATCCCGTTGCGCATCATGTAGGAGATCATCGAGTCCGCGAACTCATCGGTGAGGTCGTAGAGGGAGTTCTTTGGGACGGGACCAGGTGGTCCGGCGTCGATTGCGATCACGTTCACGCCCGGAACGTCGACGGTGACTTCGGGGCTGAACCGGTCGGTCCGGCGGGTGTAGATATCGACGATGCGGCCCTGTCGGGCGAGGTGTCGGGCGAGTTCCCGGACGTAGAGGTTCATTCCGCCAGCATCTTGCGTGCCGAGCTGGGCGAGGGGTGACGTGTGAACCGATAGCATACCGATCCGGCTGAGCGGCGGGTCGACGTCGTAGCCAGGCAACGCCGGGCCACGGTACGCCGACCGGGGTGGTGGGGTAGTCAAGGGGAAAAGTGCTCCGCCCGGCCGGCGTTGGGGCCGCCCCGGGACTGTCCGCCCAGTCTCGCTGGGCTGCTCATGGTTGGGCCAGACGCGACAACGATCGGGCGACGACTGGCCGATGGACCTGTGTTGTGCTGTGGTTTAGACCCCGGACGTGGTCTGGTACCCGCGGAGGGATTCGAACCCCCGACGCCCGCCTTAGGACGGCGGCGCTCTATCCACTGAGCTACACGGGCATCGACTAACCCTTCGTCAGTCCGTCTGGATGCTACCACAATCGTATGACCTGTTGAGACACCTCTTCGTCCCAATCCGTATCCCGCCTCTTCGGGGCGACGCTGGCATGGATGCAAGGCCGACGCCACTGGCTCGCCGGGCCGGACAGGTGGGCATGGGTAGGGGCAGGTGCTATACTCCGGCGTCGGAACGGGGAGTAGCGCAGCCCGGCAGCGCGCAGCGTTCGGGACGCTGAGGTCGGAGGTTCGAATCCTCTCTCCCCGACCACTATCAGGCGGCTGGCTTCGAACGAGCCAGCCGCCTGATTCGTTTTCCGGGCGGGACGGTTGATGACGCACGACACACTTACTGGCGACCCCGACACGTTGCGCCACCTGCCGTCGGTCGAGCGGGTCGCCGCCGATCCACGGCTCGCGGTCCTCCAGATGCAGCCGGTGTTCCTGCGCCACGCCGTCCGGCACCGGATCGCCGAGGTCCGCGCCGCGATCCTGTCGGGTGAGTCGGTTGCCGAGGATGATCTCTCCGAAGGGATCATCCGGGACATCCTCGCTGCGTTCGCTCCGGTCGATACGCGGGTCATCAACGCGACCGGCGTGCTGATCCACACTAACCTCGGACGAGTGTCGGTCAGCGCGGCGACGGCCACGGCGATGGCCGATGCGGCGGCGTCGACAGTGGCGCTGGAGGTCGACCCGAAGACCGGTCAGCGGGGCAACCGGCAACGCCGGGTCTCCGGGCTGCTTCGGGCGCTGACGGGCTCCGAGGCCGCTCTCGTGGTCAACAACAACGCCGGGGCGATGCTCCTCACGATCGCGGCGCTGGCGGCGGGGCGGGACGCGATCGTCTCCCGCGGCGAGTCGGTCGAGATCGGCGGGGGCTTCCGTATCCCGGATGTGCTGCGGCAGGGAGGCGCCCGGCTGGTCGACGTCGGTACGACCAACCGGACCTACGCCAGCGACTACCGCGACGCCTGCGGGGAGACGACGGGACTCCTACTCAAGGTCCACATGAGTAACTTCGTCATCACAGGCTACACCCATGAGACGACGGTTCGCGAACTGGCGGAGATCGGTGCGGCGCTCGGCATCCCTGTGCTTGAGGATCAGGGGAGTGGGCTACTCTACCCGCTCGACCTGGGCACCGTCGAGCTGGGCCAGTCCCTCTCGGAATGTCTGTCTGACGGCGCGGACATCGTGACGGCCAGCGGCGACAAACTGCTCGGTGGTCCGCAGTGCGGCCTGATCCTGGGCCGGACCGATCTGGTCGCCCGGATCGCCCGGCACCCGATCGCCCGGGCCGTCCGGGTGGACAAGGTGACGCTGGCTGGGCTGGAGGCGACGCTGCGCCACTACCTCCGCGGCGAGGAAGCGACGGCGATCCCGCTCTGGCGGATGGCGACGACTCCCGTCGTGGCGCTCCATTGCCGGGCCAGGGCGATCGTCGCGGGGCTGGACATTGCCGATTCCACCAACGCCACCGCTACCGTCGATGTCATCTCCACCACCGCCAGGTTCGGCGGCGGTGCCCTGCCGGGTCAGGCGCTGCCGAGCGTGGCGATCCGTGTCCGTCCACGAGAGGGCATCACCGTGGATCGACTTGCTACGCACCTGCGGCTGGGTCAGCCGGCCGTCTGGGGCCGCGTCGAGGACGGATGCCTGCTCCTGGATCTCCGCTCAACCGTCCCGGAGAATGACGCTGGTCTGGTTGAGGCACTGAGGGCCACCGTCAGATCGCCCCTCGTTCCATGAATCGTCCCGGAATTTGCCGCAGAAAATGCCCGCAGTCCGCGGGTGTCCCAGGGGAGTTGCGGGCTTGGGGGCATTCTCGGGGTCGCATTAGAGCGGTTCTCACAGGGGTTGACAGGATGGCAGAGACTGGTGGTATGCCCGCCGCGTACTCCCGCGATCTCCGTGAACGGCTGCTTCGCGCCCAT
>JAABUN010000420.1_pt1 | contig 108833 bp, 102 predicted proteins | sample 5559311 | NCBI WGS metagenome assembly JAABUN01 (sample SAMN10711877, study PRJNA513370) | rock metagenome | isolation source: Antarctica rocks | place: Antarctica: Victoria Land, Siegfried Peak sud | reverse complement strand
ATAGATCCATTCGTCCAAAATGTCAATAAGATGTATATATAATGACCTCAGTTTCTAGCTCTAGTACGCTTTGAGAAAGACTCTTCAATAGAATGTGGCCATTTGACGGGAGCAATGACATGGAATGATTGATTATGTAGGAAGTGATTTACATTAGAATACGGCCAAGACGCTAATGTGACTGTAACGTCCATTTCCAACCCGTCAACTTGCTAAATTAAAACACCCACTACTTTCCAATACAGGGACATCATCTATTTCACAGCAAGCTCTACAACATAGATCATGCCTGATCCAACGACTGCGCAACGCACATCTCATAATACCTTCCCCTGAGCCTTTGCAGCTCGGCATGCGTCCCCTTCTCCGCGATCCGCCCGTTCGCAAACACAAAGATAACGTCCGCATTCTTGATCGTCGACAAGCGATGCGCAACCGCAATCGTAGTCCTGGTCGTGGCCGCCTCATCGAGCGCCGACTGTACGATCCGCTCCGACTGCGTGTCCAGTGCCGACGTCGCTTCGTCCAACAGCAACAGGCGCGGATTGCGGATCATAGCCCTTGCAATCGCGATACGCTGGCGCTGACCGCCGGAGAACTGGATGCCTCGAGTCCCGCATAGTGTGTTGAAAGATTCGGGCAGCGACTGCACGAAATCGAGCGCGTTTGCCTGACGACATGCTTCGATGAGCTGGTCTTCTGGTGGGTCGGTGTCGAGACCTAGGCAGATGTTCTCATGGACGGAGCCTTGATATAGGGTTGGCTCCTGCTGTACCAGGGACATGTAGCTCCTGTAGAGGCGAGGCGACATCTCCGCGATGTTTTTCTCGTCAAGGCTGATGCGGCCAGAAGTGGGATCATAGAAGCGTTCGAGCAAGGAGATCAGCGTTGATTTGCCGCAGCCGCTGCTTCCCACGACTCCGGCTGATTGGCCTGGTTCGATCTGCGTGGGTCAGCAATGGTTTGGACTCGTATCATAGGGCATCTCACTGTCATCGTAATTCCTCGTAGGACGCGGGATGCTTGCCGCTGCTTGTAGTTGAAATCAACATCCTGTACCTGAATTGCAGAATCTCCTTCAGGTCCTCTCCCGCGGTTCTGGTCGTTCTCCTGCATGATCGGCTTGAGAGTGCGCAGCCAGAGTATATAATTGGCGGCTCCCACTGCCTTTGTCAGACTCGTGCTGTAGCCAAAGAACTGTGCGGCAGCTTGGCCAGCAAATAGAACACCAATGAAAATGATGTAGAACTGCTCGGTGGTGTACTCTCCTGAGGCTAGTAATTGCGCTCCGTACCAGAATCCGAGAGCCTCCACGAGGAAATCCAAAGATTGAGACAAGGCAAACCAGAACATTGTCCACAAGAGAGACTTGATTGACCGGCGAACGATGCTGTCCAGCATGTCCGAGTATTGGTCCAGTATCGGCTTCTCTAGGGTTAGAGATGCGACCGTTCGAATGGCTGTTACTGCCTCGCTCGCCAGACTGGCACTGTCTGCAAATCTTTCGCTGTTAATACCTTCTATCCTCGTCTCAAGCCTTATTCTGATGTAGCCAGACATGACAATGGGAGGTAGGCCGGCAAAGACGATCACCAAGCCCAATTTCCATCCGTACGCAATGGCTAGTGCACTACTTGAGGTAATGTTTATGAGGACAATGAATATAAGAAGGATATTGGCGCTAATTAGCTCCTGTAATTGAGTGGGTAAGGCTGACAATTTGGATGTCAGCGCACCTGAAGTGTTCTCAGGTCGATCGAAGAAGTCCATGTCCTTTAGTATTGTTAGCCAAGCGTGTAAGTACGAACCATTTGGCAACGTAATAGCATACCTGACTTAAGACCTGATCATACATCTCCCGTCGGTATCTGTGCGTCACTGTCTGTCCGATGTAGTTACAAATCCAGCCAATGACAAAATAGGCAAGCAAGTTACCGAGTGCAACTACGAAGAAGAAAAGGGAATAGAAGTTGGCTTGATCTCTGGCCTCTTGGCCTTTTAATAGGAAGACGTTTAGAACCCTGGAGAAAAGGATCGCCTGAGCCGGGTACGTCGCGCCACCAACCAGGCAAGCGATCGCCGATACGATGAAGGAGAAGTAAAGCTTCTTCTGTTCCGCAAACATGATGATGACGCATCTTAGGAGTGAGTAATTCAGTGTGCCAGATGCCAGATATTGGGCTTCGGCATCAGCTGTCTTCGACAACTCGAGCTTCGGCTGGAGGGAAATCTGACGATCAATCTTCTCAGAGAAGTCTATTGGTTCAGGGCCTGTTGCTGGTGCCTCTTCTTCATCTCCGAGGTCCTGTGCTGCGACTAGAGCTGCGTAATGTCCTCTCTTGTTTATAAGCTCCGAGTGGGTGCCTTGCTCGACCACTGTTCCCTGGGACATGACTGCGATACTGTCTGCGGCTTTTATGGTTGCCAATTTATGAGCAATGACGAGAGTTGTCCGGTTACGAGACACGTTGCTCAACGCATCTTGGACGACCTTTTCCGCCTTGGGATCTAGAGCGCTTGTTGCTTCATCTAGTAGCAGGATCTTCGGATCGGAGACTATGCTGCGAGCAATGGCTATACGTTGTCTCTGACCGCCAGACAGCATACCTGCTCGTTCGCCGACTTCAGTGTGGTAGCCCTACCTAGACTTAGAAGAAGTTCGGAAAGTCAGACGTTGAAGTGTACATACGTTTGGGAGCTCTTGAATGAAGCCATCCGCATTACCTGAAACGCAAGCTTCGCGTACAAGCTTCATTTGGTCTTCCGCCGAAAGCTGACGTTGATATCCAAGTAGGCCTTTACAAACGTTCTCGAAAACGGTACCACGAAACAGGACTGGCTCCTACGGAAGGATCAGAGGACAAGCCACACTCGTAGGCAGACTTGAAAATCATACCTGCTGTACCAGCCGGATACGGCTTCTGAGCCATTGAGTGTTGTAATCCGAAATGTCGATCCCGTCGAGCATGATGGACCCTGATGAAGGAGCATACCACCTCTCCAGTAAACCAACGACGGTGCTTTTTCCGCTTCCACTTGCACCGACTAATGCAGTGGTTTTGCCCGCAGGAAGGGAGATGTTGAAGTCGCGCAGCACGGGAGCGCCAGGGCGAGAGGGATATGCGAACGCCAGGTTCGTGATTTCGATACTGCGATCACAGCGATCGCCAGGCATCTTTCCCGACCCATCCAGCGGATCGAGTTCGGATCTCTTGTCAATGACGCTGAAAAGTTCGGACGCGGCCGCAGCAGCAGACGTGAACGCATTGATCTGGGGTACAATAGTGGAAACCGAGGTCGCTGCTATTAGCGCGGCAAAGACTACACTATGACGGTCTGTTAGTATTGGCTCCTCGCACGAAACACTGTGCTTACGTGAAAACTTGGCCGGCATCCGCAACTTCGCCGCTCTGGAACATCCTGAAACCCTGCCAAAAGCAGAGAGCAATACCGGAATAGACGCAGAAGTATTCGACCGAAAACATTACTCCATAGAGGGGTGACTTCTTGTTGCCTTCTGTGTGGGCCTGTTGGAGAAAGTCGTCATATTTCTTCACCATCTTCGCACGGGCCCCGAAGGCATGAACGGTCCTGATGGATGAGATGGTTTCCTGTGCCATGTTGGAGGCTTGCGAATAGATGCGAACGATCTTCGCTTCTGTAGGAGCGTCAACGGCAATGGCCGTCGCTATGGCCAGAAATATCACAGGGACAATGCTCAAAGTGATGAGAGAGAGCTTCCACTGTACGGCCAGAGCGACAATGAAGGCTGAGGAAAACATTGAGAGAGCCTGAACGACGAAGGCTAGCTTCTCTGCAATGCCTTGGCTGACTCTATTACCATTGGTGGTAACCTGGGTGGCGATAGCACCAGTCGATCGTTTATCAAAGTGCCATATCTCCTGACGCAGAGTATGTTCCAAAAAGGCTCGTCGAAGAGATCGTGTCGTCCGAATGGCAGCTACCGAGATTGCGAGCTGCCTGAGTCAGAAGATATCAGCGGTGCTGCGTGGGGCTGATCTTACCGAAGACGCGTAGATGAGACAGAATTTAGCGACGAAAAGATAGATGAACCACAAACTTGAGCAGTCAGTATGCGGTCCACAATGGGGACACGAATCGTGAACACTCACACAAAATGGGAGATGTCGCTGCGGAAGGCGTCTGAGCTGGCCTGACCGCTCTGATATGCATTGAACTTTGCCACGGATTTCCCAAAAACCAAGGTCATCAGAGGCAGAGCAGCACCGGCGCCTATGCTGGCCACGAGAGCGACTGCGTTCAAGCACCAATCGTACTTGTCAGCATAGCTAAATATTCTCTGCGCGGATATTGTCAGTTGTAATATTGGAAACCACATCATAGTGCTTTTCATACCAGATAGTCTTTGAAACTTCCTCCTGGTTGCTTCTCTTCCTGCGGCAGGACATCTCCTGCCTCGCTCGATGCCAGACTCTTCTCCTTTTCCGTCTCTGGCAACGACATTCTATCGGCAAAACGTTGTTTGGATCGAGAAATATACCTGATCTCACGCAATCGACATGGAGGCTGCGTGCAAACAGAAAGACATATCTAAAGTACTATATACAACATTAATATGATATCTACCTTGGCAGTGCTACATATCTGCATGCGGGAAACGATGACGCTATGAAAGAAGGGGACGGAGGAAAGACAGCCATGTCGTAGTCCTCGCGTCCCGTGTTGACTGTAACTTCTAGGCAATCATAGCTGGTCGGGCGTGAATGACGAGCACCTAACTGTTCGGTCGTCATATGTTCGGGCCCCGCGGGTTCCGATCGAGGCCCTTTGCCGGGCCCCTTGAGCTCCGGCACTCATCTAACAATCGCCATCAATCGTGAAACGTTGAATAATCGATCAATTGCTGATAAGAGACTAACAGTGGTTTTGTGCCACTTTCCCGAATGCTTTTCCTGGTGCACTGGATCTCGTCATCTGGAGGACAATGGATGTTGAACGTTCGGAACCCGAGGGGGCCGACTCGGAGGCCCGACTGGTGGGGAAAGCTGTGCGTACAAGATAGATACAACATAAATCTCAATGTTGCAAAATTCTCATCACATTGAACGTGCTGACCGTCCGCTGTAGTGCGACGCCTGTCGCACCAGGAAGGTGTGATAGCCACGGAGACCCCACTGACAGTACAACATATGCTGATCTACAACCTAATACCAGATCAAATGCGATCGCAAGGCGCCCTGCTCATCATGCCTTGCCTCGCACGGGCACTGCAAGACCTCGACAACACAGCCGGAGAAGAAAAAACGAATCCTGATTTCCGCTGGCTAGTGGGTTGATTCTCTGCCTCACACGCCGACAGGCTATCCGTTCCTGTACTAAATGTTCTATGAAGTGAGAAGGAGGTCAAAGGCGTCAACGAACGACTCGCCAGCCTTGAAAAGACCATCCACACCCTTCTTGCGAGTCCAAAGTCCCCGGCCAATACAGAAGCTCATGTTCAGCGTACCAACACCGCCAGATCGCCTAGAAACTTGGAAGATGACCATAAAGTCCCCTTTGCGGGCGCTTCCTCCTTCACAGCACACTCGGAGCAAGTCTCCCAAGCTTTCAGATCCGCCGCCACTTCTGCTGGCCTGCCAAGCGAATCACTCTCGGCTTCAAGCAATGGGAGAGACCGCTTGAATGATGAGACAAAGGGACCGGTCGGAGATCTCTACGAGCTCCCACCAGTGTCGCTAGTATTGAAGACTCTCCGAGCTGCCAAAAGTAAGGTAGTTGAACCCGAAGTTTCAATCTCGCTAATAGACGTGCTCCCTATCTTCAGCAAATCCGAAGAAGTACTTTCCTGATCTGTCGGATTTGAACATCCAAAGCATGACAGACATGTGCCAGAAAGTTTACTTCCCAGCCGAAGACTGCTCTACTGCATTTGTAATTGTGGTGATCGCTGGCCTATGGGCTATGTTCAAGAACTTCGAAGAGCGCGATTTGCATCACCACGGTCTCGATGAGCTAGAATTCGAGCGTGCAAGAGTGCTTTGCAAGCGGAACTTGGACGACGCGGCTCGCTGTACGCCATTAGTCCTCGAGCACTCGTATAGGCAGATCCAGGCTCTGCTTCTTCTGGTAAGCCGAGCGTCCGTCTGAATGGCAAAATGTTGACTGATAGATAAAGACCTTATTCCTGCTAGAAACCTCGCGGCCGTCCTTGGCCCTGACATTTGTATCCGCCGGCGCGCGATTGTGCCAAGACGCAGGCTATCATTGTTTGACGTTCGACAGTCCCGATCCCCAGGCCCAGCAGAAGATCATAACGTTTTGGTTCCTGTTCTCAGTAGACCGAGGCCTATCTTTGAACTTCGGTCGGAGCCCATCTCTGCAGGACTACGACGTCACCGCCAGCCGATGTACCCTTGTAGAGGCGCAGAGAGATCGCGGTCTGTTCTTCTGTTCCGTCGGCGTCGAGCTGGCGTATGTACAGGGAGACGTGTACGAACAGCTCTATTCGGGCCGTGCCCAATCCGAGAGTGCCGATGTCAAAGCACAACGAGCCCGGATCCTCGCGGATCGGCTGATAAGCTTGCGTCAGCAGCTACTGGCAGTCGGTGTCTCCCAAATAGATACGGCATGAGCTGTACGCTGACATTTCCTAGTTGGAGTACGGGGACGACATATCAGCCATGGATATGCTAGAGGGTGTTGGCCTGGTACTGCAGTCGCATCTGGCGTTGGTATACCGGGCAATACACTCTACCCGAGGCAACAGCCCTCTTCATTTCAGCGATGAGTGCGTGACCGCTTCCCGTGCAGCAATCGACGGCTACAATGCAGCCTGGGAAAAGTACCTGACCAGAGAAGACACGGCGTGGAAGTCGTTAATCAACTGGTGAGCCGAGGAGAAGAGCCAGCTCAATGGCTTCCACTGATGCACAAACAGGACCTATCTCTTCTCGCCCTTCACGCCCTTCATCGTCCTCTTCGGCACCGTCGTCGCCTTCAGAAGCGAAGCAGACTTGAAGCTAATGGAAGTCTCCGTCCAAACGCTGAAATCAGCCGCGCAATACTCTGCCGGCGTCGCCAAGCTGCACGACGCCTGCGAAACGTTCTTCAACCTCGCGAAAGCCTACATGACGCAGACTAGCAGGAAGGGAGAGTCATACGAAGGTCCACTGCACCAGCAGCCTGCGATAGAGGCCTTCGATCCGACAAGCTTCCACGGGCAAGACTGGGACGCGATGCTCGATGATTGGGACCTCGGTCTGGGCGGCGAGAACGCGCGGGAGATGTCGTCCTTTCTGACTGGGGGCTTCTCTACGTGGCCGAACATGCCCTGAACCGCCTGCTCTTATTGGGGACCTTCCACTATTACGGCATTATCGTCGCTCTAAATGCAGGCCAAACCCAGCGTACAAAGTTAGCCCGCAAACCGGCCGCAAAGCGAAAAATCAACGCGTTGATTTTGGCATTACTTTGAAAATAACGGTCATATTGCCAGACTTAAATCCGAACCTTAACATATCGCGACTGCACTGCGTGTATGTATGTACGCAGCGTGGGAAAAATCCGTCATTTAGTAATACGTATCGGATCCTAACTTCTTCATGTCGACAAAGTCTGCACCCAACGTGCCCTCCACTCCTCATACGACAGATGATACCCCCATCCCCGAAAAAATTGAATTGCATGCAAGCAAGCAACCAAGCACCCCAGGTCCCCTCTCTGCGCTGCAAAAACCCCTCTTTCTGTAAGTTACTACTGCATCGTAGAGGTCGCATTACCTTATTCTATATGTAACAGCCAAGTAAATCACACTCCTCCACCTACCTACCTACCTACCCACCTCCTCTGCCTATCTGGCCCCGAGGTCTGTAGATCGCGCGATCCTATCTCATAAGACCAGAACCTCAGCGAATCGAATCGAATCGACTTTCGCAACATCTAGCGGTAGTCTTCCGTCGACAGCCTACAATACACCAGCTCCAACCCTCACGCTGTGACGGCTTGGTATAATACTACTGACTTGCGGATAAAGGGATAAGGGTGGTGGTGGTGGCCTTGTTGTGAGTTGCGAAGAGATACCGACGGGGCTTGCCTGATGGTGGGGGGGTGTGATTGTGATACTCTGGATTCATGGTGATAGCTAGGAGGTCTACGGGGCTTATACCTGTGCCATGCAGTTCTAGGTGTGGCAATCTAGTAATACGGGTGTGGTGAATTTTGCCAAAAAGTGTAATATTGACTCAATTGCCGTATAACATACGTGCACATAGAAACAAACAAAGTCACCCTCCAAGACTTTAATATCCAATAGCCAACCCGTCAATACCCCTTCCTCCTATCGACCACATTGATCATCCTCTCCCCCCTCTCCCTCCTATCAAGATTGACCTCCAACACCTGAAACGCACGATCAATATACGCCTCCCCCAAGCCGCTGATATGTGGCGTGATGATGCAGTTCGGTGCGTCCCACAGCGGATCGTCTTTCGGTAGCGGTTCCGGATCCGTCACGTCCAGCGCCGCGCCCCGGAGACCGCCGCCGCCGTCTTTGCCGTCTAGGGGGTCGTTGTCGGCGTATTTGCGGAGATAGGTGATGAGGTCTGATTGGTTGATGATTTGGCCGCGGGAGATGTTGCTGATGAAGGCGTTGCGCGTCTTGCCTAGGATGGCGAATTCTTCTGCTGAAATGAAATGTGTCGTTTCTTTCGTCAAGGGGACGCTGATGAGGAGGTGGTCGATGTCCTGGGATAGGAAATTGTGCAGGCTCTTTTTGTCTAGACCGCTGTACCATGCCGATGGGATCGACCCGTCTGGATCGCCGGTACCGGGGACTATGAAGCCTTTGTCGTGTTTCGATTCCGGCGTTGTGCGCGGTGAAGCGGTGTATGCGATCACGTCCATGCCCATCGCTTTGCCTACCCTTGCGACTTGCCGACCTATCGAGCCATATCCCAGCACGCCGAGTCTCTGCCCGGCTTTATCTCGTAGGGATCTAAGGGCGTTATGATCAGATCCCCTGCCCCATGTGTGATCGACCTGCCACGAGTGTAGAAGCGAGTAGTGGTGGGAGTGGGCCAAGGCAGTGAGGATGACCCATTCGGCGATCTGGGGGCCGTGGATGCCAGAGGATGTGGTGAGTGGGATGGAGGTGGAGGTGTAGATTGGGGAGTTGGCGATGTGATTCGTGCCGGCGGAGAAGAAATGGATCAATTCTGGGATGGAAAACGTCAGCCTCAGGCATCCAGCAGCATGCTACCTGACAAAGTGAAGTGATAATCCAACGACGCCAGTTCTCGATACAGATTGACATGGGTCCGAAGGATAGCTATCTCACACCAAGCTTTGCTGCAGCTGTTTCTGGCACGCTGCATCAAGCGATTCGCTGCCCCTCCGACGAGTTGGGAATACACCAGCTCCAGCACTGTTCAACGTCCCCGCGATACCGTCCGCAACGCTGTCGATGACCTCCCTACGCCAACTTCACTAGGGTACGTACCAAGCTTAGGACAATCTTCTCGAGATTGCGGTAGTGCGGACAGGGTCACCAGGATCGTGATATCCTTGTATAACTCTGAGATATTGACTCAATCATCAGCGATCGGCTCCAATCGAGGTAAAATATAGTGTTGTAACTGACCCGAGGGTATTGCCGTAGCAGCCTTCCATGGCGTGTCCGCAAACTGCAATTGCCTGAATGTGATCTTGATGTTGGGGTGATTCTTCTTTATCCTCTCGATTATCGTTGTTGGCTCGTTGAATGGTATGATGATGAGAAGGTGCTCTGGCTTTACATCGGGTCCGCCGCCCATCTCGATCGTGGGTGCCAATATGGCGAGTTGATTTGTCCCAAGGACCGATGCGGGGTTGGTACTTTGTATTTTGTCAATAGCGGCACCGCTTCCGTTGCGTCTGTGTAGCGGAATCACTTCCGCCCGCCTGGCTTGGCATCTGCTACGTGGGTGCGTGGTGAGGGTCACTTGTCTAAGATGCAGTATGGCATGTTGCATGTTACAGAATTGTTTCACAGTTGATCATTCAAGTGGGAGGGATTTCATGCAAATATTTTGCGCTTGAGATTCTAGATTAGAAATGTTCGTGATTTCAATTGTGTAATCTGTCCTCTAAGGGGAAGAAAAGTCGTATATACAACCAGAAAGCCTAGTAACAGTCCACAAGAAGTATCTTCACATGTGATCGTTCCAGTACCAGACCGTACTCAATCCGTTTCCAGCCCCGTCCGAGTATTCCATAAACTCAAGAATGATGGTGGCCAAAACCTCCCATCTGATGTCGCCTCAAATGCCTCATCACCTTTCCTTTCTTTACGTACATCTCCTCGCCCGCATCAGCGATTGAACGTTTCGTAACAGCAGGTTGCTCGACGACAGAACTGAAGGGTATGTCAATCTCCCTCTTCCCGGCTTCCACAGACAAATTGCCGTCTGACGTTTCAGCGACCACAGCCGCTGGAACCGCTGCTCTCTTTTCCTTTCTAGTAGGATTCTCTGTAATGGGGCCGTCGGGGGTGGAACTACCGAGACCGACGTTGCCGGGAGTAGTTGGGGACAGGTTTTGTGTGCTGCCGCTGGATGTGTACACTTTGAGGCTGTTGATCGTCCAGTATGCGGACTCAAAGGCGGAGGGGTTGTTCTTCACATACTCTTGGCAGCTGGCTGCCTTGGAGGAGCAAGTGCTGTCTTGGGACCAAACGCTGCCTGTACGTAGGGTTTAGCCTTCATCGCACGGAAGTGGACTAGCTATATATAGATACTGATGAAGACGGACGTACCTGCCCAATCACCGCAGAATGTGGTGTCGAAAACGAGATTGTTATTCTTGAAGTGATCATCTATATTGCAACCTGATCCACCTTGGAACGAAGCAAGGGCGCTTCCCCAGGTTGATGGGTCAGGGTTTGCACCAGTGGCGCCGGCCGGAATATTGTTGCGACCAAAGAACCAGATATTGATGGCCGTACTAGTCCACTCCATAGCGTACACACCACCGTTTGCTGCATTGAAACCATCTCCGAAGGAAGCTGGACCTCCCTGTTGCATCCCACAGCCTTGGTTTCCCTGGCAATTCTTGTTGACCATGGTGCAGCCACTATTGGAGTGCAATGTCATTGCGTTGGTGGACTGGTAGTTGACGCCCTCAAGGATGTCGATCTCGCCGTTGTTGGGCCAGCTGGGCCCTGTCATCCAGAATGCGGGCCAGACACCGCATGCTGAACCTGGCATATGCTCAAGGTCAAGCACCACCAACCCATGCGTGTATTGCTTGTGGCTCGTGAGCCGGACACTGTTTCGGCCACGTCCTGAGGCGATATTGGTAGAGTCAGAGCGGATTGTCACGACGCCATTATTGACGCTGGTCAAGCCTTCTTGCTGGGCGGTACTTCCGTCCACATAGTTCACGTAGCCACTGGTAGGATCGTTCTCCTGAGGCGTTGATTAGTACCGTACGACAGAGAGACACCCAATCCTACCGTATCAAAGCCGAACATTCCAAAGAAGTTGTTCCCACTGTAATCGTCTTGAACAGTATAAGCAGCAATGGTGACCGATACCAGACCAGCACAAAGGAATGTGGTATAAAAATGCATATTGATAGTAAGGAGTGACTATATGCGGACAGATACTAAAGGAGTGTAAAGAAACAAACGTGAACGACGGCCAACCTCTCGACGACTAGGAGATCTTCAAAGGAGTGATAAAGATTCTCGATACTGGAAAGAGACACAGGGGAACCTAGCATATAAATCATTCCCGAATACACCGGGACAAATTTGATGCAGGGAAGACAGTAGATGGACTCTGCCCTGGCTACCTCCATGGAAGGCTTTCTAGAGTCCATCTTGGACATCATGATTTGTTGAGATGAGATACAGGGCAAGTGAGGGACTTGCCTACCCGGATGATCGCTACAATGCCATCCTTGCGGCACTTGGCGAATGAAGGCCAGCTTTCACGCGCGTTACAGGGGCGTAGGAGCTATGCATGAAAGCCATTGTTTAGCAGTCTCTAGAAGCACGGGTGGGAGAGTCGAGAGGGGTTCATGATGAACTAAATCATTCCACTGTCGGCCATTAAGGTGCCATTTCCAGCCGCTTTATCACGACAGGGATTCTCTGATGGTGTTGGAAGCTTGGAATATGAAAGAGTCGAAGTCGTGTTATGGCCTGTGGTTGGCGCAAGAGCCTCGGGCCGATGCTGGGTTCGAGATTTAGCGCCCTTATGATCAGCCAATCAGAGAGTCAGAGGCACTCGCTGTCAGATATCGATGGGCTTGGGGTGATGGAATATCATGCTGATTGAGGAGATTACCCATCGTCGAGGAGGAGATAAGAAGGATCTTGAAGGCATGAAAACCCGGGTTTCCCCCTTGATAGATCTAGATTCGTTACTCGATTTACCACAAGGGACCTATCAGGGTCGTGTACTGGGATCGTACTTACCAAGGGACAATGAAATTGCACATGTTCCTTGTCGAGGTCACAATCCACTTGAATATATCTTGGATTTGATTCGGACAAGTAGGTTTGAAATGAGATTGGATTTTCGAACCTCCTCTGAAGCGCCGATGGTGCAAGTCAAGGTAGAGTACATCCCACATCACGAAAGATAAGGTATACAAAGGTGTCGTATAGGAAAATCCTCATGCCGAGGTCTGTGTACATAGCGGACATACGAGGTCTAGCCCCGGCGTTCCGAAGGCCTCCTCTCCCAAAGCAGCCTCTTGATTTTCCATTTTCTCCAAACAAATCTTATGAATCATATGTCTGCAAGAGAAGATCACCACCGGACCCTTACCCTCGCCGCTTGTTTCATTGCCGCTTTGGGTATCATGCTCCGTATTGGCGTTCGGATCATCACATCTCGTCACGGCTTTCCCTTTACCTTCAGTGGACGACGATCTTGATGCCGTGCTTCCTCGACGGTTTCGATCTGTTATACCTCTTTCTTCATTGCTTCGCTGCCAAGCGTCCCAAAGGTAGCCACCAACGCCTGGACCCCAGACCTTCTTGCCACAACCCTCGCATACCTGGCCTAACGGTCTCCAGCCTTTTCTCCGCAGAGTATCTGCCTCTGTCAGGTGCATAAAGAGGTCTTTGTCTAGCAACCGATTGGCGAGAGAAAGCAACGACTCCTCGTATGAGTAGGCGGAGAAGATATCTCCTATGACCGATCTCAAATTTGACAATGAAGGTGACGAGAGCGAGGCTCGGCTGAGGAACGCTCGAAGGATCTGTAGAAATGAGACATCCGTATGGCGGGCTTCTTTCGTATGAGGAGCGCTGGTGGCTACGAGAAGCCCTGTGAAAGTCTCCTGAACTACAGTCCGCAAATCCGTAATTATTCTAGAGGGCTCAAGCTCGGTTGGGCCCGACGTTCGGTGCACTAACTCGTCTTCATCGTGCTCTGCATGTAGCTCTTCTCTTCTCAAAATCTCGCTTACATCCCGACTCACTGCGACAACAGCATCGATCAGATCCAACCAAAGCTCTTCGTCTGGAGAGAGGGCTTCAGTCAGCGCCTTGGCACTCTTAGCTCTCAAAAGCCTAGGTTCCCTCCTTTCATTGGCTTGTGTTTGTTTTTGACAAAGCCAGACTCCCACTCTGGCATACTTTTGGATGGATTCGGTCAAATCTCGACCAGTCTCCACAGTGTTGGCGAAATCTGGGCTATCATTGGCGCCATCCAATAGACCAAGTAAAGCGGACCCCAATGTGTTAAGATGCTGCGTCAACCGATCAATGCCCTCGCGAACTTTCCCTTCCCTTGCCATCAGAACCACTGCTGCGTCAACGACGCCGCTACGCTCAAGAGCAGGCAAGACTTCGTCTAAACGCAAATCATTGTTCTCCAGCTGCTCGATGTAGTCGCTTATGTGAGATGGATTGAATTCACACAGAAGCCGCACATATCGCTCCACGAAGTCCAGATTTCGAGGATGCGGCTTCTTTACCTCTCCATGTGAGGTTGACGGTTCTAAAATAGCTTGCAAATACTGAAACTGGGCACTTTCATCGTCATCGAGTGCGGCTAATAGAACACTGTGTAGGTCTGGACAATATTCATCTATTGTTGAAGCCGCCTTTTCGACGTCTGCTGTTACGAGATCATACGCATGGTCAACTATCACTGCCCGAACATTTTTGATTTGCTTTTCAGGCAGTCCAGCACTTGGTCTCAAACAATCACTAATGCATTGAAAGATGGCATCGGTGTTACTGTAGTCTTCCAAGCACGTTGTTAGAAGGTCCGCGTACCGCCTCTCGGCCTTGTAGATTGACTTCAGCACTCTGTAAAATCGAGCTTCCGAAATAAGGGGCATGAGTGAGGATAGATTCGGTGGCTGGTACATCGAGAGGAGATATTCAACACTAAGCTGGCAGTCTTCTGCCACGTCTTCGCTTGGATACTGACAAAGACCCACCAGTACTCGTTCAAGCACATGACCAGGGAGAAGAATGAATTGGGCAAACTTGGGAAGATTGCGCGCTATGAACATGTCAAGGTAGACGGTGTCATCACTTTCATAACTCGGAGGCGACATCACTTCAAGCAAGATGCTGACGATCCACTGACGATTGACTGAGAGGCCAAACTTTTGCTCTTCCGTCAACTGGCCTGGCGTCTCATCAGCCATTCGATCCTGAGGACCGTTCAGAAAGCTGTCTTCGAAGGCCTCATTGAGCATACTAAGGTAGCTAGGGGCATCCAAATTTAGTATTCTCCGTAGGTTGGGGTACTTGACAATTGTGTCTGGTCTTGGAGAGCGTGAGCTTCCAATCATTACTTCTTGGCTATTCCTATTGCCACCCGAGAAGAAGAAATGGTAAATTTCAGCTTTGGCGAGAATTGCCGAGTCGTCGGACATTGCCTTGCCGGTTGGATAAATGCGGCTAGTCAGTATGTAAGACAGGTAGGGGAAGATTTTGGAAGCGCTAGCTCGCTCAGACGCCTGCTGTGCTGGACCAATCTGAGCCAGAGAATTGGAAGGACGCTCAGCCAATATTAACAAATCACCCAGTATCGTGGTGTAGTCGCTCAGAGCTTGGTTCCACACGTATAGTAGAGCATCATATAGGCGGTTTTCCTTGCATAATAAGGTGATCTGGTCGATGTCCATGGTCTGAGGGTTGAGATGACATATCATCTCTTCAAGTCGCGTATTGAGCCCCCGTGTTGTGTAGTGGGCTATGAGGTCTTTGATTACAGTTGGAGGGATAAAGATGATATCGTCGTCGTCGATGTAGGGTTCAAGGCTCTCAAGAAATATACTCTCAAGACCTCCATCTTGATAGTAGACGTAGACTTCTTCGAACAAGAACTCGTTATCTCCTATACTATTGCAAGCTGTAATACAGGCAGCGGCAAGATCTTCAAGCTGCTGCCGGTCTACTCGCGTTTCATTTGTTTCCCTACTTTTGCCGAATGCATATCTGAGCGACGCCGATATTATCTCTAGCAGCTTCTCTTGGACCAGCTTGTGCCTCGAGTCGTCATCTTCAGGAAGACCTACAGCAACTTTGTTCGCTTCGCCGTTGTGGTATGAAGTTGCTAATTGAATTGCTCCTATGAAGCTGCCTTCTTCCATTAGCGCGAGCAGCCGGTCGGCCCAATTAGACAGTGTTCCAAAAGAGATCTCATTATGCCCCAGTAAGAAGAGTCGCCCTTTATAGGCCTTGAAACTCATGTAAAAGGCGTCTGCAACCACTCCGTGCATTGCAGAGACTTCATCATCGTCTAATTGATCGACGAGCTGGTTTAATTGTGGTGAAAACAAGTCCGCATGATAGATGTGTTTCTGGATTAAATCAGATGAATCTGTGACCACCATGGAAGGATCCTCAAGAATCACAAGTCGCTGTGTGATTGTTAAGACCGCCAGCACGGATCGACCGAGCCATTGTACGGCAACTATGGCTTCTTCGGCTTTCCATCTACTTCGGAGCCGGAACTGTAGACTTGGAGGTTCTTCTTTGGCTCCGTTTTCAGAGGATTCCGCTTCGACGACCTCCAGAATTGTAAGAATATTGGACCAACAGTAAACGAGCTTGACCTTTGATGAATGTTGCAAAGAGTCTGGATCTTTGATTCTGAGTTTGACGCTCGGAATCCACGCCAATGCAGCGGTCATTGCACCATGAGCAGCTACTTCCTTCGGCCTTGGGGTTTTGTAGTGAGTCTGTGCTATTGGCGTCGTGGACACAATGACTAATAGGTATGGAGTCAACAGCGCCACCAATCCCATCGAGTCTGCGGCATGCTCCGCACTACCCAAAGGCAGAGAAGAGAAAGCCAGTACGGAGCTTGGCTTTCTTTGCCGTACGGTGACTGCCATTTTGTCTGGATATCGCCCAAGTATCCTTATGGTCTTGACCGAGCGTGCGACTAATCCTATGCTCCTCCCAACCAAGTGCGAAAACGCCATACCGTTGTCATCAGCAGACGCCAGAGCCGTATGGCTCATTCCGAGAAAGCCAACGTGCAGGATAGCGACATCTAATACATGCCCATCCGGGTTCGAGGCGCGGCTTCTGTCAATTGGGGAAATGTGTAGAAATGGCTTCGCAGACTTGGCAACCTCCCAAGTAAAGATGCTGCCCGTTGCATGCCCCGCGGCAATCGTAGAGTGGTCTGCAGAGATAGCAATGGATGTGATTGCTCCGGACTCGACAGCTTTCGTTCCTGCACCAATAATTGATTTCAGATTCTGGTTGTAATCAAATACAAGTACGATGCCCTTTGAGGTTCCAAGAACAATAGATACAGCGATCGCAATGCATGTTGGCCGTCCGAAGTTGCGTTTCCCAACTTCAGAGAAGACTTGGCCTGTCATTTTCCTGAGCCTCGTCCAGCGCACAACTTCCCACGGAGCCTGCGGTGATTCACTCGCCCCAACATCTTGGATTGTGAAAGCCGCCGAGGAATTACGGGAGTGCGCGTTAAGGAAGGCTGGGGATGAGGCTCGTGGCGAATTGAATGAAGATGGAGATGCGCGCGCCTGGAATCGTCGATCGAAGGGTCGGAGGGATGGTGTCGGGCTTTGACTGTAGCTAGAGAGGCGGGCACCTCTGGCAGGAGAATATGAAGCTATAGATCGCTAAGCTTATTAGAGAGCGCGTCTGCTTGAGCCAAAATGGCGCTCACCTGCACAGATGGAGTATCGTCTGGAATGGAGAGAGAACCATCAGCACTTGATGGTCTCCCTGGACTCAGACGAGGGGCTCGCAGTGAGCCCGATTCCTCACTTTCCACATCCTGTGTTCTTCTGGCAAAGCCACTGGAACGATCATCTTCTCTCAACACCCCATTGGGTTCTGCTACCTTGGGCGTAGGTAGCTCAGTACCCTGCGACACTTCGCTCTGAGGATGCCTTAGTCTTTTCTCCCCCTTGAAGTCTTCTTCGCTATTCGAATCAGGACCATCTTTGGCCTCATCTTGTGCAGTGCTCATCGAAGCCTTATAGCCCTCATTTCTCCAATGATTCTCATCAAAGCTTGTCGAGGAACTCGCATCAGGAATACGAAGCTTATGATAGGGCGCCTTTACGCCAGCATGGTACTAGACAATAGCCCATACCAAAGTGGTAGTTTGACAAGAACAGCCGAGCTTTCGAAGCAGAGATCGATGCTGTATGCGATCCCAGGCAGCTATTACCAAGATATCAGAGCCGCTCTTACCAATAGCGCTCCAGTGCGACCCACTGTGCTGGGCGACATTGCCAAGGCTTTTAGGGCGATCTCAGGTCATGCCTACTTTGATTCTTTTGTGCATTAAGGTAAGTACCTTACGCACACTTCTCAATTTGCACAAGCATGTCTGCTGTCGGGCCTCAGCTACCCTCACACCTCCAAATCAAACGTAAGCGAGATGTGGATGATGCTCAGGACCCCTCAGCAATCCCACCAAAGCGAGCTCGAAGCTCCTCAAGCGAGGATGAAGCAAGACCACAACGTATAATAGGCCCAGCAGCACCTCCAGCCGATCTGTCCGAGCTTCCAACTACAAATCCCGACGCAGATAGCGTTAGTAGCAGCTCCGAAGATGACGACTTCGGACCCTCACTACCACCGCCGCCCGGCTCAAGCAAGCACCAAGCAGAGGCCAAACGTCAGCAAGTCTTACAAGACGACTTCGCCGCTAGAGAAGCAGCCAAGAAGCCTCAGCGAGAAGAGTGGATGCTACTGCCTCCAAAGCAAGATGATTGGTCTGCGCGTGTCGATCCCACGAAGATCAAGAATCGAAAATTCAATACCGGCAAAGGGTCGAAAGCCCCTGGATCCAATAGCGGTGGCGAGAATACACTCTGGACCGAGACGCCCGAGCAAAAACGACAGCGGCTGCAGGACGAAGTCATGGGTGTGAAGAAGCCTGCACAGCTAGGGTCTGAAGACAAGAGAGATGCGCGGAAGGCTCAAGAGGCGAAAGAGAGGCAGAGGAGAATACATGAGTATAATGAGAGGCACCGCGGCTCCTCATTGTACAGTGAGCATAAAAAGGCTGTGCCGAAAGAGAAAGAGGATGATCCTAGTGCCAGGGCGTTTGATAAGGAGAAGGATGTTGGACTTGGGATCAAAGTTGGGCATGCGCAGAAGAAGGAGATGTTGAATCGAGCCAAGGACTTTGGGTCTAGATTCTCTGGTGGAAATTATCTGTGAAGGCGTGTCGAACGTCACATACACAGCTATTCCGACTCTCGCACATACCAATCCCATAGAGTGGCAATAGAAATCCCTTCCCTGTTCTGGACCAATATCTGCCCCAACGCAAATACCGAAGGCATCTGTTCAGGTATTCGGAGTTTCTAAGCTGTCGTAGTACTGCCGTACAAGCTCCGGCCATACATTACAGACTGTACAATTCTAGTCTAACGCAAATCATGCAGAATACACAGGACATAGAAGCGAAGAATACACCAGGTTCGCGCCGCCAATCTCCCCACACTGGATGTTTACGCCAAAAGGATCGCTCCTTGATTCATTGAGCAGGAACCCAGGGCACTGAACAAAGGAGCCGGTATCGTATCATCAGTCCAAAATATCCCTCGTACGCTGTACGAATGTTTCATCATACCAAGAATTTCCGTCCTCTACCGATTGCCTACGAAACTGGCTCTCACACAGCCATCGATTATCATTGGTATCGAATCCGCCTTCATTGACTTCGCGGAATACGTTGTTTAGGTAACGTAGGCAGAGATTGGGGACGTTATCTTGCTTTGAGCTGAGGTGGTTGTGGTGGAACATGGGTTGGGGGGGGAGGGGACATGTAATTGTGGGTGAGGGGGTGTCGTTCGGAGTGGGGTTGGGAGTGGGGGGCGGAGAGGGTGCGGTGGTTGGTGATGGATGGGGAGCAGGGGGTAGGGAAGGGTATTATGTTTTTGGTATATGCTGTACAAGGTGACCCTTTTCACGGTATCTTGATGTGACTTAAACGAGTATTTACCGAGGCAACAGAAAGGGAGCTTATTATTCATTTGCGCGGATTCAACTCTAGCCGAAACCGCTACCGCCCTCCATCAGTAGTAGATAGTCCGAATCAACTTGACCATTCAGCATCAGACGTGAAACAGGAACAGGTCTATACATACATGAAGCTCCCAACCCACTTATGCAACAAGGTATCCTCACCACATAGCCCAACACCAGTCCGCCACAACATTCCCATTCACATCTCCCCACACTGCGAAACCACCACATCATTCACCGGCCGACTCTCCCCCCTCACCCGCGTATTCTCCACCTTCAGCACAACATCCATGCCCTCAACCACCTTCCCAAAAACAACATGCTTATTATTGAGATACGGCGTCGGGACCGTCGTGATGAAGAATTGGCAGCCGTTGGTGTTGGGACCGGAGTTCTATACGTAGAGAAGAGTGAGAGGGGTGGGTTAGTGGATAGATAGGGGTTGGGTAGTGGGGGTGGGGGTGAGGATGAGGATGAGGGTGAGGGTGGACGTACGGCCATGCTCAAGAGGCCCGGGACGTCATGCTTGAGGGTGAAATTCTCGTCCGCGAAGGCTTTGGTGCCGTAGATGGTTGTGCTGCCGGTGCCGTCGCCGTTGAGGAAGTCGCCGCCTTGGATCATGAAGCCTTTGATCTGTCGTATTTTAGAATTCAGATTTCAGGTCTGCATCGGACAGCGGTTTGAGTTTGTACGAACCACGCGGTGGAAGCGGCTGCTCTTGTAGCCTTGCGGTCGTCCGAGGGCGTTTTTGGTTTCACCAGTGCAGAATTGGCGGAAGTTTTCGGCGGTTTTGGGGACGGTGGATGCGAAGAGTTCGATTTTGATGCGGCCTAGGGGTTCGCCTGTGGAGGGGGGTGGAGTGAGTACGACATATTGATGTGGTTCACTCAAATACTGCTAATCGGTTTACTCGATGGAAACATGTTGTAGCCGGGAAAGAGCTGTGTTTCACATGTTTGCTTGGGTTGGTGTTTCTAATGTGATGGGATATCGCCAATATGTATAGATGAGACAGTGAGATGAGACTTGGACCGCATGTTGTGTTATTCTAGAAGAGACAGAAGGGACCTTGCTTGATCACTCATCAACTTACCAGCGAGCAATATATCGAAGAATACGATAGGGTTGGGCTCCGCCATCTTGTTTGGAATGGCAGTAAACCGATGTGATATCTCGATGCTATGAGTCTGAATGTGGGCAAGATCGCTTCTTGAAAGCTACCTATCCAATCACATCATCTCCCGATAGCCTCCGCAGACATACTACGGTAGAACATACTACTATGTTGTAGAAGGCAATGTACCAGTAAGGTACCTTACCCCACATATCTCAAGCCTCATTCGACAATAACATAGCAATACTCGTAAGCTTTCTAGACCATGAGAGCGTATTCGTGACCAACACAGCACGCAATTGATGACAGATCGTAGATGAAGAAAAGCCTCATGGCGGTTCATGTGCTGCGCACGGCCGGAGTAGGGAATTCCCACGAGTCTAGGCTCGCTTGGTGTCTGGTTTAGGGGGTTCCCTCGGGGGCTCTAGGGGCATTCGTTGCCTTCCGATTGGTGCCAGCTCCTAGGCCCGGACACCCTCCCAAGCCTCTCCAGTCTCCACCCTCTTTTGCCGCCACCCGTCAATCGTCCCTCATTCTTGGCCAACTTCAGCTTCTGGTTACCCTCAGCCTGACTGCCACGCACCACGACAGACATCCTTTGACATCGACGATGTACTGACGCTACACGACCACTGGGACTGATATAGCAGTAGAACAGTGGAGGTCTGTCGAGCTATATCATCGCATTCCCCGTGCGACGCTCCTGTAGGAAAGGTAAACAGGTGTCGGGAGATAAGGCGGGATTCCTGAGACTCGACCTCGTCACCATCAGCTTAGTCCACGCATACACATCCATTTCGCCACTATCGTCTGCTCAGCCTCGGGCGTTACAGTATTGCGGCCAATATAATTGGATGGACGGCTGTGGTCTGATGTTCTGAAGAGGGGGCTAGCACAATACTATACACGTTCCGCCAAGGTCAAACACCAGGTCATTCATCTTGACCCGACTTCATTATTCCGATCACGGTGATCATATTGCTGCTTGACGAATTGTCGAATTGATATCTACCGACTAGGGTGTCTATTCCTTTCCCATGTTTACCATTGTGCGGTCTGTCTGACTATCAACACAGTATCCATCACCAGGATGCCGACCTCATCATCTATATCACTCGCACCCTCCACCTCTACCACCGCGCCTGCAGCTACCAGTTCGGCTCCTAGTGGAGGAGGCGGTGGTGGACCCACAAGCTCTCCTTTACTCTTCTTCGTTGCCTTGGGTTTCGGTGTTGTGTTCACCAACTTATGGTATGTGGATCGGAATAGCGAACATCCCCACCCATACAATGGCTAGCATAGGGGCAATGACCTTATCTGACATCGGTATCTAGGATTATCGTCGGTGTCAAGTACTGCTTCCGGTACAACCAAAGAAATCGCCGAGCTCAACAAGACGAAAATGGAGAACCGATAGATATGACAACCATGCAGAGGCCACATAGACGAAGGAGGGAGAAGAGGCTTATGTCAATGGAGGAAGTCAATGAACGATTTCCATTGATGAAATACAAGGCCTGGATGACGACACGGGCTGAGGAGGGTTTATCTACGTCTGGCGGCGTGGTTGCTCCGTCCGCAAGTCGAGCTGCCAGTCTAAGGAATGCGGATGGGGCAATACCAATGTCGAGAAAATCGGCAGAAGAGCAAAGACCACAGACACCAGCTACAGATCATCGACAATCAGAGGATATGAAGAACAGCCCAACATCCGCTAAAGCGCCCGAGATACACACGCTACCTGGAGATACAAACACTACCGCAATAGAACGAGCACCAAAAGCTGGGACAAACGAACCGAAAACAGGGACAAATGATCTTGGCGCATCTAGTTCGGAAGAACATGCGGAAGACGAACTCGACGACGACGACCAAATTCAAATCGCGGTGCCCACGGAAATGCTGGAAAACCCAGGCGACGCATGCGCAATCTGCTTGGACACACTCGAAGACGATGACGACGTCCGCGGCCTAACCTGCGGCCACGCCTTCCACGCCAGCTGCCTAGACCCATGGCTGACCAGCCGCCGTGCCTGCTGTCCGCTCTGCAAAGCCGACTACTTCGTCCCCAAGCCACGGACGGAAGCCGAGATCGCCGCCGAAGCCGAACGACAGGCTGGCTACCGCCTCGCTGGGACACGGGCAGACATGCCACACCCGCCTCAATACGCCTTCATGGGCGTCCGCAATGGCCGAAGAATGCTCCTTCCCGGCCGCTTCATGACACAGTTCCACCTCGACGACAACGCACGAAGTCGCTATGGCTTTCCCGTTCGCGGCCAGCGTCTGTCGCGGCCGACACGCCGTCCTGCACCCAACCAGCGTGGTGTTCCCGCTGCGAGCAACGCTCAGGATGGTCAGACGGCCCAGCCACGTACCTGGCGGTCAACGATGCGCGGATGGACTCCGCTTGTCCCTAACGTCGGTAATCCATTCCGCAGAAGAAACAACGACAACAACGGAGGAACTACTGCCCCAGTTGGGGGTGGAGCGCCGGAAATCATGACTGGCAATCATACCACACCTGGCCAACTCGAGGCGGGCCCGCGATGATTTCCGAGTGTGCGTTATACCCATATCATATCATGAAACGGCCCTATCGATGGATGTTATTGGCGTTTGGTTTTGATATCATCTCGACATCTCATCAGCGAAGTCCAGAAGGAGGGAAGGGGGTTGGGGGGGTGTTAGGCGCTTGCGGCGTATTCAATCAATGTATCTTATCCTCTACCTTGAATCTCTTTCCAGCATCTCCAAACTGCCAATAAGCAATGGTAATCTCTCTCTTTCTCTCTACAGCGATACGATAACGAAGTTGCGCCTGTATTTATCTATTCGTATCTATATGTAGTTTCTAAATCATGACAAGTGTGTCAACATCCAAGATTTCATCGATTATCTAGCACTTTCACTTGGTACTTCTCATATGTGAATCGAAACCGAAACGGAATAATTAGATTTTATTAGACGTATACATATTGAAAGTACACCCGCTAAATAGGCGAGAAAGAAAGTCGGCAACGACTTTTGTCCCCGAACCTCGGTCGATATCTAACAATCATTGTTACTCGAGGAAATACCCTCCATGCATCTTGCGATGTCGGGACCGTGAGCTCAACTGTCCCCCAGTCTCCGGCTTGCGTGATAGAGTGCTGGATATTGCGATTGAGGTGACAATTGCCAAGGAAAAGCGGCCAAAAGACGTTGTACAGATCTACAATTTCAACGTCAGCTTTCTACGTCCGCTACCATCCCAACGGCACAACTATATGGTGAGAGAACAAACATACTTTGGACTATCCTCGAAACCACATCTTTGCTCTTGACGTGCTCGAACACCACAAATTGGCCCCCTGGCTTCATTAAGGCGTAAAACAGACGAAGAATCTTGTCAGGGTCCGGTACAGAGCATAACACCTGTATGCTGAGTACAGTATCGATACTGCCGAGCGCTATACCGTACTTCTCGAGCTCGACAACATCCTCAATACTACAAGGAACAATCTCGTAAACATCTGTCAGACCACATGCCTTGACCTTCTCCCTCAGGGATTTGTGTAGATCACTATTGGGCTCCACGCCATACACCTTCGTTATCTTGGAAGTATCGTACCGCGATAACTGACTGCCTATCCCAGGGCCAACCTCGAGGACCACTCCGGCGGCTTCGGAGACCGGCGCCGGGACAGCGGTTTCTTTGTCCTCTTCGGCACGTGTGGTACCTAAGGAGAAAGATCATGAACGGTCTGACGGATTGCTGGGGGGACGCACGACTGCGGATGGCCTTACCCATACGTAGCCAAAACTGACCGAATACGGCAGCCTTCACCTTCGAGACCCGGAACGAATCACTGAGCTGTGTGAGGCTATTTGGATCAGGGCGATAAGGGAACCTGAGCCCATCAATACAGAGGCCGAGATCTAGGAGAGACAAGATCAGGCAGACCGTAAGCAGCGATTGTGAGATACAATAGCGGCTCCCCATACGCAAAACATCGATCTTTGATGTGAAAAGCCATTCAGCGCGGAGTTGTTAGATTGCCACAAGCACGCAGTATGATTCGGACACTTTGGTAGGGATCTCGGTTTAATGTATCTGAATTGTTTTGCTCACCGCCTCAAGAGCTCGCCGAGTTAACAACACGAGAAACAACCCGTCACTTAACCCTTAGTCAACTACCCGCATTAGTACATGGCTCATCACCGTTGACTCCGAGGCAGAGCAGCGCCTATTAACTATAATCGGTCCTAGCATGATTATACATATATTTAGAGCCTATGAAATCTTATTAAACTACGATATTACTATGTTGTAGTAAAAGCAGGTACTAAGTATACAAAGGTAGTAAGCTCTATAAGATGTACAAACCAATTGGTACTAAGTGTATGAAAGGGTAATCACAAGTAGTCCTACCATACTTCTAGCCCCAGTTAATTCCTTCAGAATAAAAAGTTACATGGTTTACTACTCTAGGTAGGTGCTGGTAGAGTAGGGTGTCACGTGGGTGACAAAGATCTTTGTATACTAGCGAATTAGCAGACAGCTACCTAGGTACGTGTCCAAGTACGCTACCTTTCAAACACGCAGCGGGGATCTTGATATGCGGCTGTCGAACAGCATCTGGTCGCCTTGCTGTGAGTACTTTACCTTACCACCCTACTTGGTTCTTCCCTGAATGGAGGAACAGTTGAGGGTTGGCATGGCTGAGCTTTTATTCTTGGATACCTCAAAGAAAACAGATAACTTCGGATGATTTCGTTTCTAGCTCAGTAGCAATGGATCCTCTCTCAATGATCGCGAGTGTTCTTGCCATTGGCGCTTTCACTACTGCGAGCTTGAAAGTCATTCATAACAATCGTACCGCATGTGACAAGGCTTAAGCCTTGATCAATGAGATCTCCGACCTCAGCGCGATCATCAAAGATGTCGAACACACCCTACGCTGCAATAAGAGATTGGATGCGGAAAGCAGTCGCGTTGCCAGTCTCCACGCCGTACTTTCCAACGCAAAGACTACCATAGACCATCTACACGCATTCGTGAGCCGCGTCCTTCTCAACGAAGAAATCTTGCTCGATACCACGAGGATCTCTCGAACGGCATGGCTGAAGGAGGAACCGCAAGAGTTAAAGCTCCAATACTGACCTGCTGGTGTAGATCCACCGGCGCACGGATCGAATTGAGCGTCGCCAATGTCGTCGCCTTGAGTGACCATTCTCGGAGCTTACTTCAAGCCCAAGTGTCAGATACGCGCGAACTTCGTGACGAAGTCCGAGATCTGCGACAGCTTGTCGATTTCAGATCAAGAGAGGATTCCTCCGGCACATCTTCACTATACCTCGTGCAGCGGAACATCCTGCCTTTGCATTTAGGAGACTCCCAAAAAGGCGCAGATGGCTGCCTTGAGGGAAGTTGTGGTCTTGAGGTCCAGATGGTATAGAGACCGCGGTGGACATTTAATAGCTCCTGCCATTGTCTTTGCCACGAATCTACGCATGGTCGAAGTCCGCAACTACTTGACCGATTTCTAGGCATCCTCTTTTGGGGCTATTCCGGGCTTCCAGTCGCAAAGGAAAGCTGCGATGTCTCAACCTGCCGTAGGCGTCGGGGCTTGAGATTCGGCATGTCCTATTACATCCCAGCTTGGTTCGTAGAGAAGAAAATCGAGCTTAATTTCCGTTCCATGCCGCTTGGTGGACCCCAAATCTCAATCAAGATTGCCAGCATTGTTTCGAAAGGTGCTCTATTGTTCAAATACACACATAATAAAGACTTAGCCTGGATTCAATCATTATTCTCGCAAGGCTTGGCTACACCGTCGGATGCAGGCCATCTAGACGGTTGTACAGCACTGCACGTAAGCACCCCTCGAACGTTGACCGAACACCTACTGATATTCTGAAGTTCGCTGTAGAGCATGGAAGCGTTGAAGTCATCGATTTCTTATTCAGATTGACGCAGACCGTTACGCGCTGAACACCCATCTCGAGTAAGTTGAAAATCGCGACTACGTGGCCACTCTTGCTCATGTATCAAAAGGAGCCCAGCCACATATGCCTGGGACATCATCCTTGGCAAGTCGATGGACAGAGAGATTATTAATTTTCTTTGTGCAACATTTAGCGATCTAGATTTCCTCGAGGAACAAAACTCCAACCGCGCTCATCGGATCGTGCTAGGCTTGAACGGTCGAAAATTGGCAGACGCTCTTATAGAGCGGCCCCAACTCACTGACACTCCAGATGCTTGTGGTAATACACCTCTGATCTGGGCGGCTACGAGAGGCTACACCGGAAATTTGCGGGAACTTCTGGGCCAGCACCGGTTCCAGAAATAACAATGGCTGGAATGCCTTGTATATTGCTATCAAGCATTCGAGACTTACCTACATGGCTACCCTACTGTCATATGGACACACAGACTACAAAGACGGATATGGGATGACTGCCTTGCATCACGCCTGCCAGCAAACCGACGCTACGTTTGTTCAGTTGCTCTTAGAACATGATCTCAACGTGGACGAGCAAGACGTATTTCAACGTTCCCCGCTCGCTTCAGCCGCCTGGCGTAACAACGCTTTCGGCGTGGTGTACCTGCTCGATCGTGCAGCGAACAAAGAGGTCCGGGATACCTTTGGGCCAACTCCGCTGCTCCAAGCCATACAGTATGCAGCAGTCGATGCGGCAAGAGTACTTCTTGAACGCATATACGATGTGCTTGCAGTAGACCACGAATCGCAGACTCTACTCCACCGCGCTGCACTTTCGCGAGATATCACTAACATTGAATTCCTTGGAAAAGACACACGTTGCGTACTATCAATATCAACGCAGGAGATAACTCGGCCAGAACAGCTAAAGAGGGGGTTTGAACAGTCGAACCTTCGCCGAGCTCCTCAAAACGTTCACAGCTATGATCGCAGCCGTAGAAAGCGCCAAGCAAACTGTAATCTACAGACGAAAGCCGCTCTCTCCAGGCATACCGAAAATGATCAAGATGTGTTCAAAGATGCCATCGAGTACCAGTCAGAAGATTCTCCGACCTCATCCTGCCATACTACTGACAACGAGAACCTGTCCGCCAGAGCCCGCCGGAAAGGGAAAGCAAGGTTGCCGAAGCCACCAAAGCAAATGAGCCGAAACTGGGTATCGAAATATAGGAATAATTTCCGCTCGTTGGACCGTCATCGCTGCCGCGTCTACAGAGGCACTGATCACTGCAAAGCGGAATGGGTGATCGATGGAGACCGATTGCAAGAAGAATGTATCGTGATTCGAACCCAGCTCATCAGGAAAGCTGATGATGGGCGATATAATGGATATGACCATCACAATAACGGAACTGACAACCTATTTGTGGGGACAACCAAGATGAGGGACAGCCTGATGTGATAACCACCCAGCCGAAGAAAAGTAGAAATTGAGGTGATCTTTCTTCGTCAGTGTTTCTCGTCTAATCTATAGTCTCTTCATAATCGCTTTGTTCTGCGATGGTTCAGCTGATTATTATAAGGAACTTACAGTATCTCCAGTCTCGGATCGCGCCCGAGTAAGAGTGTAATCGGGGCTATTCGTCGTAGCCTAGCGTCTTTCGTAACAGTAAGACTGCAAGAGATCTGCTGAGAGTTCTCTTGAGATACAAATAATCCGATTTTCCCTTCGAGAAGAAAAGTCACATTAGTGCAGCAGTAAATAGACCCAACGACGTGCTAGGAATCTCACTAGGCACCAGATTATGCAGTCGGAAGTAGTCAACCCTTTTACATGCTTTTACTACCTAGATTCTACTAGCCACTGCATCAACACTGCAAGACTGCTCCTCCATTCATATCGTAAGCTTTACACTCAAAGAATACCACAACCCCTAACACCATCCAACAATCCAACTCTACAACACTCACACCACCCCCCAGCCAACCCCCACCCAAAACCTCACAACTCCTACTCCACAACAAACTACCACTCTTCACGGGCGCCCTACCTAGGATACTACAACATACTCAAGCAGAAACCCTCCTCTCAGGCTCTCAGCCACCATATCCTATCCGCTCCAGCCACAAGACCACCACCACCACTGACAAATTTTCCATTATACTCGCCGCAGCACCATTACTAGATTCGCGGAGCGTGGTCGATGCTTGTGCCGTGGACTTAAATAGGACTCGAGTGCAGATCTGGCGTATTGAAGAGTAAGAGTTCAGTGCCTGCGAGGTAGCTAGCGAAACGAGGCGAGAGGTCGGATAGATGTAGATGCAGATGCAGATTTGGAAGGTGAGAGAGGGGAAAGAGAAGACGAGGATGAATTTAGATATTCTTGATTGGAAATGATTGTAGAAGGCAAGGCACACAATTGTATAAAGCCAGCTTCGCATTCGGTGTTTAAGTCTGAGACTTCGTTCGATCAATAGAATAGTCATGTGTGAGCTCAGTCTTTAGGGCTGCCATGATAAGCATTGGCGAGGACTGTTTTGTATAATTTGCACTGGAGGTTCTCCGGGGCCGAGATGCAGTTCTACGATGAATTTCACGCTGGTCTTGGGGGTTACATAGTGATGAAGGTGGAAATCGAAAACATAAGTGGCTTGATGAAGCGCCATATAGAATACATTTGATGTCCTTCCAGAAGCTTGCCCAACAAATCCATAGAGTCAAAGCACGAGATCATCGTTACCGAGCTGGAAGGTAGGTAGATCCCTATTCCATCCTCGAACATACCGTCAAGGGTGATTCTAGCCCCAAATGTTGCACATCCGTCTCCCACTCCGTTCGCCTCGCAGAAATAGCGCTCATCATGGCTTGAAAGATAGCCGCTCAAGTCCCACTCATAACCCCATCACTCCCGTGAATGCCCTCATCATCACCCCAAACACCATCCTGAATCCCTTGCCTGAACTTCGCGTCTCCCGCCTCGAATTGATCGCCAAACTTCGTGGCGGCCAGCGCCCCTTTTTCCCCAAAGAGGCTGACGAATTTATCATTCCTCTCCTTCTGAAGTTCCTCCTGTGCACCCAGCCCTCTCTTCCTGATGTCGTTGTTGTGTACCCACCAGTCGCTCGTGGTGGGGTCGTATAAGAGATGGTAACTGTCTTGGCTGATCCTTACAACGAGACCATCATCGTTCCACTGGGGCGTGCCATATGCGTTGGTGTAATCGTCTTCGTCGGCAAGCATGGACGGCATATTCCGCTTGAGGAACGGTAACTGCAGCTTTCCCAATTCAATCCCCTCGGTACGGTCGCGCATTGAGAAGGTGGATATGTAGTATGACCAGCGTGCGGTGGACGCAAGTTCGTCTGCCGCGTAGGTCTTCTCGTCCTTTTTGAACACGGAGATGTAGACATGCTTGAAGTTTCGGTTCTGGTTGGAAAGGTCAGTACAAAATATATGCGTGGAGCGTGATTTTTCTTACATATCGTATACGATAGACGTCGCCATCCTTTGTTAGCTTCTCGACTTGTTTTCGGTAAGTTAATTCGGCTTGGTGAGTCGTTTCGTCTTCCTTGCGATCCTTGTAAAACAGATTGATGACATCGAGGCTTTTATCCTTGTTGTCGCTAACGAGTATGCTGAGCGCGAATCTCAGGAGCGCGGAGAGCATCTTGTCGAACGAGAACAGTAACCAGCCTTTTGACATATAGAAGCGACGCAAGGTCTCCTCGAGAGCGATGAGATCCTCTTCTCCTTTAATGACATCTTCGCACATCGTGAGGATTTGGTGATAGTAGTTTGCGGAATGACTGACGTCCGCGAAATACTCGGAGGGCTTCTTCTCAATAAAGTTCAAGTCGTAAGCAGCTTTTGCCATCGTTGCGCGTTGTACATCCGTTTTGACCCTATCCTCATTCAACTTGATGTTCAGTAGCCTTTCGTAGAGCATCTGGAATACTCTGAAGAAGCAGTAGATATTCATGCTGGCATAGAGGTGGAAATCTTGGCGCTCAAAGGGCTTGTTGAGATCCGCCGCTGGATTGCCAGTCGACGGATGGCTCATCCAACGATGCTCAGCTTCGTCGACGCGGGGAGCATTCTCTGTTGGTGTGCCGGTTGATCCTGAGGTATCCTCATCATGAGACTGGTCAGGTGTGGTTTCTTTGCTTTCCAACACACTCTGTTCCTTCTGACCCTGTCGACCACGTCCGAAAACTTCTCGCAAAAGGCCATTGGCTTTTCTGCCACCAGCAGCTTTGCGACCTCGTCCCGAGCTCGAGTCGTCATTGTTGACGATCTCCTCCTCCCCTTCTTCATTTGGAGGCGTGTCGTAAATATCGCTCATGCGCTCCGAGAACTGATCGCGATCGATGTCGAAAAAGGTAGGGATAAAGGTCGTCAAGAATGTTTCAAGTCTAGTCTTATCAACTTCGTTACCGACGTAACCATCGTGAAGATACGTCAGTATAAGATGGCAGGCGTCGTGAATGACATCCACATCCCTGAAGTCATAATGGAGCTGGTACTTTGGTAGACGGGTCCGCGGTATTATACGCTGACGACGTTGCTCTTCATATTTGGTTTGGATTTCAGTCTGGAGAATCTTCGGCTGGAATTGTCGTTTGTCCTCTTTCTTAGCGGCAATTCCTTGGTGATCAAGACTCTTCCAGAAGATCTTATTGGTTTGTTCTCGCCAGACTTTCTCCCATTCTCGCTATGGTGACCATTAGATGAATCTTTGGGTCAAACCGAACGCAACTTACTTGGCTTGCTTTCCACTCTTCCACTTTTTGCTTCAGTCTTCCCAAAATGATCGGCAAGACTGCGTTTGGTCTTTTGAACATGTCTGAGATGATTTTATTGCCGGCTTCTCTACCATATAGCTTCTTGATGACGCGCTGGTAGATGGTCTCGCTCTGGCCTCCAATACCAGCCGGTAAAACATATGCAGCCCTCTCAGCTGGAGACATCATTTGCATTTGTTGCACTATCGGCTCCATGAGCTGAATAGTCCTCAGGCTAGCCTCGATATTGATGTCGTAGTCGTGCCGCTCCTCTTCGATACGATGCAACGCTTCTTCATGGCTATTCTTGCGATGGGCAATGAACCCGGAGTCCTCCGACGCCCAAGTGGGATGAGACACCCATTCGTCGTTCAAGACTCGTTGACACATCTCGTCGCGTCCACCACACTTGCGTAAACGCTCTCGCTTGGGAAGTAGGCGATAGCTTGGACCTAAGCCGCGACAATTGCTCAACACAACTTTGTCACCGGGCATCCTGGGCTCGTTCTCGATGATGTCGTCTCGACCGTCGTACCCGAGAAAGTTCTTGAACCATGTGACGAGCTCGGGATTGCCACCAATAAAGCTGTAGGCCTTATGCATCAATATCTTCTTGTCGATCATGTCTTGGGTGAACAAGTTCAAAAGCTTCAGAAATTCGTTGAATGTACTCTTGTTTGATATGAACTTCTTGACTCGCTCAAAGAAGGCAAGTTGTTCAGAGAGACCACCAGAGTCCTTAGAAGGAGGCATTGGTGAGGGGAGGCTGGGGACCAGGGATGGTGAGACTGGTGGCACCTCGACCGCTGCTGGTTTGGCTTGCTCGACTTTAGCTCTCTGTATAAGAAAAAATCAGTCCTGGCATACGTTGAAGCAGGGAAGACCGAGCTGCTGCAGCATAGGTGTGGTACGGAAATTGGTAAAGCAATGAACATGATTGCTATGTGTTGATGACCATAATTTATTTCCAACAAGATGAACAGGAGTTGCAATAGCAAGCAGATCTACGAGCAATAGAATCACTTGGTCAAAACGTTCAATCACATACTTTGTTTGAGGGTCCTGCACGACCGTTTCTGCCATTCTGACCACTGGAGCCGGCACCAGTATCCATTGCCGACGCTCCACCAGTCATGTGCGACCCAGGCCCTCCTCGACGTTTCTTGTTTTCTTTCGTAGCCGAAGGAGGGGCGAAATTACCAACTGGCGGCATCTTAATCTCAGGCCTAGGAGTGTGGTTTTGAGCATGCTGTTGGCCGGTAAATTCACCTCGAACATTGCTGAGCATTGCGGCATCCTCGGTGGCTTGCTGTTTGGCCGCAGCTTGAGCTTTAGCTTGCGCAGCTGATTCGGGTAGAAATTGTTTGAAATCTTCCAATAGATCAGGCGCGGAGCTGAAGAGCTGCGTTACTTGTGCATAGACATCCTGAATCGGCTTTGACTCTCGTTGGTATGTTTGGAGTATTTCTAGAAACTGCTTGTAGATCTCGGGCTGATTTGCGAAGCGATTCTGTCTTCCCTCAGTCTTTGGTTCTACTAGGAATTTGCTTATCACGGACTAACCTTGATCTTGTTCACATACCCAATAGCATGATTGAACTCTACAGGACCTCGCTTCTCCAGAAGTTGGCCCGAAGTCAGCGCCGCATTGCTCAGTCCAGCAGCCGCTTGGCCAAGGGAGGTTATTTGTCCGCCACCAGGTGAGACCTGAGCCAGGTTGTGTCTTCCCTGCACTCCGTTAGTCGCAACTGCGGACACTAAATTCGATACGCCCTGCTGTTCCTGCTGATGAGCAATCAGTGCAGCCTGAGAAGCTCCAATCTGGTCCTCCCTCTCGTATGCAACTCCACTGTCATTGCCAGCGGTATGCTCACTAGTGTACATTGGATGTCCGCGACGAGCATCTGCAAGGACACTACTTGAAGCGTCATTTTCGTTATGGGAGGCAGGCCATTCGATACTTGCTTGCGGTATCTCCTGAAAGATGCCCTGCCGAACGGTCTCCATTGCAGCAACACCGTTTGAAACTCCGTTGCTTCGATTGTGAACGGATGGCATTTGTGACACTGTCGTTCCCATGGGCGTCGTTACTCGGATAGCATTGGGGTCATCTAGTGTCCCGCATTCGATCCTGTAGCCAGGAGGCAGGAAGGTATTGAAGCCTTGGATGAGCTCTGGGTGGCCCGCAAATAATGAAGATACCCGATCGATTACCCCAGGAGTATCTATAGCTTGGCTTTTGAAGTCTTTCATGATGTCGAGGAACTGGTTGTACACATCAGGCTGATGGACGAACCGGACCTTGACTTGATCCAAGTAGCTCAACGCATCATTCAAGATCGGCTGCTGCCCTTGTGATAGAGCTGCCACTCCATTCGGTAACTGATGAGGGGTAATAGTATTACTGAAGCCCAGAAGCTGTTGAGGGGGAAGAGACTGCATTGCTTGTTGAGGAAAGACTCTCAAAGAATGATCGTTCCCAGCTTGTAAGCCGTTACCAAATACATTGCCCGGTCCGCTGGGAGCACCGAGCGGCGCTGTAGACTGAGGCGGAGCGGTGCCTACGCCTGGATGTTGGTCGTTCAAAATGCCGTTCGGCCCATGTAGAGTAGCTGGAACTCTTGATGCAATCGGCTGCTGAATGGGAATGGTCCCAGTGTGATTTTCTAACGGTGGGGGAAGCTGTTCGCGCTGCTGGTGTTCACGTTGTTGTAGTTCAAATTGTTGTTCTTCGCGTTGCCGTTCACGCTGCAATTGTAGTATTTCAGTCTCTTGGTTGAAGCGCTGTTGCGCAAGCATTTCTAGCTGCATCTGCTGTTCCCTGAGACGTTCCCTTTCGAATGCCCTCTCAGCTTCCTGTGGAGACAGTTGCTGCTGCACTGTCGGACCTAGTGTAGGTAGAGAGTAGCCGGGGTGGTTAACCATGTGGGGCTGTTGTACGTTCGGTGGTGACTGTTGTCGTTGTTGTTGTTGCAGAGTAGGTGGACCATGTGCAGCCTGTAGAGATGGCGCTTGCGCAACGTTTTGGGGATTGGAAAGACTGTGACCGTTTGACTGATTGGGAAAGGTTGGGCCTGCAGAATCACCGTCAGCTGATGTTCTATCAATGCGTTTCGCTGCACTAAAACACTGCGAAGAGGATGACTATACCAGACTGTTGCAGTAGAGACACTCCGTTCATTTGAGATGCAGAAGGCTGTTGTGCGGACTGGGATTGACTTGGCCTAGCAACCTTGGATCAGCAAAAATAAGGTATCATAATTTATCAAGGTTTCTGTTCAATAAGGCCATGGCTCACCCAAAAGCTCCCGACGGTCTCTGCTGCCCCGTTGTATGTTCGTTTGGTGATGAAGAAGCTCCTGCTCCTTGCGCAGGGGGCCAACCGTGACCGTTCTGAGTGTTCATCTTGTGGACAGTCGAGAGGTGCGACGGTGCTGCTGATAGTGATAAGCACACTGGCCTCAAGTATGATACTTAGGCTAGGATATGTAGCTTACCCTGCTGCTTCCTTCACGACGGTAAACCAGACTCCCACGGGCGGGGCGGTTCGGTATGAGTAGGGAGAGCAACCAACTTGCGCCTTTCGTAGAGAAATTCTGGACAAGGCTGCCGGGACTTCACTGGCACAGATACGCGCCAATGCCTGTACAGGACTTACACACAGCCAAGGCGACGGTCAAAGAGCTACAGTCATTGTGTGGGAGCTGGTGAAGAAGAGACAGCTGTGCGCAAAAGCCGAACCCAGCATCTTCGGAGCGTCATCTGTCGCGCTAAGAGCTAGATCCCTGCCAAGCTTTCCACTAGCGTCAAATGCTCCGGCAAGCATCCATGCCCAGTGTAACAACGATTTTATTCATATTCGAATATTTATTCGAATATGAATATGCTAGTAGGATATTCGAATATAAATACGCTATTTTAGGATACTTAAATAATATTGAATATATCTAATTATAGTTATATATTAAAAATAGTATATATTTTTAGTATATTTAGTTAGATTATATAATAAAGTACTGTTAATAATACTTAGTAACCTAGACTAGCTTACTAAGTATATAATTTATTACTAATCCTACTAATTTATATGGAGTACTATTTTAGGTAAGATATTCGAATAGGTATTCGAATATATTCGGTTAGATATTCGAATATGAATACGCTACTATAATATTCATATTCGAATATCAATGAATTTGTTACACTGTCCGACCATGCCTCCTCAACAGGACCCTGAGCAGCATTGCACGCGTCAATAGAATAGGATATGTTGAGAAGTAGATGCAGAGCAAAGGCAATCCATCGTAGACTCGTGCAACTATGATCATGAGTATCAATTAGGAATAGCATAGAACAGCCCTCAGAGGGAGATTACTAGGATAACTGATGCTGGTCTTGTTCCGATCCATGCTCTCACCCGATGATCTCACTGCCGCAGCAATGCTGTTTCTAAATCATACCGAAGATCTTACCCATCACAATACACAACATCATGAAATCCGTGTCGCTTCCTCTTCTACTCTCAATCTCGTTCCAGACCTCCGCGGTAGTCTCCTCACTCGTTTTCCCGAATCTTCTCGTTCGCAAAACCCCCGACAAGCTTGGTTCGCATCAACAAGAACCTATCATGAACATCCCTAACATCTTCATGCCGCCATCGAAGGGCGACCACGATTCCCAAGGCGGTTCGGATGGCCTGAGCATATCTGACGTGATTGGGAAAGAACGCACCATCAACATCTTTGCGGGCTTTACCAGAGACATTGACAGCATCTCCAAGCGCTTGAACGACAACGAGCAGAATACCACTGTGTTGGCACCACTGAACTCGGCGTTGCAGAAGTTGCCGAGGAAGCCGTAAGTGTCCATTCTGGACGCTGCGTAAGTGTGGAAGACGCATACTGACGGGGCTCTCATAGATGGGAAGATCCTGAAGACTACAACGAGTTGGGGGCCAAGGCGTACGAGGGCACAAGCGGGGAGGATCGAGCCTCGAAGAATCTGAGGAGGTTCGCGGAGGCGCATATCGTACCCGCCAGCCCGTGGAAGGAGGGCGAGAAAGTGGAATCCATGGGTGGCGGCCAGCTTTGGTGGGAGAATAAGGACGGCAACAAGGTGGTACGTATGGGTGCTCGCCAACAAAGGTTTCGCTTTGGAAGTATACTGATACTATCCCTGCAGATTCAACCGGGCAACATCGAAGTCTCAAGCATAGCGCAGCGTGTATCGAACGGAGAGATATGGATCGTGAAGGAATGCATGAATTACGCATGATATCGATTATCTCTGAAGTTGTGGATTGACGACCGGGGTTGGAAGGCAGGGATCGGGTGCAAACATGTTCTGAGTAGGCGTTATACAGGTGATCTCGTGGGAATTCGGTTCGGACAGAGGTTGCAATTTCGTCGCTACGTGCTTACCGTGACCTGTGCGACATGTTCTCACTTGAGCGTCATGGCTAGATGGTTTTGTTTCCCATGCACACCAACAGCTTCCGTCGAAGTATAACGCTACCATGACACGCCAGCAATTCCCAAGAAAAGGTGATCATCAATAACCAACTGAATATTGTTCTAGCTGCACACGGAGTCGCAATAAAGGGCGAAAAAATAAACATGGAGTCATTAGAAGAGGAGAAGCAGCTATACTCGTATTATGCGCCAAGGTTTTCACTGGCTGGATGGGATGACGAAAGGTCTTATAAGAGTTATTGGAAGCCAAGCATTCAGCACCAAAGAGTCAGGGCGTTGTCGAGCAGCTTGGCGATATGTAGAAGGTGAGACCAAAACGATTGAACGCTTCTTCGGTTTTCGAAGCTTTGGGTGTAGTCCTTGACTGGGAGAACAGAATGCGGATAGGGGGAGGTCGGGTGAATACAATGACTGTAGTTAGACTGCTGAGGAAGGCTTTGGTTGACGAATGGGCGGTGGACACTTGATGACCAGTTGTTGGTATGGGTTGTGAGAGCGCAATTGTGATATATTCTACCATTAAGATACATGCTCCATTTGCCGTCCGAACATGTATTTCCCCATGCTCCTAGCTACCCAAAGCTCTTCTATTCCACATCGATATTCCATGCCTTCCGCTCAGCTGCTTGCTGTTTCATCCTCATAATAGACGAACATGTCCAGTGCATATGGGCGTGATGGGGGAGGAAGTGCGAGCCTGTACTTTAACGTGGTAGCCAGACGCACGGCAGAGTCCTGGGGATAATCAAGATCACGTATTGTGTCACCACGCCATTATACGACCACAGCGATATCTCTTACGCAAACCATGCCCCTATTGGCTTTTGAAACAACGACCTACCACCCGTAATTTTGGGGATGTAGGAACCCGACGATTCTCGCAGAGGATAGACGTGCAATTAGTGATCCACCAATCCCATGTGTAGCACCCACAACTTCTCAATGATGCTGTCTCGTGGGGTCAGGGACGGTATTGTAATTCGCCAGAATGTCCAGTGTTGCTCATTGGAAGGAGCGCTTGCAAAGATTTTGCTCTATCTCGAACAGCGCAAGCGTATAGGTCTTCGAAATGATAGATAAGACAGAGGTATCGATCAGTCTTGCATCATGGATGGGAAGTCGGTCCTTCCGCTCCCTCCGTCTTGAAACTGTTCAGCTGTAAATGCTGTTTTGAAGTAAGGCGAAGTATTGCACAGGAGGCTGAGGTGGACATCTTTGGAAGCTTTGCGTATGTCGGCGAGGGATTTCATGACCAGGATGTCACGACGGCTGTGTATTCGATGACTTGCCAGCTATCAGGTACCATGAGAATCGACAGAGCTTGTCTGGCCATAGTTAGGAAGGGATGGGGTCATGGAGCCATACGGCGTCTTGTTCGTCACAATGGCCCAAAGTTTGGCGCGCCAGCCGCCCGAGAGGCTTTGAAGCTGCGGAAGCCAATCACTGTACTCTATCAACGCATCATGGATCCAGCCGGAGTCCCTGAGCAATGATAGAAAGATCTCTCTGAAGCTACCGGGATGGCGGAGTTTGAAGCTTCCAACGTGGGATGAGGCTCAGATCCGCCGCTTCATTTCATCCTTTGCTTCGGTCTCAAGCACGTCTATCTACTGGTAATTTGCATTGTTTCAATCCTTCTGTATACCGGCGAAGGATTCAAAGCCACAATGTCCACACGTCTGGAAATATGAAACGCAAAGCTGCGGAATTACAAACAGGGCCGAAGGCGAAACGGCCAAGGGAACCTGAGGCAGACTATTGCGATGTAAGCCCGCAAACCGACGGGAATGGCAATATCATCTGGCCAGCTTCATTAGAGGCTATCAAGAGTGCCCGAGATTTTCTCAAGGAATGGTAGGGTGGAATATCCAACCACGTGCTCAGCCTATGTCTAATGTGAATAGCGCTTCATCGCAAAGCAAAACACTTATTGTACCCGATAAAGATGCCGATGGTCTTGACTCTGGTGTGATCTTGTACAAAACCCTTGTTGCTCTAGGACTTCCGCCTAATCTCATCCATGTTCATCTGATCAGCAAGAATACCAATGTCCATGACGAAGCTGAAAGGGCAGCCATGCAAGCTGAATGTCCGAAGTACATCATCGTTGTGGATCAAGGCAGTCGATCTGCACCACCAGTAGTGGACTCCGCTGATACCAAAGCCCTCATCATCGATCATCATTTGAGCGACGATTTTCCGAAAAATGCTACTGTTGTCTCTGCCTGCCATTATCCCCCAGTTGCGACATCCGCCTTGCTAACGTATGAGATCTGCAAACCCCTGCATCCCGATATCGTCGCGTCATGCGGCTTTCTGTGCGCTATGGGGACGCATGGAGATTTGGGGAATACTCTCAAATGGAAGCCTCCATTTCCAGACATGACCGAGACATTCAAGACGCACACGAAGAAAGCCATCAATGACGCTGTAGCCCTGGTCAACGCTCCCAGACGCACTGCCAAATTCGACGTGATCTCAGCGTGGCAAGCCTTGCTTGAAGCAAAGAGTCCGAAAGACATCCTAAGCAACCGGCGCCTACTGGACGCTCGTGCTGAGATCAACGAGGAAGTCGAACGGCAAACCCATACTCCACCAAAGTTCAGCAAAGATGGAAAGATCGCCGTTCTCCGTATCAACAGCGCTGCTCAAGTCCATGGCGTGATAGCCACCAGGTGGGCAGGCTATCTCAATTCTAAAGCCCTCGAAATCGTCATGGTAGCCAACTCGGGTTATCGACCGGGTTTCGTCAATTTCTCCTGCCGTATCGCCCGCTGCGCTCGCTCTCGCGATCCTCCAGTTAACATCATTGCATCTCTGAAAGCAGCAGCAGATCTTGACACCGGGGACTTAGTTGCAAGGATGGGTGAAAGCTTTGCCCGGGGGCACAAGGAAGCCTCCGGTGGCATTATTCCAGTGGCTGAATTCGACGAGTTGATGGCCCTGATGCAGATTGGCGAGAAGCCGGATTCAAAAGCCGACGAGGCCTCGAAAGCAAAGATCAAGACGAGCCCGCAGAAAAATAATCTGATGAATTACTTTGGAAAGAAGTAAATGCCGCCCCTGAATCACTATGCTTGCCATGGCTGGGTATCATATCGTGCCGACCAGTATCCTTGATCCTGGGCTACCACCGAAACCCAACATTTTCCTATCTATACTACCTGCAAAGGATATCTATACATCTGGTGTCACTTTCGGAAACATTGATCTCTGATATGTCTTTTAGCTGGATGCTTGAGGAATAAGCATGAGAGCTAATTGATAGTTATTGCGAGCTAATCTGGATTGTGTGGATCCTGAAGAGATAGGTCATTTACTGTGCAGCTGTAGTCGAAAAGGACCCGAAAGCGTTCGCAATGTTGCTCCAAGACCTGATCATTTATAGTTTTGATAAAGAAAATTGGGGCTTTCCGGACTTTTCATACCCTGACTCCGTGACTCAGCTCGGAGTTGGGACACCCTCATGGCTGCATCGACTCGGAGACCGACCTGTTCTCATTATTGCGAAGTCGGTGGTCCTGTGACGTGGGCGGTTCCTCTTGTAGTAACCCTACTTGGTCACATAAGTTTATGACCTTTGTGTCATCGATCAAGACTGTTGGATTTCATGCTTAACATCAAATTTCTCCCGAATAACACCAATTCCGTTCGAGGGCGCTTAACAGGCAGGATCTTCGTACTTCTACAAGAGACCTTCCTCCTATGTTTTGTGTATTTGAGATTCTTACAACCCACCACTTCACCACAATACCACCACAATATCCCACTACATACCACCAAATCAATGTCGGAGAAGATGACAGCTGCGAACCGCGAGTCAGTGGCTTCCTGAAGATCTGCAATAATTTCAAGGGTCTGAGGGCTGATGTGTACTAGATTTAGCAATGTCGGCACTGTGGCCATCTTCGTTGGAGTTGAGAAAACGCGCTTCGATGTCCACCAGGATCAGTTGTGTAAAGTCTCGACCTTCTTCAAAGCCGCCTTTACTTCCGAGTATAAGGAGAGTTCCAATAAGACCATGGATCTCATCGAAGACGATGTTGACACCGTCGACCTTTTCATTCAATGGGTTTACAAGCAGGAATGCAATATTGGGGGTGTCCCGATAGATGACGCTGGCGAGATGTGGATGCAACCCATGCGACTTTTGATATTTGCGGACAAGTACGATATCCCGAGCTTCAAATTGGACACGATCGAAACACTGGTAGCTCACATTCAGCACAACGGCTCGATAACTCCTTCAAAGACCGTCGCGGAGTATGTTTACGACAGTACTTGCAGGGGCTCTGGTATTCGTCAATTGTTGGCTGACTGGTATGCAACACGCAATCCGAGAAAGTGGTTCCAAATGCGATCGACACATGACTGGCTACTTAGTTATCCCGAACTGGCGGTGGACCTCGTGTTCGCCTTTTCGGAGTTTCCTGACGCGGAATATTTGAAGAAATCTATCAGGTTTAGAACAGCAGAGTATTATATGAACGTGCAGGAAGACATCTCCGGCTCTGATATACCAAGAGATGGGCCAAGATGTTAGCAGTCCGAAGCGACTAAGCTTTCATATCACTTCTTGCAATGTATGGTTGAACTTTCTTGAATTCGACTTGGAACTTATCGAGACGTTAGTACTGATGTCAAACATCCGAGTAGGATGAAGACGCAAGCTGTGGGTTAACCAGGCAGATTGATTACCCTAACACTTTCTGATAGAGTGCCTGCGAGCAAATCGGGTTTAAGATGCTTAATACTGATTAATTAAGGAGACTCGAAACTTCGTGATATGGCCGATATGGGAAATTTCTTTTTCTTCGTTGCTGGTGACGCAGAATGCATCCTCGCTACCCTCTCTTCCATCACCTCGATCACTTATCTTTACTTCGGGCGGACTAATTGCTCTTAACACAACCGCAGTTGAGTCTGAATGACTTCACTCCGTGCAAGCGCCGGGCCGTGCTGCCGCGCGTTCGGTACCCACTGATCTTCATCAATTCCTATTGTTTCTTAGCAAACCATATCCTGATCTGTTCGCTTCTGTGGAATTCCCATAACGAGCTGACATCTGCCTAACATGACAACTACGATACCAGCCAAACGCAAGTAAGTCCAAACCATAATCTTCCGCGCCCGCACTGGAATTCCTAACAATGCATCGAGGTTTGGAGACGTCAACACCGTCACTCTTTTCGCCGGAGCCAGCAGAACTGTCTTCCACGTCCACGAGGATATCCTTTGTGCTGCGTCTCCTGTCTTCAAGGCCTCCTTCGAGTCGAAGTTCAAGGAAAGCACAGACCGGACCATGGAACTGCCTGACGAGGACGCTGATGTTGTCGATATGTTCGTTCGATGGCTATACCGCAAGACCATAGATCACGATGTGTTCGAAATGTCAGCGCCCGAAAGACAACGGGAATGCTTGATGCAGGATTTCCGTCTCTTCATACTTGCTGAAAAGTATGATGTAAGGTCTCTGCAAATAAGTGTATGTGGCAACCTTTTCGATATCGCCACCGGTCACCAAAACAAGATTCCGTCCTTCGCTATGCTAGAATTCGTTTACGCCAATACCCACCGAAAAGCAATGATCCGCAAATTCATAGCTGATTGGTTTGCGTCGACCGATATGGCGAGTTGGCAGGATAAGGAAAAAACAACAGACATGATATCCACAGACTGGCTCTACAAACTTCCGGAGTTTAGCGTTGATCTGGCGCTCGCGCTCTGTAATCCTTATGGGCGCACAGGGTTCAACAGTGGCAAGTCCGCATATATGCAAAGTCTTCGGAAGAAGACCGGCTGGAATTGATTGCAGAGCATCTATGGGTGAGTAATCTAGGGTATTCAAGCTAGACGCCTTTTGGGGCTATCATCAAGGGCTACTTCCAAGGGTACGTTCGGCCTCTCCTTAGTTGACCGTCGGAAAGCTAAATTTGTGATATCATCAGAAGGTACAATTGTGTCTGAGGAACATGTTCAAACGCAGACAGCTATACAGGTTGGCTTTCAAGGTGCACAACACCAATCGACTCTGTACCCATAAACTCCATGTTCCCCTACTGTGAGACCATATCAAATACACGTCATCTCACTTTCTTCCCAGTCTTGATATTGAACGACACTTGGAACACCGTTGATTATCGTCCATATCATTGATGTCTTCAATAAGCATTGATCTCTAATGAGTCGCATATATTCGTTAGACTTGCTGTGATCCACCAGGAGGAAGACTACGGTACGACCGTAAGGGCCAAAAATGGTCAGCTCAACATGGCCAACAGCAAAGCCGCCATCCACCTCACTGAGGAGCGAAACGTACAAGCAAGGCGAGGAGATACTGAACGAAATAGCAGAGCTCCATTGATATCCCATATCCTGGCTCCTGGCAACTTGGGCACTCGTCACGGCTATACCTCGGTAAAATCTCCTGAAACGAGTGCCCTGCCAGGATATGGGATAGGCAACCCTCACCCGCCAGAGCCACCTTCCTCCTCTACACGCCCCCCACCAGATTGACCCCAAGCCGTCTACCATCCAATCTACATCCCATCAGGCGAAACCTTTCCGCAGTCATCAGGACCATAGATCTTAATCTCTTGCGTACTCCCAATCATTCATCGCCGCGACAGCCGTCTAGGCTTCTGCCTCAGACGGAAAGGTGGTGTAGCCGATATTGCGAAAACTGCCTGTGTCACTGCTCGTGATGGTCTATGTGTAAGAGGGTAGGTAGATGGATCAGTCATCATGTCGATGATAGGCTTCGATGTGAGGAAAGGAAAAGGAGAAAGTATACGGCATTGGTGATGGTGCCGTGGTTTGCAAAAACATTCTTGAATGCCTCATCGCTAGGTCGCTCTATGAGTATATCATCCAAGAATTCTTAGGGAGTAGGGCCGCTATTGCGTGGACCTACGAGATGAGTGACTTGCTTATGGTCCTGTATTGGTCTGAGAGCAACGATACCCCAAAAATTCGTCCAAGGTGGTGAACAAGAGAGAAAGGATACCTCTACTGTAACCAAGAAGCACGATAGATACTTTGGTTAAAAATGTGAGTAGAATGATGGGCATCCTGCTCCCTCATCACCACAAAAATAAAATCAATCTCACTCCACACAGCTTTCTTCTATATACTAGACCCTAAGAAACAAAATCCGCAACTCCACACTTTTCATCAGCAACGGTATAACCCTATCCAACCCCTCTATCGTGGCCGCTTCATACAAAAACCGAAACATCACCATTGAATGTATATCTAACGTCGCTATCGAACTATTCTGTGTAGATCGAGAGACAAATACGAACTTCGACACGAAGATCCCATGAGCTGGGGATGGGGTGATAGATGCTTTTGTGCTGGGGAGCTTATAGGTAGGTAGTGATGGGGGAAGAAGGGGAAAGGGGGAGGGAGGGAAGGGGGAAGGGGGAAGGGGGAAGGGGGATGGGGGATGTGGGAGATGGCAGGAAGGAGAGGATAAAGATTAGATTAGATATTTATGAGGGAGGAGTGGAAGGGGGTTAAATGTATGTGTTTTGATTTTTTGAGATGAGATGGATACACTTGACGAAGGGAACTATCATGCATCGTGTTCGTTTAATCGGTCGGTGGCTGCACTTTCATTGCTTGCAGACTGGCTCAGGATCTGATCGGAGGTTCTTCAAAGATACGGTGAATAATGTTTTTATACATGGGTGAAGATGGTATTGTGGGGTATGACGATGAAAAGACAACAACGACTTCCTAACTAGGCAACTCGCGAACGACCTTGGTGCCTGTACAATCGTCCCAAATCGTTGGTCACAAGGGCTGGATCAATGCACACGGTCTGATAGATTCTTCCACTCCTGCTCTTCGTGACCCTCTTCCCAGCATGGCTGCGCAAAGATCGCAATCAGTCGGCCCAGGTCAGGCAGCCCACAGCCCCACCCTTTCAGTCTCCGGTGATCCATGATGCGTCATGTCGAACCAGTCCCGTGTGCCGAGGCCGGCAAAGGGGCCAATGTAGGGCCCATAGGATGCTTCGTGGACGTGGCCGGTATATCGGGCTGGAGCGCTCCATGCAGATGCCGATGGGGACAAGAGTTCGGAGCGCTGGGAGAAATTGTCCGGTACTGGTATCGGCACGGATTGTGTATCGGTCCCATCGTCCATCGCGTCCTCCTCCTCTTCCTCCTCCGGTGGAGGTACCAGTATCGTTCTCGGCATTGATGGCGGTGGTGGCGCGGGCATCTCCCTCACGTCCAACTCGTCGAGCTTCGGCTTCTTCGGCATGTCCTTGAGCAAGCCGGTAGATGACTCCAATGATTCGATGGCGAAAGTCAGAAAGCCGGCGCTCTTGGCGCTGACCGATAGTGCCCATCTATACTCAGCCAACCTTGCTTTGTAGAACTCTGCTTCTTCTTGACAAGGCGCTGTGGCGAGTAAAAGACTGCCGAATGTCGCGATCAAAGCGAAGTTGACTCGAGAGGGGAAATACCAGAAGGACATGAGATGGACAGGGCGGAGTCGATTTACGAATTCCATGGCAGAGATGAGACGAGCCTTGGCCGCTGATCGACACACATGCGTGAGATAGGTATCTGTAGGGGTAGAGCTGAGGGAACGGATTATGCAGCGATGAAGGGTTATCTCGGTAGCGAAGTATGCAAGATGGAGATGACCTATATACGTTAGCCTAGGACTGACATTGTAGAGTGAGCGCAGTACCGATTGTTGCAGGCGCCTGCCCATTGTCCATTTTCAGGTCCTTGGGCAGACGCGTGAACCATTCTTTGAGTGTCACCTGGATAGGCTTCGCCCGTGCGAGCACCAGTCTGGTCCCATTCTCCTTTGCATCATCGAATTCTTGCATGGCTTTCTGGGTGTAGAGAGCCTCTAGAATACTCGAAAGTATGCCTGTCAAAACGACCATCTGACAGAAACATTCCCTTCCAAGTTTTAGATCGTCGAGCGAGACGTTCTCATCAAGTCGGTCGGTCGTCTCAAAATCTCCTTGGCAGAGGTCGTGGACAGCCCAATGAGCTTTCGATATCAGCGACGGTCGACCGTGTACCAAGGAGCACCATTGATCCTCCATATATAAAGCCCAGGCTAACCTCTTTCTCAATCCCTGTTCCAGCGATGATACCGTCCAATTCGAGCAGTCAAGATGTAGACCAAGCTCAAAAGCAGCGCCCACCAGCTGCGTGTTTAGAAACTTCGAATCGATGTTGGTCAATTGCATGAGAAGTAGTCCGGCCTGAATGGTCGACAGGGTTGGACTAAGAAGAGCATTCTCGAACAGTCTGAAAGCCAATCCTTCGAGCTGCACAAGATCGATCTGTTGCCATCGAGCGTTCTCCAGCTCATGAAGACCTGATGCTGCCGCAACAATGTATATAGAGCTAAGCAGAGCAGGATCGAGAGAAATCCTCTGGCGACTGTTGTACATCTCAAAAAAGTGACCTTCAACGATTGGTAGACTGCGATTTATTGATCGGAAGTGCTGTATGAGAGAAGGCCCGTGAGACCCAACGAATCGCTCAATGGTATGGACTAAGGCTGTCTGCGACTCGGGATACCGAGGGGTGCCTGGCTGATGTATGAGAAACGCATTTCGACCATCAGACTTTTGATAGCTCAATTCTCCTGAATACGAAACGTCGAACAGGATAGGATCGAGTTCCGTTGTGTAGCCCATATGTGACCCTTGGTATTGCCAGCTATTTGAACTACCGTCGGAGCGCGAAGCACTTGAGCCACCGGATTCCTCCCGTTTGATTTTCATTGCCCCTTGTGGGTTGCTTGGAGTCTGCATGTCAAGGACCGACCTTGTATGAACCGTCAGCGACAGCTCTTGTAGGGGTTTGCACAGAGCTTTGGGTCCAACTACCTCCGCTTGCCATGATTTGGGTCCTTTACATCAGAGTCCAACCTCCTCTTCCGTGGCCGTGGATCCTCCAAGAAGGTACACTGATGTCCATGGGTGCTGCACGACACGCATGAATTTGGCTGACCCTCACTCATCACACATCGGCTCTTCTTTCTTCGACAAGCGTCACATGGCCGCTCCTTGCGTCCTTTCGAGCCTTTGTGGCTCGCCGATGGGGAGGTTCGTGAGTCGGTGGAACGGCTGTCAGTAGACCGCTGGGAGGATGGTGCGGGTGCTGGCATGGTCGGAACGGCTGCTGGCAAGAGGGGTTGACGGAAAGCCACTGCAGCAGCCATGACGTTGGGGTGTAGAATAGGAAGCTTCTGGGTTGCGTTGCAATTGACTGCTTGCTTTGCCCATGCAATTAGTTGGAATTGGGTAGGCTGTAGAGGGTGTTCATCAGGAGGAACAAGGCTGTTCGGGGTCGTACAATGTCGTCGAGACTGTGCTGTTGTATGTCGTCAAGCTGATGGACGGGGTTGTCGGCTATCAATGACCATGAGAGCACTGACGAAGCTCGGACCAAGCCTGGCGGTTATTGTACTGATCGCTAAGGCTGCAGAAGCGGAAGCTCTCGGTTAGAACATTGATACAACAGTATACTACGTAGTAGATGTACGTAGTAGATGTGTTTATGGAAGGCCGGTGATCTGGCGATTGAGGATCGATATAAGTTTCATCATTCGATCTGAGTTGCGTCTGCCAAGGGTTGAATGTCGTAGCGTTTCACGTGGGATATCCGCACGTAAGAGCAACTGATCGTGTGCTCTTTGCGGCTGGTGTCGCAAGGTCAATCTATCGCATTGTTTGGAGGGAAGACGAATGTTGGAATGTTGACATCCAGACTGCAATCGGCTTTGATAGGGCAGTTTGAATGTCGAGGTGAACTACTAAGACGGGTACTTAGGGGCAAGATAAGCATCTCGTCCCTGTGTGGATACACTCAATTTGTTTTACCTAAACATTATGTCATACCTCTGCATTTTAACGTCAGGTCCAGCGCGAGGCTCCCAAGTATAACCTCGATGGGGAAAGGGTGTGCTTGCATTTCATCAAGCTTCCACTTAATACCGCTAGAATCACGTTGTTGCATGACCGCCAATGACCGCGTAGGACAACGAGCAGTTGGAGCTATCGATGAGGAAAAACACCTCGTGGGAATTACTCAGCATGATTGAAGCCTATCAGACTGGTCATTCGAAAGACCTGTCCGATGCCGGAGCCCAGCTCTCTGCTAGCTATTCTACACAATAATGGAAAGGTCCTATGCAGCCATTACTCGGAAGAGTGATGAACGATTAAGTACAGAAGACGTGGATACTTGAAGCTGGACCCTTGACTTCTCCCTCTCCTTGTCTATCCTATCCAAGCTCCCGAAATAACGAGCTTCTTTTACAATACCTGGACGAGCGACTCCGCTTCTATGAGCGAAATGCCTTTAGTGACAAGCGCACGTTCTGCGGAGCATGAAACTGACAAGCAGACCAAACAAGAAGAGCGAGGCTTGATCACTCCCCGTACCAACACTCCAGCAGTCCAGTCCAAAGACCACTGGACCCATTCCGCCTACAAGGCTTCCGCCCCCTTCGTTCCCCTCCTTACTCAAGAGATCATACAATGGCTTGACCCCCAAACTACCGACACCATCCTTGATCTAGGCTGTGGAGACGGCTCTCTCACCGCCAAGGTCGCAGAGCGCTCTGCACGTGTTGCCGGCTTCGACGCGTCTGCAAACCTCATCGAAGCTGGTCGATCGACCTACGGCTCCGTATCCAACCTGAGCTGGCATGTACTTGATTGCCGATATCTCGAGGGCAGCGAGGAAATCAAGGAGGGGGAATACGATAAGGTCTTCTCCAATGCTGCGTTGCATTGGATCCTTCGAGATGCGTCCTCGCGGATGTCGGTGCTTAGGGGTGTATACCGCACTTTACGGCCAGGTGGAGAATTTGTGTTTGAGATGGGTGGCGCAGGCAATTGTGCCGACGTTCATGCAGCCCTTTTGGCAGCGCTTGTCCATCAGGGTATCAGCATTGAGAAGGCCAGGGAGACTAGTCCGTGGTGTTTCCCGTCAGAGCTGTTGATGAAGAATATGCTGGAGGAGGCAGGGTTTCGAGTGCAGCGATCAAAGCTCGAGTACAGGCCTACGGAACTGACGTCGGAGAAGGAGGGTGGGCTTGAGGGATGGGTGAAATTGATGGGTGCTCAGTTCCTGGAGGTTCTGGATACAGAAGATAAGACAGAAGCTGTTGTGAGGGAAGTGTGTGACGTTCTCCAGACGATCCTCACGCACGAGGAAGATGGAAGTATGTACCTGGGATATGTACGATTGAAGGTTATCGCTCGAAAATGATTGCCACACCTGCTATCATTATTTACCTAACGATTTGTCCGCCTGTTCTCAATTCGACCCGCGCAACTTCGATCAGGATTTTACCGCGATGAAGTAGGCGCTAGGATTTCTACAGCGGTGTTGAGCAATGGCTACGACAGCGACGATATCGCTCTTATCCATTGTGAGGTATCCTACAGCCTCGACCATGAGTCCTCGCAGAATGCGGTACCAATGAAACGACGGCGCGTTCTCACATAGAGGAAGCCCACCTGGACTGTGCGACTCGCCTGATTCTCGTCTTGACGCGGCCAAGTCATCTGACCAATTCATCGACTTTCTGTAACCTTCCTCTCTCACTGAGCCCAAGCTACGCTCTGTTCCAATGTCCGAAAGGATGCCAGTTCTCAGAAGTAGGTAGTGCCATGAACATTTGCCATAAGCGCTGACGTGCATCATATCGACAAGAACAAGCCTCTCAACATACAACATATACGGACAAGTATAGGAGGCTATACTTTTGGATGGATAAGTACCGTATCCTTACGATGATAGTACTAGAAAGAATGCGATATAACATCAAAGGCAAACATAAAGGGAGAAAAGGGAGCTCATGAAGAAGAATGAGCCCCGAGAGTACTTGGTCTTGAAGTTCATCATCAATGCAACCTTGAGACTGGGACCTCTGCGAATTTACAAGTCTTTGCATTTGGTAAAGAGCGCATCGAACATAAATGGTGTGAGATGGGACCATGCATATCGTTGTTCTATTTACGGCAGATACTTCGTTGTCTTATAGGGTATAATCTGACAGCTATATCCACGCCTGAGATTGATACGGTACGCCAGTGATCTTGCTGTGAAGGTCCTCATGAGACTGCTGCTTTGTTCTTTGCATAAAGTAGTACCTGGATGAACGCCAAGACCCGCTACGTAGTGCCCATAGCGTCGTACCACTTCAACCCTGTTTTCCTTGAAGGCACCCCTGCATCTCGTCCTTCGTCAATTCCTCTAGAGACTTTATCCTTTTACACACTTAAACAATATTAACAGAACCTACTAAGCTGTCATATACAATGTCTTACGGCGGAGACCAATACGGTGGAGGCGGAGGAGGTGGGTACGGTAACGGGCGTGACGAGTACAGTGGGCAGCAAGGAGGTCGACATGGTCAAGGTGGAAACCAGCAAGGTGGATATGGAGGCGGAGGTCGTGACGAATACAGCAACCAAGGAGGACGTCAAGAGCAATACGGCGGCGGTCAACAAGGAGGCTATGGCGGTGGACGTGACGATTACGGAGGAGGCCAACAAGGCGGCTACGGAGGCGGCCGCCAAGAACAACACGACAGCGGTGGCTACGGCGGCGGACGTGATGACTACGGAGGAGGCCAACAAGGCGGCGGCTACGGAGGCGGCCGTCAGGAACAACACGGCAGCGGCGGCTACGGTTCCCAAGGCGGCGAGCAGTACAACCGACCTGGCGGACAGGGACAGGGAGGCTATGGCGGTAACAACGACGACGACATGCAAGGTGCCATGCACCACGCGACGCAACATGCCGGCTCCTCCGGCGACTCCTCCATGTTCGGCAGCGCCCTCGGCTATCTGCAAGGCAACAAAGCCAACATCGCCACCAGCGACTTGGATGAGAACCATGCCGTCAACGCGCATCAGGCTATGTATGGCAATAATCAACAAGGAGGCGGGAACCATTCCAGCGACACGGTCGGTGCGGGCGCGGCGATGCAGGCGCTTAAGATGTTCACTGGGGGTAGCGGTTCCGCTGGTGGAGGAGGTATGGGAGGTGGAGGTGGTGGTATGGGAGCTGGCAGTCAAGGTGGAGGCGGGGGGCAGGATCAGTTTGTGGGCATGGCGATGGCGCAGGCGAGCAAGCTGTTTGATCAGCAGAGTGGGAGTGGGAAGATGGCGCAGGGGGCTAGCAAGCAGAGTGCCGTGCAGAGTGCGGGGGAGATGGCGCTGAAGATGTATATGAAGAGTCAGGGTGGGGGTGGGGGGTTGATGGGGACGGCGAGTAAATTCATGTGAGGGGGTGAGAGGAGGTTTGGCATGGATGCATGAATGGATATGGCTATGGGTATGGCGAAGGTGATGATGATGGTAGATAGATGATGAGTGATGAAAAGCATGCTTATGGATATGGTCGATTGCTTTCGTGAGGCTTAACGTTTCAGATGATATTAGATTACTCGGTATACAGTACTATCGTACAACGTCCACGACAAAAGTCCACCAAGGGGTATCATCAATCCAGAAGAAACGAAGCTTCTCCAACCCAGATACCCAACCACGAATCCAACCCAACCTAGCCAAACCCAAACACCACACCCCAAATCCCAAATCCCCCCCCAATCCTTCCCCACAACCCAAACCCCCTACCCCCCCCCAAACAAATGCCCACACCCCCAACTCCGCTCAACCCCAAACTCCCCCTCATCCTTCCACCCATCATCCCCAAACCCCAAAACCACACTCCTCCCCCCACTCCCCCCCAAAATCCCCCCAACCGCCACCCCCTGCTCCCACACCCCCGGCACCGCAACCCCATTCCGTCTCCCCCCACGCGGCCACCCCGTCTCAAGATTAACCCCCTGCAAGCCCGGACACACCCCCTCCAACACATCCAACTGCTCAGCGACATACGCGCCTGCGGTCTCGGCGCTGACGTCGGCGTTGAAGAAGGGGTGGATGTTGCTGGCTAGGATGTCGAGGGCTGGACAGAGCGTGGGGGCGTAGGCGGTTAGGATGGAGATGGGTTCGGTGGTGGTGAGGGGGCCGGTGTAGTTGGCTGTGCGGAGGTGGGCGCGGGTGGTGTGCAGGGAAGTGGCGAGGGCGGAGGGGGTGGTGTAGGCGTTGAAGATGGCTTCGTTGCCGAGGGTTATGAGGGTGATGAGGGACCAGGGGTTTGATAAGGTTAAGGATGAGGATGGGGATGAGGATGGGGATGGGGATGGGGATGTGGTGGCCCAGGCGATTATTTCGGCGAGTTGGAGGTCGGCGTGGGTGAGGGCGTCGGGGTCGGAGGGGGATGAGGAGTCGGAGTCGGAGTCGTCGATGTGGATTCCGAGGATGAGGGTTAGATTGTGGGTTAAGGCGGCGGCGGCGATGTGGGGGAGGGCGGAGCAGTCGGTTGCTGGGAGGAGGATTGTGGGGAAGCCCTTTTGGGCTATGGAGGCGATGTCGGCGGTTACGAGGGGGGGGGATTTGCAGGTTAGGTCGTTGTTGTAGGGGGTGTAGGTCATGGCCCATTGGGTGGTGGTGGTGCCGACGTGGAAGGGGGGGTTATTTGGTGGATGGTGGTGAGCGGGAGTCGCGTTGCTGGGGTCGTGGACATTTTTGGTATTTGGTACAACGGCGTCGTTGATTGATGCTTCGGCCACTTGGGCGATTGCTGGCATCTCGAGGTGTTTTGCGGTCGAGTTTGCCACTTTGTTCGTTGCCTGGTTTTGTTGGATGGCCATGGGATTCTGGTCATGGTGCGAGTAGAGGGCGGCGGCTGAGCGAAGCAAGGCGATCGCTGCGCCTAGATAGAGTACGGACTTCATTATGTGTATTAGATCAATCATTAGAGAGAGTGTTCGTAGAAAGTGGGGTATATTTTGATATTATTGCCACATTTCTTTGTTTATATTTCCGGCCACCTTGGAAGAGAAGGAAAGTAAGGGAGAGCAGAGCAGCGATTCTGCAGTGGAAAAGAGTGATTACATCAGATTGGAGAAAGTACTCAGACAGCGAGAGAGGCTGAGAGGAGAAGAGATAGAAAAGGCACAGCACGAGAAAATGCACGAAAATACTCGCGTTGACGCTACAGAAGTCGTGGGAGATGAGGATTTCCGCATTTGGCAGGTTAGAAGTCTGGTACCCGCCCTTACCTTTGGGGTAGGATTCTACCAATCTTATTGTGTGCTTACCGCATGGTGGTTCAGCTCCTCGCACGAAGATAAGAAAGCTGAGTCGATAGTATTCGGCGTTGCAGATGCCTTAACCGCCCACCTGCTGCAGGCATATGGCAGAGATATTGTGTGATTGCTGGGATTGAAATGCGGAGTACATGAACGGGTTGAAATCCATTGGCGTTAATGACTCGCAGGTCTAACCCTTACTGGACTAGATCATACGCTAGTATCGAACTCCGAGAACCCCCTGATTGGAGATTTGATTTGATATTGGAGCCACCGATATTCTTCATCGGCTTCTTGTCTTAATCCTGCAATCGACCGTGATCCGGTACACTTCGGAGGTTCATGCACGTAACGCAGGTGCGGAAGAGGTGACAGGTTATCAACGAGTCCGTTCTCCGGATGACTTCAGGCTTCATGGCTCTCGCACTCTCGCTATCGCTATTGCATACGACACACGAGGATTCCGAGTCTCAAGAGCTGATCGTGCAATTTTTGCTCTCCCTGTCATACTTGTTCATGCTCAAGTAGAGCTTGATTCACACTTTGGGGATCCCTAAGGTAGTATTCTGCCTCTCCATCATTCTCTTCCCATCTTTAACCCCTCTTGATCCCTTGGCTCCTTCTCTAATCATGAAACCCATTCTCATCATTATCATGATACCATGCCCGGTTACTTTCTCGTCCCTTTAGTATGAGCGTCTTTCATATCATTATCTGTCCCCAAAGCCCACTGTCACCAATGGCTAGAATAACATTAGTGCGCGGGGGGTTTGTGGGAAAGAGACTGTTCGCATCAAAGTTGCTCGGGAACTCTTTCTATTCAAAGTCCTTTTTAATGTTGCCTTGCCTCCTGGTGCTGACTCATTCAATCTTCCGGATACGAGGACAAGAGCTCTGGGACAGGACGCTTCACAATTGATTCGTCAAACAGCTGCCCTCGAACTTCAGCTGGCGAAGATGCCATGTCTCCAGTGATCGAGGTTGGACAAAGTAAGGACTTGCAGAAGATCTAAAATTGGTTATTGCCCCTTGCTTTACGCCACATACCAAAGTCTATAATATTGTTCGCCTTTTCGCACTATAATTCTTTTCACTATGTTGTATGCACGCCATGTCTACACCCTACATCCAAATAAGAGATCCCGATGATCTGGAATTATCGGATGAGGATGGGAAGTCGGAGTCATCAGCGGAGACCATAGGATCCCCGTGTGCAACCGGAGATGTCGTCGCATTGATCTCAAGAAGCTATGAGGACGACAAAGAGCAGCAAGCTATAATCAGTGACCAGAGCAGGCTTCGGATCCTTGGATGGATGATTGCCAATACCAGCGCTACCATAGGAAGTGTGCGTTCCGGAGCCCTGCCCACATGCAAGAGTAATCGGATCACACGCTTACAACTATGCAGGTCTTCATCAATAAATTGCTCTTCAATACATCAACGTTCAAACATGACCAGCTCAGCTTTGCAGCATATCATTTCGCCATTACAGGCCTCCTGCTCTGCATGCTTTCGGGGTCCCCGTTCCGTCACTTCGAGGCAAGAAGAGTCAAGACCCTGGAAATACTGCCGCTCTCTATATCGTTGTCCATGAGCGTCGTGGTATCCAATCTCAGCCTAGCCTACACGTCCGCCCTCTACTATCAGATTGTGCGCGCCCTGATCCCACCATGTGTGGGCGCTATCAACTACCTTTTCTACAAGACTATGGTTCCACGATTGGCTCTGATGGCTCTGATACCGATGTGCATGGGTGTCGGGATGGTCACATACTATAACCCTGATAGTAGTAGGGACGACTCAAATCTACCAACGACATCGAAGGGTATCGTTCTGGCTTTCGCTGGCGTTGTGATGACGGCACTGCATATAGTGTGGATGGATGTCTTTCAGAGGAGATATAAATTGGATGCTACACAGCTGCTAGCAAACGAATCACCGCTTAGTTCGATCGTATTGCTGTATGTCGTCCCATGGGCTGACACACTTCCGGTCTGGAACGAACTTCCGAAGAATACTTGGTGGCTACTTTTGCTCGTAAGCCTGGCTTGACGACATGTCTTCGCAGTCACTACGCTGATATAGCCCAGAGCGGTGTCTGTACCTGCGTCCTTATTGTCTCTCAAATGCGTATGGTCGCAGAGGTGGGGCCTGTGAGCAGTACCATCCTTGAGAACGTCAAATCCATCCTGATCATTGCGTTTGGTGGGTATGCTGGTGGTGTCTCCGTGACAGGGGCTAGTGCTCCTCTTATTGTGCTTGCCATCGTGGGCGCCGTAGGGTAAGTGATTGAAAAGAAAACTAACGACGGATGTACGATCAGGTGGCTGACTTTACAGGTTTTCGATTGGCATGCTGAAAGACAGAACATGAATGAAATTCAGAAGGATGAGCTTCGTTCGCTATCCCAGACATGATTCTCAAGGCTTCACGAAGTTGCATCACCATCCAGATGCACCCCGATAGCGTCGTCGTCAACAGAGCATTCATGTATATTCTACCTCACGATCAATTGCAGTTACGATCCTGAAAGCTCATCGCGTATATATATCACTACCATTGTGTCTCCACAAATCACCTCAGTAAACCAGATACCAAACACCCCGACTAATATTTCCATCACCATCGCATCACGTGAAACAAGGCACATCACCGAATGAACCCGGCACTACTACGCTCGCCCCTTACCATGACAGGCTGCTGACAGCTCATCTCGGATAGTCTTTAGTCTTTAGTCTTGACGTCGCTCTCTCCAATACCGTTGCCGTGAGTTCGCCTTCGCAGCAAACTCGCCTTCGTCCTCTCCATCCGCAGAATTCCGCTTCTTGATTCCCAGATATTTCCTTCTCTCTTCATCATGCTCTCCTATCGGTACTACGATACCAGCATATTTCAGGAGTATCGCGTTAAGGAGTAGCCGACACAGTCTGCCGTTTCCATCTAGGAACGGATGGATACAAACAAACTTACCACAATATTTGGCTGCGAGTGTGTATGGGTCTAGGGATCACCTCCTCTCTACTTCTGTAATGTCGACGTTTAGACTCGCGACTAAGTTTGCCATTGCTTTCGGGACTGCGTTTGATGGCGTGAAGTGGTGGCCACCGGCGTTCACCTCAGCCCCCATCTGCTCTGTTCCTGGCTGCTTCACCCGATTGCGGTAGATGCTAGCGCACTCGTTGAATTTGGTTCTGTATTTGGGATGGTTAATCCTATTCGTTAAAATTTTATACCTTGTCTGTGTCGGGTTTTCCTACTGATCAGTTGAGAACGGCGTTGATCTCGGCGCTCATCTGCTCCGTACCTGCTTGCTTTATTGGATTACGGTTGATGTCCGCGTATCTACCGAGAGCATGACGAGGAGCTAACGCGTAACGAGATCCCTTTGCGCACTTGGTATCTCGACTTTTCGTTGGCGGCTGTGCTCTGACGCACACACATCCGTTGCAATGTCTTCTCTCTCTGCGTTCCTTGTGACAGAAAGGATAGCACAACTTCGACAAAAGGGAGGTTCATTACTACTCCAATAACTGGTCCATTCTTGTCATTGTCTTTTCTGGGTCCCTCTTAAGAATTTCCTTATACACGATCTCGGACTTGTGAGCTTCACTGAGTCTCTTCTCTTCTGGAGGTACTGCTCTACACCCTTGCAAAAGACAACAGAAGTCCTGCAAGGTAGAGGCATATCGTACCACCATAGAGCATGCGTTGTTGACATATTCTACTTTTTGTAGAGTTGGAGTGCTGCAGATAACTCAGTTTATCAATAAAATGAACAGCCATGATGCGCAAGCGCAGCGCTCTATGCACTCTTGGAAACTCATGGTGAGTTTGTTATGGCGAGGTATACTGCCCGCATCAGCATAGTCAAGGGCGATATTGTGGAGCCTGGAGCAAGAACTCACAGATCAGGCTTAAGAAGTCGTAAAGTAAAAGAAGAATTTATATATATAGCGCTTCATACTTGCGATGGTCGATCTCTCCCATCGCTATCTTGCCAGTATCAGTATCAAATCCCCAGATCCTTCCTCTTGTCTCATCATCACAGCGACTGTAATGAACTGCAATGCTTTTGCATGTTGAATCACTTCGTTCCTCGTGCGGAGCATGTGCTGATCCGCCTCCAATAGATCTTACTTTCAGTGGATGTATTCTTCTATCTTATCTTCGTAGGCTGCGTCCCTTGGTCGTACGTCGAGTCTATCGCCGCGAAATATGGTCTTGCATATTTCCTTCGTCTCGTCGAATCCTAGACTAGCCCGTCCTGCTCTATGGTCTTCAAGAGCGTCGACATCCAATTTTCCGATTGGATCAATGGTAGGTTCTCTTTGACTCCAGCAAATTTAAACGCTCCAAAATTTTCGAACACTGGCATTGGTTTTCGAGAATATTTTGCGGCGCTACCTTTCAATGGGCTGCTCTTTCCTGTTACTGTGTAAATTGGTTGCCCTTTTGTCTGGGTTGGTGTACTGAATGGAAGTATCTTGTTGGCCAAGTTGAATGATATTTTGCCATTCACGTACACTTTCAAGCGGAGTTCAGTAGCCAAAGTAGACTTTCGAATGCTAGCATTGGTCTTCGAGAATGCTTTAGGGAACTGCGCTTCGGCGGGCTGTTTTTCCTTCCTGCTAAGACTTTGGGCTCGCTCAGATGCTCACGCTTCCGCTTCGGCCACCCTTTGCAGGTGACGCTTTCTGGAATTGCGCTTCTTTGGAAAAGATGACTTAGTACAAAAGTAAGAGCAGGCGTCGCAACGGTAGTCCTTGACAACGCCCGACTTGACCTCCTCGACGTTTCTCAAGTGACGACAGGAGATATTGTGTTTCTCAAGATCGTACGCTTTAGTGCATGCGAGTTCGCAGACGTCACAGTAGTACCTCCTCGATGCTTTCATGATTGGTACTGATGGATGAATTCTGGTGGCTAGGTCGATGGTGTTTCGTTGATTAAGTAATCAATTAATGGAGAGGTGTAAGAATAAGAGTAGCTGGTTTGTTGTAGATATATCCGCCGTTTCCAAAGTGTTCATTTCTTCTCGGGCGCAGGGCCATTTGACCAGCAGCGGTCCTTGTAGCGATGGCGTTGTCGACGTCCATTATGCTTATTGGTAAACCGTACGGGTCGCATACTAGCATAGCTGAGCGATTCTTGAAATCCTTTCCCCACCGGGGCGTCTCCGGTTCGGATGGGTTGTCCAATGGATGTTTCGAGAAGAATGGGAAATAAATCATTGTGGCTTGAACTTTATATATATATATATGGCTACTTCCGTTTCTTTTCTTCCCAGCCAAGGAAAGAGCCCTTCACACTTTGAAAGGATGTTGTCGCTGTAGAAAATTTCATCGTGGAAGAGTATCAGTGTGAAAGGTATCAGAGTAAATCTTGATGGAAAAGTTGTACTGTGGCAAAGAGAAGCAAGGCGCAAGCGAATGTATTAGATATTTAGATGTGTCTATTTCACCCGTGGGTACCCCTACGAACATGTCTGAACGGCAGTAGATTTACCTTTCGGCGTAAGAAATAGACTGCTTCGCACGTCGAGATCTCCTACGCCGGGTCTCCATGCATGATCCGCGACGACGCGATTGACCCATTGGGATGATGCGATATTCTTCACCATCGTCCTCGTCAGTATGATCATCGCTATCGCTCCCCTCAGCTGGCGCTTGAGGCCGCACAAACTCCTTCGTATTCTCAATTTCCTTTGTCAGCTTCGTCTTCTTTGCATCAGGCATAGTAGTTCCAACCACCTGCTCAGAAAGCTCCTCTTCTTCATCGGAGAGCACCACCCACCCCTTCCACTTTGACTTGGGTTTCTTGGGGATGGGTGTCACCTTCTCAAGGACGATTTTTGCCTTTTCTGGAACAGCCTTCGTCAAACATCTGGTCTGAGCTACTTCAGGATGCAGGCCAAGTCTTGTCTGGCGCTTGTGATATTTTGAGCGCTCCAGGGCATTTTGTTTGGCTTTCCAAGATGGATTCTGCTTGATACGCTGATAATACGCGCGCCGCCGCTCGTTCTTCCGTTGTCGCTCTTTGGTCTGCTCGAGCTTATGCTTCGGTCCCATCTTTACACCATAGGGTGTCAAAATGTGAGCTGATGATACGCATGGAGATAGTGGAGCGGAAGAGAGATCGGAATCACTGTCATATGAATCGGATTCTTGATCAGAGGTGTAAAGGTCCTCGAGATGAATACTTCGCCGTCTTTTCAAACCTGAAGTATGCGCTGAGGTTATGTGTGTGGGGCTCTTGATCGGACGACGCTTGGATCGTATTGGTGAAACATTGCATTGAGCTGGAACGCTTCGTGGCGGCAGGCTGAGGTAAGGTACAGGCTTCGAGGCCGAAAGAGTTTCTGGATCAGGATATTGGAACTGTTTCAGACGCTCAGATGGAAAAGCTTGAGCTAGCTTGGGTGTATGCGGAGGACTGCAAGGTATCCATTTGGAATGGTCAAGCTGCGATTCCACGACTGGAAGCAAAGGTGGTGAGCAGGGCCTCCACCCCAAAGGTAAAGCCGAAGGAGCTAGTCGGGTCGGACCTTGCGGAATAATTGGAGTCCAGATAGGTTCTGAAGACTGTAATTTCGGGAGTGAGACTTCATTTAGCTCTGTGGGAAATAATGACCCTGGAGTAATGACGCCAGTTGATGGGGCACTGTCGCAAGTGTGATATTGGAGAGCGTTAGCGGCACAATGAACTGAGATGTCCGATGCAAACATCGAACCGATACCACACTCGAGATTGCGCTTCATTCTGGCCATCTCTGGGAAGGGGCCAGGGTCAAGATTCATGGCGTCGAAGTTGAACCGAGAGTTAGCTATCTCATTGAGGGATGACTCCATAACGAGGAATGTTTGGAAGGGCGACTTGCTTGATCGTGCAACTCGAGATGATGGAATTTCCACGCTCGGTAATCCACAGTATTAGTGAAGAGATGGGTTATCTTGAATCTGAAGATGAGGGATGAGAACCAGTTATCACTCAATATCGTTCGAGGATGTAGAACCCTATTATAAAGGCGTTGTGCATAATGAGCATTGAACTTTCCATGGGTCTTCCTACTTCTTTGTTCGATTGTGAGATGATTGGGCCCGTCAAGAAGGGTTCATGAGTGATGAAAGGAGGTTGAAAGCCTTTGGAGGACGAGATGAATTGACAAAGTCTTTATCTTATCATCCTTTGCTGAAAGCTCAGAGTGAATGGCCATGGCCAGCTTCACCATCATTCGACGGTTCGGCCTTGATCTGTCAAAGTGACTATGTTTAGCCTTGCTCCCTGGTTTTGTGACAACACTCCATTTGCTCGATAATCCATCAGCAAGCCGAAGCGAACGATTGTGAATTTTGAAAAATTTGTCACGTTACCATCACGAAACATCACGAAACCTCATCCATCTTGTTAATCAAACTGACTGGCCCCATTCGGAACTGCGAGACTTGCCCCTTGACCGACCGCATCCAGCCTGAAATTTTAGATCATGGAACAAAGCAAGAACATACACGTTGTCTTTGCATTGTGGCACTGGATGAAGGGTGTAGCGTAATTTTCGACAAAGGCAGAAGGGCAAACTGTCTGCTTGTGTGGAGAACAAGTATTGCCGATCTCGCGTGAGGGTTAAACATTGCATTGAGTCGGTAGTTGATCAGATTCGTTGTAGCCCAAGCGTACAAGCAAATCCTAGGCTCGGCTGTAGATAACACACTCGGAGGAAGAAGATCTATTACCCAAGGTTATCAGCATGCCTTTTGTGTATACGGATCAAGGACAACAGAATGATGCCCCCGTCCAAACCTAGTGAAGCCATATTTGTCCACTGCAGGGGCACATAAGCTGAGATTTGCACACAAGAGTGAAGAGAGCATGATCAATTAAATACAGGAGTTGTGTGAAAGCTGTCATGTAGATAGCTTGAAGATTCAGGTAAAGTATGAAGCCAAAGTATGCAAGCTTTCTGTCTCCTAAAAAGATACCAAAGAACACGTGAGGTGGGTGTTCCAGCTGTTGCCTGTTGCTATAATTACGACAATGTGAATCGCAGTGAAGCGTATTCACGGGACTGTCAAACTGATTCTTGAAGTGTTGGTGGACATGGTGAAGGTGGTCTGAAGCGGTCTCATATCGTGATTGTCAGGTCTCGTGCATAGGATCAAGCCAGCAGCCTTAACGCAACATCCCATCGATAATGTAGTCAGGTAAGCCGTGGGCCTTTCTGTCAAAAAGACGGCTTGATGAACGTTGGACGAGGAAAAGTGAAAGAGAGGAGGAAGGACTCGAAAAAGTAAGAAGTAAGAATGCGCTATCGCATTCTCCACCAATCATAATCTAGTAGATAGCTTAGTCATTCTGTCGGAGATCTCTGTCTTAAAATCCTTCCTATCACGTATTAACCAAGACTGCTTGCCCCCTGTATCCTGATGATGGAAGGATCTTCCAGTTTGGCTTACAGTACACCCTCGAAGCCCCAATCTAGTTGTTGCGCCTACGATGATTGAAGCTTACAGACAGCGCAGCCGATAAGGAAGACGCAGGTCACTGCATGACCTGCCCGAAGCAGACTATATCCCCGCAACGTCAAACATGTACCCATCCAGACTACAGTGCGTGTACCGAGGTTGGCGACTAGAGATACAGTCCGATATGAATCTGAAGATCCAAAATCTATCCACCACCACTTCCTCCTTTCACATCAATCTCCTCGCCCCACTATGGCCTCCATGACCATCGCCTCAGCCAAAGACGAAAAGCCTCCCGCGATCTCCTCTATACCCTTCGACACCAGCAGCGAAGATACCCTCTTCGATACTACCCCTCCTCCACCTCCCCGCGGTATCCTTGCCCGTCTGCGCCATTATGAAGCCGTCCTCGATGACAAGCTCGGGGTCGAGAAGGGCGGTCCGGCTCGAATACTGCCCGAGGATCGCAAGCCGCCTAATCAGGCCATCATGGCACTGATGTGGGCGAGTGGAACAATGAATTTGAGCTGTTTTGCTACTGGCTTCTTGGGTTGGGAATTTGGGTTGGATCTGAAGCAGAGTATCTTGACGGTCATATTTGGGACTTTACTGGGTGCTATGGTCACTGTGAGTCGGAAATAGGACACGTGGGTGTGATGAAATCAGCACCCAATGGCTGATCGGTGCCTCTAGGGTTGGTGCGCAACATTGGGCCCAGGAACAGGTCTTCGCCAAGTCGCCATAGCTCGATATAGTTTTGGCTGGTGGCCTTCAAAGATCATCGCTGCTCTCAACGTCGTCGAACAGCTAGGCTGGTCATCTGTGGGCAGCATCACTGGTGGCCTCGCCCTTTCCGCCGTATCAGATGGCAGAGTGTCACTAGTTCTTGGCGTTGTTATCGTGGCCGTCCTCGGCCTCATCTTCAGCTTCATTGGTCTACGTGCTGTCCTGTGGTATGAGTCCTGGGCATGGGCCATATTCTTCGTCATCTTCATGATTATGTACGGCGAAGCTGCCCACCTCGCAGACGTCAAGACACCCTCTTCGCTCTCTGGATCGTCGTTGTCAGGCACCGTTCTTACACTATTGGGTGTCGTCTATGGATCTAGCGCGTCATGGTCGTCAATCGTCTCCGACTACTACGTGCACTATCCCGTAAATACGTCAAAGACAAAGGTCTTTCTGCTGACTACCCTGGGTGTCGCGCTTCCAACCTGCATTGGCATGGTGATGGGATGCTGTGTTGGATCTACCATGGGCGTGAACAAAGAATGGGCAAACGCATATGACTCTGGGCTCGGATACCTGATACAAAAAATGCTCTACCCGCTCGGATTCGCCAAGTTCCTGCTCGTCATCCTTGTACTTTCAGGCATCGGTATCAACTGCATAGCCATCTATTCCGCCGCTTTGTCAATCCAGCTCTTCGCCCGGCCCCTGCAGGTCGTCCCTCGAGCATTCTGGACCTTGATCATCTTCGTCGGCATCATGCTACTCGGAATCGCTGGCCGCAACCATCTGCTCGCCGTCCTGCAGAACTTCCTCTCGCTTCTGGGCTACTGGAATACGGCGTTCTTTGTCATCGTATTCACCGAGCACTACCTTTTCCGCAACGGAAACCTTGCCAACTACAACCTCGAGGTGTGGAATACGCAGTCGAAGATGCCCATTGGTATTGCGGGCTTGGTTGCATTTCTGCTGGGTATCGTGGGTTGTATCCTGGGGATGGTGCAGACGTGGTATGTAGGGGTGATTGCCACGATGATTGGCGACGCTGGCGGTGACATTGGTAATCAGTTGGCTTTTATATTCACACTGGTGTCTTTTATCCCACTAAGATACTGGGAGCGGAGGCAGTATCCTGGGCGATAGAGCTCGCAGAGTTACTTCTCTATAAGATACGATGGGTATTGACAAAGGTCATGAGCAACTATATACATATGCGATAAATTCTACCTGCTCAACTACAGCCGAGCAACAAAGCCACTCTTATCAATCTTGACCAAATAATCCTTCGTGATATCCCCCACCTTCACCGTCCCCGCAAGTCCCATGCATAACCGAAACCCATCGCTCAACAGCCTCAGGCACAACTCCACCCCTTCCTGGCCCTTATACGCCAACCCCCACAGCACCGGCCGGCCCACCCACACGAAATCCGCCCCCAGCGCCAACGCCTTGAACACATCCGTGCCGTGCCTGATGCCCCCGTCCACATGCACGGGTATCTTCCCCTTGGCCACCTCCACGATCTCGGGTAGCGCGTCGATGGTCGCCAGGGCGCCGTTCAGCTGTCGGCCGCCGTGGTTCGAGACGACGATGCCGTCGACCTGGTGGTGCAGGGCGAGGAGCGCGTCTTCTTGTGTCGCTATCCCTTTCACCCATACTTCCATTTCGGGCGCGCATTCGCTCTTGAGCCAGCCGATGTCGCGGTCCCAGCTCAATGTCGGGTTTGGCGCGTGGGTATGGAAAGTTATGGGGCCGGTTGGGGAGATTCGTTTCGTGCCGTCGTGGTATCCCCTCGTGCTCCCGCTCTTCTTTTTCTCTTTTCCCTCTGCTGAGCTAGCACCGCCGTTCATGACCGTTTGTGCAGCTGTGGAGTCCGAATCTTCCGTGAAATTGGCGATTTTGTACGGTTTGGGCAATTTGAATTGGTTCCGTATTTCGAGATTGCGGCGCCCCAGCATCGGTGTGTCGACTGTTAGGAAGACGGCCTTGTATCCGGCTTTCTTTGCCCGCTGTATCAGCTTCCGTGAATGTTCCCGCTCTTCGAATAGATAGAGTTGTAGTACGTGTGGATGCGACCCGATGGCCTCTGCAACGTCTTCGAGTGTTTTTGTCGCAAACGAACTTAGGCCCATTGCCACCTTCGTCTCTTTACACGCCGTTGCGGTAGCGATTTCGCCGTCAGGGTGAGCGAGACATTGCATGGCTGTTGGCGCTACGCCGATGGGCACGCTGTTCCGAGCACCGAACAGGGGGGCGGAGGTGTCGATCTGGGACATGTCCCGCAGGACGCGGGGGCGGATGCGGTATTTGGCGTAGGCGGTTGTGTTTTCGAGCACGGTGGAGCCGGAGTCGGCGCCTTCGTTGTAGTAGTCGCGGGTCTGCTTGTCCATGCGGAGGGAGGCGTGCTTTTCGAGTTCGTGGATTGTGAGGCAGTTGAGATCGTGGGGCTTTTCGCTGTTGGATTGGGCGGACATTGTTGAGATGGATGAAGGGGTTGTGGTGATTGTTTAGGAGAGTGCCGCTGTGCGTCTGTATCTGGGTCAAGGAGGCTCTGGGTTCATGCAAGCTGGTCTTGGAAGCAATCTGAATGTGGGTGACGGTGGTCGGTTTTGGGTCAAATTGAGAGCTGATATGGACTTCTCGAAATCCATGATGCCGACTGAGGGATTAGCACATAGCCTAGACTCGGGCTCGGTAGTATCAATGCATTATGACCTCGGAAAGGTGGAAGATGGCTCAGAGGGTGGAATATCTGCGGGGTCGGATACTAAAGTAACCTCGGATCTGGCGCTAGATGTGCCAAGGCTAGCCAAGGCGTGCCAAGAAGCAGTTGCCAATTGGTCGTTCTCTTACACACTGCCTTTTTATCATGACTATACTTGCGGAGTGTCAAGAGCGACAAGGGAAAATCTCAAGCCGACCGAGCCGCTGTAATTGCTCCCAGCCTGCTCGGAATATAAGGAAGCAATATTGATTCCACCAACAAGCTCTACCTTTGCTCTTACCTCGGCAGGCTCAATTTCTGATACAGCAATACATCTAAAACAGTCTCCACTCTCCAACCGTCTCATCAGGTGAATGGGAAATCGGATTGGGTCCTGGACTACTCGCTTTTCCGTCAGTCCAAATACATGCGAATGGCCTTGCTCAAGCTATATTTTGCTGCCAAGAGGACCAAAATCTGCCCCGGCCTCACCCCTCCTTGGGCTTAGCGTGAGCGCCGCTTTAATGTCGCGCAACCCGCGTGAGCCGGGTGAGTACCTTACCGCGCGGTTGAGAGGTGATTCTACCACCCCATGCAAGTGAGCTTAGGAATCTAGGATCCTATCACGTTTCTTGTATAAGAGAATAGAAGTAACTCCCCTGATAGCAGGAGTAGCGCATATGAGTAGTCTCGCATCGACGTTTCATAATCAGCAACTGTACTAGAAAAACCTCTGAGGTCCTGAGGCAAGTGGTACCCGTTACAAGCTTGAACTTAGCTGACTACGCATCTACAGCAATACATAAGACGCTATTCAAACAAGCCGTCTTGCGATCTTTAAGATCTCAAGTCCAGGCTGCCCAGATGCCACTTCCGAACACCCTGCTCTGGTTTCGCCACCGCTCGGTCAACGACTTGGCTGATGCCAACCAGCCCGACGCCACAGCCAGCTGTCTTCGAACCCTGCCATCAGAGCTTCTTCAGATGATAGCACTTCAGCTCTCACTCTCCGACGCTGCCAGTTTTGCCCTCATCAATCGCAGACTATCGATGCTTATTGGTCCCACCTACTGGCCTCGCCTCCGCACTAGCGCCGTCATACAAGGACACCGTGAGCAATTCCTCAACACTTTAGCCCGTGACCTCCCATCATGGTTCTACTGCCACTCATGCTCGCACCTCCATCCACGCGACCGCGTTGGTCCTCCCGGTCCGTTCAATCAGCCCTCAAAGCCACTATGGTGCCTCCAAACCAACTCTGGAGGCGATCTCTGGCCGTATGTGCATGTGTATAGTTACACGTTCAATTTCCATCATTTGCAGCTAGTAATGCTACGCCATTACCTCGGCCCCGGCTACGGCATCTCCACCGATGAATTGTCGTTTATACAAGTCAGCGAGTCTGGCAAGAGCGAGCCAAGGGGGCGAATAACGACACTCTTATCAGTGGAGGCTCGGGTGTGCGGAAAACCGGCTCGACTGTGTCTTCGGCTTCAGACCTGGGCGGTACTGCATACGAGACTTCCAGATTTGGCGCTTGAGAGATCAAAGTGCGTGTGGGTTTGTCATCATCTCGTGGCGGACGAGGGTGAAATGTTTCAATTGATCGAGTCGAGCTTGAATGAAAACAGTACAAGATCGGAGAGGCCGCGAGAGCCAAAGTGTCATAGGTGTCGCCGCTGCAACTTTAATTTCCAACTTGAAGTCTTAGACACTGTCAGTGATGGCCTAGCAATTGTCATCACAAAGTGGTTGGACCTAGGATCAGGGCTGACACCAATGGATCCGAAATGGAGGATTCTCGCATCTGCGTTCCAAGACGGCGACAACAGGAATGAACAAGTAAGCGAGGCTGAAAAATGTAAAATGGACTTTGAGAAAGAGGAAGGAATGATGCAACAGGCCGTCACTCTTCGCAATGCGTCATACTTGAGTGACCAGCGATACAAGGATACAATGAGCAAGTGGCTCTTCGGAGAATGGACTTTACAAGCTGGTCAGCGGATGCACTTGTGTCATTGGTCAGACATACTGTTGCTGTCTCTGGGCTTGCTAGGATTGATGTTATGTGCAGTGATTTGGCAGTCCGCATGCTGTGAGAATCAAGGCTATTAAGTGCGCATGATTGAAGTTTACACAGCAATTTTTGACCTGTAGAGGCTGTATGTCCACTGACAGGCCGATATGGTCAATGATGATCAAGATAGCCTCGGTAGTAATGCTGCTGCTGTCCCACTATATGGTCGAGTCTACCAATTCGCTTCCGAGGAAGGAGCAACCCATCATTGGAGCTTAGAGGAACGGCGCTAGTGGTAGCTTTATCTACGTCCCTGGGCTTCCGCTTTCATATCTTTCTCTCCACTAGACCTTCTCGACGCGATCTCTTTGTAGGGATCACGCAACGTTCTTTATTCAGATCGATGGAATCACATGATAATTATACACTGGCCGATGGCATGGTCTTTACGGAAAACTTCACACGCGTTAGCATTCGACAAGAGGCCGCACATCACGTCCATTTGATAAACTATAAACGTCTACAAGTCAAGAAGCTTTTCATCGGAAAGCTCGCTGAAACAACACCCACAGGAGATTAAATTCTTAATTTCCTATACCTTCACATTACCGAGCATCTCTGTTGAAAGGGGAGGCGAAGTGACTTACCTCTGGTGGTAGAGCTATGCCAATGAATATGTCTGATGCGATCCGACCTATGAAGCGCCAAACTTATACTCACAGTCACGCATCGTTATATTCTGTTCTCATCTCCGGTGCACGGACGAGCTCCAACAAATGTCGATGGAGGCGCAGCGCGAAGACAGACTAGACGGCTCCTACTATAGTAAGGAGCAAGGTGCCTACACACCCTTGTACGTCTGCTGTTTCGAAAGCAAGTCTAGAAAGGCTCAGCGTTTTTAGACACAGGTGAAAACGCTTTACTTGAGCAACAGAAATTGATAGAACTCCCGGTCATGCTGACATATCGAGCTGGCGTAGTAATAGAACTACGTATTTTGGGGTACGGGCTGGTCCGGCTCTGTAGTAATTTCGGTATTGTACGGAATAGAGCCTAGCTTGAAGAAGATGAAATTATAGAGTAAGGTTGAAGCTTATTCTAGTGTTTATAAGCTAAAATACAAGATGTTAGTTATCTCGTGATTACTAACCTCTTCAGGCTAGGATATCTAAGCGTTCCGCCGCTGTCGCGTGCTCCGCCTCCAAATCTGCTTTTGCATGGCATCAACTTTGAAACTACCAAGGGTTCGAAGCCTACTTCAGTTGCCCGTTCCATGATATAATCACGGACTCAGTGTGTCTGTGATGGGTGAGGATGTTGGCCCATGACGGGCCAACTTACCAGCCTTCACACTAAGATCATGGTCAACAAAGAACTGAAGATGAGTGCCAGGGCGGTTCGAGCACTGCCACAATTAGCTTCTCAGACCTCTGCCCATTGACTGTCTCTTATTGTCACCCAACAGTCGTATGTCCAAGGTCGGCAAGCAATTGTTGGTATCCTGACATTTTGAAAGCGCCTCCACTTCTCTGCGCCTCCTCCTGTCTATCTTCCCTGCGAGCAAAGTGATATCATGTACTGTTTGGAGTGTAATGGTTGATTTTTGTTGCGACATTCGATTCAATTTACCTTCTAAAGCTTAGATACCAACATGGTCGTTTCTCGAAAAGGTTAGGAAAATGCTCTAAGAGATTGATTGGAAGGTATATGAAACGACTAGTCGACAACGTTGTCCACGACAGTAGCAGCTGAACTGTATAAGTATGTCTCTCCTTCAGTGCCCTTTAACATCGGAAACAAAGACTCTCACGTTCATAATATCAGGATCAAGATCTACATCTCTTAAGCCGACTCTCTCTCTCATCTCAATAGAGTCAGACTCCCCACAATGCTTCCAATCGCATTCCTCACCGTTTTGCTTGGTGCTTCCTCAGTCACCGCTCTGGGCATCAATTGTGGCGGCAGCGCACTTTGCGATCTCGGCGGCCTTGGCGCGAGCCTGGGCGATCTCCTCCAGGTTGTGGAAGCTATACCCGATGGTAAGACATTCGGTCCCGGTGCGCACATTGGATGCGCAGGGCACCTATGCGCCTTCACGCAAAATTACGATCACGACATCACTGCGGGGACGGCGTTGGCCAAGCTGAATAATCTGAAGCAAGTATCTTGCTTGCTACTATGATTTTGCAGAACCAACAACGGACCGCTCACTGCAGCTGGAGAGCAATCTGCTAATCACTTCTTTCTTTTCTCCCATAGGGACCATGGTTGCAAAGCCTGCGGTTCTGATCCAATCGAAGATGGTAATGACGTCTCAACGGGCGAAGTCACCGCCAATTACGTACGTGCTTCCTCTCGTCATCTGCTGCTCACACAACTAACATTGTGCACCAGGTCTCGGACGTGCAGATTCCAGGATCGGGAAAATGCGATAACAAGCAGCCGCAACCCTCATGCCCCGGCAGCAGCTACTACGGCCTCAACCTTTGCTACTTGACCTGCTGCCAGGGTCCGACGCCCATCACCGATCCTTTATCTTGCAAAGGCATTCCTGTATGTAGGACCGACTGCTAATGATGAGTTCGCTGACAGCTAATTATGGTCGAACAGGAGCAATGTTCATGCGCAGAACTATGCGGGTGCTGCATCTGATACTTGGGGGAAAACATTCAACTCTTCTTCATCGTGTGTCTCCATCATTCTCAATGCCTCGTCGCAAAAGGATCTCGATGGAGAATTTTCTTTGCATGGGTTTCTGGACCAGGTAATAGGCTTGTATTACTCTGGCATCAACAGGCGCCGGAATCTGTTGCGAACGTTGTCAGCAACTGTGGTGTAACATAAGTGTTTATGTTTCTGTACTGACATCGCGATCTCCTTTCCATTGATTACATCAGGCTCTGTTGAGGATTGTGGACAAATCTTCTAAAGCTCACTTTCTTTCCATGTTTCGACGTCGAGAGAGCTGGGGCAGACTACCGACTCTATGGTGGCCCACAATATTGCTCATGCTATTACCGTGTGCAAAATCAATGTCATTGGGGCGCTGCAAGACCCTGACCCCGACCCCACGAATTACAGCAAAAATTTAGGCTCGACGTACTTATAAAATTAGTTATATCTTCCACGTATATAGATGGATTTCTATAATTTTTAAAGTATTAAATACCTTAGATAAATGCGTATCTTTTAGCCTACTAAATTATATATTATAAGGGTTAAATATTAGGTAGTATAGTTATATAGGCGTAATAAAATCAGCAACTTTGCTATAATTCGTGGGGTCGGGGTTAGGGTCTTACAGCGCCCTAATGACATTGATTTTGCACACGGTACTACTGCCACGTCATATGCCAAGTCTTCGTGCCAAGTCCCACCCTCTCATTTACTCCTTCCTTTGTTATCTTCATACTTTACCCTTCGATATACCTCAATCTGTTGTTCAAGATGTCGAAAACTGGAGAGAGTTACGAGGCGAGCGCCAAGGCACTGAAGTCGCTCACTTCTGCTGCCAAAGACCCCATGCTCGGCATCAATCACCCTGCCAATCACGAGTCTTCTCATTCATGGCTTGCAAAGATCTTGCCAGCCTCGACCCTTGACAATATGGAGACGAGGTTCCATCTGGGTAATTACGTCATTGACAGGAAGACCGGCGAAAAGAGCTTCGAGGCTATGAGCATCTACGTCCGCGTAAGTATCCGACAGATGACTTGACAGAAAGCATTCTCTGGTACCGGGCTCCAACTTTGTTCAAGCATGCTTGAATCCAATGCCTGCATGTTTGCAGACATACTGACTCGTAAATACCAGCTCGGCATGCATCTCCTATACTACGGCTCCGAGCAAGAAAAAGCCCTCCACTGGAGAAAGACCCTCGAACTTCTCAAAGACGAAAGCGAAAAGATGGGGCGAGAGTACGACGCACCCGAAAGCAAAGCCCACATCGAGCCCTTCATTCAGAGCTTTAACCTGCAATCTACCCTCGTCGAAATGGTAAAGCCGGACCCGTCCTCCTACGCCACCTTCAACGAATTCTTCGCACGTGAGATCAAAGAATCGGCTAGACCGATGGATGACCCAAACAATGACTTGGTCTCGTCAAGTCCTGCGGATTGCCGATTGACAGCTTTCCCGACTGTTGATATGGCCACTAAATACTGGATCAAAGGTTTCGGATTCACGCTCCCAAAACTGCTGGGTGATGACGCATTGGCGCGCAGATTCGATGGGGGAGCGATTGTGATTGCGCGCTTGGCTCCGCAGGACTATCATCGCTGGCATGCACCTGTTGCTGGTACGGTTGAAGGGGTCAGGGATATTCCAGGCGCGTATTATACGGTCAACCCGCAGGCTATCAATGAGTCTGGAACGTTGGATGTCTTTTGCGAGAATAAGAGGTCTGTGATGGTGCTGAAGCGTGCGGCGACCGGGTCGCCGATTGCGATCATTGCGGTAGGCGCGATGTTGGTGGGCTCGATCAAGTATGTAGGGGGTGTGGAGAGGATTGGTTCGGAGGTGAGGAGGGGGCAGTGCTTGGGCGCTTTCTATTATGGTGGGAGCACCGTCATTGTGTTGTATCCCAGAGGCGAGATTGTGCTGGATGAGGATCTTGTTAGGCACTCTACCAAGGATGTCTGTGAGACGGTCATGAAAGTGGGCTGGCGGGTGGGGACTAAGTAGATGGTGGGTATCGTTTGCATTCAAGGTTCGCTTTATAGGATAGACATTCGGGCTTGATGTCAATTGTGAAAAGATTAGTCGTGAAGCTAAACTATTGACGCCCGTCGATAGACAGTGTGTGTGTTGAGGTTGTACATTGAACTTTATACTCTTGAGGTGAGGACCCGAAATGATGCCTGTCTTTAGCTGAGAATGGAATGATTAGGATGTGTAGATTGCATCCCCAATACCGCCATCTGTTACACATGGCATACCCTTACAGTAGGCAAGACCAAAGACGGCAGAAGCATCCCCAGACGGCATGCAAACTGCGTTTTATCCATATTGATCAGAAATACGGAACTTACTTTCGACGAAACCCTATCGATTGTTTGAGCAGAAACTTATGCAAACGGGTGCTTTCAATTGCAGCAATACCATCGTACGTGTTGAGGAGAAGTTCGCTCAATACATATATCCTGAGTATATGTTGCATACCGTGAATTGAAAGCTCCTTACATCATCATCATCACTCTCTGCAGGCAGCAATCCAACACAATCTGCGTACTCTACCACTCCGTTTGACTCCTTGAGTGGCAGGGGTCATTTTCTGTACAGCCCACGACCTTGTCTGATATCTATTGAGTGTGAGTACCTGTGTACTTTGTCTTCAATGTATGGTAACCGGGCTGTTCGATGATTGTATGCTCTCATTATCTATGTGTGGTTTTGAGTTGTAGAAAAGAGCAGTGGCTTGTATTGCGCGTTTCTTACCCACACCGCTTGCTGAGAATTCATCTTGCAACACACAGCTTTCTTGCCATAATTACCTGACATTCGAGGTTGCCCGGCCTGTCTGCCGCCAGTAGTGTGTTGTATATTGCATTTTGTCATGGCCACTTTATACTTGGATCCCGCTGGGAGATATTTCTGATCAAGTATCACCAAGGTAGACTCAAGTGACTGCTTTGCGCCAACCGCATTGCATGGGGCCGGTGATAGGCTAGTCGATCGCTTTGGCTTTGAAGAGGGACGATGAAATTGAGGATTTGAGAAGTGATTATGGGAAGGGAGGCGAAGGAGACGTAAGACCATATTGCCTTCGATTCTGGGTGGGCGTATCAAAAGCAACCGAGGTTTATGGTCGGATTCTCTTTGCTGAAAGGGGCGATCAAGTGGAAATATCATATGACACTTCTTGTCATGACATTTGTGACGCCTAATTAACTACTTCAACATCATAAATTTCTGGTGCAACCATCTCTGAACAGTCAGTGAGCGACACTCACCACAATACTTCGCGATCTCCATCAGACCACATCTCTGCTTCCCCAGTCCAGAACCCACAATCGTTAGGTGTGGAGATGTTGTAGCCGTCGGGCTGTTGCATCAAGCCCGGCCTTACTCGCTCTCCGTAGGCGAGATTGGTTAATACACTGTAAGCCGCTGAGTGATCTAGCTGGCGAGGACTTGAGGATGCTGGTGATGAATACAAAGGTGACGGTGATGAATACAAAGGTGACAACAAATGATGCAGTCTTTCTGTGATGGAGTAATATGACATGAATTGGAGGACGAGGAAGACTTAATAGATGTGCGGTCAGGTCTCGAGATCGTGACTCATGCATGCGATTGAGTTTAAAAGTCTGCACTTGGATCGCTTGATATGCAGAATAATGTTGGACTTGTGAAGCAAAACCTCAATTATCAAAAACCACATCACCCTCAATTCGACCAAATAGCAAGAGTTTCATCCATGACCGAGGAGCACATTGCCAATCAGTCGTAGTTGATAGTGAACTGTATAGCCGTTCAGTACTATCAATATGCAACGCACTCTGCGGCGATGGATTATACATCTCAGCCGCATGTACAATACGAACGTTAAGCACCGTCATCCGCCATAGCAGCCACCAAGGCATCACAAGCCGAGCTTTGGGTGGATGCATCCGCATCCGTGAAGGGCCCAGACCAGACAAGACCTAGTTGATCACCACGTCCGCGGTCTTTGAGCCATATACTGTCCGCATTCTGTCTGATGAACTTTCTAAATTTCACATTGGGTTGAGCAGCTTGTAATACTTGCAGGTTACGCATGAAGATACCTTTGAACTGTGGACCGTCGTTGCCACAATCTGGTTCGCAGGGTTCGTGTAGAATGCCATCGGAGTCGCTCAGATGATTGATGGCTGCGTTTGCTATTTTGTCTGCAATGATCAGGTACTCAGGATCTGGGAATGCCCGATGCAACTCGACCAGACCGCCGAGTATAACGCCCTGATTGTACGACCATACTATGCCATTGTCATTGTGGCACGTCGCCAAGTCGAGTCCGTTGTTGATCGTGTATTTCGAGCTGATCATACCACTTTGATGAAACCAATTCCATTGCGTCAGTGCCCAATTGAGGTAATGTTCGTGTTCTTCTCCTGTTGAGACTCTGTTGGCTAGCTGGGCGGCTACTGCAAGGAAGAGCTCGTTTTCGATCGCGCCGCTGTAGCTGTGGGCTTTGTCCCACCACATACCGCCGCAGGGGGCATTCCAGCCGGTTGTTATGTCTTCGAAAATGTCTTTCGCGGCTTGGAGATACCGATCCTCCTTCGTATTGTCGTAGATTTTGAGCCAGGCTAGGGCCCACCTAGCGTCTGTTCAGCAGTAGTACCTAGACTGCGTGAGATTGATATGCACCAGCCTTCATCGTCATAGTAGTCGTTGAGGAAGCCTGGAAAGCTCTCCATCGAAGATCGCGACAGGGCTGAACTTGAACCTAGCGAGTTAGCAGTCATGATCTTCGAAACGTTGATATTGGTTTGCTGAGCTCTTTTAAAGGTATGCTGATACACATGATAAGCGTGTTCATTCAGAGCTGGGTTAATGGCGGCGAAGTCCGCGAGTACAGTCAAAGCGTTCGCGCTGTTCCACCAGCCTGTTGTATCCCATAACCCAGTACCCTCATTGTACCACTTTTGTAATGTAGTGATTGCGAATGTGGGACGAGCGGCGCTTAATCTTTGGTCGTAGACACCTTCCCGCCCTGGAAATTGTTTAACCCCCTGCACTATCAACGACAGCAGAAGCGAGAATGAACGCATTCAGGTTCGAGGATCCCCGAGTTACAACAAGCACAGCCTTCGAGTATACTTCACTACCTTCGATGAAGTGAGAAATGTAATAGTGCATGGATCCTTGGTACCGAGTGAAAAATTCAGCCTGAACTTCGAAGGCAAGAAAAAAGACCTTTCTACTTGATGACACAGGAACTGAAGTGGAGTATTGCGATCTATCCTGTCTGTTCTGAAGCCTTTCGCCGTAAATCGCATTATCGATGTTGTACGGAATAAGGCGGTCTCGCGGGTACAACAAGAATCCGTCCATGCCAAGGCGCCTGATTTGTCACGGATAACACTAGGATATAGCTTGGCGCTTACGTAAAGTGAAGGGAGCGGGGAGCGTTGTCACGGAGATAAGGTTTGATTGTTTTTTTTCCAGCATTATTTCCCTTCGACCTTCATCCTCCCCAATATCATTTCCCTCCTACTCGACTCGTCACTGGCCAAACATGGCCAAAGAAGCTGTCTGGAGGATTGGTCCTACGATGCGCAACATATACAATTCATTGCATCAACGTCTTGGTGTTGTTCTCAAGTCCCCTGATCTATATCTTGACGATGATTTCCTGCGCAGCATTAACATTCACAAAGAGGACTTAGATCTAGACGACACAGACGATTTCTTTCACTGTATGACGGAGGAAGCATTTGGGAATCTGTGGCCAGCAAATGCAATGGAACCCTTTACAACATATGATAATGTGGATGATCCTCACTCTAATCCCCCCTCTAATGTTTTCGAATTCGAACGTTGCGCCCGCAACATTGAAGCCTGGTTCTTCCGCCTTCAACGTTCTAGGGTAGCCGAAGACGGGCACGGTTGCATATGGCCCAAAGGTCCAGGCTATTGGGTTCCGCGGGGGTTGCGAAAGTACGAAGACTTATACCAAGGGAGCAGAATGTCTCCTGCTGTACCTTGGGAAGTGACTCGCGCAAAGATTAACACCTCCCGCAAACCACATCAGATTTTTCATGTATGGCATGGAGACGAGGGCAAGGAGGGGGTGATCCTACAGAGCGAGCTCGAGATCCTTATGAGGACTATGAAGGGCAAGATGACAGATGCAGCGTTCAGTACACAAATTGTGCCGGTAAGTTCATCTCGCCCCTCTGCCCATTGATAAAATGACTAACATTTTCCCAGGTACTTCTCCTCTCGATTCATGGCTCCAAGGCTCGAATCATGATCGCTCACATCAATCGGGCCACCATGGCGCTTAACGTCAAGTGTAGCAAGTTCGAAAAATTCGACGGCTTCGAAGCAAGAGAGGAAGAAGGAGATACAGAGGATTGCGCAAGGCCTTGCGACTTTGATGCAAGGAAGGACCTCTTCTTTAGATGGTTAAACCCGACATGCCATGGGGAGACCTTCTTAGAAGATTCCAGAGATGCGCCAGAGATGGTCATGCGTGGACCCAAAGGTCAAAAGAGACTGGTCTTCCGCGATCGGTCTCCGGAGTCCACGAGTGCTGAATCAGTCTAAAGCCTCGGATACAATGTGGCTGTCCTTTCAAGCTAGCCTATGCTCGCTATGCGAGTATGCGGCGTTTCATGGGTGGCTCATGCTAGAAAATAAACGATATCCTTATTTTGAGACCGAGGTTCGTGCGTCTATCTTAAAAAGCTGGGCAGCGACAATTTACGAAGTCGAGGTCAATGACCCTATGTATTCGCGATCTATTATACTTCAGAGATCCTTGGTGCATATTTCGTGTTGTATAGTCAATGTCTGTGATAATGGGCTTGTCGTCTTTTAGCGTCCTAATGACACAACGGATTTGGACTAGGTGTGATTTGTCGCCTCACTCCGAATTTGGCTGATCAGCGCTCTCTGATACGCGCTCTTCTCAAGTATAGAAGCTTGCGTATTAGTGTTTACCAAATGCAAACACTATCAGATAGTTGACACTTCTATATATATAACATGACCTGGGCGGCTGCCTCCTCGCTAGGCCTATTTCGGGCTGGATGCGGCGTAAGGGGTGGCCATAGTTTCATTCTTGCTCTCGTACTTGACACTCATTTGCTTTCCTGAACACGTTCCTTACCACTTGCGTGAAGAGTCCTGGCTTTTCATGGGGCCGTCCAGAACAAAATTGCCCTCGAATGATTATCTTCTAACTGCTTCTCAGTTTTTTGCCAGCACGGTGAAGTCCAATTCGAGAAAGTCTGTCACCAATTAACCCTCAACTGTCTACAGAGATCTCACACTTTGATTATATACGCACTGGAAGTGACCGGATTTGCTTGATAGTCGGCGGTTTAGACCAAGATATAGGATTGATCAGCAAGTGAAAGGTAGCCTTGGAGCTATTCCTTTCGCAGCTACCGCCTATAAGGATGGCAACAGCAGCTCCAAGTGGCGTGGTTATTCCCGAGACCGTCACTCAATGGACCGAAACGGCTCGCGAATTTGGGGTTTCAGGCACCATCGATCAACTCGGCTCGCAAGTGAAAGTGGGCTCAGCATCGAAATTCCAATTCAACCATTTTCTTGGTCTTCGAGTTCTCTACAAGTTCGAAAAACAGCGTGCAAGGGCCGTGTTGCCTGATAAGATCATCAAACAGTTCCCGGTTCCACCGAAGATGTCTCTCGATAAGACAACCTCCTGGAACGACTACCTCACAGAAGTTCAGAATTTTGGTGGCGCTCAGGCCGACGTCGCTGAAAGCTGCGTTCCAGAGCGCCTAGGCCCTTTCGTGAATGTTTGGCTATATCAAAAGCACATCATACTAGGAGACGAAGATTACGCAGATATGAGCAAACTCTCAATGGTATCACCAGTGGCGGGTCGAACACGTAGAGATGACGCATTGCTCAACCATGATCGTTGCATTTGAACTGAAAAGCCATCGAATACGGAGGATGACACCAAAAGTCTTGAGCAAGCGCTAAATCTACAGGGACCAGGTCACCAGGAGTTACGGACCAGCTCCAGGGCACTCGGGTGTGGATTCCGGGGCAATATCCCCACTGGCGCCTTGGGAGATTTGTGCCTCTCCCGTTAGCGCGTGCTCAAGACTTTTGGTGTCAACCTCCGTAGATAGACTGAGATGAATGGGTAAGCCTGCTCGTCGTAGTCTGAACTTACAGGTTATTGCAACGAAGTATTAGTTGGTGAGAGATGTCGGTAGACCGCCAGCTGTAACACTCTTCTTCGAGGCTGCTGGAATAGATAGGCTAGCATCGAATAGACGGACCTTGAAAAAAGGATGACTTGTTGGCCAATCAGGATCTGGGAAGCAAAACGTGTTTGATAAGTGGCCGGTTGCTGGGCCAAGAGCGCGCTACTCTTTTGCAAACAAGACCCATCACGACTTCTACAAGCTTCATACGATTCAAGTTTCTTCTTCAATGCACATCGCAGTCCCAGTTCCATGGCGGATGCAGCAGTACAACCAGCCACAAAGCATCCGGGCGACCGTCTCGCATCTTACTTCGAGAGTTTCTTCAAGACCATTGTCGGTATTGGAACGCTCGGTGCATCCATCACGTTCGCCAAGATTTTTCAGAGTCCTGTGGTCCCATTCAAATACTATGGCTTGTCTGTCCGAGCCGTTCAATACCTCCTCGCAACATCGTGGCTCCTCTTCGTACTGGCTTTGGCTTTCACATCGTTCTTTGCAAGTGCTTTGAGCTTGTGGCGACCACAAGCTGTCGCAGCTTTTGGGATGGCAAGTGGGAAAGAGAGGGTGAAAGTGCTGTGGTTTGCTTCGGCAGTGTCGGCTATGCTGTTTGGTTTGGTTGTCAGTGCCTTTATGACCTTGGCTTTGGTCGTGGTGGCTTATGCAGGGCCCGTTGGTTGGGTTTCTGTGGCTTTCACAAGTGTGTTTGCAGCGCTAGGTTTCGCGTCAATTGTCTGGCAAAGTCCACTGGAGTGGCCGAGTTGGCTGTTGGTGTTGCACGAAGAAGAGTGTGATGCTCGGGAAAAAGATTATCAGCAAATTTCAAGCCAGGGCGGAAGGAGACAGGATGACAGCGACCTTAGGAGAAATGAGAGTATGCAACCAAGACGACATCCTCCAGTGGGAAGAAATGATGTGGTTGACGACTACGGTCGCTCTGCGAGAGATAACAATATTAAGGATAATTGGTGTTCTAGTCGAAAAGATGACAGATACCATGCGAACCGCTACAGTAAAGCGAGCACAATCGTGTCTGACGTTCACGAATCTGGGAGATTTGGCCAGCGCGGGATGATGCTGTATGATGATGGTGTCCGTGAGGGTATCGTAATAGGTAGACCTATAACCTAAGCTCTCCCCCGTTATCAAGTTTTATACTCAAAGAGTTTTTCTCTCCTATAATCTCCCTGTCTTATAGCTTGTAAGTACCCTAAGGATATCTCTTCCTTACGATTACCCTCCATCCTGTGGTTTCCCTTTACAACATAATCTGTCGTTATATCACTTCTTCGATTGCGCTTGGACGCTGCTTTGAAGGAGAGATGAATTGAAAGTATCAAGTCCAAAGCATTGACGATATAGTCATACGGTTTAGAGTACTAAACCTTAGCAAACTCCCAGACGATCCCATCAGATCCTCCATCCCCAATCTTGGCCAGCTTCTCCACGCCTTCCTCCACCTTGATCCCTACATGCCAAAGCCTCTCATAATGTGTCATGAGTAAGACACAGCCTCCCTCCGGCCTCATCCTGACGCAAAAGTTCTCCCACCCTTGATGCCGCTCAGCCGAGCAGCATAGTCTCCCCTTTGCATCGTGACCAAGAAATTTGCCGGAGACAACATTCAGGAAGCCGAGCCAGCCTTTGGTTTCCACGCACGCCCACAAGATAGAGCCACGACCGCCCGGCTGGGTCACCACAATATGCCCGTCAAGCAGTGTCATCACGTGCCCAGACGAGACGGAGCGGATGATGAAGGTCGAGCCGGGCCAGGGAACCAAGGAGGAGCTAGGTTCCGCGCCGTCGAACGGGTCGTGGTCGTCCAAGACGTCGGTGAGGACGGTTTCTGGGGGTGTAGTAGTTGTGTAGATGGCGGAGTGGTCGCCGTCCGGAATAGGGTTAGGGTCGACTTGATTGGAGACCATGACGGCGGATTTCTGGCTGGGTGATGAAGTAAGGTACGTCTTGTCAGGGTAGGAAGGATGGATTCTGTCAGGAAATGGAATGGATGTCGGAATGACGTTGGATTGTACTCGCAGTATGATGAGAATTGAAGCTATGGTGTTGCAAGTTGATTGCAACATCACAGAATAAGGTACAGCGCGCGCCAAGGCCACGCTAGTCTCAATATAGCTGTAGGCTACTACCTTAGCGCCCGAAGTAATTTATTAGAACTATAGTAGAACTATTTAATTACTATTACTAATATATAATATTAAAAACTCTTAATTAATTAATTAACTAGTAATAAGATCTATTTATATATTATACTAGTTATAAACCTATTATATATTAATAGAGTTAAAAGATCTTTAATTTAAATATAATTAGAATAAAACTAGAATACTATATAGTAATAGAGTTTATAATATAAAGTTTCTATATATATAGTAAATATACTCTTAGTATATATAATAATATCTACTTTAGTTTCTATTAATAGTATTAACTTAATATATAAGAGACTTTAAATTAAGAGATAAAAGATATATTAAGTAGAAAAGATAGAATAATAAGCTAGATCCTCTTTAATTATAAAAACTATAATTATATATAGAAATAAAAGTAATAACTTTATAATTATAAGTATAACTAGTAGAATTTTAATATAATCTACTTTCCTTTATAAGTAGATTACTATATAACTTAGTACTAGGAATAGTAATATAATAGTAATAATAAAGTATATTTATATCTCTTAATAACTATAATAGCTCCCTCTTATTAGAAGTACTAGAGGATTAGAGTTAAAATAGATCTATTATAAGACTTAGAGAAAATTAAAAATCTAACTTTATACTTAAATTCTTATTCCTACTATCTTTCTACTATACTATAATATAATAATTAAAATCTAAAAAGTATAAATTCTTTATAAGGCTTTTTATTCTAATTATTACTCTAAGTCTTAATAATTTAGATTATTATAATAAATATTAGTAGAGAAAGAGTATTTTATAAGATTATATATAGTATATACTTATATCTTTTAAATCCTTTAACTATTATAAGTTCTCTTCTTAACTATTAATTATAATTCTAAAAAATAGAAGTCTTATATATTTCTTCTATTATTAATTTATAAGTTAACTTTAAATTTATATTTCTTCTTTATAATACTTTAGAATATTATAAAGATTTAAGTTTTATAAGTAATAATTATATAATTAATTATATTTATAAATATTTATAAATAGTATAAGTAAGATATTTACTAAGTACTATTTATAAGTATTTATAAATATAATTAGTTAAGTATAAAGAGATTATATTATATATACTAATTATATAACTAATTATACTTATAAAAGCCTATTAATAGTTAGGATAAAATATTTAATAAGTATTATTTATAAGTATTTATAATACTAATTAGCTTAGTATAAAAAGAATCTATTATATATACTAATTATATAATTAATAAGACTTATAAATACTTATAAATAGTAAGAATAAGATATTTAATAAGTACTATTATAAGTATTTATAATACTACTTACTTAAATTTAGATTATATCTTATCTTATATTACTATTTTATAATTACTTAAATAATACTAATATATAATAAATATTAGGCCTAGTATTAATTAGATAGTTAATAGTAAGTATCTACTACTTTTATACTAGAAATAATTAAGTTCTAGTATTATTAGCCTCTACCTTATTATTATCTATAAATAATTAGTTATAAGTAAACTAGTAGACTTACTTCTATTAACTTTAAGTATAATAAGTTTAAATTAAATAAGATACTAATTATAAAACTATTAGATAATAATATAATATATTAGTAATACCTACTATTTTAAATTATCTAGTTAATTAAATTAAATTTAATATTACTTAGATTTTTCTTATCTATTACTTATTACTTTATAAGAGTTATAATTACCTTAATATTACTAATTTACTATAAGCTACCTTACTACTATTATAAAAGAGAAATAAAAGAAGAAGAATACTTAAAATTAAAGATATTATATAAAAAAGAAATTATTATAAGAGGTAGTAATAAACTTATATATAATTAGCTTTAATCTAGCTTACTAGATTAATATACTAATTAAGTTATTATTTTCTATTATTATTAATAGGATTTAATTTAAAAAGAGGATAATCTTTTAAGATATAATAATAAAACTTATTATAAATTAAATATACTTTAAAGTTATTAAAGACTTAACTTAGATTTTAACTCTTATTATTATAATAATAATTTTATTATAATTTAAGCCTCTTATCTAATTTATAAGATTATAAGAGTAATATTTTCTTTTTAATATAAGGATTCTAGGAAGATATACCTTATTTATTAGTAGTAGTCTTATTAAACCTAGCTTAATTTAAGTTAGAGTATCTTTAACCTTTAAGATATAATAGGATTTTCTATCTCCCCTTTATTCTTTTATATCTTTTTACTATCTAATCTTATATACTTATCTTTATCTCTAATCTATTTATTCCTATTAAATCTACTATTCTCTACTAGCTATTTAAGGGGTCTAAAATACTCTTTAATAGAGTTTTACTTTTATCTTAAGTAGCTCCCTTAAGATACTATTATAAGTAAAGCTAGAGGTTAAAAAGAAGGCTAATATAACTTAATATACTTAAAGATATAAAGATAGATAAAAATAAAAGTATTATAAAAGTAGTTCCTTTATAATTAATAAAATTAATTCTATTATTACTAATCTACTAGCTTTATCTTTAACTAATATATTAAAGATATCTAAGACTTATTTACTTTTAAAGACTTTTAAGTAATTAATACTTCCTTTTTTATCTATATTTATAAAGCTTTTTAATCTCTTATTATTTACTTTAATATTTAATATTATAATATCTACTCTTTTATTATAATTAAAGTCTTCTATTTTTATAAGAAATATATTAATTATATAAGTACTATTAAATCTAGTAGTTAAAAGTCTAATAATAGTAATAAAAGAGATTTAAATTAATAAAATATAAAAGGTAATTAGAAATAAAGTATTTATATTAAAAAGTATATCTCTACTATTTATAATATTACTAGGAAAGTACTTAGAAGTAATAGACTATCTTATTATAATTCTTAGTATATTATTTATAAATAATAATATTAGGAATCTACTAAAATATTAATATACTACCTTTAAAACTAAGAAGAAGTTATAATACTTAGTAAATTATATCTATTAAAGTCTATTTAAGATTAATAGTAACTTCTTTTATTATAATTACTAGTATATTATACCCTTATAATAAGTTTAATTTTTACTCTTAATATTAATTAATTTAATATAAGCTCTACTTTTATTTAAAAGAGTTAATAAAGCTCTAATAAAGATTTAAAAAAGATATTTAAAATATCTCTAATATTAGAGTCTTATCTTTATAATAGATAAGATAAGGCTTATTAAAGTATAAATCTTATATTAGATAATAAATTACTATTAATTAAAGATATATTAAAGTATTTAAATATCTTATTAATCTTTTTAATCTTAGAAGTAGACTTAGTTATAATCTTATTATAACTAGTTATTAAAGAGAATAAAATTTATATATTAAAGCTAGATATATTAAAGCTAGCTAGCTTAGAGATAATTATACTAGCTACTTCTATATTTTATAATATTAAGGAATATATTAATAAAGCCTCTTAAAATAATAACTTAATAATTAGAAGATTATTAAATAAAGTTAAATTAGAATTTCTTTAAATAAAAACTACTTTTAAATTAGTCTAAGAGCTATTTTATAACTATAATTAATATTAAATCTAAATCTTATATACTTTATAACTATTAATAATATTATTATAATTAAATAATATAAGCTATTACTATATACCTACTATTTTTTAAAAGAGTAGACTAGTTATATTAATAAGTATCTTCTTTATAACTATATATTATAGTATAATTTATTTATATTCTTTAATTATTTTAATATCCTCTTTTAAGATAAGTCTTATAATAATTATATTAATATTATTTAGAAATTACTTCTAACTACTTTTAACTCTTTTATTTATCTTAATTTTATAAAGTTAGAGTTCTAGCTCTAACTTAAGATAAATATTATAATAGTTAAAATTAAATTTATATAAGATATTAATAGTTTTCTTATAAGAATTATTACTTTAATAATATATAAAGATATATTTTATTTAACTTATAAACTACTCTTTTTATAATATATTACTTTATTAAATTAAGTTAAATTTATAAGAGTAGTAGTTTATAAGATAATATAATTTTAACTTAAATAAAGTATCTTTAATATTAATTATAACTTTAATATATATATTATTTTCTTATATATACTAGTTTATAGTAGTATCTATCTTAGTAATAATAAATAAATTATTTAAATTAATAAGATTATTCTTTTAATCCTTTAAACTAGCTATTTTAATAGTATATTATAATATTATTTATATAGTTTTTATAGTATTACTAAGAAAGTAATAGTTAAGAATAAAATTAATATTATATATAAAAGCTAGGTAATTAATACTAAGTATATTATTTCTAGATTTAAACTTACTTAATTTTAATCTAAGATTCTTTATTATATTAAAGACTTTAAGGAGTTTTAAGAACTTATCTTTCTAGTTATTAATTATAATCTTAAACTTATAATAAAGAGTAATAGCTTTACTAAGATATAATTAATCTTCTTAAATTATTTTAATATTTTATATAATATATATAAGGAGATAATACTAGTAAGAGAAATATAATTAGATTTTAATATTAAGGATATCTCTATTAATATTAATTATAATAAATCCTTTATCTTATTATAAAAAACTTTATATCTTAAGTACTAATAAACTTATTTTTATTATCTATTTAATAGAGTAAATTATATTAAACCTTTATACTTCTTATTTCTACTAATTAATAATATAGTATCTATATTATTAAAGTTATTAAAGACTAATTATCTTTAGTAGTTAAAGGATATTACGACCTATTATCTTCTAACTAGAAGGCTCCGGAGTCTAGGTAGATCTCGTAGAGAGGAGTATTAAGGACTAAGGTAAATAGGCTTCGTATTAAACTAGTCTAATACAGGTAGAGTATTATATTTAGTATCTAGGAGATATCTAGGTTAATAATATAAGTTAAGTATAAAGCTCCTATCTAAGCTAGAACGCACGCTTTCTATATAGATATATAAGATCCTATTAAGAGGTATAGTTCGGTAGATCGCTTTATAGGATCTATACGTAGGTCTTATAGTTTAGTAGGCTAACTTATCTAATCCACCTGTAAGTTAAGTCTCTCCTCGGACTAATCTACCTAACTATAATAAGAAGTACCTGCGCTAGGTGTAGTATAAGGACCGCTAGTCTATACTCGTAATATTAGCTCCCCCTCTAAGAATTATTATCCCGATAATCCTAACTTCTACTATACCTACTAATAGGTATAAACTATTAAGCTCTTTCTATTATTATTAGCTATTATTATTAGTCGCGCCGGTAACTCTAATATATATTTATAAGAACTACGAAAAGGCTAGGCGCTTAGAGAAGTATAAAGTAGGGGGTTCGTCTAATTATTACGTAGAGTACGCCCGACTAGGCTATAACTATAATCTCGCTCCTTTCTCTCCTACTCGTTAGGCTCGCGTTTAGAAATAGCGCGATGTTAAACTAGTAGAGTAGAAGGCTTTCTAAAAGGAGGCCTAGGCTTAAATAGTTCGCCTTACTATAGAGCTAGAAATATTAGAGCGAGTTTAAAGAGAAATAGTTAAAGGGGAACTATAAAATATCGAGGAGGTCGAGGTTAATAAGTAAATAGCTGATTCTTCCCCTAATAACTTCCTCTTTAATATTTCTTTAGAATAGGTTAAAGTCCCTCTTAACTTTAACTAGTCTAGGTTTACTATTATTAGCGGAACTATTATAAGAGGCTCTAGTAGTTCTTAAGGTTCTTAATTAGTTCCTAGGTACTTTCCGAATCTTTATACCCTTTCTATTTTACTAGGTAACTCTAACCTCTCTATAATAGAATCTTTTTAGCTTCGAATTTATTCTCTTCTTCTATATAGTAGTAGAAGGTTTCCTGTAAAGGTATATTAGGGTCTACTAGTTCTAATATTAAGATATAGAATACTAGGTAGATCTTAGTATTAGGTAGAAGCTGTAACTTATAATTAACAGGTCCTTTATTTCTAATAACTAAAAATAGTCCGACTTTAATATAATCTAGTTTCCTACTTAGTCTTATACCTTTTAAATTCTTTATAAGGAGATATACTTTATCCCCCTTCTTTAGTTAAGGACCTAATTTTCTTTTCTTATTTACTAACTTCTTTATAATAGCGTTAGTCTTATTAATCTTGTACTATATATCTTTATATAGGCTTTTTATATTAGAAGTTAATACTAAGGCTTTTTTAGTATCTAGTCTTTATTAAGGATCTAGGAATAAGTTTACGTGTTAACCGTAGTTTATAAAAAACGGTAATAGCCTTATTATATCTAACTTTTTATTATTATATACTAACTATACTATTAGGAGTAGTATAACCTAATTATTTTACCTCTTATTAATATAGTATCTAAGGTATACTTCTATTATCTAGTTAGTACGTTTAGTCTATCTATCTATTTAAGGGTAGTAGGCTATTAATATTCGTAGTTTAGTTCTAATTAACGCGACTAAAGTTTTCTAATAGTTTAATATAAAGAGTTTATCTCTATCTAAAGTTATTAATTCTAGTATACTATAATCTCTAATTAGTCTATCTAATAAAATGAATTCAAGCTAACTAGCGTTATAGGATTCTTTATATAGGATTATAATAGCGTACTTAGTAAGTTTATTTATAATAACTATTATTAAATCGTACTTATTATTAGTTACTAGGTTAACTAACTAAGGTAACTTTATAATAAAGTCTATTATAACGTCTTTCTATAATATATCTAGAACTTCTATAAACTAAATTTATTTATACTTAGTATATCTTATAGATTTATTCTACTAGTAGTATATATATTCCTTAATATATTACTTAACTAACGCTCGTAGGTTTAATACGGCGTATACTCTTTAAATAAGTTCTAATATTTTAGATACTCCTAGATATCCTAGTAGAGGATTATTATAGTAATCCCTAATTACTCCTTTTATTACCCTTAGTAGTAAGTACAGCTTCTACTTATATAGTAATAGGTCCCGGTTAGGCTATTCTTTTCTAAGTTATCCGGCTAGGTTATTATTCTTATATACTTCCTTTAAATCGGGAATTATATATATTATAACTCGTATAATTATAGCTAGATTCCTTACTAGTACTAATAATCTATTATTTTCTTATTTTAAGATAGGCTAAGTTATAATATCTTTTATTTATATATAGTTAGATCGTCTACTTAAAGCGTCTACTCGTCTATTATCTTTTCCTAGGGTATACTAAATTTTAAACTTATATTACTTAAGGAGTTTAGACTATTAAACTTGTCGTTAATTTAACTCTTTTATAGTTATAAAACCTACTAGGTTTTTATAATTAGTAAAGATAGTAAGTTCTAAATAACTTTTAGTATATACTCTTTAATACTATAGAGAATAGACGACTACTAAAAGCTCCTTATCATATATATTATAGTTCTATTCTACTAGAGATATCTTATATAAGTAGTATACTACTAGATACTATTTACCGTCTTTCTATTAATAGAGGTATACTCTAATTATAAGATCTAAAGCATCTATCTTAATATATACTAGTTCTCTATTTTAAAATATATAGAGTACTAGAGGATTTATATAAGCTTACTTTAGTTCTTTAAATACTTTTTTCTAGTTAGTATCCTATTAAAATCCCGTGTCCTTTTTAGTAATTTCTATTAGTAGTAAGGCCTTCTTAGAGTAGCCTTCTATAAAACGTCTATTAAAGTTAGTAAATCCTAAGAATCCTTATACTAATTTAATATCGTATAGTATAAGCTATTCTTATATAACTTAAATCTTCTTAGGGCTTATATAAACGCCTTTAGTTATTACTATAAACCCTAAGAACTTAATTAAGGTCTTATAAAACTCGTATTTCTCTAGTTTTAAGAGGAGTCCCGCTTATAATAGACATGTTAATATATCCTATATATAAGGGATATATTCCCTAAGAGTCTTAGAGTAGATTAATATATTATTAAGGTATATAATTATTATAAGATTTAAATAAGCTCGTATAATATTATTAACTAATACCTAGTAGGTTACTAGTATATTAGTAAGACTAAACGGTATAACTAGGTACTCGTAATATCTATATTAAGTCCTAAATACTATTTTCTATTTATTACCTTCTTTTATTTAAATTAAGTTATACGCTCCTTAAAGATCTAACTTTATAAAGATCTTTACTTTAACTAGCCGGTCTTATAACTCGCTAATATTTAGTAGTAGGTAATAATTCTTAATTATTATATTATTTAACTTTTAATAGTCTACGTATAATTATAATAACTCGTCTTTCTTCTTTATAAAGAGTATTAGATATCCTACTAGTAATTTAAATTCTTAAATAAATCCCTTTTTTAAGTTCTTATTAAGGTACCTACGTAGTACTATAAGTTCCTTTTTAGATAACGTATAAATAGGTCTAAATATTAGTTCCTTCCCTAGTTTAAGTTTAATCTTATAATCCTAAGGTTAGTATTTAGGTAGAGCTTTTACTATTATCTCTTTTATAAAGAGGCGTTTCTATCTTTAATACTCTTATAAGATATTAGGAGTACTATTAGTTACTCTAAGAACTCTAACTTATTAACTTAGTAGACCGCTACTAGTATCTATTAAGTTAGATCCTTATATTTTAAGGTTATCCTTATTCGAAATTAAGGTAATATATACCTCAACCGTTCTTTAGTTTAATTTCTTATCTACCGTCGTCTACTATTAATATATAGGTTAGAATCTAGTAATATTACTAGTTCGCTTAAACTTAAGTACTTTTCTTCTCTAGTTAATTACTAGGTTATACTTTTCTAACTAAGGTATACCTAATATAATATAATAGGTAGCTATCCTTATAATATTAAAGGATATTTCCTTATAGTATTATTAAATTACAAATAGTAGCGAGGTTATCTCCTTATCTACGCTTCCTTTTAATAGCGTTAACCCGTTAGCTATTCGTAAGTTATATAGATCCTTCTTTCTCCGCGTTAGTAGGCCTACTAACCGTACTAGTACTTCGGAGATAAAGTTTCTAGATACCCCGGAATCTATTATTACTATAGTCTACTAACTATCTATTTTAACTAGTACGTTTATATATATTACGTAGTTTATTAAATATAGCTAATATATTTTTAGGGTAAGGATATTAATCTCCTTATACTTCCCCTTAATATAAGGGATTACTCTTTTCCTAAAAAGGATAGGAATCCGGTAGTTCTTTTTATATATATATACTTCCTATAATTATTATAGAAATAGGTATACTAATTATCTAAGTAGTACTCTAATATATACTCGTTATACTTAAGGTACTTATAAAGACTACTATACTATCTTTAGTTATAGTTTAGAAACTACTTCCTTAATCTTTTAGTTACTAAATACTAATAATAACTTATATTATTACAGCTTAACTAAATCTTTCTATATATTTAAATCCTAATAGATTTCCCTAAGTTTATCTTCGCTTAGTAGTAAACTATATATATTTCATTAGCGTAGGCTAACTAGTATATTACTCTATACTATAGATATACTAAGTCGTTCCTAAACTCCTTTTATAAAAGTCCTCCTACTACTTTTTCTTAGTAGAACCCTACCCGTTCCTCGAGTTTTATCTATAGATCTTTTAATATAGAAGCTCGAGATACTACTCTATTACCTTCTTTCTTAGAAGTCTAGCTAAGGTTTTCCTAGTCGGAATTATCCTCGCTTTCTTAGCTTTATTCGGGTTTTCCCTTCTAAATATAACTACTATTATATTTATTATTAGAGTCTAATTCCTTAAGTTATTCGTAAATATCCGCTAGCCTTTATTTAATCTTTACGATATTTCTCTATTTCTTAGCTATTTCTTCGCGTAATTCTTCTTCTCTAGATTATAGTTCTCTATTAATAGGTAGATTAATAAGGGCTAGTAAATTATCTATAATTATATCTAGCTTAGTATTATTATACTCCGTTTCTTATTAATCCCTTAGAGGTTTAGTCTTCCTAACTAGAACTCTTTCTAATATATTTAATTAAAGTCGTTTTACTATATTTTTTAACCTGTAATCTCTAGCGATATAGCCTGGTTTACTATAGTTATAGTAATTTATTACTTTCTTACCCCCTTACTATTTCTTACCTCTAAACGGTTTCTTTTTCTTAGTAAAGTCTAACTCTATTAGTATCGGATTATAAGGATCGCGTAAGAATTATTTCTTCTTATAACTTCCTCCGGAATAGAGTCCTATATAACTAAGTCTAGAAACTCTACTATTATAGTATAGTTCTATTACTAACTCGTAGATCTAGTTATTAACTCGTATTAAAGCTCTTATTAATAAGTCTAAGTTATTATAAACGGCTCCGTCTTATATAAGTTCCTTCTTTACCTAAGGTTTTAATCCTCTCTAATATATTACTATTAGCGCGTTATTATCCTAGTCGGTTCTTATAAAGTACTATTAAAACTATATTATATACTTATATACTAATTTCTTTTATATTAGGTACTAGATAACTCTTATTACTACGCTAGCTTTATTAGAAGGTTTAAATATCCGTCTTATCTCCTAGTAAAAGAGTATTAAGCTCTCTATTTATAACTTAATAGAGATATTATTATCGTCGTTAAAATCTTCTATATATTATTTAAGAAATAGGGCGGACTATCTCTAAGCCTATCCTCTTATATAAGTTATTATAAATAGTAGTTATTTCTTTAACCTAATAGCGTCTTTATTAAAAGAGAAGTATAGTTATATTTATACTAACTACTTTTTAAGTTTATCTCGATCGCTATAATATAAATCTAGCTTAGTAACCTTAATACCTTCTTTAACTTCTACTATTACTAACTATTATAGACCGCGTTTACTTAGGGTAAAGTCCCTTTATCCTAAGGTACTTATCTTAAGGGTACTTAAAGTATTACGACCCGTTATCTTCTAACTAGAAGGCTTTAAAGTCTAGGTAGATCTTATAGAGAGGAGTATTAAAGACTAAGGTAAATAGGCTTTATACTAAACTAGTCTAATATAGGTAGAGTATTATATTTAGTATCTAGGAGATATCTAGGTTAATAATATAAGTTAAGTATAAAGCTCCTATCTAAGCTAGAACGCACGCTTTCTATATAGATATATAAGATCCTACTAAGAGGTATAGTTTAGTAGATCGCTTTATAAGATCTATATATAGGTCTTATAGTTTAGTAGGCTAACCTATCTAATCTACTTATAAGTTAAGTCTCTCCTTAGACTAATCTACCTAATTATAATAAGAAGTACCTGTACTAGGTGTAGTATAAGGACCGCTAGTTTATACTCGTAATAAAGGACTTTATCTACTATAAATCTTATAACTTAAATAAAGACTTATAAGTTATACTAATTAAAAAGTATAAATTATTTAATAATTCCTATCTTAAAGTACTTAGATTTTTAGAGAATTAATTATATTAATAGTATATAACTAATTAATATAATAAGATAATAAGGTATAATTCTAAGAATTCTAAGAATCTAGATATATATACTAAGGCTTAATAAATAAAAAAGTATAAGATATTAAGAATAAAATAACTACTTCCCTTAATATTATAATTTAAGTTAAGATTAACTTTAAAGTTTAGTAAAAGTATTATATCTCTTTATATCTCCTCTATTATTTAAGTCTTAGTATAAATAGGATATTATATAATTTATAATTAATATTACTATTCCCTTTTATTAAAGGTTTAATATTATCTATATTTATTTTATACTTTACTATCTAGCTACTTAAAGCTAATAAGGGTAGTTTATATCTAACTTACTAGAAGAAATTATAATTAATAAAAAAAACCTTATCCTCTATTCTACTTACTATTCTATTTCTAGATCTCTAGGTATTATATACTACTTTATTCTATCCTTTTTATACTAATCTATTCTCTCCTTTTACTAGGGTTACCTACCCTTTTACTCTTTAACTAGAGCTTATCTACTCTTATACTACCCTTAAAAGCTACTTCTTTACTAGTATAAATTAGCTAAGTATCTCTTATTAAATAACCTACTTAGTTACTACTTTTAATTCCTTTAAAGTTAATACTATCTAGTAGAAATTACTTAACTTTACTCTTTAAAGTATTAGCCTTCTTCCTTTTATATAATTAAAGTAGAATATAAGTATATACTTAGTATCTTAATACTTTTATCTATATTTATAACTAGTATTATTAACTCTTAGTACTCTCTTTTTATATAAGAAGGTATATAGTCCTATCTTCTTTATATATAATTAGTTACTTATAAAGCTCTTAGCTTTAAAAAGCCTTATATAAAGATTAACTCTTATTCCTTAAACCTCTCTTCTTTATACTACTATCTTTATATAACTAGGAATATACTTTTAATATTCTAGCTACCTCTCTTTCTACTTCTTTTTAACCTACCTCTTAATCTCTTTAAAGGTAAGATTATCTCCCCTTATAATTCCTCTACTCTTAAAGCTAGTTTAATATTAATAGTTTTATTAAGTATATTATATTCCTTATTATTTATAAATAATAATACTTTAATAGATTCTATCTACTTTAAAAGCTTTACTTTTTAGTAATAATCTAGAGTCTCTCTTATAATATATTTAATATTATACTAAATTTTTTAGATTTTTTTTATATATATAATAAATAATTTTATTACTATCTTTATAAATAAATAGATACTTTACTTAAAGGTATTAACTTTATAATTAGTTAAAAGTCTAGATATATTATAAATAATAATAGAGTAGAAGTAGTATTTTTACTAGCTAGAAAGATATAAGATAGTATAAGATATTTATCTTACTAGCTATCTTATAATATAGTATAGAATTAGTAATTTTAATTCTATTCTATTCTAGAATAGTATAAGTTTTTATAAGATAATTCTATAAAATAGATTATTTATAAGACCTTCTTTTAAGATAGAATATTTATAAGATATCTTATAATTACTAAAAGGAGCTTAGTATTTATAAAGAGAAGAATAAAAAGTTATATTAAGTAAATATAATAATTAGAATAATAACTAGAAGTTAATATATTATAAATATTATATTAATTATTAAGCTATTATATATAAAGAATATTATAATTTTATAATTTACTAATTATTAAGAAGTTTAAGTCTTATAATTTATATTAAAGTAAATACTTTATAATTATAAGAATTTATAATCTATATATATAGTTAAATATCCTTTATTATTAATATAATATACTTTATATATATAGTATATAAGTTTAATACTACTATAATTATTAGTACTAGTTATATTAGAAATAAATAGATAACTTACTTTTTAATATATTTATTAAGAATACTTTTAAAGCTTCTTATAAACCTTCTAGTATCTTATTTTAGAATCTAGTACTTATATATAAATTAATAGTAATCTTATAAATAAGTCTATAAAAAGGAAGTTTTAAAATAAAGAGATTAGAAATTTTCTAGTAGTAGTAGATCTTATAAAGAGTAATAGCTTATATACTTTATTAGTTAGAAGTAATAAATAGAATAATAGTTATAAAGATATATTATTATACTTCTATCTAGATTTCTTCTAAGTTATACTTAAATTTAGAAGATTTTTAATAGTATTAAACTTAAGACTTATAACCTTTTTACTACTTTTACTACTTATAATCTTATAAGGTTTTTATATTACTATATTAGCTATTATAAATTAAATACCTTTATTAAAAGTAATTAATTATATCTAATAAGATTAGAAATATATAACTACTATCTTATTAGTATAAGTTATACTATTAATTATAAAAGAGTAGATATACTTAAATTATTATAAAATAAAATAAAGAACTTTATAATAAGAATATAGTATATATAATATAAAACTAATATACTTCTAAAGTTCTATAATTATATATATATAATATTAGAGAAGATTATAAGTTAGATAGTTAAGTCTATTAAATAAGATATTCTTAACTATTATTATTTTAAAGTAAATACTTAGATTTCTTACTATTCTCTATTTAAAACTACTTTATTATTTATTATACTCCTTTAATTAATATTAGAGAAGATTATAATTAATTTATATATTTAGTATTATTATATATTATATTATTATAAAATCTTATAATATAATATAATTATTATAAACTTTATTATAAATCTAATAGAAATAGTAGAAAACGGCTTAGATATATAAGTACTAAGTAGTAAAGTATTTAAGAAACGCGTATATAAGATAAGTAGAGGAGTAATAAGATAGCCTAATCCTAATTAGGGGCCTAATAGAGGTGGAGGTAGTAGAACTAGGGAGGAAGGGGAGAGTAAAGGACTACGCGTTAAGGTAGAGGTTACGGGGGCCTTTACCCTACTTATAGACTTAGTAAATACGATAATACTTAGATTATAATATATAAATAATATTAGAGCTATGAATAAGCTAAGTAGCTAGGCTATTATAATAATAATAGCCTTTAAAGCTATTAAAAACACGCGATTTAAAGACTTAAATACGTCTAGATAGAAGATTTTAATAGTAGGTATTAGCCTAGTATAAGTATATATTAAAGAACTCTAATTAAAGGAGAGGAAAAATAAGAAAAGGGACTAGGAATATAATAAGCCTAGAACTACTAGTTAGGCTAGTACTATAATAAGATAGGGCTCTTTATAAGGCTAATAAAGCTAGGGGAACCCCTTTATAAGGAATATACTACCGCCCCCCTTATAAGGCTTATATATACTAACGTTAAAGGCGGTTAAAGCTAGGAGGGTATAATAGATACTTATAGTACTAAAGAATAAGAAAGAGAGGGAAGCGGTAGTAAGGATAGTAGGTAAGAGGCTAGTTATAGTATTCTAAGCTACTAGTAATAAATATACGTTAGAGATTATAATAGTAAATAGATTAAAGAGTAGGGATATACTATTATAAGTTACCTTAATAGAGGTAAGAGAAGTACTAGAAAGGGAGTAGTTATAAGTAAATATAATATACTACTTTATAATAGTAGTAAGGAAATTATTCGGCGTAGTAGTATATAGAGTATAAATATCTATCTTTAATATAAAGGATTAATAGGCGATTAAAGAGAAAATCTAATAGAAGAATAAGGCCCTCTACCCTAACCTAGATATAGTAGAAGGGAGATAGCTAATAAGTACGTATATATTTAGGAAGGTATACTCCTTACTTATAGTAAGCGTCGTGTTACTAGTAATAGTAGACGACTTAATTAGGAAGGGGATAGTAGAGGCGGGTAAGATAAAACTTATAAAGTAGTATAAATAGAGGGTAAGGCTATTATAATACTTTAAATATTAGTTATATAAGTATATATATTATAACTACCCTAATAATACCTAATACGCCGACTATAACTAGGGTTATAATACGGCGGAATATAAGGTAAAGGTTATAAACGCCTTATAAGGGTATACTATATATAAATAATAGGGCTACTCCTCCTAGTCTAATAAATACCTAGTAAGGGCTAGGGAGAGGTAACGCGCTAGATAGCTAGTCGCGAATAAGACCCTATTTTATAAGATAAGGTAAGAGCGAGTAATAGCGGTAATAGATACTAAAGGATTTATAATTATAAGGATAAAGAAGAAGAGAAAGGTTATAACTAACTAGGTAATATATAATACGCCTAGTAGCGGAGAGTAGCTAGAGCTTTAAAGACCTAGGTATAAGCTAAGGAGGCTACCTACCTTTAAAAGGCTTATAGTTAAGGAGCTAGGCTAGAAAATATTAGAGGTAAGGACGAGTAGTAGAAAGGAGCTAGCGGATAGTATTAACGAGCTACTTATAGAAATAGTAGTAAATAACGCTATTAACCTTACTAGGGAGGGCGAATAAGTTAATTAAAGAGAGATAGATATATAAGAAGTAAATAGTAGTACCTTAGATCTAGATATCTAGTATACTAACTTTAAAGATATTATAGTATAATATTAGAAGCGAAATAGGTATAATAATAACCCTACTAGAAGATAGGGTTATCTAGGAAATAGATATCTTAGTAATATAAGAACCCTATTATAATACTAGAAACTAATTATCTTATAACCCTAGCTTTAAGGCGTTCTTCCTAGCGTATAAAGCTAGGTAGGATATATAAATATACTTCTATATTAATAAGAGGCTTTAAGTAGATAGTTAGAAGGTAGAGTTCTTTATAAGGGATATTAGTACCTTAAAGCTCTAGCTCCCTACCTAGAAAGATAAGGAATACCTAGCCTACTTCTAGTTATATAATATATATAACCTAAGCCTATTACTAGTAATAAACGAGAACCTGTCAAGCCTACTAATTATAAGGGAGGAGGTTAGGCGACCTAGTAAGTATATCGTAGTAGGAAATTTTAACCTCTACTACCCTAACTAGAATAACCTAGGGCGGTTCTTATACTACTTAGAAGTAGACTAGCTAGTAGGAATTATAGCTAATAATAATATAAACCTAGCCTTACTAGATAGGATAGTTACTTAGAGGGCGAGGGGGTTTAAGAGCGCGATTAACCTAGTCTTTACTACGCCTAGACTTCTCGACGTAGTATAGGTCTACTAGGTACGCCCTAAGTTATAGTTTAACTCCGACTACCTTCTTATATATATAGAGCTCGACTTAAGAGTAGAGGAGTAGTAGAGCGTACTAAAGAGGTTATAGAAGACGGCGGACTCTAAGGAAGTTAGGAAAGGGGCTTAGGCGCTAAGCCGGAAACTAGGTCTCTAACTACTAGAAACTACGAACTAAATAGATAACTACCTCTCGCGGTTATAATAGGGCTTAAAGGAGGTCGTAGATAAGACGGTCCCCTAGGCGAAGCCTAGAAGTAGGAGTAAGACCTTCTAGAACTTGAAATACCGATATACTACCGAGGATACTATAAGAAGTATAAAAGTATTCTAGAGGTATAGAGATACTACTACGGAGGGAGCTAAGAACGTAGCTATTAAGGAAAGGAATAGGGTACTAAGAATAAAGAAGGCGATCGACTTTAAAAGAAAGATTTATAATACTACTAAGTTTTAAAAGGGTATATAAGGCTTCGCTAAGTAGGCGAGGAATAATAGCTCGTTATTATAACCCCTCCTTAAGTTCCCCCCTTTAAGGAGGGGTAATAGGGAAGGGGTAGCTAAGACTTTTAAAGAGAAAGTAGAAGTCTTATAAATAATATTCTTCCTACCCCCTTTATAAGCCGACCTAATAGATATTAATAGTATAGAATACCTACTACTAGTAGGTAATAGTAGTAATATTATAAGTAAGGAAGTCTTATAAGCTATTTATAAGCTAAAATAAGATAAGGCCCTAGGGATTAATAGGATCCTAAATTAGTTCCTTAAGCTAATAGTAGACGGGCTTTTTAAAGAGCTTACTTATTTATTTAACGCGTACTTCTACCTTAGCTACTACTTAAGGGAATTTAAGAAGGCTAATATAGTTATCTTAAAGAAATTAAAGAAGGAGGATTATATAGTACCTAAGGCGTACCGTCTAATAGCGCTACTAAGTACCCTTAGAAAGGCCTTAGAATTAATAGTTATAAGGCGACTTAGTAATTATATTAAAAGTTAAGGCCTCCTCTTATAATAATAAATAGGGGTGTAAAGGAATAGATTAATAGAGATAGTACTAGAGATAATTATAAACGCGGTATATATAGTATAAGACTACGGTAGAGGTAATATAACTAGCCTCCTCTTACTAGATATTATAAGAGCCTTTAATAATATCTCCTACTAGAGGCTTATTTATAACCTCTAGTATAAGGGGATCCCTCGCTATATTATAAGCTAGACGGAAAGTTTCTTAGTAGAAAGGTCCTCGTCTATTATAATTAGGGGAATAACGAGTAGGATAGAGCCGGTAGAGATAGGGATTCCCTAGGGGTCGCTAATCTCCCTTATCCTCTTCCTATTCTTTAATACGCTACTTATTAAGGAGTATATAACGGCTAAATTATAATTATAAGTTAGAGGGTTTATAAATAATATCTACCTACTAGTATATAAGAAAACTACGGAAGGTAATTATAAGACCTTAGAACTAGTATATAAGATCTACCTTAAATAGGCTTTAATATACGGGGCGAGTTTCGCCCCCTAGAAATATAAATTAGTCTATCTTACTTATTACCCCCGTTACTTTAATATAGATATAGTTATTAACCTAGGGTATATAATAATAAAGTTATAAACGGAGATCTAAGTCCTAGAACTATATATTAATAGTAAATTATAGTAGAACCTATACTTAAAGAGGGTATAAGTAAAACTTACTACTTAGAGCCTCGCCCTATTTATAGTAATAGTATTAACCTAGAGAGCTACCTTTAATAAGGTAAGAAAAGTATATAACGCGATAGTATAACTAGTTATAACCTACGCGTCCGCCTTATAATATATACTATAAGGACTAAGGGATATAAAGAAGATATATATAAGGAAGCTTAAAGTTATTTAAAATAACTACTTAAGACGTATACTAGGGGTATATAAAGCTACTTTAACGCGAGTACTAGAGGTAGAGTTAAAGATAGCCCTTATATAATTAATACTAGATTACTTAGTTCTCCGCCGGTATATATTAAAGGGGATCTACCTAGTAATAGTAATAGGGAATATATATATCTAAAGGAAGTTAAACGCTAAGAGGGGGAGGAGGAGAGAGGTAGTAAAATCCCTTATAAAAGAGAAGAACGAGTAGGCTTTATACTCCCTACGCCTAGATAATAGGGGCGTAATTATAACTAGGGAGGTAGCCCGCCCCCCTTAAAGGATTAAGAAGATAATATACTATTAGTAGAGGTCCTTCTAGGATACTATATAAGACGAATACTAGTCGGGACTAGAAGCTAGGGATTACCCCCCCGCCTAGCTTAGGGGCTTATAAACCGGTAGGAGGACCCTTTATAAAGGCCTTTAAAAGGCTAAGAGTTCCGTCTTTATATAGATAAGGACGGGAAAGATTAAGCTAGCTACCTTCTTATACTAGTATAAAGTCCTTAGTTATATATCCGAAGTATATCCTTATCTATTACCCTAGGCTCTAGGACCGCCGCTAGGAGTTAAAGGATACCTTAGGCGTAGTAGACGCTTATAAGATACTTGCGAAGGTAGGGGGGGTAAAACGAGTAGTAAGATAGATAATCTAGACTAGGCTACTAGGCTAGTTCTTACTCGTAGCGAAGTAGTTATACTAAAGCTAACCTTAGATATAAATCTTTACTACTAGAGTAAATTTCACTTTTATAGTATATAAGCCGGCCCTAGGGAGCTAGACTAATATAGTAGTAAATACGACTACTTATTACTATAAAGGACCGAATATAATATAAAGAGAAAATAGAATAGAAGTTATAAAGAAGGTAGGAAAGGTAAGGGTTTTTACTTATACTTATACTTAGTATAAGTATATAGTTTCCCTTATAAGTTAGCTACTATTATAACGGCTATAAAATACTTATAAGCCCTTATAATTATCTTTTATTAGTTTAAATAGACGCGTATATAATTTATAAATAAATAAATAAATAAATAATATAATTATTATTATAATTAGAATATTTATAGAATTATTATTTATAAAGATTTACTACTAGTAGTAAGAGGCTTCTACTAGTATTATAAGGCTAGGAACTTAAAATTCTACTATTATATATAATACCTCTCTATTTAATACTATTTAAGCTTATAAAGATATACTTCTATTAATAGTAGTATATAATATATTATTAGAAAAATCTATAATTAATAATAATTATAATTACTTAAAGAATTAATATTTATAATATTTACTACTAGTATTAAGTACTAATACTAAGAAGAAGTAGTAGAACTATTATAATCTAATTAGAATTAGTATATTTTATAATTAAAATAAATCCTTTAATTTCTATCTCTATCTAATACTTCTTTTATATATTATTAAAATCTATTTAAGTATTTAATAGTTTATAATATAATAGTATATAATATATATATCTTACTATTAATAATTATAATTATAACTAGAATTAATAATATAAGAAAGTAAATATAAGGTAGTATAAGTAGAGTAAGTAATAGAGTTTAATTTAATAGATTATAATATAAAGGTATTATAACCCCTAATTTCTAGAAGGTTAATAGGAATTAATAGTTAATCTTATAAAGTAGAGTATTAAAGAGAAGGTAAGTAGGCTTTATATTAAATTAGTCTAATATAGAATTATATTTAGTATTTAAGAGATTAGTTTAATAGATAATATAAGTTAAATATAAAGCTCTTATTTAAGTAAGAAAGTATACTCTTTATATAAATATAAGAAATACTATTAAGAGATATAATTTAACTAGATTACTTACTAATTTATTAGTAATATAATTTAACTAGATTATCTATTAATCTACTAATAATATAATTTAACTAGATTACTTATTAATCTACTAAGTTATAATAAGAATTATACTAGCTAGTATATAATATAAGGACTAAGTCTTAATTATAATATTAGATTCCCCTCTATTAGTTTTTATCTTAAAAACCTTTTACTACTATACTTACTAATAGATATTAACTATCTTCTATATTTTATTATTATATATTAGTTAATTCCTTTATTCTAACTACTCTAATATATATTTATAAGAATTATAAAAAGTCTTATACTCTTAAAAAGTATAATATTAGTAGTATATTAAATTACTATATAAAATATACTTAGAAGAGTTAAAGTTATAATCTTACCTCCTTTTTACTATTTAAATAGGCTTATATATATAAATAAAAGGAAGAGAAGTTAGTAGAAGTTAAAGAGGCTTTAACCTATTTTACTTATCTTTAAGTAGAAGTTACTACTTTAAAGAGTAAAGAGCTAGAAATAGTTAAAGGAGAGTTAAAAAATATTAAGAAAGTAGAAGTAAAAGAGAGAGTAGATAGCTTTAACTTTAATAACTTTCTCTTTAACTTATCTTTAAAATAAGTTAAAGTACTAGTAGCTTTTAACTAGTTTAAACTTATTAATATTAATAGAACTATTATAAGAAGTCTTAATAGTTTATAAGGTTTTTAACTAGTTCTTAAATACTTTCTAAGTCTTTATAACCTTTCTACTTTATTAAGTAACTCTAATCTTTTTATAATAGAATCTTTTTAACTTTAAATTTATTCTCTTCTTTTATTTTAAAATAGAAGGTTTTTTATAATAAGGTATTAGAGTCTACTTATTCTAATATAAAGATATAGAATACTAGGTAGATTTTAGTATTAGATAGAAGTTATAACTTATAATTAATATATCCTTTTTCCTTAATAATTAAAAGTAGTTTAACTTTAATATAATCTAGTTTCTTACTTAGTCTTATACTCTTTAAGTTTTTTATAAGAAGATATATTTTATCTCCTTTCTTTAATTAAGAGCTATTTTTTCTTTTCTTATTAACTATCTCCTTTATAAAGATATTTCTCTTATAAATTTTATCTTATATATTCTTATATAAGTCCTTTATATCTAATACTAATATTAAAGCTTTCTTAGTATCTAGTCCTCTTTTAAAATCTAGAAATAGATTTATATTTCTTTTATAATTTATAAAGAATAGTAATAGCTTTATTATATTAGACCTTTTATTATTATATATTAATTATACTATTAAGAGTAGTAAATTCTAATTATTTTACCTTTTATTAATATAATATCTAAGATATATTTCTATTATTTAATTTATATATTTAATTTATCTATTTATTTATAAATAATATATAGATAATATCTATAATTTAATTTTAATAGAAGTAATTAAAGTCTTTTAATAGTTTAAGATAAAAAGCTTATCTCTATTAAAGGTTATTAATTCTAGTTTACTATAATTTCTAATAAGTCTATCTAATAAAATAAATCTAAGTTAACTAGTATTATAAGTTTCTTTATATAAGATTATAATAGTATACTTAGTTAGTTTATTAATAATTACTATTATTAAATTATACTTATTATTTATTACTAGGTTAACTAATTAAAGTAGTTTTATAATAAAGTCTATTATAATATCCTTTTATAATATATCTAAGACTTTAGTAAATTAAATTTATTTATACTTAGTATATCTAATAGATTTAATTTACTAGTAGTATATATATTCCTTAATATATTATTTAATTAATACTTATAAATTTAATACTATATATATTCTTTAAATAAATTCTAGTATTTTAAAGACTTCTAGATATCTTAGTAATAGATTATTATAGTAATTTCTAATTACTTCTTTAACTACTTTAAGTAGTAAGTATAACTTCTACTTATATAATAATAGGTCTTAATTAGATTATTACTTCTTTAACTTACTAGTTAAAGTATTTCTAATATATACTTCTTTTAATTTAAGAGTTATATATATTATAACTTTAATACTTATTACTAGACTTCTAGTTAGTACTAATAATCTATTATCTTTTTATTTTAAGATAGGTTATAATATAATATCTTATATTTATATATAATTAGATTATCTACTTAAAGTATCTACTTACTTATTATCTTTATTTAAAATATACTAAGTTTTAAACTTATACTATTTAAGAAGCTTAATCTATCTAACTTATTATTAATTTAACTCTTTAATTATTATAAAATTAACTAGGTTTTTATAATTAATAAAGATAGTAAGTTTAAAATAACTCTTAGTATATACTCTCTAATATTATAATAAATAGATAATAGTTAAAAGCTCTTTATTATATATATTATAATTCTATTCTACTACTATTATTTTATATAAGTAATATACTACTAGATACTATTTATTATTAGACTACTAATATAAATAGGCTCTTATTATAAGGTTTAAAGTATCTATCTTAATATATACTAGCTCTCTATTATAAAATATATAGAGTATTAGTAGATTTATATAAACTTACTTTAATTTAATAAATACTTTCTTTTAATTAGTATTCTATTAAAATCTTATATCCTTCTTAGTAATTTTAATTAGTAGTAAGGTCTTCTTAAAATAATCTTTTATAAAATATCTATTAAAGTTAGTAAATTCTAAGAATTCTTATACTAATTTAATATTATATAGTATAAGCTATTCTTATATAACCTAATTTTTTTTAGAACTTATATAAATACCTTTAATTATTATTATAAACTCTAAGAACTTAATTAAAGTCTTATAAAACTTATACTTTTCTAACTTTAAAAGGAGTTCTACTTATAATAAATATATTAATATATCTTATATATAAAGAATATATTTCTTAAGAGTTTTAAAGTAGATTAATATACTATTAAAGTATATAATTACTATCTAATCTAGATAAACTTATATAATATTATTTACTAGTACTTAATAAGTTACTAGTATATTAGTAAAGTTAAATAGTATAACTAAGTACTTATAATATTTATATTAAGTCTTAAATACTATTTTCTATTTATTACCTTTCTTTATTTAAATTAAGTTATATACTTCTTAAAAATCTAACTTTATAAAGATCTTTACTTTAACTAGCTAATTCTATAACTTATTAATATTTAGTAATAAGTAATAATTCTTAATTATTATATTATTAAACTTTTAATAGTTTAAATATAATTATAATAACTTATCTTTCTTTTTTATAAAGAGTATTAAGTACTTTACTAGTAATTTAGATTTTTAAATAAATCCCTTTTTTAGATTTTTATCTAAGTACTTATATAGTATTAAGAGTACCTTTTTAAATAATATATAAATAGATTTAAATATTAATTCCTTTTCTAGTTTAAATTTAATCTTATAATTTTAAAGTTAGTATTTAAGTAGAGCTTTTACTATTATTTCTTTTATAAAGAGATATTTCTATCTTTAATACTTTAATAAAATATTAGAAGTATTATTAATTACTTTAAAAACTCTAACTTATTAATCTTATAAATCTTTACTAGTATTTATTAAATTAGATTCTTTTTCTTTAAAGCTATTCTTATTTAAAATTAAGATAATATATATCTTAATTATCTTTTAATTTAATTTCTTATCTACTATTATCTATTATTAGTATATAAGGTTAAATCTAGTAATATTACTAGTTTATTTAAACTTAAATACTTTTCTTCTTTAATTAATTACTAGGTTATACTTCTTTAATTAAAGTATATTTAAAATAATATAATAAGTAGCTATTTTAATTATATTAAAGAATATTTCCTTATAATAGTATTAAATTATAAATAGTAGTAAGAATATTTCCTTAATTATACTTCTTATTAATAGACTTAATCTATTAGCTATTTATAAATTATATAAATCTTTCTTCTTTTATATTAGTAGGCCTATTAATTATATTAATACTTTAGAGATAAAGTTTTTAAATACTCTAGAATCTATTATTATTATAATTCTCTAACTATTAATTCTAACTAGTATATTTATATATATTATATACTCTATTAAGTATAACTATTATATTTTAAAGATTAGAATATTTATCTCCTTATACTTTCTTTTAATATAAGGGATTACTCTTTTTTTAAATTAAGAAGGAATCTAGTAATTTCCCTTTATTATATATATTTCTTATATTTATTATAAAAGTATATATACTATTCTATTAAATAGTACTTTATAATATCCTTATTATATTTAAGATATTTATATAAGCTATTATACTACTTTTAATTATAATTTAAAAATTACTTATATAACCTTTTTATTACTAAGTACTAGTTATAACTTAGATTATAATAGCTTATCTAGACTTTTCTATATATATATATCTTAATTACCTTACTTATATTTACTTTTACTTAGAAATAGATTATATATATTATATTTATATAAGTTATCTAGTATATCTATTTATATTATAAATATATTAAATTATTCTTAAATTCTTTCTTTAAAAGTCTATTTAATATCTTTTCTTAGTAAAATTCTATTCTTTCTTTAAGTTTTATTTATAAATCTCTTAATATAATAGTATAAGATTCTTTCTATTTTATTTAAAGGTTTTTATCTTTCTTAGATTCTTAATTAAAGTCTTTTTAATTTAAATCTATAATATAATATTAAATAGAAGTAAGGTTAACCTTTTATTAAACCTCTTCTACCTTACTTCTATTTTAATCTAACTAGCTTCTCCTCCTATTAAACTTATATTAATTCCCTTTCTATATAATATAACTTCTACTACTACTCTAACTCCCCTTCTATTTCTATTCTACTTTAAATCTAATCTAGCTACTTTTATTATACTAATATATATATTTAAGTAAGCTTATAATAGCCTTCTACTAACTTATAATATACCCTTCTACTTTTAAACTAGTACTATTCTCTCCTTCTTCCTCTACTTTTCCTACTTATACTTAATCTTCTATACTACCTATTACTACTTCCTCCCTTATAATAAGATTTATAAATATCTAATTAATAGCTACTCCCCCTTTAAAGAGATAGGTTATAATATTTTAATAGGGATAGATATAATTACTTTTATCTTTAATTTAACTAAGTTTATTACTACTTATATATATTTAAAAGAGCCCCTTCTCTCTATTATAAAGTTTAAAGACCTAGTACTAAGATATAAATATATCTATTCTACCTCTTATATATATTAAATTAAGGCTTATAAATATATTAATACCTATTTTAAAGAAAGCTTAAGAACTTAGTATTAAGGTATAAATATATCTATTCTACTTCTTATATATATTAGATTAAAGCTTATAAATATATTAATACTTATTTTAAAGATATATATAAGTAGTTTATCTATTATAATACTACTAAACTAGTTTAGTAATATCTTATATAATTTCTCTTTATAACTAATTACTTCTTATCTACTAGTTATATAATTATTTAATTAGAAAATACCCTAGTAACTCTAACTAGCTTAGATTAGAGAGAAAAGTAGTTAATACTTATAAGCTTACTTCTACTAGGCTTTAAGTAGACTCTAATTATATTAAAACCCTCCTACTTCTTATTAAAAGGGCCTTCCTCCTCTTTAAAGTTAGGGGTTTCTTATTTAATTATATTTACTTAGTACTAATTAAAAGTAGTTAATTATACTTTAATAGTAGTTAGTAAGAGACTCTTAATCTAACCTACTTTATATATAATATAACTATATAGTTATAAATTCCTCCTACTTATAAATTCCTAATATTACCTTATAAAGACTTCTACTTATAATTCTTAATTAAGTAAGCTTACCTATTATACTTTAAGTTATCTTCTACTACTAGTAGATATATACTATTTAATTAGGCTTAATTAAGTTAAGTTTCTATCTTAGATATAATCTAATCTTTTCTTCTATCCCTTAATTTAACCCTTTATTAGTTTATCTTAATTCTTACTTAGAGTTAAATTCTATAATACCGCCTAGGTAACTATTTAAAGCTCCGCCCTTTCTTCCCTTTTCTCCTTACTATTATAATTCGTCTAGTTTTATTAAAAGTTAAAGTTTAGTCTTATTATTAAGAGTATATAACCTACTACTTTATATATATAAAATCCTTTCCTATTATCTAGTATAACTATTTCTTTTAAGTAAACCTATTTAGAAGTATAATAGTAATCCTTTTAAGTAGTTTATTAGACTAAGGTTTTAGTTTTTTTAAATAGTAGACTATCCTTTATAAGGTTAAATAGAAGCTTAATATATATTTACCTTCTATTAAATCCCTATTTTTATCTTCTACTCCTAGGTAAGCTCCCTTCTTATAACTTATCTCTTAAAATCTTAAACTCTAGGTCTTTATATACCTCTAAGTAAGGGCTCTATTTATTAGAGTTTTTAATCTCCTTATAATTCTTCTTTATTTATCTCCTACGCTAGCTATTATAATAGATCCTTTTTATTTCCTAAATCTATTAAAGTCTTTTATTCCCTTTTCCTTAACTATTAAAAATCTAATTCTCTTCTAATTACTACTTCTTTTATATTAGTTATAACTTCTTTTATTAGAATAATATTACTTATTTAAGTAATACTATTACCTTCTTAATACTTCTTTAAGTTATCTACTACCTCTCTTAAATTAAGTCTTTTTCTATCTTCTTTAAAACTAAGTCTTTTTCTATTTTTCTTAGGACTAAGTCTTTTTCTATCTTCTTTAAAATTAAGTCTTATTCTATTATCTTTAAGACTAGGTCTTTTATTATTATCTTTAAGATAAGTCCCCTCCTCCTCTCTAATTTTAATAGAAAAATATAAGTAACTTTATATAAATTCCTATTAAAGCCTTTTAAGTATAATTAGACTAACTAGTATTTAATAAATAATTAATCTTAATATAAGTAATATCCTATTTTAATTATATTTAAACTTTACCTTTTACCTTTTATTCCTCTAATATCTAGAGATAAATAACTTGTACTTATAAGTTATTTATAAACTACTAAGGATTTAGTTTAAAGTTATTTAAAAATCTTTAAGTAAATAACTTTAAGGTTATTATTAATCTATTTTAGAAAGTAAAGAGTATATTTTTAACTACTTACTAAGCCCTTTAAAATAGTAGTCTAAACTTCTTAATTAGGCTTAGTCTTAACTTTCTAGAATTTTTAAAAGTTAGCTAAATTTTTAATATTCTACTAGAGCTAAGTAATTTATAACTAGTATAACCTTATTAGTTCTTACTTATTCCTTATAAGATATAATAAATATAATATCTAGAAAATAATACTATTATAAAGAGCTCGCTTAAAGCTTTTTAATAAGCTATTTTTAGTAAGAAATTATAGAGAACTTGTTAAGTTATTAAGACTTCTATTTCTCTATTTATTAAGTACTCTAGTAGTAATATAAATAGTTAGAATCTATTAAAACTTTATATATAGTATTTATAAAGTAGAGTTTAAGTAAAAATTAATTAAAGAGTTTATATAAATAAGATAAGTATTAAGAAAGTTATTAGTAATAAAAGAATACTTAATATAATTCTTTAATAGTCTTCTAACTAATTAACTTTAACTTAGTTTATATATAAGAGTATATCTTAGAATATATTTATTTATATATATATAAATAATCTAGATAGTCCTTTATCTACCTTTAAAGAAAGTATAAAATTATCCCTTATTAATAAAAGGTTATTAAGATAGAAAGTAAAGATTAGTAGTTAGTATTAAGTAACTACTCGCTTATACTAATATTAAGGTTTAAGGTTTAAGATAGCTTAAAAGTATCTCTAGTAAGTACTAAATATTTATAACTACGTATCTTCTTCTATTCTCTTCTTCCTTCCTTAATATTTTAATAGATATCTATCCTTTCTAGTTTATTCTTAATTCTAGATAGGAAATTAATATAACTCTTTTAACTACTATAGAATATATCTCGATTCTTAAGAATACTAGCTTTCTAACTTATTATAATTATTATTACTCTATTCTTCCCTTAAGTATTTATTCTTATTTCTAAGAGAAATTATATTAACTTTCCTTTAAGACTTAAGTAGAAATACTTTAAGAGATAAAAAAATACGCTAGTCTTATTTAAGATAAAGATAACTTTAAGAAGACTTAAATTCTAAGCTCTTTCCCTTTCTTCTTTCTTAATCTCGCTTTTTATAATAATAGTCTAGTATATTAAGACTATTTATATATAATTAGATTAAAAAACCTTATAAAATAATATTATAAGGAGGTTTATTCTTAGGTAAATCCTTAAGGGAAAGGGTAAATTCTAAAGACTTCTAAAGAAAAGGACTTTTAAACTACGGGAGTTAGCTATTAATAAGTCTTCTATTTACCTCCTAGTTATTCCTATTTTAGAGTCGACTTTAAAAGACCCTTTTCGGATTAATAGACTAGGGTTAGGGTTAGGGTTAGGGTTAGGGTTAGGGTTAGGGTTAGGGTTAGGGTTAGGGTTAGGGTTAGGGTTAGGGTTAGGGTTAGGGTTAGGGTTAGG
>JAABUN010000436.1_pt1 | contig 109243 bp, 106 predicted proteins | sample 5559311 | NCBI WGS metagenome assembly JAABUN01 (sample SAMN10711877, study PRJNA513370) | rock metagenome | isolation source: Antarctica rocks | place: Antarctica: Victoria Land, Siegfried Peak sud | reverse complement strand
CAGCAACGCCCAACGAACAGCCGCCTTGGACCCCTGGCTCGACACCTACAACAATCGACGCCGCCACAGTGCACTCGGAGGCAATCCGCCCATCAGCCGACTGTCACCAACCTGATGACCGAGTACAGCTAGCGGGTGAGCTCCGGCAGGTCGCCAGGGCCATCGAAGCGGCCGCCGAGCCGGCTCGGTCGGGGCGACCGGGCGGCTGGTGACTGCCGTACCGATCGGCTGACATGGCGACCACCATCTCGGCCGACCCGGAGCGTCTCGACGGTTACCGGCTCGAAGGCGCCCAGATGGTCGACGAGTTGCGCCAGCGAACCAGAACCGCGATCTCTGGCGGCGCGGCGCGACGATCCTCGTCCACGACGGCGCGGGTCGTACCGCTCCTCATGGCGGTGCAGGGCTACGCCGCCGCGGTGGACCGGACAAACCGTTGGGTGGGCGCCGTGGCATCGGCGTTTCGGCTGGCCGACGAAGGGGTGTTGCGTGGGCCGATGACAGTCGACGATCTCGTCGACCGGCTGGTCGCAGCCGGCTGGGCATCCACCGGCGGCGATGTGGGAGCCATCGCCGGGCTGTTTCGCTCGTTGGCAGGTGGCCAACCGGACGACATCGATCCAGCCGTGGTGTCCGCGCTGGCCGGCCAGCTCGATCGGCATGATCTGGCGCGCCTGGCCTTGCGACGCCCCGAGCTCGTCGGGCCGGTCGACGGCTTTCCCCAGTGGGCGCGGTACGCCGCCAACCGCCTGCTCATCCAGCGGGAGCTGAACAGCACGTCCGACCTCGACCGTCACCTCGTGCTGGAGCGGTTCCTGGGGGACGACCCGACGACCCATCAGCCGCGCCAGGTCCTCCTGTTCGATCCGCGCGGCGATGGGCGGGTCGTCCAGGTGTACGGCGATCTGTCCTGCGCCGATCGCGTGGCAGTTGTTGTGCCGGGTATGGGCAGCGACCTGGCCACGTTCGATCTGGAGGTCGGGTCACGTGCCGCGAACCTTCAGCTGCGGACCGGGCAAGCGTTGCGGGGCCAACGGGTCGCCACGGTCGCCTGGCTCGGCTATGACGCTCCGGATCGCTTGGTGAGCCCCGAGGTGTTGTCACCGAAGCAGGCGCGTCACGGCGGTCGGCTGCTCACGAAAGCGGTGGCCGGGTTCGGCTTGATGAAGCGCGCCAGTGTCACCCTGATCGGCCACAGCTACGGCTCCGCGGTCATCGGTGCTGCTCTGCTGGACCGGGTGCGGGCGGACACGTGCTGGTCATGGGCAGCCCCGGCCTGTTCGTCGACAAGGCGGAGGACTTCAGTCGTCCAGACATCGACTACTTCACCATGGCCGCGCCCGGCGACTACGTCACATGGCTCGAGCGCTTCGGCGCGAACCCCAACGAGCCAGACTCGGGGTTCACCCGACTGGACAGCGGCGGGATGGGTCACTCCCAGTACCTGGCTGACGGCTCGATCTCCCAGCGCAACGCGATCGCCATCATCGCCGACGACGACGCACATCTCGACCGGCGGGGCCGCAACATGGTCGAGCGGCTGTTCGCGCCGGTCGATGTGCTGCGCGATTGGGTCGATGCTCCCAACCGAGCGCTCGATGATGCGCAGCGGGACCTGCGCATCCCCTATGTCGGCCACGCGGTCGACCGGGGCATCGATCTCGTCCAGTCGGCCTCGGCTGCTCCTATTCACGTGGTGGACCGCGGGGCGGAGGCGGTGCAGGACGGGACGGGCGTCGTCTCCAGCGTGATCGGCTGGACGAAGGCCAGGCTCAAGCACGATGTTCTGGATGCCAAACCGGTGCAGCCGGAGCCAGGACCTTCGTTCTCAGGAGGCTCGGCCTGGTGATCAACCGCCCCGAACGTCAGCGGTCGGTCTGCCGCCGGAACGGCCTGGCGACGGTAACGTCGCTCGACCCTCTAGCCCCGTCGAGGCGGTCCATGTCCACCCTGTCTTCCAAACCATGGATCACCCTCGGGATGGGGGCGGCGATCGCCGCAGCGGCGCTCGGGGCCTGCGCCAGCCCGGCAACCCCCACCCGCCAGCGCGTGCAGGCTGCGCTCATCACTTCAGGCATCCCGCCGGCCGAGGCGCGTTGCGCGACGAAGCAACTGTTCACGGTGCTCAAGGGGGGTCAACTGCGGAACCTGGCTGAGCACGGTTCGGGTGCCCTGGAGGCCAAGACCTCCACCGCGCTCAGCACTGCGCTCGGCACCTGCCAGTCGGCCGCTCCCACCACCGGAGCGCCACCGCCCACCGTTCCGCCCACCGCCACCACGGCACCGCAGAGTGCGCCGGCTACGTCCAAGCCTTGACCTCTGGCAGCCTGGCCGTTCAGCTGAAGTCGGGCCAGGACCTCGCTGCGCCAGCCGTTCGTCGGCGGCCTCGTCGGTCGCCGAGCGCCCAGTTGCGGCGCCACGCGCCGACGTCGGGGCCGGTGAGAGCCGGGCTCGACACGGCGTGGGCCCGTACCCGGGCCGAGTACCAGTCGGTAGTCGCTTCATCAGCCAACGCCGCCACCTCGTGCTGCAACCGGGCCGCGAACTTCTGTGACGACTCCTTCTCAGCCGGCCAGACCGCGCCGCCGAAGGTCACGGTCGTGCGTCCCGGGCGGACCCGCTTGGAGCCCTTGGCCAGGATGCGGCCTGTGCCCTGCAGGTGAACCGGTACCACCGGGACGCCGCACCGGATGGCCAGGTACGCCGCGCCACCCCGGAACGGTTGGCCCCAGCCGTCAGGGCTGCGGCCGCCTTCCGGGAAGATCACCATGCTCCAACCGTCGTCGATGAGGTCGGCCGCCTGGTCCGCTGAGCGCCGGGTGACCTTCGATCGCTCGATGGGGATGGCGTTGAGGGTCAATGCGGCGAGCGCGCCGGTCAGCCGAGTGCGGAAGAAGTAGTCGGCTGCCGCTCCGGTGAACACCTTGTAACGGAACGGCTCAGGCAGCGAGGACAGCAGGAGGCCCCCGTCGACGTGGCTGTGGTGGTTGGCCGCGAACACCACCGGCGGGTCGAGGTCGCCCAGCCGGTCGAGGCCCCGCCGCTCCGGGCGGGCCACGGCGGCCACCGTCGGTCGGAGCAGCGATTCGAGCAGGACCGTCCTGGCCCAGCGCGCCGGGAACGTGCGGGCCCAGTCGGTGTCGTAGGCACCACCGGTCTTGTTCTCCGTGGGTCGCGGCTCGATGGAACCCGGCACGGTTGGCGCCCGGAACGGGAACTCGAGCTTCACGACACGTCGGCCATGACGATGGGCGGGTTCTTGAGGTGGGTGATGGTCGGATGGCGGCCCACCACGTCCTCGGCCATCTCGAACGCATCGGCCAGGGTGGAGGCCGGCTTGAAGCCCAAGCGGCGTACCGCCCTCACATCGCCACCGACGATGATCACCCGGCTGAGGTGCTTGAGGGCGTGGGCGCCCCAGTACCACATGTAGAACGGGTGGACGCCGTGGTAGGCGTAGCTCGTCCGGTAGAGGTGGCGGTACCACTCGTCCTCGGCGAACTGCTTCTCCCAGCGTTGCTCGATCTCGGCCGGATCGGTCGTGTCCACCAGGACCTGCTCGTAGAAGTCGATGTAGCTCGGGTGGTGCACGGGATGGAACTCCCACGGCGTCGGGTGGGTCATGATCAACACGCCGCCTTCCCGCACCAGCGGCCGGCCCCTGTACAGGTTGAAGAAGTACCCGAGCCCCAGGCACATGACGAGGATCGGGTTCATGATCGAGTCGACGTTGTACGGGCAGATGTAGGGCAGGCCCATCGTGAGGATGTCGGTCTGGCCCTCGACCGCGACGAGGTGCTGGTCGAAGCAGCGCTGCAACGTCCGTTCGTGCACCGGGTCGACCGCCCCGGCGGTGACCGACGTGACCCCGTACGGTGCGCGCCATCCGTTGAAGATGCGTCGCCGCGACTTGGGGCTCGTGTGCTTCAGGCCAGCCTGCATGGCGACGAACGTGGCCCGATCCCGCGCCGACCACTCCCATTCACGCTTGGCCAAGGTCGACATGGGGCCGTCCTGGCCGAACGTGTCGTTGTTGATCGTGGTCTCGATCTGGAAGACCTTGATGCCGGCGTTGCGGATCACCTCGCCCATCCGCCAGTTCGAGTGGTGCAGCTCAGACGCATGACGATCCATGAACGAGCGGCTGTGCTCCATCGTCGCCACGTTGTGGTGATGGCGGATGCTGCGATAGCTGGCCAGGCCGGTAGCCGTTGACTTGTGGCCCCCATCCATGGCCACGATGTTGATGTTCACGTAGATCAACAGGTCGGATTCGGCCGCCCGCTTGTTGATCTCGACCTCCTCGCCCTTCTCGGTCGTGCCGAGGAACGACAGGTTGTCCGGGTCCTCGGCGTCGTGGTTGTACAGCGCACCGCTCGGGGCGAACGCCTCATAGACGCGGTCGCCGACCGCGTGGCGCAGCTCGTCTTCGGTCATGCGGCGATGCAACGCCAACGCGGCGATGAGGTGAACGTCGTCGACGCCGGCCGCAGCGGCCAGGTCGAGCACGGCCTCGATCACCCGCTGGCGGATGTCCGGGCGGCGCATCGGCGGGAGCGGCAGAGACACATCGTCGAAGGCGATCGTGAGCCGCATGCCCGGCCGGAGCAGAGCAGGAAGCGGTTCGCTGTCGAGCGGGTGAAGAAGGGCTTGGCGGATGGCACCTTCGACATCGTCGAGAGGGGCCAGCGGCTCTGCCGGGTACACCACTCGGCTCCGATCGGCCGGAAGCTTCTCCAGCCGGAAACCCTCACCGCTGTGGAACAGGATGGGCGGCGTCGACTTGTCGACGTCGAGCACGAGGCCGGGGCGCGGCATCAGGCCCAGCCTTCCCGACCAGAAGCCAGCGATTTGGGTCGTTCAACCGCGATAGCGCTGGTCAAATGACCCATATCCGTTCGTTGGAAGGGTCTCATCGGCGCTTCTCTCCTCGCAGGTCGAAAGCGATCTTGACTGCACCTCGGGATCCGGCGTTGGCCGCGTGCTCCACCGCGTCCACGTAGCGGTCGAGCGGATACATGGCGCTGACCAGCCGGCCGAGATCGGCCGCGGCGACCAACTCGACGGCGCGGTCGAAGTCGCCGCGGGTGTAGGCGTAGCAGCCCCGCAGCCGGGTCTCGCGATGCCACAGCGGGGTCAGGTCGAGCCCGACGTGGCCAGGCATCCCGACGAGCAACACGTCGCCGCCCGGGCCGACGACCTGCAGAGCCTGGGTGAGCGACGACTCGCTCCCCACGCACTCGACCACCACCTCTACGCCACCGGTGAGCTGACCGTCGACCACGAACGAACCTGTGGCCGAGCGGATGGCCCGGGCGAGCTCGTTCGGCGCGGTGACCTGGTCGGCTCCCAGCTGGCGAGCCAAGCGACGCTGCTCGGGGTGCTTGGCGGTGGCCACGATCGTGCCGATGCCCGGCGTGGCCCGGAGGGCGGCGATGGCGAGCAGGCCGAGCGTTCCGGCGCCGATCACCGCGACGGTGGCCGCTCCTTCCACCTGGGAAGCGGCGTGAACCGCACAGGCCGTGGGTTCCACCATGACCGCGGTCTCGTCAGTCATGCCGTCCGGCACCGGCACGAGTTGGCTGCGGTGGGCCACCATCACGGTGGACCACCCGCCGCCGGTGTCGGCGCAGAAGCCGCTCTGCAGCCCCGGCTCGAGGTGGCCGAAGGCGATGCGCTCACACAAGTTGATGCGACCGGTCGCACACATCGGACAACGCGGTTGCACCCCCCGCGCCTCACATGTGAGCACCGGGACCAGCACGGCCCGCGAGCCGTCATCCAGATCGCCGACGACCTCGTGACCGGGGGTGAACGGGAACGACACGATCGGTTCGAAGTACCTCGACGAGCGGCCGTCAAGGGTCGCCAGGTCGCTTCCGCAGATGCCAGCCAGCCGGGGCCGGAACCGCACCCAGCCCGCTCCTGGTAGCTCCGGCTCGTCGTCATCCTTCAGGGCCAGCGGGCCGACGCGGGCTCCTTTTCCGGGTGACACCCGGCCGGCCACCGCCGCCGCGGCGTAGCGCAAGGGCTGGCGCGAGAACACCAACGCTCTCATGGCTGGACCTCAGATGGGCGGGGCCGGGTCACACCCGCTCCTTGCGGCGACCGGCCCGATGGGCCAAGGGCAGGCGGGGCGGGGCGTAGCCGGGCGCCTTGGCCCACTGCTCCACCAACCACCCTCGCTTGCGGGCCAACGCCGACAACCGGGTCTCAGGGTTGACGGCTACCGGGAAGCCGACCACCTCGAGCATCGGGAGGTCGCTCGTGGAGTCGGCGTAGGCGACCGACTCGGCCAGATCGAGCCCCTCGGCTGCGGCATAGTCGAACAGCGCCGAGGCCCGGCTCTCGCCGGTTGGTGGCACGTCGACCATCTGGCCGGTGTACCGCCCATCGGCATCGACTGACATGCGAGCGCACACGATGTCGTCGAACAGCGGGCCGAGGGGCGCCACGACGAAATCCAGCGCACCGGTGATGAGCACCGTGCGATGCCCGAGCGCTCGGTGTTCGCGAACCCGACGGATGGCCGCCGGGAAGGACTTGGTCAAGATGAGCTGGGACAGCATCTCGGTGGCGTCCTCGTCGAGTTGTTCGACCGGAGCACCTTCGTAGCGACGGTAGAAGTGGCGCAGGAAGTCGCTGCGATCGCGGCGATCGAGCTTGAGCAGCGCCGGCGCTTCGGCCGCCAGCTTGGCGGTGAGTCGGACCTTGTCGTCGCGGTCGAGCCGGCGCGACGCCAGCCAGGCGTAGGACGTCACCACGTTCGACGCGATGAGTGTGTTCTCCAAATCGAACGCCGCCATGTGACGTTGCGGAGACAGGACCTGCCGCCGGAGGCGCACTTGGCGGTCCTCACCTGCACCCCGTCCACCTTCGGTCCGGACTCGGGCCTGTCTCACCACCGACGGCAGATGGATCTGGTGGACGTAGTGGTCCCAGTCGATCACTCGCGGGTCGAGCCCGAACTCGACGCGGTCCTCGGCCGCCAGCGCTCGATCGAGGGCCAGCAGGTGGTCGACCCCGTAGATCGCCTCACACTCGGTGTACGCGCCGTACAGCGTCACATAGCCCAGAGCGCGTTCGGCCAGCTCGCGTTTCTCTTCGACCTTGGCCGACCAGTCGGCCTGACGCCCTCGCAACGGGAGCGACTGCAGTGCTCGTTCGACCCGTGCCAGCAAGTCCCGGGACCGCTCCAGCTGGCCCTGGACCCGGCCCCTTCCCGGGAACGTCCACTCGGGCACCGTGATCGGCTGGCCGGCGTTGTCGTACAGCGGATGCGCGTTGAACCAGGACTCGACCAGGTCGATCAGTCGTTGGTAGCGCAGCGGGTTCACCGACCCCGACGCCACCTGGGTGATGTCGGGGGAGCCGTCGGCGTTGGCTGGCCCTCGCGCCGCCACCGCGCAGATCGCGCCGACCACCAGGTCGACCGGGATGACATCGACGGTTCCCTCGGGCACGCCCGGGAACTCGCGCAGCAGGCCCCTGGCGTAGGAGATGATCACCGGTTCCGCCATGCGGAAGCCGCGGATCCAACCGGGAGCCGGTTCGGCCCAAGCCGACTCGATGATCGCCGGGCGCACGATGCTCACCGGCACCGAGCCACGGTTCTGGGCCAGTGCCTGTTCGCCGAGCGCCTTGGTCATCGCATAGGCGTCAGGCCAGCCGAGCGACGCGGCGCGAGCTCGGCCCGCTTCGACCTGGCGGTCCTTCACCCATGCCGATCGTCGCTGCTCGCTCTTGGCCGCCAGCAGGGACGTTCCGGCTGCGCCGAGCTCGTGGTGCGCTTCGGCCATGAACTGGTCGAGCATCGGCGGGGTGCGGCTCTCGGCCTCGGCGTCGGCTCGAACCCTCCGAGCGGCGTCGACCTCACGCCTCCAGTCGAGGTCCACCCAGAACGGGCTGTCGTCGACGCGGATCTCCGGCGCGGCGCCTCGCCGGTAACCGGCGACGTAGCAGGTCGAGACGGCGACCAGGTGAGGCGCAACACCGAGGTCGGCGAGGGTGCGGACGATGCGGGTCGGTCCGAGGAGGTTGACCTCCACCGCTTGGTCGAGCGGCGAGTCGAAGCTGACCGTTGCTGCCGAGTGGATCACGATGTCACACGAGGCGAGCGCCGCCCGGCCCCCGTCGTCCAACCCGAGCCCATCGGTGCTCACGTCGCCGCCGATGACCCGCACCCGTCGGGCGACCATCTCGTCGAACGCTGCCTTGCCGCCGAGCTCGTCGCGCAGCCGGTCGAAGCAGTCGTTCTTGAAGATCTCCCGCTGCGCCCGCTGCTCGACCGAGCGCATCCGCCCGGCCCGCACCAGCAGGATCAGCTCGCAGTCGGGCGCAGAACGCAAGAGGCGCTCGACCAGCGCGGTGCCGAGGAAGCCGGTGGATCCGGTGACGGCGATGCGTTTACCGGCCAGCTGGTCGCGGATCACGGCGGGCATAGTAGTGCGCTGTCTACCATTTGGTAAGTGACCACCAAGGAGCGGGTGTTGGAGGCGGCGTTGAGCGGCTTCGCCCAGCGCGGCTACGAGGCCACCTCTCTCGACGCGCTGGCCGGTGAGCTGGGGGTGCGCAAGCAGACGATCCTGTACTACTTCCCGTCGAAAGCCGAGCTCCTCAGGGGCGTGATCCACTACGGCACCGCCGAGCTGGCCGCCGTCCTGGGTCAGGCCGCGACCGCGGCCGCACCCGAAGCCGAGGACCGGGGTTCCGAGCAACAACCGGTACGGGCCATCGTCGACAGCGTGTTCCGCGTCGGTGCCCGACGGCCAGAGTTGATCGTCCTGCTCCGCGAGGTGAGCCGCCTCGGCCCTGCGGCGTCGCGCGAGCTGGCCTCGGCCATCGAGCCGCTGGTGGCCCAGGCGGTCCGGGCGCTGGCTCAAGCCGGCATGGATCCGGACCGGTCCCGTCGCGTCCTCCTCACCGCGGGGGCGAAGGTGGTCGGCTTGGCCACCGAGGTCGAGGTGCTGAGAGATCTCGGCGTCGAACCGGACCGGGCGTCGCTGCGCCGCCGCCGGCGCGAGCTGCTGACCTTCTTGGAGGCCGAGCTCGGACAACGAACCGGCTTGGCCGATCAAGTCAGGAGCGGCGGCTCAATGGGCGCGGCCGTGCCCTGAACGGTGGGCGTGGCGCTCGACGGCCAAGCGCACCAGCTCGTCGATGAGCTCGCCGTACCGGATGCCTGAGGCCTCCCACAGCAACGGGAACATCGACTGGGGCGTGAACCCCGGGATCGTGTTGACCTCGTTGAACAGGATGCCCCGCCCCTGTTCCTCGTAGAAGAAGTCGATCCGCGCCATCCCTTCGCAGCGCAGCAGGGTGAACGCTGAAGCAGCGAGGCGCGCGACCTCCTCGCCGACCGCGGTCGGGAGCTCGGCCGGGATGACCAACCGGGCCTCGCCGTCGAGGTACTTGTCGGCATAGTCGTAGAACTCGTGGGTCGGCACGACCTCTCCGGGCACCGAGACCCGGGGTACCGCACCGCCGAGCACCCCGATCTCGATCTCACGGGCTACCACCGCCTCTTCGACGACCACCCACTCGTCATAGGAGAGAGCGTCAGCCACCGCGGTCTCGAGTCCAGCGCGGTCCGCGACGCGGCTGATGCCGACCGAGGAACCCAGGTTCGACGGCTTCACGAACACCGGCAGGCCGAGCTCGTCGATGACCCGATGGAAGAACGAGGCATCGGCGTCGACGTCGCGCGCCACGAGATAGCGGACCTGGGGGATGCCGGCTGCTGCGATCACGATCTTGGCCATCGCCTTGTCCATGCACAGTGCGGAGCTGAGCACGCCGGCGCCGACGTAAGCCACGTCGGCCATCTCGAGCAGGCCCTGCACCGTCCCGTCCTCTCCCAACGGTCCGTGCATCAGTGGAAGGACCACGACCTGCTCGTCGACCGTGGCCGGGGCCAGCGTCGGAAGCAGCTCCACGGCCGGTCCCGCCGGTTCGAGGGTGTCCGGCAAGCCGAGAGGCCCCCTGTCGGCGAGGACCCGCATGGCCGCTTCGGCCTGCACCCACTGCCCGTCGCGGGTGATCCCGACCGGCTCGACGGTGTAGCGCTGAGGATCGACGGCTCGCAGGACGTGGGCTGCGGTGACGCAGGAGACGTCGCGTTCGGCCGACACCCCGCCGAACAGCACGATCAGCCTCGTACGTCCCGCTGGCCGGGGTCGGTCCGAGGACATGGCGGCCGAGTGTAGGCAGGCAGCCATCTATGGTCGGGCGCTGTGCAGATGCGGGCGTCGGACGTGGCGGCGGCGGTGGGCGGCGAACTGTTCGGACGCAACGCTGACCTCGATGGGGCAGCCATCGACAGCCGCCTGATCCGCGGCGGGGAGCTGTTCGTGCCGGTCGTTGGCGAACGCGACGGCCACGACTTCATCGGTGCGGCGATCGCCGCGGGTGCCGGGGCCTATGTGACCGGCGGGCCGATCCTGGCGGGCACGGCGATCCGCGTGGGTGACACCGCCGCCGCCATGCTGGACGTCGGCCGCCTCGCCCGAACCCGGATCGGTGAACGCGTCATCGGCATCACCGGGAGCGTCGGGAAGACATCCACCAAGGACCTCCTCGCCCGCGTGCTGACCACGACCTACCGAACCGCCGCCAGCGAGCGATCCTTCAACAACGAGCTGGGCGTCCCGCTCACGTTGGCCAACGCGCCGGACCTCACCGAGGTAGTCGTGGTGGAGATGGGAGCGCGGGGGACCGGTCACATCCAGCTCTTGTGCGACGTGGCGCGGCCGACAGTCGGCGTGGTCACCTCGGTGAGCGGCGCGCACCTCGAGCAGTTCGGTTCACTGGAGGACGTGGCGTCAGCCAAGTCGGAGCTCGTGGCTGCTCTCCCAGCCGATGGTTGCGCCGTGTTGAACGCCGAGGACTCCCGGGTGGCGGCCATGGCCGGCCGCACTACGGCGTCGGTCCTCACCTTCGGTAGAGGTCGAGGAGATGTGACCGCGGCCGCGGTTTGTGTCGACGCAGAGCTCAGGCCCTCGTTCCGCTTGGCTACCCCCTGGGGTGAGGGAGACGTCCGCCTCGCCGTGCATGGTGCCCACCACGTCGTCAACGCCCTTGCTGCGGCGGCCGCTGCGTTGGCCGTCGATGTGCCCCTCGAACGGGTCATCGCGGGGCTCGAGCAGGCGCAGCTGTCCGCCCTGCGCATGGAGCTGGCCACCGGACGCTCCGGCGTCCTCGTCTTGAACGACTCCTACAACGCCAACCCCACTTCGGTGGCCGCCGCCCTCGACGCCCTCGCCGCCTTGCCGGCGCGGCGGAGGATCGCCGTTCTCGGCACGATGGCCGAGTTGGGAGCAACAGGGGCCGCTGCGCACGCCGCGGTGGCCCGACAGGCCGACGCTCTCGACATCAGGCTGGTGTCGGTGGCCGAACCGGCTTACGGGGCTGACGGGCCGGATGCCGCCGACTCGATCGAGGAGGCGATGGAGATCCTCGGTTCGCTCGGCGACGGCGATGCAGTGCTGGTGAAGGCCAGCCGGGTGGTCGGCTTGGAACGGCTGGCCGAGCGCTTGGTCGACTCGGAAGGTTGAACGCGTCGCACGTCGGCGTACCAGGCCAGGCCGAGTGCGACGACGGCGCCCCCGATCAGCACCGGCGTGATCGACGTGTGCTCGATCAACCAGCCGCCCCCGAGCCCACCGAACGGCACCGTGCCGCCGAACCCCATGATCCACAGTGCCATGACCTTGCCCCGCACACGGTCGTCAAGGTCCTGTTGCAACACGGTCGACAGCGACGTGATCACCGCGAAGTACACGAGCCCGAGCCCGAAGATCACCGGATAGGCCGGCCCGGCGCTGCGCAGCAGGCCGAACATGGCCAAGAACATGGCGAACGCCACCAAGCCGAGACGGACCAACCGAGGCTTGGACGCGTGGGCGAACACTGTCCCGATCGACAGCGCACCGAGGACTGCGCCCAGCCCGAACGCGGCGTACAGCACGCCGTAAGCGGTGCTCTTGGGGGCGATGCCGAGGTTGTCGCCGGCGATCTTCGGCATCTGGGTGATGAACGGCAGGCAGAAAAGGGAGAACACGAAGATCACGACCAGGCACCGCTTCACGACCCGATCGGTACGAGCCGCTCGAACACCCTCGAGCACTCGGTGCAGCCCTTGGCTCCGGGTGGCCGGCGGGGCGGGCAGCGTGACCCGGGTCAGGGCCACGATCACCGCGGCGTAGCTGAGTGCGTTGAGGGCGAAGACCCAGCTCGGGCCGTACCGGGCATAGAGGAAGCTGCCGATGACCGGCCCGACGACGCGTGAACCGTTCATCTGAGCGGAGTTCAAGGAGATCGCGCCGGCCATGTCCCGGCGCGGCACGAGCACGGGGAGGACGGCGCTGAACACGGGCGCGTACAGCGCGTTGCCGATCCCGATCATCAGCGTCACACCGAGCAGCAGCACCTTCGATGGGTGGTGGTTGATGACGACGAGACCGAGGACGGCTGAGAAGGTGGCCTGCTCGAGCGTCAGGATCATCAACAGCTTCTTGCGGTCGACCGTGTCGGCCAGCGAACCGCCGACGATGGACAGCAAGAGCAACGGGCCGAGCTGGGCGAAGATGACCAGGCCGACGAACAGGCCGGAGTGGGTGAGGTCATAGGCGATCGCTCCGAGGACCACGTTTTGCATCCACGTGCCGGTGTTGGATGCGAACGCCCCTAGGTAGACCGTCCGGAACGTCGGGTGGGAGAACGCGGCGCGGGCCGTCCCGGGCCTGAACGCCCGTTGACCGCCGAGCATCTCGTCGCCCGCGCTCTGTGCATCGGCCTCCCCATCGTCGCCTCCGGCCTGGAAGTTGTCAGTCGGGGGCAGGTGGGTCACCGCAGAGATCCTAGCTATTGAGGCCCCGTTTTCTTGACCCGCGGGTCAAGAAAGTCGGGGTCAGCGGGCCAGTGCGTCGGCCAGCTCGGTGTGGTCCCGGTCGAGGGCATCGGCCACCGTGGGGTGGGTCACCAAGCCGGCATGGGTGTTCACTCCGAGCGCCAGCGCCGGGTCTTGCTCGACGGCGCCGGTAAACCCCAGCTCGGCCAGATCGGCGAGGTAGGGAAGGGTGGCGTTGGTGAGGGCGTAGGTCGAGGTGTTCGGCACGGCACCTGGGATGTTGCCCACCGCGTAGTGGATGACGCCATCGACCTCGTAGACGGGGTCGTCGTGGGTCGTCTCGTGAGTTGTCTCGATGCAGCCACCTTGGTCGACGGCCACGTCGACGATCACCGCGCCCTCGCGCATCCCCGCGACCATCGACTTGTCGACGACCACCGGTGCCCGGCCTCCGGCCACCAGGACTGCACCGATCACCAGATCCGCCTCGGCCACCGCCCGCTCCACCGCGCCCCTGTTCGAGGCCAGCGTCATGATGCGGCCCCGGTGGATCTGGTCGGTGAAGCGCAGCCGGTCGAGGTCGCGGTCGAGCAGGTAGACCTCGGCCTCCATCCCGGCGGCGATCCACGCCGAGTTCCAGCCGACGTTGCCGGCGCCCAGCACCACGACCCGGCCCGGTCGCACGCCCGGTGCCCCACCGAGCAGCACTCCACGGCCACCGCTGGCCCGTTCGAGGTAGTGGGCGCCGATCTGGGTGGCCATGCGCCCCGCCACCTCGCTCATCGGCGCCAGCAGCGGCAGCGCACCGGACTCGAGTTGCACGGTCTCATAGGCCACGGCCGTGACGCCCCGGTCGACCAACGCTGTGGCCACCTCGGGGTAGGCCGCGAGGTGCAGGTATGTGAACAGGACGAGGCCCTTGCGCATCAGGTCGAACTCTTCGGGCCGCGGCTCTTTGACCTTGCACACCAGGTCGGCTCGCTCCCACACCTCCTCGGCCCCGGCCACGACCGTGGCCCCCGCGCCCCGGTATTCGTCGTCGAGGATGGCCGATTCCCGACCGGCATCGGCTTGGATGAGGACCTCGACGCCGTGCTGGGACAGTTCCCGCACGCCGTCGGGGGTGATGGCCACCCGGGACTCGTGGTTCTTGATCTCGGTGGGTACGCCGACGGTGAGCGCCATTGCCCGTCCTTCCGTTCGGTCCGCTGGCCCGGTCGGTGTGACCGGCCTGGTCCACGGTAGGAGCGCCACCGGCCTCCTGCTCGCGCCCCGCTCTCGCGCTGCCCATGGGCCGGTTCGCTCGGTCCACCGCCGATCACCGGCTCGGCCCTACCCTCAGGCCGATGTCCGCTGAGCCCACGGTCGAGTCGAACAACGTCAGCCGCGGCAGTGACCTCTCGACCCAATGCGGGCGCTGCGGCGGCCCGATGCGACCCGAGCATGCCCACTACCGCTGCTCTCGTTGCGGCGAGCGCGACTCCTGTTGCGAAGGCCCGTACTGAACTGGTGTCCGTTTCGCCGCCGCTGGTCCACCTTGCTCCCGGCTCGAGTCAGAGCTGGTTGGCCGCGGCGGTACGAGCGGGCGGCGGTTCACTGGTCCCGGCCGACCAAGCCACGGCGCTGGTCTGGTCGGCGCCCGATGATCCGGCGGGCTTGGCCGAGCTGCTCCGGACCCACCGCTCGCTCGACTGGGTGCAGCTTCCGTGGGCCGGGGTCGAGCCTTACCGGGGGGTCCTGGACGACCGGCGACGCTGGACGTGCGGGAAAGGGGTGTACGCCGAGCCGGTGGCCGAGCTCGCGCTCGCCCTGCTGCTGGCCGGGCTGCGGGGGGTGGCGCACTATGCCCGCGCCGACCGTTGGTCCGCCGAGCGAGGTACGAGCCTGTTCGGCGGATCGGTCACGATCGTCGGCGGCGGCGGCATCGCCGGGGTGCTGGCGCGACTGTTGGCGCCGTTCCGGGCGCGAGTGACCGTCGTCCGCCGCCATCCGCGAGCGATGGAAGGTGTGGACGAGGTGCTCGGTCCGGCTGATCTGGTGTCGTCGCTGGCCGGCGCCGACGGAGTGGTGCTGGCCCTGCCGTTGGTGCCCGACACCTTGGGGATCATCGGGCCGGCCGAATTGGCGGTCATGGAGGACCACGCCTGGCTGGTGAACGTCGCCCGCGGAGCGCACGTCGACACGGGGGCACTGGTCGACGCGTTGCGGGCCGGCACGATCGGCGGCGCCGCCCTCGACGTCACCGACCCGGAGCCGCTGCCGACCGGCCATCCCCTGTGGTCGTTGCCGAACTGCCTCATCACCCCCCACGTCGGCAACACCTCGGAGATGGCGGTGCCGCTGCTCAGCGCCCGGATCGCTGAGAACGTGCGCCGCTACGGCGCAGGTGAACCCCTGCTCGGCGCGGTCGACCCCGCCCTCGGTTACTGACGAGGTCGCGGCCGGGAGCGGCGGTAGCTCAACCCGGCCGGAGGAGCAGAGCCTGGTCCGGGCCGAGCGTGCCGGAGTAGGGCTGACCCTCACCTTGACCGTCGCTGGCCACCTGGACGATCCACCGCTGCCACCCGTCCGGCGGGGGGGCGGCCGGCAGCTCGACCGTGGCGTCGGTGAAGTTGACCAGCACGAGCCGCTGGTCGTCGTCCAGCGTCCGACTCCAGCACAGGGCCCCGCCCGGGGCGTCGAGGAGGATCTGCTGGCCGAGCTGGAGCGCGCCGGACCGACGTCGGGCTCCCAGCAGACGCCGGTAGAGGTGCAGGATCGACCGTTCGTCGGAGCGCTGCGCCTCGACGTTGCGCAGGTCGGCCTCGGGTGGCCAAGGCAGCCAAGGCTCGGTCGATGCCCAGCCGTGATCCCGCCCGCTGGTCCAGGGGATCGGCGCACGGCAGCCGTCCCGGCCCCCCGGATCGACCTGTCGGTCCTGTGGGATCACCGCGTCTTCCAGGCCGAGCTCCTCGCCGGCGTAGAGGAATGGCGTCCCGCGCAGCGTGAGGAGCAGGACGGCGGCGGCCCGGGCGCGGCTCTCCGATCCGCCGTAGCGGGTGCGGTGCCTCTGGACATCGTGGTTGGACAGCACCCAGGTCGGCCATCCGTTCGGCTCGATGGTGTCGCGCACCTCCTCGATCCGCTTGTGCCACTTGTCGGCTCGCCAGCGGGTGAACAGCGGGGGGAAGTTGAACGCCAGATGCAGCCCTTGGCCGGCGTCGTAGTACCTGGCCACCAGCGCGGCGTCGAGCAGGAACACCTCACCGACCATCATCCGGTCCCCGTCATAGGAGTCGAGCAGGTCACGCAGCCCTCGTATCAGCGCGTGGGTCGACGGGTCATCGTTCAGGCTCGAGTGGGGGTTGGACAGCAACTCGGGCGGATCGTCGGGCAGGTCGGCGGCCTTGCCGATGAGGTGGATGACGTCCATGCGGAAGCCGTCGACGCCCCGGTCGAGCCAGAAACGCAGCACGTCATGCATCGCTTCGACCACCGCTGGCTCACGCCAGTTCAGGTCGGGTTGCTCAGGCAGGAACAAGTGGAGGTACCACTGGTCCGACGGCGGGTCGAACGTCCAGGCCGGCGTTCCGCCCCAGGCTCGGATCCAGTTGTTGGGCGGGCCACCGTCGGGTGCCGGATCGCGCCACACGTACCAGTTGCGTTTGGGGCTGTCTCGTCCGGAGCGGGACTCCACGAACCACGGGTGCTGGTCGGACGTGTGGTTCGGCACCCAGTCGAGGATGACCCGGATGTTCCGTGCGTGAGCTTCGGCCAAGAGGCGGTCGAACTCTTCGAGGGTGCCGAACAACGGGTCGACGCCGCAGTAGTCGCTCACGTCGTAACCGAAGTCGGCCATCGGCGACGGGTAGAACGGCGACAGCCAGATGGCGTCGATACCCAGCCATTCGAGATGGTCGAGGTGGCGCCGAACCCCTTCGAGGTCACCCACGCCGTCCCCGCCCGTGTCGGCGAAGGAGCGGGGGTAGATCTGGTAGAGCACAGCGGACTTCCACCACGGCGCGGCCGGCTCGGTCATGGGCGGCGAAGCTACCCGGCCACCCGAGGGCCGTCGCTCTCGACCCAGGGGTGAGGGTTCCGGCGGTGGGGTCGGTTACACTCCCCATCTCCGAACAGCCGTAAGTCGGGAGTCCGCCCGTGAAAAAGGGACGCCATCGCCGCTTCGAAGAGGCGCGCAAACTCAAGCAGATCGGTCCGGACTTCCTCTTCTCCGAGCCGGCGCCTCCCGCCGTCGTCCGCGATGAAGATGACGACAAGGTTGACGATGAGTACGCCGACATCGCGGCCCGGTATGGGGCTTTCGATGACGAGGACGACGAATCCGACAGCGAAGAGGACGATCGTCACTGATTGACCGCAGCGGCCGAGACGGTCGCTGCTCGCCCGCCCTCTCCAGTCGCTCTCGCCGAGCCTGTTCTCGTCAACTCGCCCATCCCTTCTCTCGACCTCAGGACTATCTGTGCCTCCCGTCGCGCTCCGCAACATCGCTCTGGTCGCCCATGTCGACCACGGCAAGACAACCCTCGTCGACGGGCTGCTCCGCGCCACCCACGTCTTCGGCGCCCATGCCGCCCTGGTCGATCGAGTGATGGACTCCAACGACCAGGAACGTGAGCGCGGCATCACGATCCTGGCCAAGGCCGCGTCCATCACCTGGCGGGACGTGAAGATCAACCTCGTCGACACGCCCGGCCACGCCGACTTCGGCGGCGAGGTGGAGCGGGCGCTGGCCATGGTCGACGGCGTGCTGCTCCTGGTGGACGCCGCCGAGGGCCCGCTGCCCCAGACCCGTTACGTGCTCGGTAAGGCGCTGGACGCCGGCCTGCCTGTCGTGCTGGTGCTGAACAAGGTGGACCGGGCCGACGCCCGCACCGCCGAGGTGCTCGACCAGGTCTATGAGCTGTTCATGGACCTCGGGGCGGCCGACGCGGACATCGAGTTCCCGATCATCTCGGCCATCGCACGCGAGGGCCGGGCCATCACCGGTGTCGGCGTGCCCGCACCCGATGCCGACCTCACGCCGCTGCTGGAGGCGATCGTCGAGTCGATCCCCGCTCCCGATTTCGATCCGGACGGTCCGCTGCAGGCTCTGGTCACCAACCTCGATGCCTCGGACTACCTCGGCCGGCTGGCCATCGGCCGGGTCGTGCGGGGGCGGCTGCGTCGGGGAGATCGGGTGGCCCTGCTCGACGAGGAGGTGGCCGAGGGCGAGAAGCCGCTCGAGCGGAAGCTGTCGTCGCTGCTCGGCTTCACCGGCGTGAGCCGGGAAGACGTGGACGAGCGGGCGGCCGGTGACCTGTTCGTCCTGGCCGGGTTTCCCGAAGTCGAGATCGGCGACACGTTGGCCGACCCCGGCCAACCGGAGGCCCTGCCCCGGCTCAGCGTGGACGAACCCGTCCTGAGGATGACGTTCGGGGTCAACACCTCTCCGTTGTCCGGCAAGGACGGCACGTACCTCACGTCACGGCACCTGCGGGAACGGCTGGAACGCGAGGTGTTGGGCAACGTGTCGATCCGCATCGAGGACACCGAATCGCCCGACGTCATCGAGGTGGCAGGTCGCGGCGAGCTCCAGCTGGCCGTCCTGATCGAAGGCATGCGCCGCGAGGGATACGAGGTCCAGGTCAGTCGGCCCGAGGTGATCCTGAAAGAGATCGACGGCACGCGGCACGAGCCCCTGGAACGCGGCGTGGTCGACGTGCCCGACGCGCACGTGGGCACCATCACCCAGGCGTTGGCGCCTCGCAAGGGCCGGGTCACCGATCTGCGACCGGGCGACCCCGGCCGCACGATCATCACGTTCGAAGCACCGGCCCGGGGGCTCATCGGGTTCCGCGGCCTGTTGCTCACCGCCACCCGCGGCACCGCCCTGCTGCACACCCACCACGCCGGCTGGATGCCGTGGGCGGGCGACCTGCCCCACCGCCAGGGCGGTGCGATGTTGGCCGACCGGCTCGGCACCACAACGGGGTACGCCCTGGACAACCTGCAGGCCCGCGGCGAGCTGTTCGTGGGCCCGGGCGAACAGGTCTATGAGGGGATGGTGGTGGGCGAGAACAGCCGTCCGGACGACATGACCGTCAACGTGATCCGTGAGAAGCAGAAGACCAACATCCGCACCCATTCCGCTGACGAAGCGATCAAGCTGACCCCGCCCCGGATCCACACGCTCGAGACGGCCATCGAGTTCATCGCCGCCGACGAGCTGGTCGAGGTGACCCCCGCCAACATCCGGATCCGCAAACGGGTCCTCAAGGAGCAGGACCGCCGCCGCCTCAAGCGCTGACGTCGGCCGCGCACCCTCAGGTGGGAGTACGGGGGCGCAGCGCGGGGTGGGGCAGGAAGACCTCCGACGTCTCGGAGGTGCGGCTGGCGATTGCGCCGTTCGTGGTGGCGCGGCGTCCGTTGGCCCCGCGGTTCGACATGTGGCTGGCCCGTTCGGCGAGGTGAGTCACGATCGACCGGTACGGCCCGGCGCCGACCATCTCGATGATCTCATCGCGGAGCTCTTCATACACCGGTCGGCGGCCGACGAACGCGTCGGGATCGTCGGTGCACCACCAGTGGAAGTCGGCGCCGCCTTCACCCCAGTCACGGCGCTTCCACTCGCGCAACGTCGAGGTGACGTGTCCGTGGGTGTCGGTCTCCTCTTCCAGACGCAGGGGGAGCTGCCAGCAGACGTCGGGCTTCCAGTCGAGCGGCCGCTCGCCCACCTCCAGCGCGGCGCGGTGCAGGGCACACCCGGGGCCGCCGGGAAACCCGGGCCGGTTCAGGAAGATGCATGCGTCGTCCACCAAGCGGGTCACGTTCTCGCCGTCCGCCGCCTTCTTCAGCGGGCCACCGCGCCGATGAGCGACCTTCCGGTGCTGCCATTGATCGTCGGTCAACTTCGCCGCCATCTTCGTGGTGCGGGCCAGGTCGGCCGCACCAGTGAAGTGGGCGCCATAGGAGCAACAGCCCTGGTCCAGCTCGGGAGCGGGCCCGGTGAGCACGCCCTGGCAGCCTCGGCCGAAGATGCACGTCCACGGACTGGTGAGGAACGTGACGTCGAAGACCCAGGTCCGGTCTTCATCGGGATCCTCGAAGGACACCCACTCGTGCAGGTCATCGAGTGGGGGCACGGAGGCCGACGCTAGTGCCCGGCCGGTCAGCGCCAGCCAGCCGGTACCTTCGATCCGTGCCGCTCGTGACGCGATTCGCCAACGACGCAGATCTCACCTCGGTGTGGGACGTGTTCGTACGGTCCTTCGACTTCCCTCAGAGTCGCTTCGACGAGTGGCTCGGCGACAGCGACCCGGCGCGGGTCCTTGCCGTGTTCGACGGCGAACGGGCGGTCGCCGCTTCGAGGATGATCACGTTCGGCCAGTGGTACGGCGGACGGCGGGTGCCGATGGCCGGGTTCTCTCCCGTGGCAGTTGCGCCCGAACACCGCAGCCGCGGACTCGGTCGGATCGTCACCGCTGGCCAGTACGACGACTTGCGACAACGGGGTGAGGTGGCGGCCGGGCTGTTCCCTGCGGCGGTCGCCCTCTATCGCAGCGTCGGCTTCGAGCTGGCCGGCGGGTACGTCGAGCGGCGTATTCCCTCCGCCCACCTGGCGGCCATCCGCGGCGGCCGCGACGTGGTGGTTCGGCCCGGCACCGCAGCGGACGTGGCCGGGGTGCGGGCCTGCTACGACCGCATCGCGGCGACCCGCTCCGGATACCTGGACCGGCCCGAGGAACTGTGGCGGCGCAAGGTTCCGGGCGATCTCGCTGGGCTGCACCTCTATGTGGTCGACGCCGCTCGTGGTCCGGCGCCAACGCTCACCGGCTACGCCGCGTACAGGCACGTCAAGGCCCGGCCGCCGTATGACTACTCGGTGCGCCTGGTGGAGCTGATGGCCGATGATCCAGACGTGACTGCCGCGTTGTGGCGAGTGGTCGGCAGCTCCGGCACCCAGGCCCCGCACGTGTTCACCATCGGCCCACCCGATGACCCGATGTTCCTGCAGCTGCCGATGGCCGACCCCGAAGCGGTCCGCAGCGAGATCCGCTGGATGGTCCGCCTGATCGACGCGCCGGCCGCTATAGCGGCCCGCGGCTACCGGCGTTCGACGATGACGCGCGTGGATCTGGAGATCATCGACGAGGACGCGCCTTGGAACGCGGGGCGGTGGGTGCTGGAGGCCTCTGACGGTTCGGCCACCCTGCGACGGGGAGGCGCCGGCACCGTGCAGGCACCGGTCGGCGGCCTGTCGTCGCTGTGGTCCGGTTACGTGTCGGCTCGAACTCTGGCTGGCGCCGGCCTGCTCCACTCGGCGGACCCCGCAGCCCTGGACGCGCTGGACGACGTCTTCGCCAGCCCGCCTCCGATGCTGCTCGACTTCTATTGAGACTCGCCTTCATCCCTCATACGGTCTCGGCCGTTCGGGGTCAGGTCGTCATCGGCCACACTGTCGGCGTGGCTGGCGAGTTCGACGACATCCGGGGGCGACTCGAAGGCATCGCCGAGGAGCTGGCCGACTTGGCCATCGTGCGGCTGCGCGAGTCGATCGACGCCGGCGGGCACGAGCTGCCCGTCGACGAGAAGCGCCTCACCAGGGCCCGGCGGGCGGTCGAGAAGGCGGCCCACATCCTGGCCGAGCCGGGTTCTGAGGCTGCCCTCGAGCCGTGAGGGGCTCGGCTAAGCCGGTTCGGGCTGGGTGCGAAGGGGCGGCGCCGGTGCGCTGGCCAGCGCGTTGAGCGCCCGGACCAGACGGTGCAGGGAGCCGACCTGCCACTGGTCGAAGCGCATGACCAGACGCGGGCGGTCGAGGGCGTCGGAATCGGTGACCTCAGCCGGAAGCGGCCCGGATCGCTCGATCGAGCCGCTGGTGCACAGGTGCCCGAACCGTTCGTTCAGCATCGCCAGCTCGGCGTCGGTCGGCTCGGCCTGCAGGCGGATGATCAGCCGAGCGCCGGACCAGCGGATCGAGTGGTAGTTGCGCCAGAAGCCGACGATCTCGTCGCGGGCGGCGTGCACATCATCGGTGATCAGGACCAGGTCGAGGTCCTCGGCGGCGATCAGGCCCTTGCTGGCGACATGGTCGCGGACCCAGCTGTGCCAGGCCTCCCAGTAGTTGTCGCCCGGGCAGTCGATGAGCACGATCGGGGCGGGATCGGCCTTCCCGGTCTGCTGCAGGGTCAACAGCTCGAACACCTCGTCGAGCGTGCCGAAGCCGCCAGGGAGCGACACGTAACCCTTCGACTCCTTCATCAACATGAGCTTGCGGGTGAAGAAGTACTTCATCGACACCAACTTCTGGTCGCCCTTGATGATCGCGTTGGCGCCCGTCTCGAACGGGAGCCGGATGCTGACCCCGATCGACTTCTCTCGTCCGGCACCTTCCATGCCGGCCTGCATGATCCCCGGGCCGGCCCCGGTGATGACCATCCATCCTTCGGCGGCCATGGCCGCCGCGATGTCGCGGGTCTGCTGGTAAAGCGGGTCCTCGGGGAGCGTGCGGGCGGACCCGAAGATGGTCACCTTGGACACTTGGTGGTAGGGGGCGAATATCCGGAAGGCCGAGCGCATCTCCCGCAGCGCAGCGCTGGTGATCTTCAGGTCGAGCCGATCGGCGCCGTCGCCGGCCAGTTGCACGCCCGACACGAGGATCTCGAACAGCAGGTCCTGATGCCTGGTGGCCCCTGAGGCGCCGACCAGCGCGGCGATCTGGCGGTCGAGCTCGGCGTCGCCGGTGCGGTAACGGGGAAGGGGGAACGGCGGCGGGTCAGCCATGGCCCTGGAGCCTTGCACGGCCCGCCTGCCGCGGTGCCCCCGGTAGGCGGGGCTCGGACCGCTACCTTGCCGACGATGACCGGCAGCCTCGGGACGGGGACCTACCTCGTCGGGTTCGCCGGTGTGCTCAGCGTGTGTGTGGCCGCAGGCTGCGGCGCCCGCTCGGCTCAGACCGCTTTCATCCCGCAGTGGTCGGGAAGCAGCGCAAGCCTGGCCCGAGGCACCATCGCGTTGAGCGTGGCGTTCGCCGTCGCCCAAGTGTTGGGGGCGATCGGCTGGCTTCGGGCCGGACCAGTGTGGGCGGCCGAGGTGCTGGCCGGCCTGGGCATCGGGTTGCTCGGTCGATGGCATCAACGGCCTCGGGCTTGGCCCCCGGAGGGTTGCCCGAAGCGGTCCACGCGCTCCGCGCTCATCGAGAGCCTCGTCGCCGTCGTGGCCGTCGGTGTGGTCGCCGCGCAGTGGGGCGGTCATATCGGCTTCGCCGTCACCCACGGGATGACCCACCCGGACACGCTCTGGTACCACATGCCGTTCTCGGCGAGGTTCGTTCAGGACCATGGGTTTCCCCGGCTCGACGGTGTCGGCTACCCGGCTGCCCACTGGTTCCCGCTGAACTCCCAGCTGCTGCACGCCATGGCGATCCTGCCGTTCCGGCGCGACGTGTTGTCGCCCTATCTGAACCTGGCCTGGGCCGCGCTCGCCGTGCTTGCCGCGTGGTGCATCGGTCAGCGGCGCGACGTCGGTCACGTCTCGGCTGCGGCCGCCGCGGTCGTACTCGGCCTGCCGGTCCTGGCGGCCACCCAGCCCGGCCAGGCATCGAGCGACATCGCGTGTGCCGCCCTGTTCCTCGCCGCGGTCGCGCTGGTTCTCGAAAGCCAACTCCGAGCCGCGCCGCTTGCCCTGGCCGGGGCGGCGGCCGGTCTGTCCATCAGCTCGAAGGTGACCATCGCCGTCCCGGTGTTGCTGCTCATCGTCTTGGTGGGGGTGCTGTGCGTCCTGCAGCGGCACGTGAAGGCCGCTGGGTGCTGGGTGGCCGGCTTCGCCGCAACGGGCAGCTTCTGGTTCCTGCGCAACTGGGTGCTGGCGGGCAACCCGCTGCCTTCGGGCCGCTGTCCTTCGGGCCGCTGTCGTTGCGGGCTTCGGTGAAGGAGCAGGGGCCGACCCTCATCGACGAGGGCCTCCTCGATGGTGCGACGTGGCGCCGCAACTACCTGCCCGGGCTGCACCGAGGGCTCGGTGCCGCGTGGTTCGCAGTCCTGGTGCTCGGCATCCTCGGTGCCGCACTGATGGTGTTTCACCGGCACCGCCCGCTCGACCGGATCGTCGGGCTGGTCGCGCTGGCCGGAGTCGTGGCCTACCTGTTCACGCCGCAATCGGGCGGGGTCCCGTTCGTCTTCAACCTCCGCTACCTGAGCCCCATGCTCTTGGTGGGTCTCGTGGTCCTGCCGCTCAGCGCCCCGACCACGGTTCGGTGGAGGTGGGGTCAGCTCCTCGTCTCGGTGTGCCTGGTGGCCATCGGGGCGACGGCGTCACATCACGAACGGGTGCCAGCGTGGCCAGGGGAGGCGCTGCTGCCCGGCGTCGTCGCCGCTCTGGCCGCCACCTTGTTCGTGGTGGTGCGGCTCCGGCGGCCAGCCGGCAAGCGGATCAGCCCTGCGGTGCTTGTGGCGTTGCTGGCGGCGGTCGTGGCGATCAGCGGGTGGCCGCTGCAGCGGGAGTACCTCGAGCACCGCTACGCGGGCCGTGGCCTACTTCCCGACAACGCGATCCCGGCCTACTTCCGCGGTGTGCGCAACGCCCGGGTGATCGTGTTCGGCGAGGTCGAGTCATACCCGTTGTTCGGGCTCGATCTCTCCAACCGCGTCACGCTGGGATCGGACCCGCCACCCCGGCCCAGTCACGACGTCTGCCGCTGGTGGCGAAAGAGGCTCGGCGACCATTACGACTACATCGCGGTGACCACTTTCGGGTTCGGTTACTTCGGCCGGCCTCCGGAGGAGGTGATCAGCGACGACCCGGCCTCAACCACGGTGCTGCACCGGGGCCACAGCGCGATCTACCGCCTGCGTGGTCCCTTGCATCCCGATCGTTGCCCAGCCCTGCCCGGCTGAAGGCAGCCCGTCAGGCCGGCTGGGCCACCCGGCCGTAGAGGGTGGTCCGCTGCTCCAGCCGGCGGCCGAGCGGCTCGATCACGGCCTCGAAGTCCTCGGTGTCCCAGCCCTGGCCGTGGCTGGCGCCGGCTGCCCGGGAGATGTTCTCGGCCATGAGGGTGCCGCCGAGGTCGTTGACGCCCGCTTGGAGGAGCTGGCGGGCCCCCGCCGCTCCGAGCTTCACCCATGACGCCTGGATGTTGGGGATCGAGCCGTGGTAGGCGATCCGTCCCACCGCATGCATGAGCACGACCTCCCGGAACGTCGGGCCCCGACGAGCCTTGCGCTGCAGGTAGATGGGTGCGGCCATGTGCACGAAAGGCAAGGGCACGAACTCGGTGAAGCCGCCCGTCCGCTGTTGCAGCTCACGGGTGCGTACGAGGTGGCGGGCCCAGCTCCGGGGCTGTTCCACGGCACCGAACATGATCGTGACGTTGGAGCGCAGGCCGACCGAATGGGCGGTCTCATGGGCGTCCAGCCACTGCTGAGTGTCGATCTTGTCCGGGCAGAGGATGGCCCGTATCGGGTCGTCGAGGATCTCCGCCGCAGTGCCAGGCAGGCTGCGCAGCCCTGCTTCCATCAGCCGGCCGAGGTACTCGGCCAGCGGTTCACCCAGCCGACGGGCCCCTTCGGTGACCTCCAGCGCAGTGAAGCCGTGGACGTGGATGCCAGGCGCCGCGTCCTTCACCGCCCTCGTGACGTCGAGGTAGTAGTCGCCGTCGAAGTCCGGGTGGATGCCGCCCTGCAGACACACCTCGGTGGCCCCTTCCGCCCAAGCCTGGCGAGTGCGATCGGCGATGTCGTCCAGGGTCAGCAGGTACGGCGTGCCCCGCAGGTTCAACGACAGCGGCCCTTTGGAGAACCCGCAGAACCGGCACTTGAACGTGCAGACGTTCGTGTAGTTGATGTTGCGGTTGCGGACATAGGTGACCACATCGCCGGCCACCGCGGCCCGCAGCTCGTCGGCCAGGCCAGCGACCGCCGCGACCTCCCGGCCGCGGGCGGAGAACAAGGTGACCAACTCGTCTTCACCGGGTTCCTGGCCCATGCGGACACCGTCCAGCACCTCGGCCACTGGGCCAGCCGGAGCGATGCCAGTGTCGCTCGGCAGGAGCGTCGCCGGCTCGGCATCGGCGCCGCTGTACCAGGCAGTGGATCGGCGGCCGACGAGCACGACCTCCGCTCCGTCGCCGACGTTGCGGATCTCGCCGACCGTCTGAGGGAACACCGCTCCCGGGTCGTCGCGAGCGAGGCCTTCGGCGTCGCTGCGGTCCGCCACCGCGAACCGCAGGCCGTCGTCGAGCCAGCGTTCGGGGCTCAGCGCATGCTCGGGATAGATCGTCAAGCGCGGCGCCAGCTCGAAGCCCCGTTCCTCGGTGACCGCACGAAGCCGATCACGAGCGGGCCACGGGCGTTCGGGGTTGACGTGGTCCGCAGTGATCGGAGAGACGCCACCCCAGTCATCGATCCCGGCATCGAGCAGCGAACCGAAGTCGTCGGAGAGGTTCGGGGGGGCTTGGAGGTGGATGTCCGGGGGGAGGATCAGGCGGGCCAGGGCGATGGCTTCGAGATAGGCGTCGGCTGGGCATGGCTCGGCCGCGTGCATCGCCGTTCCCGGTTTCGGCAGGAAGTTCTGGACGATCACCTCCTGCACGTGGCCGTGGCGCAGGTGCGCAGCGGCGATGGCCTCGACCGCGGCGACACGGTCCTGTCGGGACTCGCCGATGCCCACGAGGATGCCGGTGGTGAACGGGATGGCCAGGTCGCCCGCCGCTTCGAGGGTGGCCAGGCGCCGCTCGGGCAGCTTGTCCGGTGAGCCGCGATGGCAGTCCAGATCGGGGTTCAGGGACTCGAGCATCATCCCCTGGGACGGGGCGACGGCGCGCAGCGCCGCCAGCTCGTCGGGGAACATGGCGCCCGCGTTGGCGTGGGGGAGCAGGCCGGTCTCGTCCAGGACGAGCCGGCACATGGCGACGAGGTAGTCGACCGTTGAGCCGTAGCCGTGGTCGTCGAGCCATCGCCGGGCCGCCGGGTAGCGCTCCTCGGGCCGCTCGCCCAGCGTGAACAGCGCCTCGTGGCAACCGGCGGCCGCCCCCTGCCGGGCGATGCGCAGCACCTGGTCCGGGCTGAGGTAGGGCGATTCCAGGCGGGCCGGTGGCTGGGCAAACGTGCAGTAGCCGCACTTGTCACGGCACAACATGGTGAGCGGCACGAACACCTTGGGCGAGTAGGTGATCCGAGTGCCGTACCGGCTGTCGCGGACCGATCGGGCCTGCGCCATGAGCTCGCCGAGGGGCAGCGACAGCAGCATGAGCGATGGGTGCTCGACGGTCATGACCGGCACCCTACCGGCGGGTCTGGCGAGGGACCCCGAGCCGCGCCGATGTTCGCTCCAACTCGGTCGCGTCGGCCTCCGCTTCACGTCAGCGGCCCATCACGTCCTGTTCCAGCAGTGAAGCGGCCGCGGGGTCGACCAGCCACAGCACCCGCTCCGAAGCGATCCTCGCCGCTGGAAGGTCGTCACCGCGGGCGACCGCGGCCAGGGCTTCGGCCTTGCCCTCACCAGCAACGGTCACCAGGGCGGTGCGAGCCCTGGCGATGCCGGCAAACGTGAGGGTCATGCGCTGATGTGGGTTGCGACCGCTGGGATCGTCGTTCAAGGTGACCAGCCGGCCGGGATCGGCATCGAGCGCACCCGAATGAGGGAAGAGGGATGCGGTGTGCCCGTCCGGGCCGAGACCTAGATGGACGAGGTCGATCCGGCCGAGGTCACCGAGGCGGAGCTGGTAGGCGTCCACCTCGGCGCAGCGCATGAGATGGGCGGCGTTGGCCGCTCCCACCCGGTCGAGCAGTGCCTCCCGGGCCAACCGGTAGTTCGAGTCTGGATGGTCGTGGGGCACGCAGCGCTCGTCTCCCCAGTAGATGTCCACCTTCCACCAGTCGATCCGGGTGCCGCTGTCCGCGGCCAGGCGCTCATAGCAGGCGCGGGCCGTGTCGCCGCCCGACAGCGCGACCGAGAACGAGTCGCCCGGGCGCGAGCCGAAGCAGGACAGGACGCGTTCCGCGAACTCACCAGGCACGTCTTCGGTGACCACGAGCTCGCCAGGCAGTGGCATGAGCCGCTCAGCCGTCTGCGAGATCGTCGGCCTTGGTGCCGAGCGTGGTGATCAGCTCGTCGAAGGACTTGGTGAAGGACGAGACCCCTTCTTCTTCGAGCTGCCGGGTGACCGCGATGAGGTCGATGCCCACCTCGGCCAAGTCGTCGAGGTGCTGACGAGCCGAATCGAAGTCAGCATCGGCCGTGCGGGCCAACGTCCCATGGTCCTCGAACGCCTCGAGGGTCGCTTCGGGCATCGTGTTGACGGTGTCGGGGGCGATGAGCGTGTCGACGTACAGCGTGTCCGAGTAGGCCTCGTTCTTCACCGACGTGGATGCCCACAACGGCCGCTGCACCCGTGCTCCACGTGCGGACAACGCGTCCCAGCGAGCACCCGAGAACTTCTCGAGGAACAGCTTGTAGGCCAGCTGGGCGTTGGCCACCGCCGCTTTGCCTCTCAGGGCGCGCGCCCGCTTCGAGCCGTCCTGCTCGAGGCGCTTGTCGATCTCGGTGTCGACGCGGCTCACGAAGAACGACGCCACGCTGGACACCCTCTGCAGGTCGCCGTCGCATGCTTCGAGACCGGCGAGGTAGGCCTCGATCACCTCGGCGTACCGCTCCAGGCTGAACAGCAGCGTGATGTTGATGCTCTTGCCGTCGGCGATCACCTGCTGGATCGACGGCAAGCCCTCCGCCGTGCCCGGGATCTTCACGAACAGGTTGGGCTCGTCGATGATCTCGTGCAGGTGGCGAGCGGCGGCCGTGGTGCCCTCGGTGTCGCGGGCCAGGCTGGGCGAAACCTCGATCGAGACGAAGCCGTCCTCGCCGCCGCTGGCATCGTGCACCGGGCGCAGGATGGCCAGCGCGTCCTCGATGTCGGTCGTGACGAGGTCCCAGTAGCTGTCCTCGACCGATGCGCCCCCTTCGATGAGCTGCTTGAACTGGGCGTCGTAGTCAGCCTCACCAGCGATGGCCTTCTGGAAGATCGTGGGGTTCGACGTGAGCCCGCGGACACCCCGGTCGACCCAGCGCTGGAGCTCGCCGCTGGTGATGTAGCCCCGCTTGAGGTTGTCGAGCCATGGGCTCTGTCCGAGCTCGGAGTGCAGTTGTTGGAGACGGGTCATGGTGGGTCCTTCAGGTGGAGGAGTGGGGCTCAGGCGCCGGCGTCTCGGGCCAGGAGGATCCTGGCGGCTTCGGCCACGTGGTCGGGCGTGTAACCGAACTCCTCGAGGGCCTTGGCGCCCGGCGCTGAAGCGCCGAAGTGGTCGATGCTCACCGTGATGTCCGCCCAGCGTTCCCAACCGAACGAAACGCCGGCCTCGACCGCCAGGCGGGGCACCCCTGGCGGCAGAACCGAAGCGATGTAGTCGGCGTCCTGGATGGAGAAGTCCTCCCAGCACGGCATGGAGACGACCCGCACGCGATGACCCTCCGCGCTCAGCTGTTCGGCCGCGCCGACACACACCCACACCTCACCGCCGGTGCCGATGATCACGATGTCGGGCGGAGCTGCGTCGGACCCGCCCGCCTCGCTCAGCACATAAGCCCCACGGAGCGCGGCCTCGTTGCCGGCGGTGCCTTCCAGGACCGGCAGGTCCTGGCGGCTCAGGCACAGAGCGGTGGGGCCGATGTGGTCGACCGCGGTGCGCCAGGCCATGGCCGTCTCGTTGGCGTCGGCCGGCCGCACCACCCGCAGCCCGGGGATGGCCCGCAGGGCGGCGAGCTGCTCGATCGGTTGATGGGTCGGACCGTCTTCACCGAGGCCCACCGAGTCATGGGTCCACGAGAACACGACGTGGGACTCGCTGAGGGCGGCGAGGCGCACCGCGCCGCGCATGTAGTCGCTGAAGATGAGGAAGGTCCCTCCCACCGGCAGGCCACCGCCGTGCATGGCGATGCCGTTCATCACGCCACCCATGCCGTGCTCACGGACGCCGAAGTGGAGTTGGCGACCTTCGGGGTGTTCGGCCGATTGGACCTCGGCTTCTTTCAGCTCGGTGCCGGTGTTGCCGGTGAGGTCGGCCCCGCCGGCCATCAGGCCTGGCACGACGTCGAGCAGCGCGTTGACGCACGCCCCGCTGGCGTTGCGGGTGGCCACCTTCTCCCCGACGTTCCAGGTCGGTAGCTTCGCCTCCCAGCCGGTGAGCCCGCCTCCTGCCAGGCATGCTTCGAGCTCGGCCCGGTTGCCCGACCAGCCGTCTCGACGCTGCTGCCAACCGGCGCGCGCCTCGGCACCGCTCGTCGCGGCCGCGCTGTAGTAGTCGACGACGTCGTCGGGAACCCAGAACGTCTGCTCCGGTGGAAGCCCGAGGATCTTTTTGGTGATCTTGATCTCGTCCTCACCCAACGGGCTGCCGTGGGCTTTCGGGTTGTCGGTGAACTTGGGGGACGGGTAACCGATGTGGCTGCGCAACACGATCATCGACGGCGCGTCCTCGACCGCCATGGCCCGGCGCACCGCGGCCTCCAGCGCGTCGCAGTCGTTGGCGATCTCGCCGACGTCGTCGACGTGCCAGCCGTACGCCTCGAACCGCTTGGGGGCGTCGTCGTTCAGGGCGAGCTCGGTCGGCCCGTCGATCGAGATGTGGTTGTCGTCATAGACGTAGACCAGGCGGCCGAGGCCGAGGTGACCGGCCAGAGAGGCCGCTTCGTGGCTGATGCCCTCTTCGAGGTCGCCGTCTGAGCAGATGACGAACGTGTGGTGATCGCACACCTCGGACCCGAAGCGGGCCCGCAGGAACCGCTCGGCGATCCCGAACCCCACCCCGTTGGCGAACCCCTGGCCGAGCGGCCCGGTCGTGACCTCGACTCCCGGCGTGTGATGCACCTCGGGGTGGCCGGGCGTGCGCGCTCCCCACTGCCGGAACGCCTTCAGGTCGTCGAGGGAGAGGTCGTAGCCGGTGAGGTGCAGCATGGCGTAGAGGAGCACCGAGGCATGGCCGCAGGACAGGATGAACCGATCGCGGTCCGGCCAGTCCGGGTGGTCCGGGTCGAACCGCATGATGCGCGACCAGAGCACGTGGGCCAGCGGGGCGAGAGCCATGGCCGTGCCGGGGTGGCCGGACTTGGCCGCTTCGGGCATGTCCATGGCCAAGCCCCGGATGACGTTGATCGCCCGTTGCTCGATGTCGTCGGAGCTGCTCGCCCCCGCCGCGCTCGTATCGGACATGCTCGTTTGGCTCATGGGCATCCCGTCGATCGCTCGGAGAACCGGCCGGCGCTCGGAGAGCGGCCAGCGCCGAAACCCTATCTACACGGGACCAGGACTGACGGGCCGATCAGGACGTTTCGTCGAACAGGAGGACCGAGGCGGTGAACCCATGGACGAAGTTGCTGCCTCCCACCGGGCCGAGCTCGCCAGCGCAGAACATACCGGCGGTGGCCCCGCCGCCGAGCCAGGCGTTGACCACCGACGCGTCGTGGTGGGGCTCATCGAACAGGTGGGTACCGCGACCGTTGCAGGTGAACACGAGCGCCGCTCGCCCGGACGCATCGGCCAGCATGGTCCGCAGGTCCTCATCCGCGCTGTCGGCGTCCCGCACGTGGAACTGGATCGTCGTGCCGACCTCGATCTCGTCCCCGACGGCCAACGCCCCAGCCTCCCGATCGGCGCCCATCACTTGCCGCACCAGGAAGTCGCCGGTTCCGAACTCGGTCCGTCCCTCATCCATCACTCGTCCGACGTGAACGCCACGGGTCAGGAGGGACCGGTCGTCCGGCGACAGCTCGTTGGCCAGCTCGTTGAGCCTGTCCAGGGCGGGCCGGCCGGCGATCTCGTAGATCACGTTGCGCTCGGCGCGGGTCACCACCAGTGGCTGACCGACCGGCCTGCAACCTTGGGACACGACGGTGCTGGCCGCCGTCCCGGCATCGAACAGCACACCGACCGCGCCGTCACCCACCACCGCTTCGTCAAGGACCAGCCGGTTCCCGCCGGGGCCGCGGGCGGCCGACGCCATGCCACCGACCACCCGGAGCTGCGGCTCCTCGACGGCCAGCTCGGCCAGGAACCCGTCGGTCGGAAACGTGAAGGGGTCGGCCAGCAGGAGGAGCGTGCGCGCTCCCAGCGGCCCTGACAACGTGCTCTGGAGGCGCCAGCCGTCGTCGAGGCGATCGGCCCGTATGCGGACCGGGGTGACCGGGCCGATGCGGGCGGCGAACAGGCTGATCGCGGCCTGCTCCTCCACCTCCCGATCGCCGCCCAGCACGGAGACCGCGGTGGCACCGACCAACGTGGTGGGCCGCAAGGTGCGCCGTATGGTGGCGGCGATGTCTTCGAGAGCGCCGGCGAGGGGAGCGGTCACGAACACCACGGCGAGATCTGGGCCCGGCCCGAGCTGTTCGAGCACCTGGCCGACCACCTCACCGGTGGCGTGGGTGGGCAACGGATGCTCGGACAGGGCAGCAGCGAACGGCATGGCGGGGATCCCGGCTCTCTCAGGCCCGCTCAGGCTCGCTCAGGACGCGGGGGCCAGCAACGTGAACGGGACGGTGGTGACCGGGCCCAGGTCGACCCGTACGTTCGCCTCGACGGTGTCATAGCCGGTGAACTCGAGCTCGGCTCGCACCAGCCGGTAGGCGAACTTGCCTGGCTCCACCTGCAACGGCTGGGCGTTGCGCGCCACCTGCTCGCCGCCCCGGGTGTAGATCGTCTCCAACGCGCCAGTGCCGGGCTCGTCCGGTCGGCAGCGCACGAGCACCACCAGGTGCGGTTCGAGGGTGACCGGAACGGGGCTGGGCGCCGCCATCGAGAAGTGCACGCCGGTCAGGTCGATCCGGGTCGATGGACCGGCCGCCTGCCGAAGATCGATGTTCTCGATGAACACAGCGGCGACGATGTCCATCTCCTGACGGTAGCGGCCCGCCAACCACCGACGAATGTTCGGGTGGCGGTCAACCGAAGACCTGGGTGCCGGCGATCCAGGTGGCGGTGCAGCTGAGGTCCGAGTCGAGGGTGGCCAGGTCGGCGCGGGTCCCGACGGCGATCCGGCCGATGTCGTGACGCCCGAGGAGGTCCGCTGGAGCGGTCGACGCCGCGAACACGGCGTCCACCAGGTCGACCTCGCACCGGCTGACGACGTTGGTGATGGCTCGGTCGAGGGTGAGAGTGCTGCCGGCCAGCGTCCCGTCGGCCATGCGCGGGGCGGTGCCGTCGTGGTGGATCCCGATGTCACTGGCGTGTCGCCCCCGCCAGGCGACGGCGTCGGTGACCAGCACCATGCGCCCGCGGGGCTTGCACCGGAAAGCCACCCGGACCGCATCGGGGTGGACGTGCACGAAGTCGGCGATCAGCGACACCGCCACCCGATCGTCGACCAGCGCCGCGGCGGCGACACCGGGAGTGCGGTGATCCACGCCGGACATCCCGTTGAAGAGGTGGGTGACCAGCCGAGCACCCGCGTCGACCGCGGCATGAACGTCCGCCGCGCTCGCCGCGCTGTGGCCGACGGCGACCACGAGCCCGCGCTCGACGCCCCAGGCGATCGCCCTTTCCGCGCCCGGACACTCTGGGGCGAGGGTCAGCACAGCGACCGTGTCGGGCAACGCATCGAGCCACCGCCGGTCGACGGCCACGATCCAAGCGGCCCGATGGGCCCCCGGCCTTCGACCGAGGAAGGGTCCCTCGAGGTGCGCGCCGAGGATCTCGGGGCGGTTCCCGGTGCGACTCTTGGCCGTTGCCAGCCGCTGCAACGGCTCGCCGTACTGGTCGAGCGGTGAGGTCACGAGGGTGGGGCACCACGCGGTCACGCCTTGGCTCACGAGCAACTGGTCGAGGCGGTCCCAGTCACCGTCGCGGGCCCGGCCGACATCGATGTCGTCATGCCCGTTGACCTGGATGTCGATCAGGCCCGGGACGAGGGTGCGTTCAGGAACGGGCCCGGTCGTCGGTTCCACCGCGACGATCCGTCCGTCGTCGATCTCGACCACACCGGGCGCCAGGACCTGGTCGGGGAGCACGACACGGCTCGCCTTCAACGACACCATGACAGCCGACCGTACCCGGGCCCTCCCCGGCTCTGCGGGGCCGGCCGGTACCCTTGGCCACGATGACGACCACCGAACGCGCGCTGTCCACGCGGGAAGCGATCCTCGTCGAGGCTCGCCGGTGCTTCGCCGATCACGGTTATGACGGCACGTCACTCAACGACATCGCAGAGGCGGTCGGCATCCGCCGACCGAGCTTGCTGCACCACTTCCACTCCAAGGAAGCGGTGTACGCCGAGGTCTTCCGGGTCAGCCTGGCCGAATGGTCCGAACGGGTGGATGCGGCGAAGAGCGACGCCGGACGAGAAGGCTGGCGCAAGGTCGACTTCGTCATCACCGCGGGCTTCAAGTTCTTCATGGAGAACCCGGAGTTCGTGCGCATCGTCCGCCGTGAGGCTTTGCAGGGTGGCGGCCACCTCGGCTTCGACCTCGGTGCGGCACTGCGACCGCTGTTCCTTCAGGCAGTGAGCTACTTCGAGCGGGAGATGGCGGCCGGGAACTTCCGTTTCATCGACCCCGAGCAGCTCGTGTTGACCGGTTACGGCGCGCTGCTGAGCTACTTCAGCGACGTCCCGTTCCTGGAGACGCTGCTCGACAGCGATCCGTTGTCCGAACCGGCGCTGGCCGCCCGCCTGGACCACGTGCGCCTGCTGTTCCGTGGACTGCTCGACCCCGATCCGTCGCCGCCGCTCGACGCCGCCAGTTGATCGTTCGCGGCCCGGCCTGACCGCTCCTGATCGATCCGGAGCGGAGCGCTCTGGGTAGGCTCGCCCGCCGTGCTGCCCCCGGCCCCAACCCGGACCTTGTCCGAGCCGGCTTCGAAGGCCCTCCTGGCCACCCACGGGGTGCCCATGGTGGAAGAACGCGTGGTTCCCGAACCTGAGGCGGCGGCCGCCGCGGCCAGCGCGATCGGATTTCCCGTGGTGGTGAAGCTGTCCGGCGACCGGATCGCCCACAAGACCGAGCGGGGGCTTGTGCGCCTAGGGCTCAGCGACCCCGACGCGGTGCAGCAGGCGGGCCGCGAGTTGCTGGCCGCCGCCACGGCGGAGGACGGCGATGTCGCCCTCCTCGTCGCGCCGATGATCCGTGGTAACCGGGAGCTCATTGCCGGCCTCGCCCGCGATCCGCAGTTCGGCATGACCGTGATGGTCGGGATCGGCGGGATCCTGGCCGAGGCGGTGGCCGACGTGGCCATCCGTCTCGTGCCGATCACCGCCGTCGACGCCGCCGAGATGATCGAGGACCTGTCGAGCCAGCGGCTGCTGGGCGCGTTCAGGGGCGAGCCTCCAGTGGACCGGGAAGCGCTGGCCCAGGTGTTGCTCGGCTTGTCGAGCGCCGCCTCGGCCGACGACACGATCGTCTCAGCGGACCTCAACCCGCTGATCGTGGTCGACGGCCGACCGGTGGCCGTCGACGCGCTGGTCGAGGTTCGGGCGTGACCGACCGGCACCGGCCGACCGTCGAACAGTTCCATGCCCTGTTCGAGCCGAAAGGGGTCGTGGTGGCCGGCGCGTCGACCCATCCCGGCAAGTTCGGCTTCGTGAGCCTGCACAACCTGTTGGCCGCCGGCTACGAGGGTGCAGTGTTCGCCACGAACCGGGAGGGGGCCGACGTGCTCGGGGTGCGATCGGTGGCCGAGGTGGCCGAGCTGCCGGAAGGTCAAGCCGACCTGGTGTTCGTGTGCACTCCGGCCGCGGCCAACCCGGAGCTGTTGCGGGCCTGTGCCGCCAAGGGCATCCGTGCCGCGTTCGTCACCTCGGCCGGGTACGGGGAAGCGGGCGAGGACGGCGTGCGAGCCCAGGACGAGCTGGTGTCGGTGGCCGACGAGGTAGGGATCCTGCTCGCCGGCCCGAACGGCCAGGGCGTCGTCTCGACTCCGGTGAAGCTCTGCGCCCAGATCGTCGCTCCGTACCCACCGCCGGGACGGATCGGTGTGGCTAGCCAGTCCGGCAACTTCGTCTCCTCGTTCCTGAACTACGCGACCCAGACCGGCGTGGGCGTGAGCCGGGCGGTCAGCGCCGGCAACGCGGCGGCGGTCACAGTGGCCGACTACCTCGACTTTTATGCCGGAGATCCCGCGACCGAGGTGGGCTTGGCCTATGTCGAAGGCGTGGCCGACGGCCGAGGTTTCTTCGACCGGGTCCGCTCGGTGTCGGCCCGCCAGCCGCTGGTCCTGGTCAAGGGCGGAGCGACCGCAGGTGGCCAACGGGCCGCGGCCAGCCACACCGGATCGTTGGCCAGCGATGACCGGGTCTTCGACGGCGCCTGCCGTCAAGCGGGGATCACCCGCGCTGCGACGGTAGAGGAAGCGTTCGAGGCGGCGGCCACGTTCGCGACCCAACCCCTTCCTGCGGGCCCGCGCACGGTCGTGGTCACGACCGCCGGCGGCTGGGGCGTCCTGACCGCTGACGCCATCGCCCGGGGCGTTCTGGAGCTGGCCGCTCTGCCGGAGGATCTGCGCGCCGCCATCGACGAGCTCCTCCCGCCTCGGTGGAGCCGCAACAACCCCGTGGACATGGCCGGCGGGGAGACCCGGGACACCGTGCCGGAGATCCTCCGGTTGGTGGCTTCGCACCCGGAAGTCGACGCCATCATCTACCTGGGGCTCGGCATCCAGTCGAACCAGGCTCGAATGATGCGCGAGGGACCTTTCTGGCCGGACCATGGCCTGGACCGGATCGTCACCTACCACGAGCGCCAGGACACCCGGTTCGCCGAAGCAGCCGCCGAGGTGTCCCGATCCAGCGGCAAACCGATACTCACGGCGACCGAGCTGGCCGCCACCGACGCGACCAATCCCGGACCGGCGACGGTGCGGGCCACGGGCCGCTTGTGCTACTCGTCGGCCAACCGTGCGGTGACCGCGTTGGAGCACCTGTGGCGCCGAGCCAGGTTCCTCGAGCGACGCACGGTCTGAGCCACCCACATCGCACCGGATTGCCGACCGGTCGCCGAGGCGATCGGGTCCCAGCCCGGTTCGAGGAGGTCCGTAGACTTCGCCGCCGATGCGACGAGCTGCGCTGCCCATCGTTCTGCTGGTAGTGGCCTTGGTGCTCGGCGGGCTGGCCTGGCAGGCCGGCTCGGACCGGGCCGCGGCCACAGGGACCACCGCTCATGGGGCAGCTACCCCGGTCCTGTCCGTGCGCCGCATCCCGGAGTGGCTCGCCTCCCCGGGGGCGGACGCACGCCTCCGGACCGCGGTCGACGCCGTCGTCGCGGCATCGCCCGAGGCGACCTGCCTGACCGTGTCGGCCGGTGGTCGCACCATCTATGAGCACAACCCGGTTCAGCCGCTGCCGCCGGCCTCCACCGAGAAGCTCGTGACCGCAGTCGTCGCCCTCGACCAGTTGGGTCCCGGGTCTCGGTTCCACACCCAGCTCGTGGCGCCCGCCGGAATGGTCAACGGCGAGGTCCAAGGTAACGCCTTCCTCGTAGGCGGCGGTGACCCGCTGCTGAGCACGATCGACTACAGCGACCACTTCGAGAACCAGCCCCAAGTGGCGACGTCGCTCGAGTCGTTCGCCGACAAGCTGGCTCGGTCCGGCCTCAAGCGGATCACCGGCCGACTCCTCGGAGACGAGTCCCGCTACGACCAGGTGCGGGCCGTGGCGACGTGGCCGCCGCGGTTCGTCACCCAGAACGAGAGCGGCCCGCTCAGCGCATTGACGGTTAACGACAACTTCGCCACCTTCCCCGCCAACCAGCCCGTAGGCGTGACCATCGCCGGCACTCAGGCGGCGGATCCGCCGTCGTTCGCCGCCCAGAAGCTGGGCGAGCTCCTGCAGGCCAGGGGTGTCCGCGTCGAGGGCGGTTACGGCGCCGGGACGGCCCCCAAGGGTGCGAAGCGGATCGGACTGATCAACTCGCCGCCGCTTCGCGGCGTCGTCCAGGAGCTGCTCAGCGAGAGCGACAACCAGACCGGCGAGCTGCTGGTGAAAGAGCTCGGCCGCGTCAAGGGCGGCGCGGGAAGCACCGCGGCCGGCCTGCAGGTGATCACTCGAACGCTGACCCGGCTCCACCTTGTGGCCCCGGGGCTCGCAGTGAACGACGGCTCGGGCCTCGACGAGGGGGATCGCACGACATGCCGCCTCCTGACCGCCCTCCTCGACCGAGCGGGCCGCCGTTCACCGATCGGGGACGCGCTCCCGGTGGCCGGCAAGACCGGCACGCTGGTCAACCGGTTCCTCGCCAGTCCAGGGAAGGGGCGGCTGCGAGCCAAGACCGGCACGTTGAACAACGCGACCGCGTTGTCAGGGTTCGTCGACACCGTTCCCGGCGCCACCCTCACGTTCAGCTACATCGCCACGGGCCAACCGGTGAATGAGGCGCTGCTCCAGATCCAAGAGGTGCTCGGCGCAGCCCTGGTCGGCTACCCGGAAGGACCGCCGCTGGCCATGCTCGGACCACAAGCCAGCTGACAAGCCGGCTGGCGCGCCGCTCATCGCGCGTCAGCCCGGCCGTAGCCTGGCGCCGTGGCCACGCTCCCGATGTTTCCCCTCGGCAGCGTGCTGTTCCCGAGCGTTCTGTTGCCCCTTCACGTGTTCGAGCCGCGCTACCAGACGCTCGTGCGCAGATGCCTCGGCGGCAGCCGGGAGTTCGGCGTCGTGCTCATCGAACGGGGGAGCGAGGTGGGCGGCCACGACGTGCGCACGAGTGTCGGCACGGTCGCCCACATCGTTGACGCCGACGAGCTCCCCGACGGTCGGTGGGTGCTGGCTGCGGTCGGCGTGCGGCGTATCAGGGTCAACGCATGGCTACCTGATGATCCTCATCCGGTGGCCGACGTCGAGGACTGGCCCGACGACGCGCCGATGGGCGACCTGTCCGGCGCGTACCAGGAGCGGCGGGCTCTGCTGCGGCGTGTGCTCGCTCTCAAAGCCGAGGTTGGTGACCCGGCCGTACCGGCGACCCTGGACCTCTCCGACGATCCGATCCTCGGCAGCTACCAGTTGGCCGCCGTCGCTCCGATCGGTCCTGCCGACCAGCAGACGGTCCTCGAGACGCAATCGGTGGAGCATCGCTTGAAGCTGGTTGGCCAGTTGCTGGCCGACGAAGCCGATTTCCTCGAACGGCGCCTCACGCTGGGTTGAGCGGCTGCGCCGACCGTCTCCGCCACGACGGCGCGGTCGAGAAGCTTGCTCAAAGCCGGTCCGCCGGGTAGTAAGAGCCGACTCATCCGGGAGGAACCGTGGACGGGCCTGTTCAAGAGCCGAAAGACAACCAACGCAAGTCCCGGGCCGACAAGGGCACCGGTGAGGTGATCGGTGAGCTTTGGGCGCTGGTCAAGGACTACGCCAAGCAGGAGACGGTCGACCCGCTCAAGCGCCTCGGCCGTTTCGTGGGTTTCGGAGCGCCGGGATCGATCCTGTTGGGCCTCGGCGGGCTGTTCATCATGCTCGGAGCGCTTCGGGCACTACAGACCGAGACCGGTCGCCACCTCACCGGAAGCCTGACGTGGGTGCCTTACGCGGCGACGTTCGTGGTCACTGCTCTGTTCGCCTTGTTCGCGGTGAAGGCGATCGGCAGGACCCGCAAGGGTAGGGGCGCCGCAGACACCGAAGGGACTAGGGCATGAGCCAACCGGCCAAGGTCGACGCCAAGATCACTCGCAACGATCTCGAAGCGAAGTTCCAAGAGCTCCAAGGGGACCTCAACGAGCAGGCCGAATCGGCCAAGACCACAGCGGCCACGATCGGAGCGGTGGTGGCCGTCGTGGTCGTCCTCGGGATATTCCTGCTCGGCAAGCGTCGGGGCAAGAAGAAGACCACGGTCATCGAGGTCAGGCGCTTCTGATGGCTCGATCCGGCAAAGGTCTGGGCACGGACAAGAAGGCCAAGAAGAAGGTCAAGCAACAGGACTACCCGGAGGGGAAGCTCCTGTCGTTCCTGCGCCGTTCCGGAACCCGCAAGGGGATATTGGGGGATTCGAAGCCGTGGCTGTACGTCGGAGCTGCCTCGTGGGGGTACCGGTACCTTCGCCGCATGGCGCGACGCAAGCCTGAGATCCTGCTGTTGGAGGAGCTGAAGCCCGGCCAGCGGATCATCGTGTCGAACAGCCGCCCGACCGTGGACGCCGGCGGCTGACAGAGGGCTCGGTACCCGCCGCTCCTGTCCCATGAACGAGCCCGCGCCGCGCCCGCCGGTGCCGGCCAGCGGTCGACCGTTCCGTTACGGCGAGCAGGTCCTGTTGATCGACCGCAAGAAGCGCCGATACCTGGTGACACTCGCCGAAGGCGGGGAGTTCCACACCCATTCAGGTTTCGTGCCACATGCCGAGATCGTCGGCCAGTCCGAAGGCACCGTGTTGCGGTCCACCCGCGGGTCGACGTTCACGGGCTTCCGGCCGACACTGGCCGATTTCGTGCTCAAGATGCCGCGCGGCGCGCAGGTCATCTATCCCAAGGATCTCGGGCCGATCCTCATGCTGGCCGACATCTTCCAGGGTGCCCGCGTTCTCGAGTCCGGCGTGGGCTCCGGTGCGCTGTCGATGACGTTGCTGCGGGCCGGAGCAGACGTCATCGGCTACGAGCTGCGGGCGGACTTCGCCGCTCGCGCCCAGAAGAACGTCGAATCGTTCCTAGGTCCGGACCTCGGGGACCGTTACCGGGTCGAGTTGCGGGACTGCTATGAGGGCATCGACTTGATCGGGCTCGATCGCATCGTCCTCGATCTGCCCGAACCGTGGCAGGTCGTCCAGCACGCGGAGAGGGCGCTGCGACCAGGGGGCATCCTCGTGGCGTACACGCCGGCCATCGTTCAAGCCGTCCAGCTTCGCGAGGCGCTGGAGGCCAGCGCGTTCGACCTGGCGGAGACGCTCGAAGTGCTGCAGCGCGGCTGGCACATCGATGGGCAATCGGTGCGGCCCGATCACCGGATGGTCGCCCACACCGGCTTCCTCACCCACGCCCGGCTCCTCCCAGGCTGAGCTCCCGGCCTGTGAACGCGCTCGATCTGGTCATCGTGGTGATGCTCATGTCGGCGGCCATCGGCGGATACCGCCTGGGGTTCGTGACCCGGGTGGCGTCATGGGTTGGTCTGGTGATCGGTGTGGTGGTGGGCGCCACCGTCCTGCCCCGCATCGTCCGGGCCATGGAGTCCTCGGCGGGACGCCAACAGCTCCTGCTGGTCGCCGCGGCGGTGGTCATCGGTTGCGCCTTCGCCGGCCAAGCGGTCGGACTGTTCGTCGGCTCGCGGCTGCATCTGGCCCTGCCGGTCGGGCCCGCCCGCAAGGTGGACTCGGGGATCGGGGCGGTCGCCGGTCTGCTCGGGGTGCTGGTGGCGGTGTGGTTGCTCGCGCCGGCGATGGCCGACGTGCCGGACTGGCCGGCCCAGCAGGCCCGTTCGTCGCGGTTGGTGCGGGTCATCGACGGCTTCTTCCCGCCGCCGCCGGACACGACCCGATCGTTGCGCCGGCTGGTCGGGCAGCGGTACCCGCAGGTGTTCGACGCGCTGCGCCCGGCTCCGCGCTTGGCGCCTCCGCCGGAGGCATCAGGCCTCGGACCGGGCATCGCCGATCAGGTGAGCCGCTCCACCGTGAAGGTGGTGGGCGAGTCGTGTGGCCGCATCCAGGAGGGCACCGGCTTCGTGGTCGACGCCGATCTGGTCGTGACGAACGCTCATGTCGTGGCCGGCGAGGACGCCACCCGTCTGGAGCGCTCGGACGGGACGACCGTGGACGCCACTGTGGTGGCCTTCGACCCTGCCCGTGACCTCGCCCTGCTCCGCGCGCCGACGATTCGACGCCCGCCGCTGGAGATCGGTGACACCGCGGTTGGTGGTCGCGGCGCGGTCTTCGGCCATCCCGGGGGTGGCCCGTTGCGGCTGGCGCCGTTCCGGGTCGGTGACCGGGCGTCGGCCACCGGAACCGACATATACGACCGAGGGCGGGTGGAGCGCGACGTCTTGTTCCTTTCGGCCGCGTTGCGACCCGGTGACTCGGGCTCCGCGCTGATCGACCGGCGCGGTCGGGTCGTGGGTGTGGCGTTCGCCATCGCACCCGACAAGCCCGACGTGGCCTATGCGCTGAGCACCAGGGAGTTGCGGAGCACGCTGGCCGCGCCCCGGGTCAGCCGGGTCGATACCGGTTCCTGCGTCGGCTAACGCAGGGCCACCAGGCCGGACTGGTAGGCAGCGATCACCAGCTGGGCCCGATCGCGGGCACCCAGCTTGGTCATGGCCCGGTTGACGTGGGTCTTGACCGTGGCCGGGCTGAGGTAGAGCTCGTCGGCGATCTCGCGGTTGGTCCGGCCCATGGCGACGAGCGCCATCACCCCGCGCTCCCGGTCGGTCAGCGCGTCGAGCATCGGCGGGCTCCGCGGGGACGGCTCCGGACGGGCCACGAACTCGGCGATCAGCCGGCGGGTGACGCTGGGCGACAGGAGCGACTCGCCGCCGGCCACCACCCGCACGGCCTGCAAGAGGTCGGCCGGCTCGATGTCTTTGAGCAGGAACCCGCTGGCCCCACAACGCAGCGCCTCGAAGATGTACTCGTCGATCTCGAACGTGGTCAGGACGATCACCTTGGTCGCGGCCAGTCGCTCATCGGCGCTGATCCGGCGAGTGGCCTCCAAGCCGTCGATGCCCGGCATGCGGATGTCCATCAGGACGAGGTCGGGCTTCCGGGAACGGGCCATGGCGACGGCGGCCTCGCCGTCGGCGGCCTCACCGACCACCTCGATGTCGTCTTCCGCGTCGAGGAGCGCACGGAAGCCGGCGCGCACGAGACCCTGATCGTCGGCCAGCGCCACCCGGATCACGGCCGCGCCTGAACATCGGCCGACAGGGGCAGCACGGCCCAGACCCGAAAGCCGCCGCCAGGCCGCGGGCCCGTTTCAACCCTGCCGCCGAGGGATCCCACCCGTTCGGCCATCCCGGTGAGGCCATGACCTGACGCCGTGTCACCGGCCGCGCCGGCAGTGCCGTCGTCGGTGACCTCGAGCTCGAGGCGGCCGTCGCACGACTCCACCCGGACCTGTGCCGTACGGGCTTCGGCGTGACGGACGACGTTGGTGAGCGATTCCTGCAGAACCCGGTAAGCGGCGAGATCGACCGCCGGCGATAGGGCCGTCAGGTCGCCGCGGACGCTCAACTCGGTGGTCACGCCGGTGGCCGTTGCATTGTCGACGAGTGACTGCAGCCGAGCCATCCCGGCCACCGGGCCACGGCTGTCCGTCGCCCCGTCCCGTAAGGCGCCGAGGGTCGAGCGCAGGTCGGCCAGTGCGTCGCTGCTCGACTGCTTGATCGCCTCCAACGCCTCACGGGCATGGTCGGGCCGCTTGTCCTGGTCGAGGAGGTGGAGGGCGACACCGGCCTGCACCCGGATCACCGCCAGGTTGTGGGACACCACGTCGTGCACCTCCCGTGCGATGCGCAACCGTTCCTCGTCGGTGCGTCGCCGAGCCTCCTCGTCTTTGGCCTCCAGTCGAGCCCGCTCGGCCTGCTCGGCGCGCTCTTGCCTGCTGGCCACGTTCTCCCGGTGGCTGCGCGTCGCCAGACCTTTGAACACCACGGCGGCGGCCCACCCGGTGGCCGCGAGGGAGACCGGATTGGACAAGCCATCGTCGGAGAACATCAGCTTGACCCCCACGATCGACACCATGGTGACGGCGGTGGCCACCAGCGTGCGTCGCCGAGAGTCGGTCAAGGCGACCGTGTAGAGCGCGAACAGCAGTGGCGCGGGCGCCGGGCCGTTCGGGTAGTCCCTTGCGAAGTAGATGATGTTGGCGGCCAAGGCCACGCCCCACACCTCGACCGGCCGCGGTCGACGCCATGCCAGGGCCAATGCCTCACCGACCAGGAGCGCCCAGGCCAATGCGTCCAGCGCCCGGTGCTCAGGTTGGTCGGCGCCGGCCGAGTGGGTGATGCGGACGATGGCGATCGCCGCGATCACCGCGATGGCCGAGTCGATCAACCACGGCGGCACCCACCTAGGGACGAGGGACCGCCCGAAGTGGGACCGGCCGAAGAACATGTCATCACCATACGGACACGGTCTGCCCGGGGCATCGGCGGCGTGCGGTAGCCCGGACTACCACGGGCGTCGTATCCGTGTGCGGATCACTGGACGTGCGTGCTGCGGACGCGGCAGGGACCAAGCCTCCGCTCGTCGGACGACGTCGCGGCGGTCGAACCGTACGTTCCGACTCATGACCACGATGAACACCCAGGCAACGCAATCTCTCCATCCGGCCGAACTGGTGCCCGGCGCGCGAGCTGCGGCCAGGGCGGTCAGGGCCACGAAGCTCTACGGCTCAGGCGAGACCGCCGTGCGGGCCCTCGACGAGGTGACCGTCGACGTGCCGGCCGGGGCCTTCACCGCCATCATGGGGCCTTCCGGCTCGGGCAAGTCCACGTTGATGCACTGCCTCGCCGGGCTCGACTCCCTCACCAGCGGCCAGGTGTTCGTCGGTGACGAAGAGCTCGGCCCGCTATCGGACAAGCAGCTCACCGTGCTGCGGCGAGAGCGCATCGGCTTCGTGTTCCAGGCCTACAACCTGGTCCCCACGTTGACCGCCGCGGAGAACATCACCCTGCCATTGACCCTGGCCGGCCGGCGGCCCGACCCGCAGTGGATCGATCATGTGGTCGACCTCGTCGGCCTCGGCGACCGCCTCCGCCACCGACCGAGTGAGCTTTCAGGCGGTCAGCAACAGCGGGTGGCCGTGGCTCGGGCACTGGCCAGCCGGCCGGAGATCATCTTCGCCGACGAACCGACGGGCAGCGTCGATTCGCGTGCCGGTGCCGAGATCTTGGGCCTGCTCGCCGACGCGACCCGAGAATCCGCGCGAACTGTCGTGATGGTGACCCACGACCCGGTCGCTGCGGCCCACGCGGATTCGGTGCTGTTCCTGGCCGACGGTCGCTTCGTCGACCACATGGACGCACCGACAGCCGAGTCGATCCTGGACCACATCAAGGTCGCCGGCGAGAGGTCACAGCCATGATCGCGGTCAGCCTCAAGAACCTCCTCGCGCACAAGCGCCGCCTCGTCAGCACCTGCCTCGCCGTGTTCCTGGGCGTCGCGTTCCTCTCCGGGACGCTCGTTCTCGGTGACACCCTCCGATCCAACTTCGACACGCTGTTCACCGACGCCAATGCCCAGACCGACGCCGTGTTGCGGAGCACCACCAAGATCAGCGTGGACGCCGGTCGCGCTGGCAACATCGAGGCCTCCGGGTTCCTGCAGGGTTCTTTGGTGGGCCGGGTCCGTCGGCTTCCCGGGGTGGCGATGGCCGAGCCGTCCATCCAGGGCTACGGGCGGCTCCTGGACCGCGCCGGCAAGGCCATCGGCGGGAACGGCCCGCCACAGTTCGCCGGCAACTGGATCGGCGACCCACGCCTCAACCCGTACCGGCTGGTCGAGGGCCGCCCGCCGCGAGCCGGCGACGAGGTCGTCATAAACCGCGGGGCGGCCAAGGCCGGCCACTTGCGGGTCGGCGACCGGACGACGGTGGAGACACCCGAGCCGGTTCACGTCCGAATAGTGGGCATCTCCACGTTCGGCTCGACCGACGGGCTCGGCGGGGTGACGTTCACGGCCTTCACGCTCAGCGGTGCCCAGCGCCACGTGACCAAGAAGCCAGGCGAGGTGAGCCGGATCCTGGTCAGGGCGGCACCGGGTGTCTCCCAGCAGGAGCTGGTCCGCAAGCTGTCGACGGTCGCGCCGCCCGGAGCGGAGGCGGCGACCGGGCAGCGCCTGACCCAGGAGGACATCGCCGACGTCAACGACCAGTTCCTCGGCCTGTTCCGTTCGTTCCTGCTCGTGTTCGCCGGCGTGGCCCTGTTGGTCGCGACGTTCAGCATCTACAACACGTTCTCGATCCTGGTCGCCCAGCGCACCCGCCAGTCGGCGCTGTTGCGGGCCCTGGGAGCGGCGCGGGGCCAGGTGCTGGGCTCGATCGCGATCGAGTTGGCGGTCGTGGGGGTACTGGCCTCGGCCGCCGGGCTGGCCGGCGGGCTCGGCTTCGCCGGCCTGCTGAAGGGCCTGTTCGACACGTTCGGCTTTGCGCTGCCCGCCGGTGGCCTCGTCGTCGGCCCCGCAAGCCTGGCGGTGGCGATGATCACCGGTGTGGTGGTCACGGTGCTGGCCGGGATCGCTCCTGCGCTGCGGACGTCGCGTGTCCGGCCGATGGCCGCCGTGCGGGAAGCCGCTCAGGACCGCTCCGGAACCTCGTCGGTCCGGACGGCGGCCGGCGCAGCTCTGCTCGTCGCCGGTGCGCTGCTCGGCTTCACCGCCCGCGGGGGCGGTCTGGCTCGAACCGGCGCGGGCGCCCTTCTCGCCGTCGTCGGTGCGGTGGTCAGCGGCCCGGTCGTGGCTCAGGCGGCGAGCGGGACCATCGGCTGGCCGCTGTCCCGCCTCCGCGGCGTGGCCGGGGCGCTGGCTCGTCGCAACGCCATGCGCAACCCGAAGCGGACTTCGAGCACCGCGACCGCTCTGATGATCGGCGTCTCCGTGGTGACCCTGTTCACGGTGTTCGCCGCCTCGCTCAAGGCTTCGGTGAGCCAACGCACCGAGGCCTCGTTCGGTGGCGACCTCGTCATCAACGCCGGGCGCTTCGGTGGCGGAGGGTTCAGCCCGCGACTCGCCTCAGACGTCGCCCGCCTGCCTGAGGTGGCCCGCGCCGCCGGGCTCGGTTCGGGAGCGGTTCTGGTCGGCGGCACTGGGCAGCGGATCACGGTGAGCGATCCCGCGGCCGTCGACGACGTGCTCGACCTAGGCGTGCGGGAGGGCTCTTTGGCCGCGCTGGCACGGACCGAGGTCGCGGTGTCAGCCGAGGAAGCGGCCGATCATGGCTGGCGGCGCGGCAGCACGGTCACGTTCAAGTTCGCCGACGGACGAACCGCGCCGCTGACCATCGGGGCGATCTTCACCCAGCGCGACGTGATCGGCGACTACCTCATCGGCCGTGCCACCTGGGCGCCCCACGCCGCGCAGGACATCGACTCCACGGTGCTCATCAAGCTCCGGACCGGGACGACCCTCGACTCCGGCAAACGGGCGGTCGAGAGGGTCGCCGCCCGGAACGGCAGCCCCGAGGTGCTGGATCGCAAGGGTTACGCCGATTCCGCGACGGCGAGCGTCGACACACTGCTCGGCATCGTCTACGTGATGCTGGCCCTGGCCATCCTCATCGCCCTCATGGGCATCGCCAACACGCTCTCCCTGTCGATCCACGAACGCACTCGAGAGATCGCCCTGCTGCGAGCGGTCGGCGAGACCCGCGCCCAGGTCAGGTCCATGGTCCGCTGGGAGTCGGTCATCGTCGCGGTGTTCGGCACGGCCGGCGGCTTGGGGCTCGGCCTCTTCCTCGGTTGGAGCCTCGTGCGGGCGGCGTTGAGCGACACCGTCGGCACGTTCTCGGTCCCGGTCACCCAGCTGGGGATCGTCCTCGTCGTAGGCGCGGCGGCCGGGTTGCTGGCCGGCATCCGCCCCGCTCGCCGGGCGGCGCGTCTCGATGTCCTGACCGCCATCGCCACCGAGTGACCACGGCCTGCGACCCGTATGGGCCCAACGAAATGGAGCTACCCACATGTGCATCCATCCCAGATCTCACCACCAGCACGCCTCGGAGCGAGGAGGTACCACCACGACGGTGCCCGCGGGCGACGTCCGTGTGTCGAGCGCCGAACGCGACGCGGTCGTCGACCAGCTCAAGCGTCACACGGCGGACGGCCGGCTGACCCTCGACGAGCTGTCCGACCGGGTCGAGCAGGCGCTGGCCGCGACGAATGGCGACGAACTTCGCCTCGCCCTGCGTGAACTTCCGCCGGTAGGGACCGGTGATCGCGTCGGCGGGGCGCGGCGTGGCCCACGCAGCCACGCCTTCCTGCCGACCGCCCTCATCGTCGCGCTGGTGCTGGCGGCCATCGCCACCGGTCACCCCTGGGTGCTGTTCCCGCTCGGCTGGTTCGTGTTCGCCAGGTTCGGCCCGAGGCGCTGGCCTCAGGGCTCGGCAACCACGGCGAGGTAGACCGAGCCTGCCGTCGACGGTGCTGCTACGCGACCTCGATGAAGATGCACTCGCCGGGGCACTCCTCGGCCGACTCGATCACCGCTTCTTCTTGACCGGCGGGGACGTTGGCCAGCCCTTCGGCGCCACCCGGATCGGAAAAGACCTTGGCCCCTTCACGCACGTAAGCCAGCCCGTCGTCGAGCAGCGTGAACACGTCGGGGGCGATCTCCTCGCACAATCCGTCGCCGGTGCAGAGATCCTGGTCGATCCAGACCTTCATGGTGTGGTTGCCTCTCTTCGCGGGTCGAGCGGGCAGGCGGCCCTCTCGCTGAACACCTCACGGCAGCGTAGCGGACTCGCCGAATAAACACGGGATGATGTGAACAAAGTCGCCGCGGGAGCTCGCGGGGCTCTGCGTTTCCGGGCCGTGAAGTTCGAGAACATGCTGGCGGGCTCCACCGCATCACGAAAGGGCGGGGCTAGGGTCCGCGCCCGGACCTATCGAGGGGAGGTGGCCTAATGGACCCAGCAGAGTCCCAGCGCCAGTTGGCCGCTCGCGAAGCCGAGCTGGCCGAGCTCCACGAGCAGGCCACCGGCCTAGAGGAAGAGGTGATCGGGCTACGCCGCCGGCTTCAGGACGCGCCCAAGCGGGTGCGCACGCTCGAGGAGCGGCTGCTCGAGACCAAAGGCCAGCTGTCCCAGGCCATCAGCCAGAACGAGAAGCTGACCTACACCCTGCGCGAGGCGCGGGAGCACATCGCCGCGCTCCGCGAGGAAGTGGAGAAGCTGACCCAACCACCGTCGGCCTACGGCACCGTCCTGCAGGTCAACGATGACGACACCGTCGACGTGTTCTCCGGTGGTCGCAAGATGCGCGTCGCCGCTCTCCCCGACGTGCTGGCGGGACTGCAGCGCGGCGTCGAGGTGGTGCTCAACGAGTCGTTCAGCGTGGTGCTGGCCCGCGGCCAGGACCTCACCGGCGAGGTGGTGACGATCAAGGAGATCCTCGGTGAGGGACGAGCGCTGATCGTCGGCCGGGCCGACGAGGAGCGGGTCTGTGAGATGGTCGAGGAGTTGATGGAGGGCCCGTTGCGGTCGGGCGACACGGTGTTGCTCGACTCACGCTCGGGGCTGCTGCTCGAGAAGTTGCCTCGCCCCGAGGTCGAGGACCTCGTGCTAGAGGAGGTCCCCGACATCTGCTATGCCGACGTCGGCGGACTGGACACCCAGATCGAAGCGATCGCCGATGCGGTCGAGCTTCCGTTCGTGCACCACGAGCTGTTCGCCGAGCACAAGCTGCCGGCCCCGAAGGGCATCCTGCTGTACGGCCCTCCCGGCTGCGGCAAGACCCTGATCGCCAAAGCGGTGGCCAACAGCCTGGCCAAGAAGGTGGCCGAGGTGTCAGGCGACAAGGCGGCGAAGAGCTATTTCCTCAACATCAAGGGCCCGGAGCTCTTGAACAAGTACGTCGGCGAGACCGAGCGTCAGATCCGGCTCGTGTTCCAGCGGGCTCGGGAGAAGTCCGAGGAAGGCTGGCCGGTCATCGTGTTCTTCGACGAGATGGACTCGATGTTCCGCACCCGAGGCACCGGCATCAGCTCGGACATGGAATCCACGATCGTCCCGCAGCTGCTGGCCGAGATCGACGGCGTGGAGACGCTGAAGAACGTGATCGTGATCGGTGCGTCGAACCGAGAGGACTTGATCGACCCGGCGATCCTGCGGCCGGGCCGGCTCGACGTCAAGATCAAGATCGAGCGGCCTGACCAGCACGCCGCAGCCCAGATCTTCGGCCGGTACCTGACGTCGGACCTGCCCCTCGACGCCGACGAGGTGCGTGACCTCGGCGGCGGCGACGCCGAGAAGTGCGTGCGCCAGATGATCGAGCACACGGTGGATGAGATGTACCGCGATGACGAGACCAACCAGTTCCTCGAGGTCACCTACCAGAACGGTGACAAGGAGATCATGTACTTCAAGGACTTCGCGTCGGGAGCGATGATCGAGAACATCGTCCGGCGGGCCAAGAAGCTGGCCATCAAGCGCCGCATCGCCACCGATGCTAGGGGCATCCGCACCGAGGACCTCATCGCCTCGATCCACCAGGAGTACAAGGAGCACGAGGACCTACCCAACACGACCAACCCGGACGACTGGGCCAAGATCTCCGGCAAGAAGGGCGAACGGATCGTCTACATCCGCACGCTGATCAAGCAGGAGGAAGGCGAGCCCGAAGGCGGCCGGTCGATCGAACGAGTGGCCACCGGCCAGTACCTCTGATCCGCATCTGTCAGCAGTGAACGTCCGGTTCACTGCCGAACCGCTTAGGGTTCGCGCGTGGCTGTCCACAAGGTCTGTGGGATCGAGACGGAGTACGGGATCGTGCTCCGCGGGCCCGGTGAGTCGAACCCGGTCACTGCCTCGTCGCTGCTGATCAACGCCTACGTCGCCGACCTCGAGCGCTCAGCCACCGCCGGCCCCAAGGTGGCCTGGGACTTCGACGACGAGATGCCCGGGAACGACGCCCGCGGCATGGCCGCGGCAGCGGGGGCGCCCCCCGAGGTCGAGACCCATCTGGTCAACGCGGTGCTGACCAACGGCGCCCGTTACTACGTCGACCACGCCCATCCGGAGCTATCGACACCGGAGTGCGCAGATGCGCGGTCGATCGTGGTGTGGGACCGCGCCGCGGAGCAGATCTTGATCCGGTCCATGGAGGCGGCCGGCCGCCTGCTGCCCGATGGTGAGGAGATCGTGGTCCACAAGAACAACTCGGACGGCAAGGGCAACTCCTACGGCTGCCACGAGAACTACCTGATGGACCGCGCCGTCCCCTTCGGCCGGATCGTGCAGCACGCCACCGCTCATTTCATCACCCGCCAGCTGTTCACCGGCTCAGGGAAGATCGGTTCGGAAGCGCCGGGCACCTCGGCCACCGATGTGCCGTACCAGCTCACTCAGCGAGCGGACTTCTTCGAGGCCGAGGTCGGCCTGGAGACCACGTTGAAACGGCCGATCATCAACACACGCGACGAACCGCACGCCGATGCCCAGAAGTACCGGCGGCTCCACGTCATCACCGGCGACGCCAACCTGTCCGAGGTCGCCACCTTGCTCAAGGTGGGTACGACGGCCCTGGTCCTGGCCATGGTGGAAGACGATTTCCTCCCGCGGGACTTCGTGTTCCGCAGCCCCGTCCAGGCGATGCGGCGCGTGTCGCATGACCTGAGCCTCCTACGGCCGTTGGAGCTCACCGACGGCACGACGGTGACCGCGCTGGAAGTCCAGTGGGAGCTGTTCGACCGGGCTCGCAAGTACGCCGAGGAGCACGGGCTCGACATGGTCGGTGCCGGGACGGGGCGGCTGGTGCTCGAACATTGGGAGACCGTCCTGACCGGTTTGGAGGCCGATCCGATGACGGTGGCCGACCGGGTCGACTGGGTGGCCAAGTACCGCCTGCTCGACGCCTACCGGCAGCGCGACGACCTGGCATGGAGCGACGGACGGCTCGCCGCGCTGGCCCTGCAGTACCACGATCTGCGGCCGGACAAGTCCCTCGCTCGGCGGGTCGGGCTCCTCCGAGTCACCGACGACGACGAGGTGCGCCGGGCGGTCACCGACCCCCCGGAGGACACCCGGGCCTACTTCCGTGGGCGGTGCTTGCAGAAGTGGGCCAGCCAGATCGTGGCTGCCAACTGGGACTCCCTCGTGTTCGACGTCGGCGCCGAACCGCTCCGGCGGGTGCCGATGATGGAACCGATGCGTGGAACCAAGGCCCACGTCGGTACGTTGTTGGACGCGTGCGTCACTCCGGCTGATCTGGTGGAGCGATTGAGCGCATGAGAGGGAACCGACATGGCTGAACGAGAGCAGAAGCGCAAGCCGGTACCGGCCAAGCAGGAAGAAGAAGAGGTTGCCGAGGCTCCGCCCAAGGCGGCGACGGGTGAGAAGCTGAAGGCCGACCTGGACGACCTCCTCGACGAGATCGACGACGTGTTGGAGACCAACGCCGAAGACTTCGTCCGCAGCTACGTGCAAAAGGGCGGCGAGTAGTCCTTCACCGGTCCGGCTGCGGGCTCGAGCGGGCACGGTCGGCTGGTCGCATGCTGGACGGTCCGATGGCGCCGCTAGCCTCGGCCGACCTATGACCAAGACGGCGCTGTGACCATCCCGTTCTTCACACCTCGCGAGGATCCGGGGCCCGACTTCGGCGAGCTGCTGCGACGCGTCGGGCCCGAGGTGGCCCCGCCGGCCGGCACGGTTGGTCACGAGCTGCAGATCACCCACGGGACCACGGTGGCGGCCATCCGCTACGCCGAGGGCGTGGTGATGGCCGGGGACCGTCGGGCCACTTCGGGGAACTTCATCAGCCACCGCTCGATCGAGAAGGTGTTCCCTGCGGACCGTTGGTCCGGTGTGGCCATCGCCGGCGCGGCCGGGCCCGCCATGGAGATGGTGAAGCTGTTCCAGCTGCAGCTCGAGCACTACGAAAAGGTGGAGGGTGGGGCGCTCAGCCTCGAGGGCAAGGCCAACCAGCTGGCCCAGATGGTTCGCAACCACCTGCCGGCCGCCATGCAGGGCCTGGCCGTGGTGCCCCTGTTCGCCGGATATGACCTGCGGCGCCGCGCCGGCCGGCTCTTCCAGTACGACGTCACCGGCGGCCGATACGAGGAGAACGACTACGCCACGTCGGGCTCGGGCGGTCTGCATGCCGCCACCGTCATCAAGCTGGGCTTCCGCGACTCGACCGGTCGGGACGACACGATCGACCTCGCCCTGCGGGCTCTCTACACCGCAGCCGATGAGGACTCAGCTACCGGCGGCCCGGACCTGATCCGGCGCATCTTCCCCTTGGTGGCCACCATCACCGAGGCCGGCTTCGAGCGGGTGCCGGATGACGAGCTGGGCGACCGGTTCCAGGCGATCATCGACGCCCAGGCTGTAGCGGGCGGCACCGAAGGAGCACCCTCGGCATGAGCGCACTCGTTCCCGCTGACCAGGAGGATGTGCGGCGATGAGCATGCCGTTCTACGTCGCCCCCGAGCAGGTGATGAAGGACCGGGCCGACTACGCCCGCAAGGGCATCGCCCGGGGCCGCAGCCTCGTTGCCCTCATCTCCACCGAGGGCATCGTCATCTGCGCCGAGAACCCGTCGAACACCCTGCGCAAGGTCAGCGAGATATACGACCGGATCGCGTTCGGCGGCGTCGGCAAGTACAACGAGTTCGACCAGCTCCGCATCGCCGGGGTCCGCCACGCCGACCTGAAGGGCTACTCGTTCAGCCGGGAGGACGTCGACGCCCGCAGCCTGGCCAACCAGTACGCGCAGATCCTCGGCCAGATCTTCACCCACGAGATGAAGCCGATGGAAGTCGAGCTCCTGGTGGCTGAGGTCGGGCCCGATCCGAGCGCCGACCAGCTCTTCCATGTCCTTTACGACGGCACCGTCATCGACGAGGAACGCTCGGCGGTGCTGGGCGGCGACGCCGAGGCCATCGCCCTGCGGGTCGCGTCGAGCGGAGCGCCGGGCGATCTGAACCTGGCCGAGGCCGTCCGCTCCGCGGTCGCCGGTCTGGCCGGACCGGATCGGACGTTGCATGCCTCGGACCTGGAGGTGGCGCTCCTCGATCGGTCGCGGGTGGGCCGGTGCTTCCGACGCCTGAACGACGAAGCGGTCGCTGCGCTCCTGCCGGCCACCGAGCCCGGTTCGGAGACGACGGAGCCAGAGCCCACGACCGACGGTTCGGCCATCCCCTGAGGGGGTATCGGATCGGTACTCACCGGGGGAGGAACATGCGGACACGCGGGATGAGCCCATGGCGAGCGTTGCTCGGCGCTTCGATGACGGTCACGTTGTTGGCGTTCGTCGGTGCCTGTTCGGTATCAGGCGACGGATCCGCAGGACCGTCGACCAACCGGGAGGAGACACCCCACAGGATCACCCCGGACAGCTGGGCCGGCGACTTCTGCGGGTCGATGCGTGACGTCGCGCAGGATCTCGACAAGGAGAAGGCGTCGTTCGATGAGAACCTCAAGAAGGTCAGCGGCATCGGCGACGTCAAGCGGATCACCGTGCGGTTCATCGACCGGCTCGGCGGTCGGTTCAAGCAGGTCCGCAAGCTGCTCGAGCCGACCGCGATGCCCGACGTCGAGGGCGCGAAGGCTCTCCGGGACAAGCTCGCACCGCTGTTCGACACCTACCTGGCGAAGCTGGAGGCGGCCCAGAAACGTCTGGAGGCCGTACCGGAAGACGACCCCAAGGCGTTCGTGGCCGCCGCCGAAGAAGCTGGCGCAGCGATCTCGTTGAACTCGCTCGGCGGATCGGTCACCGGCGACGACCCCGACCTGAAGATCGATCCGGCCCTCCGCCGAGCGCTGAAGGACCACTGCGCCAACCTTGGCGGTTGATCTGCGCGGTGGCGCGTGGCCGCAGACCGGCACCGGTACGGTGTCGCGATGGAGCGCCGGATCTTCGGGCTCGAGAACGAGTACGGCGTCACCTGCACGTTGCGCGGCCAGCGTCGGCTCAGTCCCGACGAGGTCGCGCGGTACCTGTTCCGGCGGGTCGTCTCCTGGGGGCGCAGCAGCAACGTCTTCCTGGCCAACGGTGCGCGGCTGTACCTGGACGTCGGGTCCCATCCCGAGTACGCCACGCCGGAATGCGACTCGGTCCACGACCTCGTCGTGCACGACAAGGCGGGCGAGCGGATCCTCGAAGGCTTGCTGACCAGTGCCGAGCAGCGCCTCCGCGAGGAGGGCATCCGGGGCGTCATCTACTTGTTCAAGAACAACACCGACTCGGCCGGCAACTCCTACGGCTGCCACGAGAACTACCTCACCAGCCGGCGAGACGACTTCAGTCACTACGCCGAGGTTCTGATCCCGTTCCTGGTCAGCCGCCAGATCTACGCCGGAGCGGGCAAGGTCCTCCAGACCGCGCGAGGCGCGATGTTCTCCATCAGCCAGCGGGCCGAGCACATCTGGGAGGGCGTCTCCTCGGCCACCACCCGCAGCCGTCCGATCATCAACACGCGCGACGAACCCCACGCCGATGCCGAGCGGTACCGCCGGCTCCACGTCATCGTCGGCGACTCGAACATGAGCGAGTCGGCCACCTTCCTGAAGGTGGGGGCCACCAGCATCTTGTTGCGCATGCTCGAGGAACCGAACGTCGTGCTGCGCGACATGACCCTCGAGAACCCGATCCGGGCGATCCGCGAGATCAGTCACGACATCACCTGCACCCGACGCGTCCGTCTGGCCAACGGCCGCGAAGCCAGCGCGCTCGACATCCAGACCGAGTACCTCACCCGGGCATTGCGCTACGCCGAGAGCCGGAACCTCTCGCCCCTCGAGCAACGGGCCCTCGACATGTGGGAGCACGCGCTCACCGGGATCGAGAAGGATCCCCTGAGCCTCGACCGCGAATGCGACTGGGTGATCAAGCACAACCTGATCGAGGCTTACCGCGATCGCCACGGCCTCTCGTTGACCGACCCCAAGGTCGCGCTGATGGACCTGCAGTACCACGACGTCAACCGGGACCGCGGGTTGTTCTACCGCATGCAGAACCGGGACATGGTCGACCGCATGTGCGACGACGCGGAGATCGATCGGGCGGTCGACGAACCTCCCCAGACCACACGGGCCCGGCTACGTGGCGAGTTCATCCGGAAGGCCAAGGAACGCAAGCGCGACTACACGGTCGACTGGGTGCACCTGAAGCTCAACGACCAGGCCCAACGCACCGTGCTGTGCAAGGACCCGTTCAAAGCCCACGACGACCGCGTCGAGAAGCTGATCGCCTCGTTGTGACCGGGCCAAGGGGAGCCCGCTCCCTTCACCTTGGTCCGGTGACGGGGCTGGGCTGAGTGCCTTCCTTCGTCACCGGCAAGGTCCACGAGATCCTCGAAGAGCGTTCGGGCCTCCAGCGGGTCCGCCTGGGTGACCGCAGCCGGGCCTACGTGCTGACCCAGCTCACCGGTCCCGTCTCGGTCGGAGATGAGGTGGTGGTGAACACGACTGCGGTGGAGCTGGAGCTCGGCACGGGCGGCTGGCACGTCGTGCACTGGAACTTGTCACGGAGGGACTGGGCCGCGCCCGGGCCCGGCCACATCATGAAGTTGCGCTACACGAGCTTGCAGGTCGATGCCGGGGCGGGGGAGGAGCACCACCCAGAGGTGCGCGAGGAGCTCGACGGGCTGCCGGTCGTCGTGTGCTCGCTCCACAGCCAGGTCCCCGGGGTCGTCGTCGCGGCCAGAGCGGAGCGTCCGGACATCAGGATCGCCTACGTGATGACCGACGGCGCCGCGCTGCCGCTCGCCTTGAGCGACCTCGTGGCCGCCATGACCGCGCGAGGGCTGATCGTCGGAACGGTCACCGCGGGCCACGCGTTCGGTGGTGACCTCGAAGCGGTCAACGTCTGCTCGGCGTTGACCCTGGCTCGCCACGTCCTGGGAGCCGATGTCGTCGTGGTGGCCATGGGGCCGGGCGTCGTGGGCACCGGGACCCGCCTCGGCACCACGGCGCTGGAGGTGGCCCCAGCTCTCGATGCGGCCGCGTGGCTCGGTGGCCAGCCGATCGCTTGCGTGCGCGTCTCCGACGCGGATCCCCGGCCCCGTCATCGTGGTGTGAGCCATCACACCCTCACCGCGCTGGCCGCCGTCCGCTCGGAGGCGCATGTGCCGCTGCCGCCGGGCTGCCTGCTCGAGCTCGACGGGCGTCACCATGTCGTCGTGATCGAGCCGCCCGATGTTCCCGCCCTCCTGGACCGGGAGGGGCTCCGCGTCACCACGATGGGGCGGAGCGCTGCTTCCGAGCCGAGCTTCTTCGCGGCCTGCGGCGCGGCCGGTGTGCTGGCGGCCCGATTCGCCGGCAGCTCGTAGCATCTCGCGGTGGCCGTATCCAAAGTCGAGCGGCTGCTGACGCTGATGGCGGTGCTGCTCGAGACGTCTCGTCCGCTCACATCGGCCGAGATCCGGAGCCGGGTGCCCGGCTACCCGGACAACGACGCCAGCTTCCGACGAGCGTTCGAGCGCGACAAGGACGACCTGCGCGAGATGGGCGTTCCATTGCTGATCCAGCCCGTCGCGATGAGCGATCCTCCCAGCGACGGGTACCGGATCCGCCAGCAGGACTACTACCTGCGTGATCCCGGCCTCGAACCAGCTGAGCTCGAAGCTCTGAACCTGGCCGCTTCGACGGTGCGAGTCGAAGGTGGGCCTGGCGTCGAAGCGCTGTGGAAGCTCGGCGGGGCGGTGGAAGGCGCCGCCGACGAGGCCGGCAAACCGGCGCCGCCGGGTGTCACCGCGTTGCCCGTCGACGCAGATCTCGTGGCCGCGTTCAGCGGAGTGATGGAGCGCCGCGTGCTGCACTTCACCTACCGGGCGGTCGAGCGGGAGGTGGATCCGTACCGCCTCGATTTCGTGCGCGGTCGCTGGTACCTCAACGGTTTCGACCATGTCCGCAACGAGGAGCGCTGGTACCGGTTGAGTCGGGTCGAAGGGCCGATCGTCGCCGGGGACAAGCGCAACGCGTTCATACGCCCGGAGGAAGCCGTGCCTGGGCTGCAGCTCGATCCCTGGTTGTTGGGGGAGGGCGAACCGTTGCGGGCCCGGGTCCTGTTCGACAGCGAGCAGGCTCCGCTGGTCCGGCACAGCATCGGTCGTGAGCGGGTGGAGGAGGAGCGGTCCGACGGTTCCATCGTGGTGGCGTTCGACGTCACGAACCGCGATGGCTTCCGCTCGTTCGTGCTCTCCTACCTCGACCACGCCGTGGTGCTCGAACCGGACGAGCTGCGGGAGGACATCGTCGGCTGGCTCGAAGCGCTGGCTGACCGTCAGCGGGACCGGCGATGAGCCCGACCCACCCTCGTCGCGGCACGTCGGGCCTGAGGATCCAGCGCTTGCTGGCGCTCGTCTCGTGGGTGGCTGCCAACGACGGCCCGACCGTGGCCGAGGTGTGCGCTCGGTTCCAGATCGCGGAGGACCAACTAGTGGAGGATCTGTCCACCGCGATGATGGTGGGGGGAGACTCCGCCGAATACGCCGACATGCCCATCGAGGTGGTACTCGAGGAGGGGCGGGTGTGGGTCCACCTGCTCTCGTTCCGGCGGCCGCTGCGCCTGACCCCGGCCGAGGGCCTGGCTCTGGTGGCCTCCGGTTCGGCCCTCCTCGACGTACCGGGCGCCGACCCGTCCGGCCCCCTGGGTCGGGCACTGGTGAAGCTGGCCGCCGTGTTGGGCATCGAGCCCGGGCAGGCCCTCGACGTGGACCTGGGGCAGGTGACCGGAGACGTGTTCGGCGTCCTGCAGAGGGCTGCTGGCGAGCACCACCAAGTCGAGATCGAGTCATATACCGAGGCGCGTGACGCCTGGAACACGCGCACGATCGATCCTTGGCGGATCTTCACGGAGCTCGGCCGCTGGTACGTGGACGCGTACTGCCACACCGCGGGCGGTGAGAGGGTGTTCCGCATCGACCGCATCCGGTCGGCAAGAGCACTCAGCTCGACGTTCCGAGCTCCCCGCCGTGAACGGGACGACGTCCTCGCATTGACCGGCCAGGACCTGCCGGAGGTGAGGCTGCGCCTCTCACCCGCGGCCCGTTGGGTGATGGAAACCTACCCGGTACAGGTGGTGGACGACCCCGATGTCCGAGCTCCCGGCGACGGGGGAAGCGATGGCGCGGTCACTGTCGCGATGGCCGTCACGGGCACGCCGTGGCTCGAGCGACTGCTGTTGCGGCTCGGTCCGGATGGTGAGGTGCTCGATCTGGACGACCGTCTCGGTGACCTCGACATCGCGGCGACCGCGGCGCGAAGGGTGCTGGCCCGCTACCGGGAGAGCGCTACGCCGGCTTCTGAGCGCGCCGATGAGCGAGAACCCCCGCGCTAGCGTCGGTCCGTGACTGACCAGGCTCCGCCCCAACCGCTGCCGGGCGAAGCGAGGAAGCCAACCGGCGGCGGGGCGGCGCGTCCGAGGCCGACGCGGCCCGGGGCGGCCAACGGATCGAGGGTCGGATCGAGGGTCGGGTCGACCCTGGTGGGGGAGCACCGCCCCTTCGGTCCGCAGAAGCCCGAGGAGGAGGAAAACGAAGGAGGAGGCGACGAGCCCGAATCGAACGGCAGGAGGAAGGGCGAAGCCAAGAAGCCCCGCTCGTCGCTACGCAGCAGCCTCGAATGGATCGCCGTCATCGGCGGGGCAGTGCTGGTTGCCCTCGTGGTCAAGACGTTCCTGTTCCAGGCCTTCTACATCCCGTCCCCGTCCATGAGCCCGACCCTGGTCGAGAACGACCGGGTGCTCGTGAACAAGCTCGCCTATCACGCCCATGGTGTGCACCACGGTGACGTCGTCGTATTCGAACGCCCGCCCACCGAGCCGTCCCAAGACATCAAGGACCTCATCAAGCGGGTGATCGCCCTGCCGGGCGAGCGGATATCGATCAGAGCAGACCGGGTGCGGATCAACGGGAGGCTGCTCGAGGAGCCCTACGTGCACGGCAAGGCCACGACCTACAGCAACTGCGGGCTCGGCAACGTCAAGGGGATCGACACACCCGGCGGGCTCCGCATCCCCAAGGGCACGGTCTTCGTGATGGGGGACAACCGCACCGACTCCCACGACGGCCGCTGCTTCGGGCCGATCTCCCAGAAGTTGATCGTCGGCCGCGCCTTCTTGATCATCTGGCCGCTGTCCAAGGTCGGCACGCTCTAGCTGTCCGCCCGGGCGAGCGCGTCGAGCATCCGGTCGGTGTGATCGCTGTAGACCGCGTCGATGCCGCTGTCCAACAGCTCGTCCAGGACGCGGTCGTGTTGGGCGTCCCATCCGAACGTCAACACACCGAAGCGGTGGAACAGGGCGATCAGCCCACCGGACCACTCCGAGCAATGGAGGTTGACCGCGTCGATCCGGCCCGCCTGCAGTCGAGCGGCCACCGGCTCCGGACTGGGTTTCATGCGCTGCAGCCGTGTCGAATCAACCAAGCGGATCCCGGGAGCCGCAGCCCGCCAGGACGTGAGCACGCCGATGTCGGGATGACACAACCACACCCGCTCGGCCTGGTCCGCGCCCACCGAGGCCACCACGGCCAGGACCCGGGGGGCGGCGGCCGGGTCCTTGACGTCGAGGGAAAGCTCGAAGTCGGTACCGCATGCCTCGTAGAGCTCAGCCAGCGTGGGGATGTGCCCGGGCAGGTCGGCTCGTCCCAGTGAAGCGATCGGCCGCTTGCGCAACCCGCCCACCACCCCGTCATGGTCGAGCACCGCCTCACCGTCCGCGGTCAGCCAGACATCGCTCTCCAGCCCGGTCGCTCCCAGCCGAAGGGCGAGGGCGAACGCTTCGATGGTGTTCTCCGGAGCGTGGGCCCGAGCCCCCCGGTGAGCGAACCCGATCGGTGGACGGCGCAGTGAAGGGAGGCGGGTCGGCATCCGGTCATGCTGACCGCTGGGCGTCACCGCGGCCAGCGCGGCAAGCGTCGACCGCCGCCGAAGCCCGCCATTACGATCGCCGCTCGTGCAGCTGCTGTGGACGGTACCGCCGAGCGTCTTGGTCCTCGGTGCGATGCTGAGCGCAGCCCAGGTCCGCCGCCTCGCCGGGGAGGCGGTCGGTCTGCAACGTGAGGCTGGGAGCCTGGCGTCTGATCGGGCCGATCTGTCCAACGCCAGCCGGGCGCTGCGCCGGGTCCGTGGCTCGTTGGATGGCCTGGAGCGCCGGTAGGCTCGCGCCATGTTCAACGTGGGCGGGCCGGAGGTGCTCGTCATCTTGCTGGTGGCGCTGATCGTCCTCGGTCCCCAACAGCTGCCCAAGGCGATGCGGTCGGTGGGCAACGCGATGTCTGAGCTGCGGCGCCTGTCGAGTGGTTTCCAAGAGGAGATCCGTAGCGCGCTGGACGGTCCGATCGAGGCCGACGCCCGCGAGGAGGGGTCCAAGTTGGCCCGCCGGCCCGAGGATGCCGACATCACCGAAACCGTGGCTCGCAACGCATCGGAAGCGAACGAACAGCTCCTTGGTGATCACCCGCCGGCGCACCTCGATCCCGAGAACGTGCCAGCGGCCGGAGGCGCCACGGCGTCAGCTCTGTGGTCATCCGACGAGAACGACCGCACGGGGGATGGCGATTGGATCCCGAGCGACCGTGCGTCGGGCTGACCCGAACCCCCCGGTCGCCCCGTACACCCGTCGATGAGCACCGAAGCGGTCCGGATGGCCGGCAGCAGCGGCGACGAGGGCCGCATGTCGCTCATGGAGCACCTCGTGGAGCTCCGGGGCCGGATCATCAAGAGCGTGATCGCCATCGCCATCGGCGCGGCGATCGGCTGGGTGCTCTACCCGTGGGTCCTCGACACCCTCACCCATCCGCTGCGCGAGATCGAGACCAAGCGCAGCATCACCGGCGGCCGGCTGCTGCTGACGGATCCGCTCGAGGGGTTCTTCCTGCGGATCAAGATCTCCGCTTACATCGGCATCGGGCTGGCGATGCCGTTCGTGCTCTGGCAGCTCTGGCGGTTCATCTCACCCGGCCTGTACACCAACGAACGCAAGTACGCCGTCGCTTTCGTGGCATCGGCCACGGTCCTGTTCCTCTCGGGAGCGGCCATCGCGTTCTGGACGCTCCCCAAGGCCTTGCAGTTCTTGCAGCAGGTCTCCGGCAACAGCTTCGCCTACGGGTACAGCGGGGCGAAGTACCTGACGTTGATCGTGTACATGATGTTGGCGTTCGGTGGTGGTTTCGAGTTCCCGGTCCTGTTGGTGTTCCTGCAACTGGTCGGGGTGCTCGACAGCAAGAAGCTCCGCGGGTTCCGCCGCTTCGGCATCGTGATCATCTTCGTGGTGGCGGCGGTGATCACTCCGAGCGCCGACCCGATCAGCTTGTTCGCCCTCGCCATCCCGATGTGTTTCTTCTACGAGTTCTCCATCCTGTTCGGTCGAGTGCGCGAACGTCGGCAGCGCAAGGCCCAGGCCGCGGCGTGATCCCTCGCCGGTGAGCGGCCGATGAGCGCCGAGCCCGCGCCCCCCTTCACCCTCGACCGGTTCCAAGTCGAGGCGATCGAAGCGCTCGACGGAGACCAGTCCGTGCTGGTTGCGGCGCCGACCGGCGCAGGCAAGACCGTGGTGGCTGAACACGCGGTGGCTCGTGCCCTGTCCGAAGGGCGGCGGGCCTTCTACACCACGCCGATCAAGGCTCTGTCCAACCAGAAGTACACCGACCTGCTCGCGCGCCACGGGCCGGGGCGGGTGGGCCTGCTGACCGGCGACAACGCCATCGATGGGAACGCCCCCGTCGTCGTGATGACGACCGAGGTGCTGCGCAACATGATCTACGCCGGCCGGCGCCTCGATGATCTCGCCTACATCATCCTCGACGAGGTCCACTACCTCCAGGACGCCTATCGGGGCCCCGTGTGGGAGGAGGTGATCATCCACGCACCACCGCACGTCCGGCTGGTGTGCCTGTCGGCGACGGTTTCCAACGCAGGTGAGCTGGCGGCGTGGATCAGCACCGTGCGGGGGCCCACGGCCGCCGTGGTCGAACACGAGCGGCCGGTGGAGCTGATCAACCACTACCTCGTGGACGACCGTCTCTCCCCGGACCTCGTGCTCATGCCGACCCTCGTCGGCGGCCGGGCCAACCCCGAAGGTGACCGGCTGGATGCCGCCGAGGTGCGGGCGCCCCGCCAGCAGCGTTACCAGCGGCGCGGCACCCGCCGCCGGTACACCACTCCCCGCCGCTTGGAGGTGGTAGATCGGCTGGTCGACGATGACCTGCTCCCGGCGATCTACTTCATCTTCAGCCGCAACGGGTGCGACGACGCCGCTCGAGCCGTCCTCGATTCAGGTGCGCGGCTGACCACCAGCGACGAACGAGCTCGCATCCGGACGATCACCGAGAACCATGTGGAGCACCTGGACGACGACGATCTCGACGTCCTCGACTACGACCGGTTCGCCGCCGGCCTCGAAGCTGGTGTAGCCGCTCATCACGCCGGCATGGTCCCGCCGTTCAAGGAAGCGGTCGAGGCCTGTTTCGCCGAAGGGCTGGCCAAGGTCGTCTTCGCCACCGAGACCCTCGCTCTCGGCATCAACATGCCGGCCCGGTCGGTCGTCATCGAGAGCCTCAGCAAGTTCACCGGCGAGCGCCACGAGGACCTCACACCGGGTCAATACACCCAACTCACCGGCCGAGCCGGGCGTCGCGGCATCGACCCCGTCGGCCACGCCATCGTCCTGTGGTCTCCGTTCGTCCCGTTCGACCGCGTAGCCGCCCTGGCGGCGAGCCGAGACTTTCCGCTCACCTCGGCGTTCCGGCCCACCTACAACATGGCAGCCAACCTCGTCCAGCGGTACCGCTCCGAGGACGCGCACAGGCTGCTCAACCAGTCCTTCGCCCAATATCAGGCCGACAAGTCGGTGGTGCGCTCCGAGACTCGCCGAACATCGCGGGTCAAAGCGCTCGAAGCGCTCGAGGTCGAAGCGCGCTGCGAGCTGGGCGACGTTCGCGAGTACCGGGCCCTGCTGTTGGCCGACGAGCAGCCGCGGCCGAGCCCCGATGATGCGAGCTCAGTCGAAGATGCGCTGAGCCGACTCAAGCCGGGCGACGTCATCCGGGTGGGCGGTGATCGCACAGCCATCCTGTCGGTGGCCTTCCGCAAGGGTGGCGCGGTCAAGCTTCGTGCGGTGAGCTCAGGCGGCGCCCTGTTGCACCTCGGGGCCGCCGACTTCCCTCACCCGCCGGAACGGTTGGCCAGCCTCACCCTGCCCAGCCCGTTCACGCCCAACAACAGCGCGTTCATCCATCAGACGGCGGCGGCACTCCGGCGGGCTCGTCTCAAGCACGGGTCGCCCCGCGGCAAGCCCTCTCGGCGGTCGTCGGAGCATCGGCCGACGATGGCCGACGCGCATCCGGTCGCCCGCTGCCCGGACCGTCGCGGTCACATCCGCGCCGCCGTACAGGCGGAACGGATCAGCCGGGAGATCGCAGACCTCGATCGACAGATCTCCGGGCGCACCGACTCCCTGGCCAAGCGCTTCGATCAGGTGCTCGGTCTGCTCGGTCGGTGGGGCTACCTCGACGGGTGGGCGGTGACCCGCCGCGGCGCGATCCTCGCCCGCCTCTACCACGAGGCCGATCTACTCGTGGCCGAGGCTCTCGGGCGTGGTCTGCTCGACGACCTCGAGCCGCCGACCCTGGCCGGGGTGGTGTCGTGTCTCACCTACGAGCATCGCAACAAGCTCACCCCCCCTCCTCCCTGGTTCCCCTCCCCGGAAGTGCGTCGCCGGGTCAGCTCCATCGAGGAGATCGCCCGCCGGCTGAACCGCGACGAGCTCAGCGCCCACTTGCCTGAGTCGCGCCTTCCGGACCCGACCTTCCTGCCTCTGGCGTTCGCCTGGGCCGCCGGTGAGGCCTTCGACACGATCGTGGCCGACGAGGATCTGTCCGGTGGCGACTTCGTCCGCAACATCAAACAGCTCATCGACCTGCTGCGCCAGATCGCCGACGTGGCACCATCCGTCGCCACCGCCGCCAATGCCCGCGAAGCCGCCGACCGGCTGTTCCGCGGGGTGGTCGCCGCGTCATCCGCGGTCGCCGGCGCCGAGGCGCTGGAGCCAGCGGTTTCCGCCAGCGACGGCCATGCCGGCCGGTGACCATCGAGAAGGGCCAGTGCTGGGGTGAGGTCGGCCGGCTACCCGACGATGGGCTGGTGGTCGAGACAGACACGGCGGCCCGGTCGGTGGTCGAAGCAGCGAGACGGTCCGAGCGACCCATCCCGCCGATCGGGCTGCTGGGTGGTGACCTCTGCCGAACGGTCGGAGGTCACGGCGACGCCACCCGGCTGCGCAGCCCGGAGGCCATACGACTGCCGGTGGACTTGGGCTCGGTGCTGGTGGACGGTCGGCTGCACTGGTTCGTGGCCCACCTCGTGGCCCGCCGGTCATGGTGGCAGGGCGAGGTCTTCGTGGCCATGAACGCCGAGTGGATCGGTGGGTGGGACGTGGCGCCGAGGGCCCATCCGGGCGACGGGCTGCTCGACACGTTGTCCGCTCGACCGTCCTTCGACGACCGCATCAAGGTTCGGCGCCGTCTCTCATCGGGAACCCACCTGCCTCACCCCTCGATCACCGAGCGGCGGGTCCGTTCGATCCAGCGCGAGTTCGCGCGGCCGCTCGACGTCTGGCTCGACGGTGACCGCATCGGCCGGGCCCGCACCCTGTCGATCCGCGTCGAGCCCGACGCGCTCACCTGCGTCGTGTAAGTCTTCTTTCGTGGGCTGGACGTTTGTCGTTCGTGCCGGCGAGCTGGAGGCCTTCCGTCGGTGTCGGCGGGCATGGGACCTGGGAGCCGCCACTCGACAGCGGTACGTGCCACAGCTGCCGCCGCCGTTCGACTTCGACAAGGCGATCCACGACGCGCTGGCGACCTACTACTTCCCGGCGATGGACGATTGGAGCCGGTCGATCGTCCGCCCGCTCGCCTTCAAGGCGTTCGAGCGCTCCATGGGTGAGACCCGCGCCCGCCGTGACGCCATCCGGCCTCTCTCCCAGGAGGAGAGCGCAGCCTTTGCCCACCACCTGGCTCTCGGTGCGGCCATGCTGACGAACTGGTTCGCGTGGGCCGCCGAGACCGAGGACTTCGACTCGCTCTTCGCAGACCAGGACGTATGGGCGCCGATCGCCGATCCAGAGGCGTCCGAGCGCGACCTCGGGACGCCGGACGGTCGTCCGATCCGCTACCTCGGCCGGATCGACCAGCTCATCGGCGACCCTGATGATGAGTTCTGGGTGGTGCGCCATCGACTCGTCCGGGACGAGTGGACCGCCAACGATGAACTCATCAACGACCACCGGATCCTCGGAGAGTGCTGGGCGCTGCAGGTGGCCTACCCGCAGCTCATCGTGGCCGGCACGATCACCAACGAGCTACGCATCGAGGGCCAACTGGTAGCCAAGCGGCCGACGGAGTACGTCGAGCTCGACAACCGCGACATGTCCGGGCCGCGCCACACGAGCATGCTCTGCAGCCCGACCCCGCCTCCTCTGGCCTGGGCGGCCGCCAGCATGACCGAGTTCGACCACATCACCGACCAGCATGACAACGGCCTGTTCCGCCGCACCGTGGTGCGCCGTGCGCCGGAGACGATGAATCGCATCGGCCGGCAGATCGCCGAGGAGGTGGAGCAGATGCAGCTCGACGACCTGTCGCTCGAGCCGACTTTCGCATCGCACTGCGCGGAGTGCTCGTTCCGCCGGCCATGTGCCGTGATGGAAGCGGGCGGCGACTTCCAGGCGGTGCTCGATGCCGGATACGAGCAGGTCCCCGACGACATCGAGGCGCCAAGGCGGCCCGCCAACCAATCCAAGACCGTCAACTTGCGCTGGGGAGGACCGCACGGCGTTACGGTCCGGCTGATGCGTGCCTGGATCCTCGAGGAGTCACCCGGCCGGTATCGGTTCGGCGAAATCGATACGCCCGAACCCGGAGCCGACGACGTGAGGGTACGGGTGGTGGTCAGCGCGTTGAACCACATGGACCTCTGGGTCACAACCGGCCAGCCTCGGCCCGAGCTGCCCCACGTCCCGGGGTGTGACGTGGCTGGGGTCATCGACGCTGTGGGGGAGCGGACCACTGGTTTCGCCGTGGGTGACGAGGTGGTGGTCAACCCCGCGGTCGCACCGCTGGAGATGGTGGTCGCCCATGGTGACGACGCACCGATGTGGCCGGGCTTCGGGATCGTGGGCGAGCAGCGGTGGGGTGGACACGCCGAGCTGATCGTCGTACCGGGCCGCAACGTGGTGCCACGGCCCGCCGGCCGGACCTGGGCCGAGTGCGCGGCCTACCCGCTGGCCACGCTCACCGCTTGGCGGATGCTCCGCCGCAGCCGGCTCCGAGCCGGCGAGACGGTGTTGATCGTGGGCATCGGCGGAGGCGTGTCGACCGCCGCACTTTCCCTGGCGGTCCGCATGGGTGCCACCGTCTACGTCACGTCCCGCGATGAAGCCAAGGGTCGGCGAGCCATCGAGCTGGGCGCCGTCGAGGCCTTCGACTCGGGCTCCTCGGAGGACTGGCCGGTGCGGGCCGAAGTGGTGGTGGAGAGCGTGGGGCCGGCTACGTGGGACCGTTCGGTCAAGGCCTTGGCGCCGGGCGGCCGGCTCGTGGTGTGCGGCGGCACCTCGGGACCCAAGGTGGAGGTGTCCCTGCCCCGGCTGTTCTTCAAGCAGATCGAGATCATCGGCTCCACCATGGGCGGCTACGGCGAGTTCGCCGACGTCACCCGCTTCATGTCCCAGGGCCTCCCGGTGGTGGTCGACCAGGAGCTTCCGTTGGCCAGCTACCCGGATGCCCTGGCCCAGCTCGCCTCCGGTGCCCAGCTGGGCAAGATCGTCCTCCGCCACGATCTGTGATCGCGTCGGCGACGCTCACGGACCGGCCGACCGGACCGTCGGCCTAAATTGAGCGGATGACCGATCTCGATGCCGTGAAGGACCGTCTGCACGAGCTGGTGGACGATCGCGCCGAGGCGCTCCTCGACGCGTCGCACCAGATCCACGCCCATCCCGAGCTGGGGTTCGAAGAGCACCTCGCCCACGACGTGTTGACCTCGCTCCTGAAAGACGCCGGCGTCGAGGTCGAGCCCGGCGCCTACGGCCTTGACACCGCGTTCGCGGCGCGGGCCGGCTCGGCCGGTCCCACCGTGGCCGTGCTGTGTGAGTACGACGCCCTGCCGGTGATCGGCCACGCCTGTGGCCACAACGTGATCGGCACGGCCGGGTTGGGCGCCGGCATCGCCGCCGCGGCTCTGGCCGAGGAGCTCGGCGGACGGCTGCTCATCCTCGGCACCCCAGCCGAAGAGGGAGGTGGCGGCAAGGTGAGGATGGCCGAGCGGGGCGCGTTCGAGGGCGTGGACGCGGCGATGATGGTCCACCCGGCGGGCATGGACCTCGGGACGTTCGGGGCCATCGCCATCCAACAGCTCCACGTCACCTACCACGGGCTGGCTGCCCACGCCGCGGCCGCACCGCAGAAGGGTCGCAACGCCCTCGATGCCGCGGTGCTCGGCTATGTCAACGTTGCCGCTCTGCGCCAGCACATCCGACCGGACGAGCGGATCCACGGCATCTTCACCGAGGCCGGCGACGCGGCCAACGTCGTGCCGGAGCGCGCCGCGGCCACCTGGTACGTCCGCTCGCCGAAGCTGGCCAGCCTGGAGGCGCTCAAGGCCCGCGTGCTGACCTGCCTGGAGGCCGGCACCGCAGCCGCCGGGTGCACGATGGAACACGAGTGGCAGGAGCCGGTGTATGCAGATCTCGTCGACAACGACCCGTTCATGGCCCTGTACTCGGCGAACGCCGAGCGGGTGGGGCGCACCCTGGCTGACCCGGCCTCGGCCGCCGGTGTGATCGGCAGCACCGACATGGGCAACGTGAGCCACCTCGTGCCCTCGATCCACCCGATGATCCAGGTGTCACCGCCCAATGTGGCCATCCACACCGCCGACTTCGTCCGCTACGCGGGCGGTGAAGAGGGCGACAAAGCGGTGATCGACGGAGCCAAGATGCTGGCCTGCACGGTGGCCGACCTGTGGTGCCAGCCGGGCAAGTTGGAGGAGATCCGGGCCGCTTTCGACGCCACCGACCGACAGGCTTGAGGGCGCGGCACAGCCTCTGGGACTAGTCAGGAAGGCCGGTTCGGCAGCGCTTTGGCTACCGAGAGCGGTCCCCGGCGCATGGGATGGCAACGTCTACCCTCGGCCGCCGTGAGGGATCCTCGTTCGTGACCGTCTACGTCGCCGAAGACTTCGCTCCCCACGAGGCGGACGTCCTGCGGCGGTACTTCACGAACCTCGACGGCCCGGTCTTCGCGTTGGTCAACCTCCCCGAGGTCGTCAAAGGCGCGCTGTTCGCCCGCTACTCGCGATCGGCCAAGAGCCTCCGAAGGCTTTTCCTCGACGAGTTCGTCGGTGAGCTCGACATCAGCGGGGACATCTCCATCGACGCCACCGTGGGCCTCCGGCGCGCCGAGGAGCTGTATGACCGGGTGTTCTTCGAGTACGGCGACGACTCGGTCGCCCAGCTCGGCGGGGTCCACCTGGCCTGTGAGCAGGCTTCCAACTTGTTGACCAAGGTCCTCGAGTGGGGCCGGCTCATGTCCTACCTCGAGCAGTCCACGCGCTACATCGCCTATGACTCGCGGATCGGCGGACGGTACCGGTTCCACCGCGATCCGGAGGTGCTGGGCTCGCCCCTCGGTACGCGCTACGTCGGGGAGATGGACCGCTTGTTCGACACCTACGCCGAGCTGCTGGTTCCTCTCCAGGACTTCTACCGGGAGAGGTTCCCGAAGGATCCCGGCGACTCCGACTTCGTCTATCGGCAGGCCATCAGGGCCAAGGCGTTCGATGCCCTGCGGGGGATCCTGCCGGCGGCCTCGTTGTCCAACGTCGGCATCTACGGCACGGGTCAGGGCTACGAGCAGCTGCTCCTACGGATGCGGGCCCATCCGCTGCCCGAGGCGCGGGCCTACGCCGACCTCATGCTGTTCGAGCTGCGCAAGGTCATCCCGTCGTTCCTCAAACGGGTCGACCTGTCCGATCGAGGGGTCGTGTGGAGCACCTACCTGTCATCGACCCGCACCGCGATGCAAGAGCAGGCCGACGGGATCTTCCCCGACGCGACAGCGTCTGACGATCCGGTAGCCGCGGTGACGCTCACCGACTTCGACCCGGACGCCGAGGTCCACCTGGTCGTCGCCATGCTCTATCCGTATGCCCACGTCAGCGAACGCGATGTGGAGGCGCGGGTGCGGAAGATGTCCGCGGACGAGCGGCTCGCCGTGGTCCGGGCGTACGTGGGAGATCGCGCCAACCGCCGGCACAAGCCCGGTCGGGCGCTGGAACGTATCGGCTACCGCTTCGATGTCCTGGCCGACTACGGCGCCTTCCGGGACCTTCAGCGTCACCGGATGCTCACCGTGGAATGGCAGGCGCTCAGCCCCCACCACGGCTACACCCGGCCGGAGGCGGTCGACCTGGCCGGAGCCGCGGCGGCGTTCGACGGGGCGATGGAGCGCTCGGCTGACTTGTACGACCTGCTCGACCGAGGGTTCCCCGCCCAGGCTCCGTACGCCGTGTGCCTCGCCTACAAGGTGCGGTTCGTGATGCAGATGAACGCCCGGGAAGCCATGCACCTGATCGAGCTGCGCAGTGGCCCACAGGGTCACCCGGCCTATCGGCTGGTAGCCCAGGAGATGCACCGCCTGATCGCCGAGGAAGCGGGGCACCCTGCGGTGGCTGAGATGATGCGCCACGTCGACCACTCACCCGAACCAAGCCTCGAACGATTGGCAGCCGAGCGCCAGGCCGAGGCTCGCCGCCAGACCCCCTGATGGATACGGCCACTCGCCCTCACCCTGTGGCGGATGTTGCAGGAGTTCGACGTGGGGTTGACGTTGAGGATGTGGCTTCTGTAGGTTGACGCCTTCGTGGGCGGAGAACCGGGGGAGGTTCACATGCGCGCGACCACCGATGGGCCGCTGAGAACGAGGCAGCCGCGGCCACCAAACGTTCGGTCATCCCGGCTGGCGAAGCGCATCGCGCTCGTCGTGGTGGTGGGCTGCGCGCTGTTGCCGGTGCTGGTGGTTCCGGCGGTTGCGCTGCAACGTGGACAACGTCTCGTTCAACGTGGTGGGGTCGGCGTCGGTAGGCATCGTCCCCCGCCAACACGCCCGCCGCGGTCAGCCGAGGTTGGCAGCTACATCGTTCGACCAGGAGACACCTTGGGGTCGATCGCGGTCCGCTATGGCCGGTCGGTCCAGTCCTTGGCTGGGGCCAACGCCATCGCCGACCCGAACCTGATCGTGGTGGGCAAGAAGTTGACCATCCCCCAGGCGGGGGCTCGCACTGCCGCGTCGCGCGCCGGCCACAAGCCGAGACCGACGCGCCGATCCACACAAACCGCGGCACGAGCTGGCAGGGGTCAGTCACGGTCGTCGGCTGTGACGACCGGCGGCCATCGTCACCCCCGCGCCCTCTCGGGCCGAAGACTTGCGCTGATGGGCCAGTTCGACCACTGGGCCCGGCATTACGGAATACGGCCCGATCTGCTCAAAGCCATGTGTTACCTGGAGTCCGGCTGGAACGCCCGTGCGGTCTCGCCGGTCGGCGCCCTGGGCATCGGCCAGCTCATGCCGGAGACCGCGAGCTTCGTGTCCGATCGCCTCATCGGAGTTCGCCTCGACCGCCGCGACGCCGGTGACAACATCCGCATGAGCGCCAGTTACCTCCGTTGGCTGCTCGACCACACGGGATGGGACGTGCGCCGAGCCGTTGGCAGCTACTACCAGGGGCTCGGCGCGTTGCAACGGCACGGCATGTACCGCGACACCTCGCACTACGTGAAGGACGTTCTCGCCCTCCAGACCAGGTTCTGAGCGCTCGGTAACCGCCCGAACCGGCGCGGTGGGCACTCCTGTGCCGCTCCGGGGTGACAGTGGGGTAGAAGTGGTCGGCTCGCCGGCGGGTGAGCCTATGATCCCGCCGCGAACCGCCCCTCCGGGGGCAAACCGCTGACGCTCCGGCCCAGCAGCCAGTACACCCGCTCCGAAATCCGGTCCCAAGGCCGGTTCCGCACGAAGGACGACATGGCAGACGAGGACGACCGGCTCGACGACGACGCCACCGACGAGGAGGAGCTGGACGAGGAGGAGCTGGACGAGGAGGACCTCGACGAGGAAGACTTGGTCGTCGACGATGACCTCGTCGACCATGTCCTGGCCGATGATGATCTGGCCACCGACGAGGTGGCCGACGACGAGGTGCTCGTCGAAGTGCCGATCGAGGAGCTGGACGGTGACCCGGCCCCTGCTGCGGTAGGTGAAGGCGGCACTCCGCCACGCGCTGAGCGGGCCGCGACGGCCGATGAGGAGGAGGACGACGAAGACGTCGTCGATCCAGACGACGTCGAGGAGGACCTCGACACGATCCTGCGAGACCGGATCGCCGCCGGCACCGAGGAAGAGGAGGAGGACGAAGACGTCGGCACGGAGGACCGCACCGAGACGGGCGACCGGGTCAGCCCACGCCGACCGGAAGAGGTCTCGTGCCCGGAGTGCTTCCTGCTGGTGCGCCGCAGCCAGTTCAGCACCCGTCGGGCGGACTGCCCCGGTGGGCTCGATGGGGCCGACTGCCCGATGATGGCGGTCTTCGTCGGCAACGAGTGATCGGACCGAGGCGGAACGGGCCGTGATGAACGGTCTCACCTGCGCGTCATGCGGATCACCGGTCCCGGACGATGCCCGCTTCTGCCCGAGCTGTGGACGGCCGATCACCACGGCCATAGGGGAGGCCGAACGTCGTGTGGTCACGGTGGTCTTCGCCGACCTGGCCGACTTCACCGCACTGGCCGAACATCGTGATCCCGAGGCGGTGAAGGAGCTGCTCGATCGCTGCTTCGGTGTGATGGTGCCGGTGATCACGCTCCATGGCGGTCACGTGGACAAGATCATCGGTGACGAGCTGATGGCGGTGTTCGGCGCACCAGTCGCCCACGAGGATGATGCCGAGCGGGCGGTGCGGGCCGCGGTCGCCCTACCTGAGGCATTGGCGGCGATCGACCCGACCCTGCTCCTCAGAGTGGGGGTGAACACCGGCGAGGTGCTGGCCGGCCCGGTCGGCCCCGCGCACAGCTACACGGTCACCGGCGACACCGTGAACACCGCTCACCGGTTGGTGTCGGCCGCCGGCCCGGGGGAGGTCCTGGTCGGACCGCTCACCCGCACCGCGACCGGCGATGCCGTCATCTACGCGGAGCGCGGCGCGGTCGTCCTGCGCGGCAAGCACGAGCCGGTGCCGGCTTGGACGGCTACCGGGGTGTTGGGCGGGCCGGGTCGGCGCTGGCGTACCGCGATGGCTCTGCCGTTGGTGGGTCGACAGGCCGAGGTCGCGGACCTGGAGACCCTCGCCGCCGACACCACTCAGACCAGCCGTACGACGCTGCTCACCATCACCGGAGAGCCCGGGGTGGGCAAGACCCGGCTGGCCTTGGAGCTGGCCGTGCGGCCAGTCGTCCGCGATGGCATGCGGGTGCTGTGGGCGAGTTGCCCGCCCTATGGGTCGGCCAAGGCCCTGGCCCCGCTCATGGACATCGTGGCCGACGGCCTTGATGTCGACCTGGCCGTTCCGCCCGTCACCCAAGCCGAACACCTGAGATCCCGTCTGGCCCAGTTGGGCCCTGGAAGTGGCATGGACCCCGCCCGCCTCACCGCTCGCGTCTCCCAGATGCTCGGGTTGTACGACCTTCCGGCCCGTCCCGCGGAGAACGATGCGGGCCCGACGAGGGCGCGCGTGGTGGACCAACTGCTGGGCGCGGTGCGAGCAGTGCTGCGCGCTCTGGCTACGGAGCGACCTCTCCTCGTGGTCCTGGACGATCTGCAATGGGCGAACGACGAGGTCATCGCGTTCGTTCGCCAACTGCCGGATCGGTTGCCCGACGCACCGATCCTCGTACTCGCCCTGGCCCGGGACGACCTGCTGGAACGGGCTCCGGCGCTGGCCGCCAGCGGTCGCGGTCACTTGGCGGTGAGCCTCGACCCGCTGAGCCGCGACGAGGCGATCGAGCTCATCGGTGTGGTCTTGGCCGGCCGCACGGGCTGGACCTCCCAACCACCGGAAGGCCCGGTGCGGCTCGGACCGGCTGGCGAGCAACGGATCCTCGACGCCGCCGGGGGGAACCCGTTGTTGCTCGAACAACTCGTCCACTTCCTGGTCGAGTGCCACGCCCTGGTCCTCGAGGAAGGACGCTGGCGCGCCGCGACCGATCTCGATCTGGGTGGAGTCCCGGCGGGTGTACGGGCCCTCATCGGGGCCAGACTCGACGCGCTGCCTCCCGGTGAGCGTGACGTGATCCAACATGCGGCGGTCATCGGGCGACGCTTCTGGCGTGAGGCGGTGCGCGACCTCGCGCCGGCGACCGACGTGGACCAGACGCTCGACCGTCTCGTTGGCCGCGGCCTCATCGACTCTCAAGCGTCCGAGGACCGGCTCGGAGATCTGGCCTTCCGTCACGTCCTGACCCGCGACGTCGCCTACGCCGCGTTGCCGATGAGCGAGCGGGCCAGCCGCCACGCCGCCGTCGCGGCATGGCTCAGCGCTCGGTTTCCCGTCGAGCACGGAGGCCCGGTCATCGGCCTGTTGGCCCACCACTACGAACGGGCCGTCGTGCTGAGCCGCGAGCTCGACCACACCGATCCCGGGCTGGCCGGGGCGGCCTTCGCCGCGCTGGTCGCCGCGGCCCGAGATGCGTTGCGCCACGACGTGCTCCACGACGCCGACCGGTGGTTCTCCCGAGCACGGGATCTCGGCTCCTTCGACGCCGAAGCCGCGCTCGACGTGGCGTTCGAACACGGCGGGGTGCAGCTCGGGATGCGCAGGCTGGCCGACGCCGAAGCGACGTTCACCGAGGCGCAGCGACGAGCCGAGGGCCGACGACCTGCTCTCGCCGCTCGGGCCGCAGCGCACCTGGGAGCGGTGGCCCGTCTGCGAGGCGACCCCGATCTGGCGCGCGAGCGATTCGCCGATGCCCACGCCCGGTGGCGTGTCATCAAGGATCCGAAAGGTGAGGTCGAGACGCTGCGCCTCGAAGGCTGGAGCGAGCTGACCGTCGGTCGTACCCGAGCTGCCCTACCGCGTCTGCTTCGCGCCTTGGCCCTCGAGCGCGGCCTGGAGCGCGGGCTCGGCGACGACCGTTTGGCTGGTGACATCCTCAAGAGCCTGGCGTGGTGTGAGTTCCTGGCCGGCGATCTCACCGCTACCCAGGGTCATCTCTGGGAGGCTGCCGGACGGTTCAACGCGATAGGGGAGTACGGCGAGGTCGGCTGGTGCCTCGGCATCCTCGGCTTCACGTTGTTGCAGAGCGGCCGCGCCGCGGTTGCGCTCGACATCGCGGGCACCCTGCGGGCCAGCGCCCGAGTCCAGGGTGATCCGTGGTCCGAGTGGATGTGCGCGGTCCTCGAAGCGGCGGCCCATTTGGCGGTGGGCGAGGTGGATGAGGCGTCGGCCCTCGCCACCGACGCCTTGCGGGCGTTCGAGGAGCTCGACGACGCATGGGGCCGGGCCATGGCCCAGCTCGTGCGAGGCCAGGCGGCCCGAGCAGTCGGCGACGCCGACGGTGCCCGAGCGGCGCTCCTCGACGGCCTGGCGACGGTCGAGCGGGTCCCGTATGTCAGCGAGGAGGCCCGGCTGCTCGCCGAGCTGGCTGGTGTGGATGCTGACGTCGGGTCCGGCGACGAGGCCCGTCGCCGGAGTAGGGCTGCGTTGGCTCTGGTCCGGGCCGGTATCGGCGACAACGAGAGCGGCATTCGGGCATTGACCACCCTGGCCGTGATCGACCGCCAGAGCGGTGACCACGGCTCGGCTGAGCTGTTGCTCGACGAGGCGGTGGACGGAGCCGACGTCGACAACCGGACCGACGCGTGGCGCCAGGCGGCGGCAGCGCTGGCCGAGCTGCTGGTCGAGCGCGGAGCCTTGGACCGAGCCGCTTCGTTGCTCGATGCTGCAGAGACACCTCGATCCGACGGGGTTCGCACTCGGGCCGCGGTAGCTCGTGGCCGCGCCGCCCTGTTGTCGGCGACCGGCTCCGCTTGACGGTGCCCGTGCTCGCCGGCCCGGATTTCTCGAACTGCGCCGGGTGGGGCCAACATGGCCCGCCGCAAGCGTTGCCCCGACGACCCTGGTGAAGCGATGACCGACGATGCCGAACTCGACAAGAAGACGCCGATCGACCAGGCGATGGACATGTTCCTGTACGCGCCGCTCGGCTTGGCCTTCGAGGCGAGGAGCCTGCTGCCGCAGTTGATCGAGCGTGGCCGCCAACAGGTCACCATGGCCAGGATGGTGGGCCAGTTCGCGGTCACCAAGGGTCAGACCGATGCCACGAAGATGTTCGGCAAGTTGGGCGACCAGGCGACGGTGGTGCTGACCGAGGTCGGCCTGCTGAGCCGTCCACCAGAGGAAGCCCGCCCGGTGGCCCCAAGCCCTACGGTCCTACCAGCGGAGCCGGTAGCGCCGGCTGGGTCGAGCGCCCCGGCGGTTCGCAAGCCGTCCAGGGCAGCCGCCCACAACCTGGCCATCGCCGACTACGACAGCCTCGCCGCGTCCCAGGTCATTCCCCGGCTGCCCGGGCTGTCCGCCGCCGAACTGGAAGCCATCCGCACCTACGAGTCGGGTCGCCGACGCCGCAAGACGGTGCTGAACAGGATCGCTCAACTCCAGTCGGCGTGATGTTCCCTCCTCGTGCCGCCGCGCCATGGCCCGACCCGACCAGCCGGTCGTGAAGCTGGACGAAGCGGCCCGGATCGCCACCGGCGAGGACACCGATCACATCGTCGCCCTCGCTCGGGCCGCCGTCCGGGAGCTCTCGGCTCAGCGGGGCGGTGCGGTGTGGAGCCGGTACCAGGCCAGAACCGAGCCGATCCCCGCAGCGATCGCCGAGGCCGTCGCCGCCAGCTCGGCGGGCGGCGGGCAGCTGGTGGTGGCCGGCACGCTCGAAGAGGTCGTGGTGGGTTACGGCATCGTGGTTCTGGCCAGCGTTGCCGATGGGGGCATCCTCGGGGTGATCGAGGATCTGTACGTGGAGCCCGAGGCGCGAGGCGTCGGGGTAGGTGAAGCGATGATGGATCTGATCCTCGAGTGGGCAGGCGAACAAGACTGCTTCGGCGTGGACTCGCTGGCCCTTCCCGGCAACCGAGAGACGAAGAACTTCTTCGAGTCGTTCGGGCTGGTCGCCCGGGCCATCATCGTGCACCGCGCCATCCCTCGAGCCGGGCCCGAGGTGCAACGTTGAGTGCTCCGCCCCAGGTGTGCGTGGGAGCGATCGTCGTCGATGACGATCGCCTCCTCCTCATCCGACGGGGTCGCGGACCGGCGGCGGGAGATTGGTCCATCCCGGGGGGCCGGGTCGAGCCGGGCGAGCTGTTGGCCGAAGCCGTGGTGCGAGAGCTGAGCGAAGAGACCGGCCTCGAAGGCGTGTGTGGGGAGTTGGTGGGTTGGAGCGAGATCATCGGCGACCACGGCCACTTCGTCATCTTGGACTTCGCGGCCACGGTGCTCGAAGCGTCGGTACCAGAACCGGGCGACGACGCGCTCGAAGCGGTTTGGGTGCCGCTACGCGAGGTTGCGAGATACCGGCTCGCCCAGGGGCTGGCCGAGTTCCTCCACGATCACGAGATCATCGCCACCATCACCTAACCCGCCTTCGGCGGATGCCTGCTGTTCCGCCGAAGCAGGTCCTCGCCTCGCTGCGGTGCTCCGGCGTCTACTTGCCCTTCCAGTTGGGTGAGCGCTTCTCGATGAACGCCATCAGGCCCTCGCCGAGGTCCTCGGACTGCATCATCTGCACCATGCCCTCCTCGGACATGCGCCAGCCGACCTCGTCGGGTTGGTCGGTGGCCTCGAGCACGATGCGCCGGCTCTCGCGGACAGCTAGCGGTGCGTTGGCGGTGATGCGGCCGGCCAGCTCGTGGGCTCTGGGCAGCGCCTCGCCGTCGTCGCACAACACGTTGACCATGCCGAAGCCATGAGCGCGCTCAGCAGTGATCGGGTCGCCGGTTAGCACGCACTCCATCGCCACGTTGCGGGGGAGTGTCCGGGGGAGCCGGAACAGCCCGCCGGCCGCGGCGACCAATGCTCGCTTCACCTCGGGAACGCCGAACGTGGCCCCTTTTGAGGCCACCACGAGGTCACACGCCAGGACGAGCTCGGTCCCACCGGCCAATGCCGGCCCGTCCACTGCCGCGATCACCGGCTTCGTGCGCTCGCGCTTGACGAACCCGCCGAAGCCCCCGCGACGGGTGGCCAGCCGCGCCGCGTCCCCGGAGTTGATCGCCTTGAGATCGGCGCCAGCGCAGAAGATGTAGCCCTTCTCCGTCCGTGCGCCGGTGAGTATCCCGACCCAAGCCTCGCCTTGTTCTTCGAGTCTGTCGATGGCCGTCTCGATACCTTCGGCCACGTCACCGTTCACCGCGTTGCGGGCCTCCGGCCGGTTGATCGTGATGACCGCCACGTGCCCTTGGAGTTCGTAGTCGATGACCATGGGCGGCACGCTACCGCCCGTCCGGTGAGCCCTACGCTGCGCCGGTGGATGAGCGAGACCATGGGGCGCTGATCCCGGTCTTCGACCTCGACGGCACGTTGCTCGACTCCGATGCCGCGTTGACCGATCCGTTCGTGGCCCTTGGAGTGTCGAGGGCCGACGTGACGTTCGGGCACACCATCGACGACGAGTGCCAGCGCCTCGGCATCTGCGTGGATGACTACATCGACCGCTACGACCACACCGCGGCACAACCCTTCGCCGGCGTGACCGAGACGCTGCAGCGGCTCGATCGGTGGGCCGTTTGCTCCAACAAGCATCCCCGCTCAGGCCATGCAGAGCTGGAGCGCCTGGCGTGGTCGCCGGAGATCGCGCTCTTCGCAGATACGTTCGGTGGGCCGAAGCACCTGGCTCCGGTGCTCGATGCGCTGGGTCTCACCCCGGCGCAGATCCTGTTCATCGGCGATACCGAACACGACCGGCGCTGCGCCGTCGTAGCAGGTTGCGCGTTCGTGCTGGCCGGCTGGAACCCGAGAGCTGTCGCCGCTCCGGGCGATGTGGTGGCCCACCATCCGCGCGAACTCCTTGACCGGATCGAAGCCGGCTGAACGGCCCCGCCCGCTGCGGGCCCTCAAGCAGGCGGCGCGTCCGCGTCAGCTATGAGACGTTCAGCGTCCGACGAGGCAATCTCCTCGCGTGGAGGATCGGGCTCGGGGTCGGCGTGCTCCGCCGGGGGAGTGGGCTCGTCCCGGGTCTCAGGGGCGATCGTGGCGACTGCCCCGAACACCTGCCCCCGCGGGGGCGGCGGTGGCACCGGTAGCCCGGCGCGTGTGCGCGGCCCGTCTTCGGCGCCCGAGCGGGACGGGGCGGCAGGGCGCGGCCGGGCTGAGCGTCGTCGCTTCGGCGCAGCGTCGGCCTCGACCCCGAACCGCGCCGCGATCTGGGGGAGGCGGTCGGCCACCCGCCGAACTGCAGCGACGAGCTCTTCGCTCGGCTTGTCGGGAATGGAGGAGGGCGTGACCACCAGGCGAATCGGGGCGAAAGACAGCGCATCGAGCACCGTGGCCCACCGATCGGCGACGGTGTCCGAGGTGAGGCCGGCCGACGCAGCCGCCGCCAGCCGCGACGCCAGCTCCGGAGGAAACGGTGAACCGGCTTTGGGCGGTCGGGAGCTCAGCCGAAGGGCCCGTACCACACGGTCCTCGGCCAAGGTGGCCGCTATCTCGGTCAGCCAGGCCGACTGCTCCTCGTCGACCCGACGGGTGAGGGCGGCCCGCAGTTGCGCGGCCAGCTCGCGAGCTTCGTCGTCCTTCACCGCAGTATCTGCGGCGACCACCACCGAACGCAGATCGCGGAGATCGAGCTCGTCGATGTCGGCCAGCGCGGCCGCCGCCCGGTCGTGCCACTCCGCGGCGCGCAACGCAGGGAGCAGCTGCTCGGCCAGCGCCACCAGCGGCTCGGCCTTGACCTCGGGGTGACCCTCAGCTCGCGCCTGTTCGTTCTGCTTGTCCACCGCTTGGCGAACCGCAGGGACTCCTCCGCGCAGCACCTGCTCGGCCACGACTCGCTGCTCGGGCGACAGGGCTTGCAAAGCGGCCTTGCGATGCTCGCGACCGGCACGGAGCCGCTTGGCCCGCGGCTTCGGCGGAGGAGCAGGCCGCTCCCGTCGCGGCGACCGGGCAGGCGGCGCGCCGTCAGGCCGATCCTGGTGCGGACGCCGGTCACCGTCACCAGGCTGAGCGCGCGCGCGAGACGGACGCTCAGCGCGCCGCGTCCGTGCTTCACTCTCTGTCGACCGCGGCCGAGCCGTGCCGTCCCGCCGATCACCCCGGTCACCTCTGTCTCCACGCTCGGGCCTGTCGCGCCTCTCACCGCGATCCGGCCGACCCTTTGACACCAGCGTCGTGGTGACCAATTCCTCTCGTTGGCGGCTCGGCAGCAGCTCGAGCAGCTCGGGCTCGGCTCGCTTCTCCTTCGGCGGCAGAACCGCCAGCACGGTCGTTCCGTCGATGCCGGTCTCGACATCGGCCCGTAGGACGTCGCCGACCGACGCCTCCGCGGGCAGCAGCGAGCCGTCGAGCGTGCCCTTCGGTTGCCGGGCCCCTGCCGCCCGCCACGTCCACGTCCCCTCGCCGCGGCTGGTCAGTTCGACCTCGATCCTGCGAGACATGGTCCGCCAACCTACTAGCTGGCCCGCAGAGCCCCGGCCGGCCCCACGCCGGTATGACGGCGACTCGTCGGTAGATCGAAGTCGACCTGCCAAACTCGAACATGGCCTGGTCGCCGCCGCGAGATGCACTGCGCGGCCGCGTGGCCGTCGTCGCAGGCGCAACCCGAGGTGCCGGGCGGGGAATCGCTGCTGCGTTGGGCGAAGCTGGCGCAACGGTCATCTGCACAGGTCGCACCAGTAGATCCGGAGCTATCCAGTCCGACTACAACCGTGCCGAGACGATCGAAGAGACGGCCGAGCTCGTGACTCACCTCGGTGGCACAGGTGTCGCCATCCCGGTCGACCATCTGGAGCCCGACCAGGTGAAAGCCCTGGCGGAGCGAACACGGAACGACCACGGCCACGTCGACGTACTCGTCAACGACATCTGGGGCGCGGAGACCCTGTCTGAGTGGAACACACCGATCTGGGAGCACGACCTCCACGACGGCCTCCGGATACTGCGGCTCGCCATCGACACGCACCTCGTCACGTCCCATCATCTTCTGCCACTCCTCATCGATGAGCCGGGTGGCCTCCTCGTCGAGGTGACTGACGGCACTGCCAGCTACAACGCGTCTCGATATCGGATCTCTGTGTTCTACGACTTTGGCCAAGGTGGCCGTGAACCGACTGGCCTTCTCCCAAGGCCACGAACTGGAGCCGCATGGTGCAACCGCGGTCTGCATCACGCCTGGCTTCCTGCACTCAGAGATGATGCTCGACAACTTCCGTGTCGCCGAAGCGAACTGGCGCGACGCGCTAGGTCCGACCGCCGCTGACGACGACCCTGCGGCACCCCCGGACTTCGCGTTGTCCGAGTCGCCGCGATACGTCGGGCGAGCGGTCGCCGCGTTGGCCGCGGATCCCGACCGTTCCAGATGGAACCAGCGATCGGTGACCTCCGGTCAACTAGCAGCCGAGTACGGCTTCACCGACCTAGACGGCTCCCAGCCCGACATCTGGCGATTCATCGAAGCCGGCGACGGCTAGCGCCGTTTGCTGCCGGCAAGTGGGCCTGGACGGTGTGGGTGGCGGCGAGGACCGGGAAGAGGTAGGTCGCAGGCAGCACCGGACGCGGGGACATTATGGGCGTGAGGCCGGTAGGCCGAAGCCGCCCATAATGTCGGTTATGTCAACTCGCTTCGTTCTGGGTCACTCTTGGCTCGATCCAGGTGGTGGCCAGGGGCCGGGCGTTGGCCAGCAACCACTCCAGGGCCAGTCGCGCATCGTCGGCGCCGGCGGCCTGGGCCACGTCTCGGTCCACGTCCTCGATGGCCGCCTGCAGGCAGTACAGCGCGCTCTGCAGATCCTCCAGGGCTTGGCGGTCGATGATCACGTCGTCGTCTCCGAGCCCGTGGGCGACCGCCAGCTTGCGGGCCATGTGGGCCTGCTGGCGACATCCCGGCCGGCAGAACTCCCGCGGTCGTCCGGGCCCGGCCCGCTGCTCGAATCGCCGGCCGCACCAGCGGCACCGGCCAGTCATGCTGGGTTTCGTCACTTGACGAATATACGGTGCAGAGCGACCTATGGTGCGACGGTGAGCCACGGAGCCTGTGCCGGGACCGGGCTCGCCCGCCGCCGGGGCCGGCTGGCGGCAATCCTCATCCTGGCCCTGAGCGTCATGGCCGCCGGGCTGACTTCCTGCACGAACGCTCACCAGACGACAAGGACCAAGACCAAGGCAAAGACCCCTTCCACCGACTCGTCCACCACCCGCCCGCGGTCAACCGAGCCACGGTCGACCACCACGACCGCGCCCAAGCCGGCTGGCGTGTACGCCAAGGACGGGCCCTATCAGGCGGGCACGATCAACCTGGCGCTGGCCGATGGTCGACGGGTCGTGGTCTGGTACCCGGCTGATCGGGCTGCGGCCAGCCAGCCGAAGGAGACCTTCGACATCGCCGGCCTGCTCAACCCCGATCTGCAGGCGAAGGTGCCGGGCGGTCTGCGGCACCAGATCCAGTACGAGATCGACGCCCACCCCGGAGCCAAGCCGGCGGCGCGGGGCCCCTTCCCTGTCGTGTTGTTCAGCCACGGGTACGCCGGCTTCCCGGAGCAGTCCGCCGACCTGACCACCCACTTGGCCCGCTGGGGGTTCGTCGTCGTGGCCCCGGACCACGTGGAGCGCTCCCTGGACGGCCTGCTCGGCACCGCAGCCCGCACGATCGCCGTGCGTCTCACCGACCAACAGGTGCTGTCCAAGTCCCTCGATCTCACCCTGGCCGAGAACCGCCGGGCCGGATCGCCGCTGGAAGGGTTGGTCGACGGCGACGAGGTAGCGGTGATCGGCCATTCGGCGGGCGCCGTTGCGGCCTATGACCTGGCGGCGACGGATCGGCGCATCAAGAGCTTCATCTCCTACTCGGTGAGACTTGACCGGCCCGCCGGACCGGTTCCTCCTCGCTCCCCCGAAGTGCCGGGCATGGTCATGGCGGCGACGTCGGACGGGATCATCCCGCTGGCCGCCAACCGCAACGTGTACCGGCGGATGAAGGCCCCCAAGTACTTGGTGACGATCGCCGACGCCGGCCACCTCGTCTTCTCCGACATCTGCCTGATCGGTCGCCGCCAGGGTGGCCTGGTGAGCCTCGTCCACCAGATCGGTCTGAAGATCCCGCCCGACCTGCTCAAGCTGGCTGGAGACGGCTGCCAGAAGGGCGACCTCGATCCGCGGAAGGCGTTCCCGGCCATCGATCACCTCAGCGTGGCGTTCCTGCGCTCCACCCTGAACGTCGACCCGGAGCCGGTAGGGCTCGACCCGTCGATCGCCAAGGCGTTCCCGGCCGCAGGCATCACACTCAGCCACTCGGGCTGATGCCCTCCTACACTGCAGAGACCCCCCCGACGACCCGAGGAGCGCGGTATGGCCTCGACCCGCAAGCCGCACAACCCGTTCATGGAGTTCCCCGACAAGGAGACCGAACGGCTGCACATGAAGCAGCGTCTGACCGCGGCCTTCCGCGTGTTCGGCCGCTTCGGCTTCGACGAGGGCGTGGCCGGGCACATCACGGCGCGGGATCCCGAGCGCCCGGACCACTTCTGGGTCAACCCGTTCGGCCTCAACTTCAAGCTGATAACCGTCGACGACCTGATCCTCGTGAACCACGACGGTGAGGTGGTCGAAGGCGACTGGCCGGTCAACGTCGCCGCCTTCGCCATCCACTCCCAGGTCCACGCGGCCCGCCCCGATGTGATGGCCGCCGCCCACTCGCACTCGGTGAACGGCAAGGCGTTCTCGAGCCTCGGCAAGCTGCTCGATCCCCTCACCCAGGACTCCTGCATCTTCTTCGAAGATCACGGCCTGTTCGACGACTACACCGGCGTGGTCGTCGACATCGAGGAGGGCAAGCGGATCGCCCATGCCCTCGGGGAGTACAAGGCGGCCATCCTCCGCAACCACGGGCTGCTCACCGTCGGTCACACCGTCGATGAGGCCTTGTACTGGTTCGTGACGATGGAGCGGAGCTGCCAGGCCGAGCTGTTGGCCCGCGCCGCAGGCGAGCCGGTGCTGATCGGCGACGACATGGCTCGACACACCCAACCGCAGGTCGGTTCCCACTTGGCCGGCTGGTTCAGCGCCCAGCCCCTGCTCGACTGGATCAACCAGGCCGAACCGGATCTGTTCGGTTCGACCGAACCGGTCGTCGCCAGCGGACCACCGGTCGCTGGAAGATCGACCACCGAACGCCTCTGGCCGACCTGAGGACGATGGACTGGCCGCTGCGCTTCGGGATCTTCCTCGCGCCCTTCCACCCGGTCGGCCAGAACCCGACCCTCGCTCTGCACCAGGACCTCGAGCTGATCGAGCACCTCGACCGGCTGGGGTTCGACGAGGCGTGGATCGGCGAGCACCACTCAGCGGGTTACGAGATCATCGCCTCTCCGGAGGTGTTCATCGCCACCGTGGCGGAGCGAACTGCTCGCATCCGCCTCGGCACCGGCGTCAGCTCGCTTCCGTACCACCACCCATTGATGTTGGCCGACCGGATGGTCCTGCTCGACCACCTCACCCGAGGGCGGGTGATGTTCGGAGTGGGTCCGGGGGCGCTGCCGTCCGACGCGTTCATGATGGGCATCGACGTTTCCCGGCAGCGGGACATGATGGAGGAATCGCTCGAAGCGATCCTGCGGCTGCTGGACGGCGAGGTCGTCACCATGGCCACCGACTGGTTCACGCTGAACGACGCCCGCCTGCAGCTGCGGCCCTACACCCGGCCTCGTTTCGAGGTGGCGGTGGCCGCCCAGATCTCGCCGGCCGGTCCCCGGGCCGCCGGCCGCTTCGGTGCCTCGCTGCTGTCCATCGGGGCCACCACGGTCGGCGGGTTCGATCTGCTCGGCTCACATTGGGCCGTCATGGAGGAACGATCGGCAGAGTTCGGCACCACGGTCGCCCGCAGCGACTGGCGGCTGGTCTCGCCGATCCACATCGCACCCACCCGCGAGCAGGCCTACGCCGAGGTGCAGTTCGGACTGGCCGACTGGGTCGACTACTTCCAGCGGGTTGCCGCGCTTCCGCTCGCCCCCGACACCACCGACTCGGTCGAGCTGGCCGACGCCATGAACGCCTCGGGCTTCGCGGTGATCGGAACTGCTGACGACGTGGCCGACCAGATCCAGCGGTTGGTGGAGAAGTCCGGCGGCTTCGGGACGTTCCTGGTCATGGGCCATGATTGGGCCGACCGCGAGGCCACGAAGCGGTCCTATGACCTCTTGGCCCGAGAGGTGATGCCTCGGTTCCAAGACACCGCGGCGACCGCGGAACGGTCCCGGGACTGGGCGATCGAGAACCGCCCGACGTTCATCGGCCAAGCCGGTGCGGCAGTCATGGACGCGGTGCAGAAGCACCACGCCGAGAAAGCCGCCAGAGCACAGACCGCAGCTCCTGAGCCGACCGCGCCGGCAACGCCTCACACCGCGCCGGTCGACTGAACCCCATGGCACCCGACCGCCCCGCCGACCAGCCGAGCTTGTCCGCCCTCGAGCGCGCGGCGCCGTTCGAGTCTCGCCACATCGGCCCGTCGCCTGATGACCAGGCGAAGATGTTGGCCACGCTCGGCTTCGCCAGCCTCGACGAGCTGGTCGACCGGGCGGTTCCCGGTTCCATCAAGACCGACCACCGGCTGGGCCTGCCAGAGCCGGCCTCCGAACAGGACGTGCTGGCCGAGCTGCGAGCGTTGGCGCAGACCAATCAGGTTCTCACCTCGATGATCGGGCTGGGCTACCACGACACGGTCACTCCCCCGGTGATCCGCCGCAACATCCTGGAGAACCCCGCCTGGTACACGGCCTACACGCCTTACCAACCGGAGATCTCCCAGGGGCGGCTCGAGGCGTTGCTCAACTTCCAGACCATGGTGGCCGACCTCACCGGGATGGCCATCGCCAACGCGTCGATGCTCGACGAATCCACCGCAGCGGCGGAGGCGATGACGTTGTGCCGACGGGTCAGCCAGGCCGGCGGGGCGTTCCTCCTCGATGTCGACTGCCATCCCCAGACCATCGAGGTGGTACGCACCCGAGCCGAGCCCCTCGGGATCGACGTGGTGGCGGCCGACCTGTCGGCCGGTCTGCCTGCCGCGGAGTGCTTCGGTGTCCTCGTTCAGGACCCCGGATCGAGTGGAGCGGTTCGGGACTGGTCGTCGATGGCGGTCGAGGCGCACGAGCGCGGGGCGCTGGTCGTGGTGGCCACCGATCTGCTGGCCTGCTGCCTGCTCCGCTCCCCCGGTTCGGTGGGCGCCGACGTGGCCGTGGGGGTGGCCCAACGTTTTGGCGTGCCGCTCGGCTTCGGCGGCCCCCACGCCGGTTTCCTCGCCGTGCGGGACGGGTTGGCCCGGTCGCTCCCCGGTCGATTGGTCGGCGCATCGTTGGATGTTGACGGCGCCGTGGCCTACCGCCTGGCCCTGCAGACCCGCGAGCAGCACATCCGACGGGAGAAGGCCACCTCGAACATCTGCACTTCGCAGGTGCTCTTGGCGGTGATCGCCTCGATGTACGCCGTCTACCACGGGCCCGATGGGCTGGAGCAGATCGCCCGTCGCGTCCACCGCATGGCAGTGATCCTGGCTGCCGGCCTGGCTCGAAGCGGGGTGGAGCTCATCCACGGGACGTTCTTCGACACCGTCCAGGCTCGAGTGCCCGGCGGCGCGGCGGCCGTGGTGGCGTCGGCCCTCGACCGCGGGATCAACCTGCGCCTCGTCGACGGAGACACGGTGGGCATCTCCTGTGACGAGACGACCACCAGGGCCCACGTGGCCAAGGTGTGGGAGGCGTTCGGCGCGAGTGGCCACGAGGTCGATGAGCTCGACCAGCGCACCGTCGACGTGCTGCCCGCCGATCAACGACGCGAGGACCCGTTCCTCACCCATCCCATCTTCCATGCCCACCGATCCGAGACATCGCTGCTGCGGTACCTGCGGCGGTTGGCCGACAAGGACCTGGCCCTCGACCGGTCGATGATCCCGCTCGGCTCGTGCACGATGAAGCTCAACGCCACAGCGGAGATGGAACCGATCAGCTGGCCGGGTTTCGCCAACATCCACCCGTTCGCGCCAGAAGGCCAGACACCCGGATATGACCGGCTGATCAGCGACCTCACGGCCATGCTGGTCGACATCACCGGCTATGACGCGGTATCGCTGCAACCCAACGCCGGTTCCCAGGGGGAGCTGGCGGGCCTGCTGGCCATCCGGGCCTACCACCGCAGCCAGGGCGACGCCCAGCGGGACGTCTGTCTCATACCGTCGTCGGCCCACGGCACCAACGCAGCGAGCGCGGCGATGGCCGGCATGCGGGTGATCGTGGTGGCCTGTGACCAGGCCGGCAACGTTGACCTGCACGATCTCCGCACCAAGCTGGACGAGCACGCGGACGACGTGGCGGCGCTGATGGTCACCTACCCGTCGACCCATGGGGTGTTCGAGGAGGCCATAACCGAGATCTGTGACGTCGTGCACGCGGCGGGAGGACAGGTGTACCTGGACGGTGCGAACCTCAACGCCATGGTCGGCCTGGCCCGGCCCGGCCGGTTCGGGGCCGACGTGTCACACCTGAACCTGCACAAGACGTTCTGCATCCCCCACGGCGGCGGCGGGCCGGGCGTGGGCCCGATCGGCGTGGGCCCGCACCTCGCGCCGTTCCTGCCGAACCACCCGCTGCGCCCGAACGCCGGGCCGGCCAGTGGTCCCGGCCCGGTCTCCGGGGCACCCTACGGGTCGGCGGGGATCCTGCCCATCCCCTGGGCCTACGTCCGCATGATGGGCGCCGACGGCCTACGTCGAGCCACCGAGGTGGCCATCCTCAACGCCAACTACATGGTCAAGCGGCTCCAACCCCACTACCCGGTCCTGTACTCGGGCCGTGGTGGCCTGGTGGCCCACGAGTGCATCGTCGACCTCCGCCCGCTCACCAAGCAGACCGGGGTGACGGTGGAGGACGTGGCCAAGCGGCTCGTCGACTACGGCTTCCACGCGCCGACCATGTCGTTCCCCGTGGCCGGCACCCTGATGGTCGAGCCGACCGAGTCCGAGGACCTGTACGAGATCGACCGGTTCTGTGACGCCATGATCGCCATCCGGGCCGAGATCGGGAAGGTCGGTTCCGGCCAATGGGACCGGGCCGACAACCCGTTGCGCAACGCACCCCACACCGCCGCGTGCCTGCTCGGCGAATGGGATCACCCCTATTCCCGGAACGAGGCCGCCTACCCGCTGCCCGAGCTCCGGGCGGCCAAGTTCTGGCCGCCGGTGAGGCGCATCGACGGAGGGTACGGGGACCGCAACTTGATGTGCTCCTGCCCGCCGTTGAGCGACTACGACGCCTGACCGCCCGTGTGGATCAACCCACCGGCAGAGGTGGCGTGGCCGCCACGAAGGGCGGTTTGACGACCGTGGCCGGGACGGCCGCCCCGCGCATGTCGACGCTCACCTCGTCGCCGATCGCAACCTGGGGCGGCAGGAAGGCGATGGCGATCCCTTGGCCGAGGGCGGGTGAGAAGTTGCCGCTGGTCACCACGCCTGCCGGCTCACTGTCCACCAGAACGGGCTGATCGGCGCGTGGTGGTCGCCGCCCCTCGACCGCCAAAGCCCGCAGCCGGCGAGTCAACCCCCGCTCGCGTTCTGCGTCCAAGGCCGCCCGACCGCGGAAGTCACCCTTGTCCCAGTTGACGACCCAGCCGAGGCCGGCCTGCAGGGGGGTGATGCCCGGGCCGAGCTCGTGGCCGTGCAACGGCAGGCCGGCCTCCAACCGGAGCGTGTCCCGAGCCCCGAGACCAGCGGGAACGAAACCGGCGGACAGCACGGCCCGCCACAAGTCCGGAGCCCGCGCGGCAGGCACCGCGATCTCCACACCGTCCTCACCGGTGTAACCGGTCCCGGCGACCGTGCACTCGACGCCGCCCCAGGTGAATCGCCCGACGTGGAACCGGCCGATGGCCTCGGCGTCCGGCGCCACGGCATGCAGGAGCCGACGGGTCGCTGGGCCTTGGAGGGCGATGATGGCCCGCTCGGCGGTGACGTCGGCCGCCCCCGGTCCCAACGCGTCGACCACTCGGTCGGTGTTGGACGCGTTGGGCATGACGTCGAAGCGTTCGGCGTCGACCCACCAGACGATGATGTCGTCGAGCACCGAAGCGTCGGGTTCATCCAGCAGGTGGGTGTACTGCGCACGGCCCGGACCGATGCGCCCGAGGTCGTTGGTGAAGGCCCGCTGCAGCCTCTCGTAGGCGTCGGATCCGCCGACCCGGACCGTCCCGAGGTGGCTGACGTCGAAGGCCACCGCCGCGCTCCGGCAAGCCCGGTGCTCGCCCAGGGTCCCTGCCTCATAGGACAGCGGCATGTCCCATCCGCCGAACGGCACCATCTTCGCTCCGAGAGAGCGATGCTCGCCGTCGAGCGGTGAGGTGCGCAGGGTCACAGCCGGGTCATGCCGCGGGATGTTGGCGGCGCGTTCGCCCACTCCCCCGGGGCGGGGGCAGGGGACCGAGCCCGAGCAGGCCGAGTCCGTCCCGCGCCGACTCCGCCGCGGTGTCCGCGGCGGGGAGCTGGTCGGGTGACTCCAAGCCGTACTTCACGAGGAGCTCGAGGTAGTCCCGCTGGTAGAGGAGGCGGATCTGTACCTCCGGATGGCGTTCGCGGAGCAGGCGCATCTTGCGGTTCTTCTTGGTGACGAGCTTCTGGTTCAGGGTGGTGACTTCGATGAACAGGTCGAACGCCGGCAGGTGGAAGTCCGGGGTGAAGGCCAGGGTCGGGAGGCCATCGGAGCCGCTCTCCAGCACGAACGTCTGGGGCTCATAGGCCCACTCGATCTCATAGAAGTCGAGGAGCTTGGCGAACTGGCGCTCGGAGTTGTGGGCGAAGTCCACCTGCTCGTGCGGCAGCCGGTCGCCACCGGCCGCACGGGGCAGAGCGGACGCGCTCAGCTCAGCCGCCGGTAGCCGCTCGCCCGGGCCCGGGGCTCGGATCTGCCGGACGAAGCTCGACGATCGCCGCATCGACCTCACGCTGGACACCGCCCAGCGGCAGGATGCTCAGGACGCCTTGGCCCCGGTTGACCACGTCGATCAGCTGCTCACCGTCTCGCACCAGCACGGCGCTCGTGCCGCTGATGACGAGTTGGGCGCTGGCGATGTCCTCGCCGAGCTGGGAACGGAGGTAATCGAAAGCCAACCGGACCGACTCGAGCCGGATGCCGGCGTCGAGCAACATCTTGATGACCTTCAGCTCGAGCAGGTCGCGATAGGAGTAGCGGCGGCGGGACCCGCTTCCCTTGGCGTCGGTGACCGAAGGCCTCACCAGGTCGGTGCGAGCCCAGTAGTCGAGCTGCCGGTAGGTGATCCCCACGATCTCTGCCGCCCGCTTGCCGCTGAACTGCTCCACCTTGGCCTCCGAGAGTCGAGCCAGCATGCCACACTTGAAACTACAAGATTGTGATGCACGCTAGGTCCGCCCGAACCACCAAAGCAACCGCCGGTCAGCCGGGCTCCAGCGGAGGAGCTTCTTCCCGCTTGGACCCTGCCCGGGCGCTTGCGGCGACCGAAGCCAGCACGATCAGGGACACCTCAGCGGAGGCTCGGTACCTGGTCTGACCGTTGGTGGCCATGGCCACAATGGTCACCAGGAGCATCGGCACCAGGAGCGGGAGCACCGGTATGCGGCGACGGCGCAGCAGGAAGATCCCGAAGATCGAAGCGCCGGCCAGCGCGTAGTACATGGCCAGACCCAGCCAGGCCGTGGGCAGCTCCCTGGGCTCCTGCGGTTCGAGGTGATCGAGGCGGATCACCTGGAGGGGACGGTACAGCCCCCATGTCCGCCCGGCCCGGGCCGCGGCGACGACCGGCAACCTGCCCAGGTGGTCGCTGATGTAGCGCCAGGCCTGTTTGCGCTGAACGTACTCCGCCTGGGATTCATCCGCCGCGGCGTGCGCTGGCTGGCAGGCGCCGTAATAGGAGCCGAGTCGTGAGCCGTGGTAGGTCTGGTCACAGTTGCTGGTGGCCAGCAGGTTCCCGAGGCCGGTGCTGAGGTAGACGGGCCGTTCGAAGCGCCCGTGGTTGTACAGCACCCACGGCGCGAGGCTGACCACGGTGGCCAACCCGGCCACCATCAGCAAGCAGAGCCGCCGTCGCCAGGTGACGTCACGAGCGATGAGCACGACACCGCCGGCCAGGAGTGGGGCGAGGAACACGTTCTCAGCCCGGGTCAGCGCTGCTACACCGCACACGACGCCCAGCGCGGCCATATGGGCCGGTGTCGGCCGAGGCCACGACCGGTAGGCCAGCAGCAGCGCGACAGCCACGGCCAACACGGACAACGTCTCGGACATCAAGAAGACATCGCTGAACCACAGGTTGGGGTAGACCGCGGCAACGGCGGCGGCGAACAGGCCAGCCCGGGGCCCGGCGACGCGCCGGCCGAGGAGCCCGACGACAACGACCGTCGCGGTCCCGAGCAACGAAGTGGCGATCTGGTGGTCGAGGACGCGGTCGAACCCCAGCCAGGATGGCAACGCCAGGAAGACGGTGTAGGCCGGCGGGTGGAAGGCCGAGGGCACCTTGAGACGCCCCGAAGTCCATCCATAGCCGATGCCGTTGATGAACCCGTGGCCCTCGGCGAGGAACCTCCCGCCCAGGTGGAAGTAGGAAGCATCGGCACCCGGTTCGTACGGGTCGCGGAAGGCCAGGACGTAGCCGACCCGGATGGCGACCCGACGGCCGCGACGAGCGCCAGTTGGATCGACCACCGCGATCTCACCAACCGCCACGCACCAACCGACATGTGACGCGCTCCGGCTATGACGCGAAGTCCTCCGGGTTCACCGACTCGATGAACTCCTTGAACTGCTCGACCACCTCTTCCTCCTCACCTTCGTCCTCGTCCTCGTCGGCGATGTAGCCGGCGTCGGCGAGGACGTCCTCGCGGGCGAAGATGGGTGAGCCTGTGCGGGCGGCCAGGGCCAGCGCATCGGAGGGTCGACTCGAGATCGTATGGACCCCGTCGTGCGCGTTCAGCTCCAACTCGGCGAAGAACGTGCCCTCCCGCACCTCGGTCACGACGACCCGTTCGAGGCTGGCACCCATGTCGTCCAGCACGTTCTTCAGGAGGTCATGGGTCATCGGTCGAGGAGTGACGACCTCCTCCAAGGCGAATGCGATCGCGTTGGCTTCGGGTGCGCCGATGAAGATCGGCAGCACCCGGCGTGCCCCTCCCAGCTCACGGAGCAAGGCGATGGGAGAGCTGCTCGGCACCTCGACGCGGACACCGACGAGCTCCATCTCGACCATCTCGGCCACCCTACCGTGACGATCAGGAATCGTCCGGGCGGAGCGCTGGGCCCGGTTGGCGGTAGAGGACCGGCACGAATCGATCGGGATCCTCGGCCAGCAGAGCCGAGTCGACGCCGTACAATGCCGGCAGGTTGCGGTAGCGCCCGGCGAAGTCCAACCCGTAACCGATGAGGAACTGATCGGGGACGTCGAGACCCACGAAGTCGACCGGCACCGGCACCAACCGCCGGGCCCGTTTGTCGGCGAGGCCACACAAGCCGACCGAGGCCGCGCCGCGCTGGCGGAGCTGGCCGAGCAGGTAGGTGGCAGTGAGCCCCGTGTCCACGATCCCGGTCACCAACACGACGGGCCGGCCGGTCAGGTCGGCGTCCAGGTCCTTGACCAGGCGGGTGCGGCCCCGGGACCCGTCGTAGGGGGCTACTGCGACGAAATCCAGGGCCAAGGGAACCGTGATGTGACGAGCGACGTCGGCCAGGAAGACGACGCCTCCTTTGAGCACGCCGACCAGGACGAGGCCAGCGGGATGGGCGGCGGACAGTTCGGCGCCGATGCGACGGGTGATGTCTTCCAGTTCGGCGGCCGATGCGAGCAGGGTGGGACGGCGGGGCTCGCCGGGCTTTGCTGGCCCCGGCACGTCAGCGCGGTTGCAGGTGCTCGCGCAGGGCGGTCCTGAGCAGGGCGTTCCGGAGCTGCTGGCCCAGCAGGGACAACTCCCCGAGCAGGTCGGCTGCCTCCTGGCGCGACTGCGGGTTGCGCTGCTTGAGCAGCGGCATCACCACCTGTTCGAGGACGCCTGCTTCCCGCTCCACCGCCATCTTGAACATCCGGAGGTGGCGGGGCTCGAGGCCGCGTGCCAGGAAGGCGGCGGACTTCTGGGCCACCACGAGCGCATCGCCGTCGTAGAACCGGTCGCTGCCCATCGGCTGCCCAGCCAACAAACCGAAGCGTTCGAGCTCGCGCACCACGTCCACGTCGATGGCCGCCGCCCTGGCCAGCTCGGCCGCGGTGAGGCTCACCGTGGAGGGTCCGGGGTCGAGCGGATCACCGGCGTCGCTCGAGATGCTCCCCAACAGGTTCAACGTTGGTGCGGAGACTGCCGACGACGGCTTGCGCTCGGACTTGCGGGCCAGATCGGACATCCAGATGGGCACAGGGCCCTCGGGGTCGGCCTGACCGGGGGCCGCCGGATCCTCCTCAGGGCTCCAGAGCTGGCCCCTCCCGCCATCCGGAGGGACATCGTTCGGGTCGGCCACCTCCCGTTGCGGTTCAGCCAGTTCGGTTCCGTCGTCGCTCTGGAGGCGGACCTTGATCACCTTCAGCGGCAGGAAGTTCTCGCGTTGCTGTCTGAGGATCCAACGGAGGCGCTCGATGTCGGGCTCGTAGAACTTCCGGTACCCGGACGGCGTCCGCTCGGGGTCGAGGAGCCCCTGGCTCTCGAGGAAGCGGATCTTGGAGATCGTGACGTCGGGAAACTCCTCCTGCAACAGGGCGAGCACTTCGCCGATCGACAGGTGGTCGGACATCGTCATCCCTGGGCGGCTGGCGCCGCGAAGAAGATCAGCTTGAACTTGCCGACCTGAACCTCGTCGCCGTTGTTGAGCGGTGCCTCGTCGATCCGTTCGCGGTTGAGGTAGGTCCCGTTGAGCGACCCCACGTCGCGGACCCGGTAGCCGTCGGCGGTCTGGGTGATCTCCACGTGGCGCCGCGAGACGGTGATGTCATCGAGGAAGATGTCCGATTCGGGGTGGCGTCCGGCGGTGATCACCGCCTTGTCGAGAGCGAACGACGAGCCCGCGTTCGGACCTCGTTTGACCACCATCACACCCTCGGCCGCCACCTCGTCCATGTCGACGCTCACCTCTTCGCCGCTGCCGGACGGAGCATCGAGCTGGAACGTGATCGTGGTGTGATCGTCGGCTGACTCATGCTCGAGCGGACCCCCACAAGACGAGCAGAAGTTGGACTCCGGAGGGTTCCGGTGGCCGCAGTTGTTGCAGTAGATCTCTGTTCCGGAGGCGCTCATCCTTCGATCAGCTTCCGGTACGAGTCGGCGTCGAGGAGCGCTTCGACCTGGGCCGGGTCAGTGGGCTCGATCACGCAGATCCATCCCTCGCCATAGGGGTCCTCGTTGATCCGCTCGGGTGCGTCGGCCAGGTCGCGGTTGACCTCGACGACCTTGCCGCTCACCGGCGCATAGATGTCAGACACCGACTTTGTCGACTCGACCTCGCTCACCCCGCCTCCCGCTTGGACTTCGCGGCCGAGCTCGGGGACCTGCACGAACACCACGTCGCCGAGCGCGTCCTGGGCGTAGTCGGTGATGCCGATCCGGACGCGGCCACCTTCGACCCGGACCCACTCGTGGTCGGTCGAGTACCGCAGCTCCTCGGGAACGTCCATGGCGGGAGAAGCTACTGCAGCGCAACGATCCTGGCCCCGAACGTCAACTCAAGGTTGAGACACGATGGGTTACCGCAGCATCTGGCGGACGCGCCGGCCGTACTCCTGGGCCAGGCGGGTGGCGGCTTGGTTGTCGGGACCCTCGGCCCAGATGTGGGTCACGGGCTCGTCGGGATCGGGAAGAGCCAGCACCCAGCCGTCGTCGTGGGTCACCTTCACCCCGTCGATCAGCTCGACCGGGCGATCCTTGCTCAGCTCCACCAGGCTGCGCATCACCAGCCCCTTCAACTCCCACGGTGTCACCACCGTCTCGTGGGCCATGTGGACCTTGGGGAGGCGAGCGCGCACTTCCGACAGTGACGTTGCCGGCTGCTGCAACGCCAACAGCTCGAGGAGCTTGACCAGCGTGGCTGCTGCGTCGAACGCCGGCAGGAAGCCGGGCAGGATGAACCCGCCGTCGTCGCTCCCGGCGAAGCCCACCCCCTTCTGGCTGGCCGCCTCCATGAGCGCCGCGGTGGACATCTTCGTGTACAGGACCCGCACCTGGTGGACGGCGGCCAGCTCCTCCACCGCCCGGCTGACGTTGACCGGTACCGCCAACTGATCTCCGAGGAGATGGCCCGACACGAGAGACACCATCGCGAGGAGCGCCTCACCGTCGGTGAGCACGAAGCCACGGTCGTCGATCAAGGTGAGATGCTCACCGTCGGGGTCCACCACGGCGCCGAGATGTGCCCCCGACGCCTGCACCAGGCTGGACACCTCGCCGGCGTGGGCATCCCGGTCGAAGTTGATCAGGCCGCTGGTGGAGGCGTAGGGGTTGACCCCGAGCACGTCCGCCCCCAGCTTGCCCAGGACGTTGGGCATGACGAAAGAGGTTGATCCGTAGCCGTAGTCGACGACCAACTTGAACCGGGCGGCCCGCACCGCCTTCATGTCGACGGTGTCCTCCAACGCCGCGGTGTACTGCTCGAGGGCCCTGGGCGGGAAGTCGATGTCGCCGATCTCGGCCGCCAGCACCCGGCGGAAGTCCTCCCGGACGAACAACCGCTCGATCTTGCGTTGGGCGTCGGGGGTGACATCGATGCCCTCACGATCGAAGAACCGCAGCACGACCGACTGCGGGTCCCCTGCCACCAACCGGACGGTTATCCCTCCGGATGCCAATGGCTGGCGGGTGAGGAACCGGGTGACCGGGACCGAGGCCACCTCGAGGTCCAGCACGTTCATGCCCGAGGCGTTCAGACCGGACATCATGGCCCGCTTGAGCATGCGGGAGGCCCGGCTCGAGTCCCGTGAGGTGACCACGGTGGCGTTCTTCTTCAGCGTGGTGGCGTAGGCCATGGCCACCCGGGCGGTCAGCTCGGGGGTCATATCGACGTTGGCCAGGCCAGCCACGCCCACCCGGCCGAACAGGCTGCGGGAGCCCTTGGACTCCCACACGATCGACGAGTTGATGACCGCGCCGGCTTCCACCGTCTTGAACGGGTAGATCTTGACGCCTGCGCCGACGTGGGCGTTCTCCCCGATGAAGCACTCGTCACCGACGACGACGCCTTCGTCGCCGCGTGCCCCACGTCGCAGGTCGCTGGCCCGGCCGATCACCGCGCCGCGCAGACGCACGCTTTCGCCGATGTAGGCGTTGTCGTGGATCACCGCCCGCTCCAGGTCGACATCGCTCCGGACCCGAACGTTGCCACCCAGCACCGTGTAGTCGCCGATGCGTGTACCGGCGTCGACCCGGCAGTAGTCGCCGATCACCGCGAAGCCCTCGATCTTCGCCTCGGGATGGATCTCGGCACCTTCGCCCAGCCAGACCCCAGGGTTCAGCTCGAACCCGGCCAGGTTCACCTCGACCTTGCCGTCGAGCATGTCCTTGTGGGCGCTGAGGTAGGCCTCGAGCGTCCCGACGTCTTCCCAGTACCCCGTGGCCACCGCACCGAACAACGGCTGGCCGTCTTCCAGCAACTGTGGGAACACCTCGCCGGAGAAGTCCACGGCGCGGTCCGGGGCGATGTAGTCGAAGATCTCGGGTTCGAGGACGAAGATGCCGGTGTTGATCGTGTCGCTGAACACCTCGCCCCACGTCGGCTTCTCGAGGAACCGGTCGATGGTGCCGTCGTCTCGGGTGATCACGATGCCGAACTCGAGCGGGTTCTCGACCGCCACCAGCCCGATGGTGGCCATCGCCTTGTGGTCCTCGTGGAAGGCCATGATCTTGCCGAGGTCGATATCGGTGAGGACGTCACCGGAGATCACGAGGAACCGTTCGTCTAGCTCGTCCATCGCGTTGCGGACCGAACCTGCCGTGCCCAGCGGCTGATCTTCGGTGGCGTAGACCATCCGGACACCGAACTCCGAGCCGTCGCCGAAGTAGGTGCGGATCTGGTTGGCCAGGAAGGCCACGGTGACGACGATCTCGTCGATGCCGTGCTTCTTCAACAGGTCGACGATGTGTTCCATCATCGGCCGGTTGGCCAAGGGCAACATGGGTTTGGGGCAGTTGGACGTCAGCGGCCGCAGGCGTGTGCCCTCCCCGCCGGCCATGATCACTGCCTTCACGGGCCTGAACCTACCTGCCGGCCCCGTTCCCGACGGCCGCGGGAGGAGCCGAGGTCACCGAAGTCTCCGAGCTCAGCCAGGACTGGTTCGAGCTACCCGACCCTCACGCAAGGCCCGCAACCCGAGCGGTACGTACAAGCCGACGGCGATGTAGCTGAAGATCAGTGCCGGAACACCGGCTACCCACGCCAACACCTCGGCCGCGCCGTGCCAGCCCACGGTCGAGTGGGCGGTCAGGAAGAACGGGAAGGCCACCATCAGCCCGAACGTGCCCGCCTTGCCGAACCAGGTGACGTCGATCCGGCGGGCACCAGCCACTGCCAGCCCGATCGTGGCCGCCGCGACCACCACCTCTCGGGCCAGGACCAGCCAGGCGAACCACACCGGGACGCTGCCGTCGACCAGGATCCCGCCGATGCCGATGAAGAACAAGAGGCGGTCGGCCAACGGGTCGAGGATCTTCCCGAGGTCTGACACCTGGTTCCAGTGGCGGGCGATGTAGCCGTCGATCCAGTCGGTGGCGCCCAGGGCGGCGAGGAGCGAGGCCGCGCCGATCCGGTTGTGACGGCCGAACAGCAACCAGAGGAACACCGGCAGGGAGACCAGCCGTAGGAACGAGATCACGTTCGGGATGGTGACGATGCGGCTTTCGCCGGCCACCGGGCGCTGCTCCACGAGCGACGTGCTCACGGCCATGCAGCCTATGACCCGCCGGTTTCCTGGTCCGTTACGGCGAGTGAACCGCTCCCCTACCATCGCCGTCCATGGCGACCCTGTTCACCCGCATCCTGTCCGGCGAGGTTCCGGGGCGGTTCGTGTGGCGCGACGAGCAGTGTGCGGCGTTCCTCACGATCGCCCCGATCCGCCCCGGCCACACCCTTGTCGTCCCAGTGGAGGAGGTGGACCATTGGATCGACCTCGACCCGGACCTCGCCACCCACCTGATGACGGTGAGCCAGAAGGTCGGGCGGGCGCAACAGCAGGCCTTCTCGCCCGAGCGGATCGGGGTGGTCATCGCTGGTCTGGAGGTGCCTCACGCCCACGTGCACCTGATCCCCATCGAGTCCGAGTCCGATCTCGACTTCGGCCGGGCTGATCGTGATCCTGCTCCCGAGGGCCTCGACGAGGCCGCGGAGCGTCTGCGTACGGCGCTGCGGGCCGCCGGTCACCCAGAAGCTGTGTCCTGACCGCACTCCCCTCAGCGCAGCAGGGTCACGATGCCGGCGCGGCTCGAGACGATCTGGAAGCCAGCGGTAGTCAACGCCCGCTCGGTTGCTCGCCTGCGCCTGTCCGACCACAACGGTCGGCCTGACCCGTCGACCCCCGTGGTGTCGAGGACGATGGCCCGAGTGGAGCGGGGCAGGGAGCGGGCCGTCACCGTGGGCCCGACCAGCTCGGTCACGGCGGGCCGACCTGCGGCGCTGGCTGTCAGTTCGGGCGACACCGCGATCGGCGTCCGTCTCGCCACTCCAGCCAGCGCGGCCAAGCGGGCTTCGTCGACGTCGTCACGTCCTCCCCACCCCCATGGGCGTTGGTAGGGCGAGGTCGGCGAGTCGGTGGCGAAGAACACAAGAGCCGATGCGGTCAGGGCCAAGAGGAGCCGATGGTCGACGTTGATCCGCGCCACGCTGCGACGGCCCATCCGACTCAACGCGAACGTCGTGGCTATGAACACGAACGCCATCGCCGGCGCGATGTGGGCGGCCAATGAGCTCGAGTCGGCTGGTAGCGCTCGCCCGGAAGCGCGCTGCACGGCGCGGTCGGCGAGCATGGCCAAGGCAAGTGAGGGCAGCGCGGGCGACAGGTAGCGAGGTGCCACCAGTGGAAGGAACAACAGCGGCGCGAACACCAGGACGAGGAACACCAGGCTCGGTTCGGCGAACAGGTCGTGCAGCTCCGCCAGCGGGTGGCTGACCAGGCGGGTCAACGCGGCCAGTGGAGTGGTGGAGCGGGCCACGAACTGCGCGGCCGGCGACAGCCGCCCGGAGGGGAATCCTGGCCGCAGGATCACGAGGGCCGCCGCGGTCCAGGCTGCCCCGGCCGCCGCGGTCAGCACTCCGGCGCGGCGACGGCCATCCACCATCAACAGCAGCCCGAGGGTCGCCACGGTGAGGCCCAGATCGGCCCGGCACAGGAGGACCAATCCGATCAGCACCACGTAGCGGCGCCACCATCTGCGGCGAGCGCACAGGAACGCCGCGAGGAGCGCCGGTAGGGCGATCACCTCAGGGTGGAAGGCGCTGAGGTTCGTGCGCTGCAGCGTTGGCGCCAAGGCGTAGGCGCCGAGCACGGCGGTGCTGGCCCCCACCCGCAGCTCGGCTTCGCGGCGGGCCAGACGCCACAGGGGGACCACCCCCAGAGCGATGGCGCCGGCCTGTACGACGACGAAGACCGCGGTGGCCGGTATGAGGCGGGTCAACGCCACCAGCGGCCAGGCCACGAACGACCAAGAGCGCATGATGGGGTCGGGGCCACCGAGTGGTGTCCCGGCGCCGCCGTGACGGTGTCGCCAGGCGGCCTGGAGCCACGGGGCGAGGCCGGGCCCACCATCGAGTGATCGGATGGCCGCGGCGTCGACGAGTACCAGCAGGGCGAACAGGATCGCTGCGGCGATCCATGGCACCATGCGATCCGCCCACGCGCCGTCGAGGCGAGCCTGGGCCCGCAGGGCCAGCCGGTCGAGGCGCCGACGCACGCCGACGGTGCGACGCCGGGCCAGCGTCGAGAGCTCCCTCGACGCAACCCTGCTCAAAGCAATGTGCCCTGGGTGCCCACCGAGGAGGAGGCTTCAGCACCCGGCTGCTCCGGCTCAGCCGGTTCGATCAAGTGGGCCCCGGTGCTTCGTGAATCGTTCACCTCGGTACCCACCCCGTCGATCCGAAGCAGTGATGGCGGTGCTGGCACCAAGAGCTTGCCCAGTGAGTCGAGGTCCTCGTCGGCCCGGTCGAGCCAACGATCCCAGGCGTTGGGAGGAAGGACCACAGGCATCCGATCGTGGATCAGGGCCATCGCCTCGTTGGCATCGGTCGTGACGATGGTGACCGACCGCAGGCGCTGATCGCCCTCACGGTCAGGGCCTCGCCACTCCTCCCACAGACCGGCCAGGGGCAACGGTTCACCGTCTGGACGGTGGACGTAGTACGGCTGCTTGGTCTTCTGCCCTGGCACCTTCCTCCACTCGTAGAACCCGTCGGCTGGGACGATGCAGCGACGCTTCCGGTACGGCCACTTGAAGGCGTTCTTCTCGGCCAGCCCCTCAGCTCGAGCGTTGATCATGCGGTTGCCGATCGACGGATCCTTCGCCCATCGGGGCACCAGGCCCCAGTGGAAGGCGTCGAGCCGGCGCACACCACCATCTTCGAACACCACGAACACGTCGGCGGTCGGGGCGACGTTGAAGTTCGGTTCGAGCACCTGCTCGGCCACTTCGGAGACAGCGAAGTACCGGGCGATCTCAGCCGGCGGCGATGCCGACACGAAGCGGCCACACATCGCCGCGAGGCTAGTGGCGAAGCGTTCCGTCCAGGGCGAGGGAGATGGTCCTCGGCGCGATTGAAGGCCCACTGCGGGGGACGGCAGCGGTCGATTCCTGCTACAACCTGCCGTGACCGAGGGAGAGGCGATCAATGCACGAGCTCTCGTTGTGCCAGGCGATCGTCGACACCGTCCGCCATCACGCGGACAACCGTCAGCTCCGGCGGGTCAACGTGCGCATAGGTCACCTGCGCCAGGTCGTTCCCGAGTCGCTCCTGTTCTCCTGGGAGGTAATCACCGACGGCACCGACCTGGCTGCCTGCGAGCTGGCCATCGAGCAGGTCGCGGCGGTCATCAAGTGCCGGAGGTGTGGCGCCGTCACCGAGCTCGACCTCCCGCTGTTCGCCTGCCCGGAGTGCGAGGGCCACGATGTGGAGGTCATGAGCGGCGAAGAGTTCCAGATCGCCTCGCTCGACCTCGTTGAGGAGGTGGGCTAGCGATGGGCCGGTTCCACCCCCACCCTGACGGCACGATCCACGAGCACGATCACGACCACGACCGTCGGGACGTGGGTGACCACAGCGGCTACGCCGAGACGGGCGAGTCACGGGTCTCGGTGCTCGAGGACATCCTCTCGGAGAACGATCGCATCGCCGCCGCCAACCGCGCCGACTTCGCCGAGGCGGGACTGTGGTCGGTCAACGTGATGTCCTCGCCAGGTGCCGGCAAGACCACGTTGTTGAAGCGCACGCTCGTCGCCCTCAGCGGCCAGCTCCGCATCGGCGTACTGGAAGGCGACATCGCCACCAGCCTCGACGCGGACGAGCTCGACGGCTTCGGGGCTCACATCGCCCTGGTGAACACCAGCAACGGCTTCGGCGGTGAATGTCACCTCGACGCCGTCATGGTCCGTTCCGGACTCGGGCGGTTGCCGTTGGGGCGCCTGGACCTTCTCCTGATCGAGAACGTGGGCAACCTCGTCTGCCCCGCCGAGTTCGACGTCGGCCAGCACGCTCGAGCGATGGTCTACGCGGTCACCGAGGGCGAGGAGAAGCCGCTCAAGTACCCGGTGATGTTCCGGTCGACCGACGTCGTGGTGGTGAACAAGATCGACCTCCTGCCCCACCTGGACTTCGACCTGGACAAGTTCCTGGCCAACCTCGAAGCGGTCAACCCCGGCGTGAAGGTGATCCAGGCCAGCGCGCGGACGGGTGAGGGAGTCGACGAGTGGTGCGATTGGTTGCGCCACTCGCATCGCTCGGCGTGACTCAGCCGGTTCCTGCCCCGCTGCGGCGATCCAGGAAGCGGTAGGCCAGCGCGGTGGCGGTCACATACACGAGGTGATGCCACCCGTCGATGGCGATCTCTGTGCCGCCCCACTCGGACACGGGCGGGGCAACATCGAGCGCAGGGAGCATCACCAGCTCACTCCCCCACACGGTTGCCAGGTGGGCGCCGGTGGCGGCCGGGCCCGGGAGCCCCAGACCGGCCAGCAGCCCCCGGTACCCGCCCCACGAGGTGCCGTAGGCCCAATGGACGAGGTTGGAGAACCGGGCCTTGGCTGCGTCGTCCTTCGGTTCGATGCCGAGCACCTTGGCTGCCGCGTCGGCTGGGGCCGTGCTGGCGTCCCGTTCACGAAGCTTGGCTTCGACCGTGCTGGACACTGTCATGGCTGCCGTGCCGACTGCGCCGGCCACAAGTCCTCTGCCGACCGAACCTGCGACATCTCCAACCCTCATCGATGGTCCCTTCTGGGCGACCTCAGTTCCTATCTAGCTCGTCGAGGTCAGCGGCGGCGTCTGAACATGCTCCCGACGAGCACGCCCAGCAACAGGATCGCAACGATTATCACAAACAGGGTCTTGAGGATGATTCCGGCGAAGAGCATGTTGTTCTCCTTCAACATCGGATGCGAGGGACGGGACTTACCCACACACCAGATCGCTGTGTCCCCCAATCAGGTGAAATCGTGGCGGAGAGCCTTGATCCACCGCAGTCGAGCGCCGGCCGATCGACTAGGGCAGCATGTTGGTCGCCATCAGCCCACCAGGAGGAGCAGTCATGTACGCCGTGTTCATTGAAGTGAACGCCGACGAGTCGAACACCGATGAAGCCCGTGAGATGCTGCCCGAGATGGCCGTTCCCATCGCTCGCGAGGCTGGCGCAAAGTCGGGGTACTGGCTCGCCCCTCAAGGTGGCCGGGGTCTCTCCGTCATCGTGTTCGACTCCGAGGACGAAGCTCGACAAGCAGCAGACCGTTTCAAGGTCGGTGAGCCTGCTGGTCCCTCCGGGGTGACCTTCAGGACGGTCGAAGTCCGCGAGGTGCTCGCCAACCTGTAACGACCTGAACCAGCCGGGGCGCGCTGGTGAGGCACCTGGCGTTCGCGCGACTTGGCGACCGCTACTATCCGCCGCAATGACGGGTGGGCGTCGTTCGGGCGACGTGGTTGCCCCGAGCCGGCATCGCTCGTGGTTTCTGATCGGTGGTCTGGCGCTCGCGTTCGTCGTCACCATCGCGCTCACCCTGACCAGCAACCTCGAGTTCGGTTCGAGCGCCGGCGGCTTCGTCAACGGCTACATCCGGCGCTTGCATCCCTCGGCGCTGCTCGCCTTCGCCCTCGTCGCCCCGCTCATGCTGTTGACGGTTCACCTCGCGTTGAAGCACCTTGTCCGCCATGAGGCGCTGAGCGTTGCCAGCATCGTCGTGGTCGGCGCCAGCAGCCAGTTCGTCATCCGACGTCTGGCCCCTTCCTCGATGGACCGGATCACCAAGGACGGGTCTTTCTTTGACGTGGCGCGCACGCACGGAGCGGCCGCCTATCTCCGGGACTACGTCAAGATCGCCCCGAACCTGCCGACCCACGCCCGGGCCAACATGCCGGGCAAGGTGCTCCTACTCGACCTGCTGCAGAACGTGACCTCGTCCCGCCAGGGCATCGGCATCCTGCTCGCGTTGCTCTCGTCCCTTGCGGCGGTCCCCGCCTATGCGCTCGCCAGGACGCTGTTCCGGTCTCGGCGCGCCGGGCTGTACGCGATGGTCCTCTACCTCATTCTCCCGTCCCGGCTCTACTTCATCCCCATCGTCAACACGGTCACACCGCTGCTGGCGTTCAGCTTCGTGCTCGTCCTCGTCCAGTGGCTCCGCACTTGGCGTCGATGGCTTCTCGTCGCACTCGGCCTCTTGCTCTACGTCACTCTCCTGTTCGAGCCCACTCCGCTGATCGTCGTCGTACTGCTCGGTGGGTTGTTCCTGGTAGGCGGCGCAGACCTGGGTCGTCGACTGCGACGGCGCGAGATGCTGCTCTTGATCGGCGGACCGCTGCTGACCTTCTTCGTCGTTCACGGGATCATGACGTGGCTCTTCGAGTTCGACATCTTCGCTGCGTTCAACCACATCAGGCGAGATGCCGCAGCATTCAACCGCACGTCGCAGCGCGGCTATCTCGACTTCGTGGTCGCCAACGTCCGTGATTTCGTCGTGACCTCTGGCGTGCTCCTCTCCTTGCTAGCCCTCGGGTGCTGCGCAACGGCCGTCCGGCGCTGGCGGAGCCTCATGCTGCGACGGGAGACGCTGAGCCCGCTCGGCGCACTCGCGGTCGCTGTGGTGGCCAGCCTCTTGATACTCGACTTCTCGGGTGTCAGCAGAGGTGAGGTGGCCCGGCTGTGGATCTTCCTGGGCGGCTTCATCGTCATCGTGGCGGCTCAGGTCTGCGCTCTCGAAGCTGGTTCCCGGTTCTTCCAGTTGATCGTCGCAGGCACCATCCTCCAAACGTGCCTCACCATCAGCCGCGTCGACTTCGCCATTGTCGGAAACTATTCCGTGCCGGGATTCCAAGGGGTTCCCCCGCCGGCCTTCAGCCCCTTGCTCGAGGTCGCCCTTCTCGCGGCTGTTGTGCTGGTCAGCCTCGGGCTGCGCCCGCACGTTGGGCTCGGAGGTTCCGGCGAACCAGCCAACCCCGACCCGTTGACCGATCATGCGAGGGGGCGGGCAGTTGATCATCCCTCAGGGTCCTCGGGTGGCGGGCCATCCCGAGGTTGTCCGTGACGTTGGCTCCAGATCCGGCGGCCTGGGGGTGCTTGCCACCAGAACCAGCCGTCATCAGCGGCGTGCATGGTCCAGCCGGTGGAGTGGGTGAGGCCGTGGTGGCGCCGACACAGCAATGCCATGTTCGCCAAATCGGTCGGTCCGCCATCTTGGACCGGAACGACATGGTGGGCGTCGGCCCAGGCAGGCGGCTTGTCACAGCCCGGCCACACGCAGCCCCCGTCGCGAACGGCCAGGGCCCGCCGCTGGGCTGGGGTCGCGTAACGGACGGCCCGGCCCATATCCAACGGGATGCCGAGGTTGTCGACCACCAGCGGCCGGTACCAGGCATCACACAGCAGCGTGCGTAGCGTGCCGTCAGCCAACGCCACTCCGTCGAGCGTGCGGACGGAACGGTTTGTGGAGGCGGGTCTCTCGTCGTCGCGCTCATTGGGCGGCCCCGCGGGGACGATCAGGAGAACTTCGGTGGCCGGTGGTCTGGTCGCAGAGAGATCACAGGACTGCCCAGCTCGGCACAATTCAGCCAAGCCCATTGCGCGCAGGTTGGCCCGGGATGCGATCACTGGTTCACCAGACCCTGTCGCCTGCGCGTCAGCATGGGCCTGGCGGAACAGTCGGTCAGCCGTCGACTCGATGGCCGCCTTCACCAGCAGCGCAGTTGCGCCGACCAACTTGCCCGAGAGATGGGTCATGTCGCCCACGTCGTGGAGATACAGCTCGTTGCGGGCTTCATCAGAAGCCGGATCGTGGCCGCCGTTCTGGTCGGCCAGCTCTGCGATCGCCATCACCTCCCGGCGCCACCGGTCGAAGCTCTTGGTATCGGCCAGCCCGATCAACTCATCCTGCAACCCCCCGATCCTCGGCGCGATACGTGGATTGGCGGCGCGTGCCAGCACCCGGGCGTGTTCCCAACCGATCCGACCGTCGGTCAGCGCCTGATCGGTAACGTCCAGCAGGCGCCGCAGCTTGACCGCCACATCGACTCGCTGGCGTGAGGTGGCGTGGGACTGCCCCGTGGCGTGGGCCAGCCATGCGCCAACCGGCAGACCGTGCTCGGTGAGCGTCGTGCCGCGCGCGTGGAGCTCGGCCAGCACGTGGGCCTGCGCGGCGTCGAGGCGACGGCGGGCCGCCTCGAGATCGGTCGCCGCGGCCAACAACTCGTCGTCACCGGCCAGCACCACGTCGGCGTCGGCCGCCTTGCTGCAGCGTTCCACTAGATCCACACCCTCGAACATATGTCCGACTATAAACACAGGGTATGACAGGATCCGGGCCTCCGGTACCGCGGCGTCCCCAATGTCTGACCTCTTGAGGGGCGGGATCCCCTCGCCTACTTCGCTCGCCTGGGCCGTGCCCTGCCGCCGGATTTGTTGAGGGCGACTGCGGCACGGATGAGCGCCTTGAACGCGCCCGGGTCGACCTTCTCCCCCTCATGGATGTCGATTGCGCGCCTTGTGTTCCCCTCGAGGCTCGAGTTGAAGAGCTTGGTCGGGTCCTCCAATGAAGCGCCTTTGGCGAACGTGAGCTTCACGACGGACTTGTAGGTCTCGCCAGTGCAGATGATTCCGTCGTGTGACCATGTGGGAGTGCCGGGGTTCGTCGGCTTCACCCACTTCATTTCCTCGACGACGTCCGGGTCTGCCTCTTTGATGACCTTGCGCATCCTGCTCAAGGTCTCCCCGCGCCAGTCCGCGAGCTCGGCGATCCTCTTGTCGATCCGCTCAGATGCCGACTGGCCCTTGTTGGAATCCGGCTCTTTCATGTTCTCCTCCAGAAAACGTCCAGTCTGCCTTTCAACGACTCATTCAGACCGTCGACACGGCCGGCGACATCGACCCGTCGGATCACGGCCACGCGCCTTCTGCTCACCGGCCCGTTCGCCTTCGGCCTGAGGAAGAAGAAGGACAACCGGGAGATCTTCTTGGCGGTCTGGGGCGCCCGCCGACTTCGCCCGCGGCCCGGATGGCTCATTGGTCGGCGGGGATATCGAGCACGCTGGCGAGCATGGCTGCCCACCACCGCCGCTGAGCACGCGGATCACCGGCGGCAGGATCGCCGATGCCGGCACTCTTTCTGAAGGCCGCGCCATACACGGGGTCGGTGGCCAGCGCCTGGTGCAGGGCCGCCACCGCGAGACGGGTCTCGACACGGCGCGGCGGCCTGCCGCCCGTGCGGCGCCGTGCCGCATGCAGGACGTCAACCACCGGCTCCAGCATTCCCTGGCCCTCGTGACGCCAGCCCGCGGCATGGAGCGCGATGGCGAGCTCGCCGTAGCCGTCCGCGTAGACCGCGGCGATCGACTCGACGAGCTCGGCGACGGACGCTACGCCGGTGAGCCACCTGCTCGACGCGGCCTCGACCGCTCTGCGCAGGCGGCGCCCACCGTGGGTCAGCAGCGCAACGAGCAGGCTGTCCCGGCTGTGGAAGTGGTGCGTGACGCCCGCGTCGGTCATACCGATCCGCTGGGCGACTGCGCGCACCTCGACGGCCCGCGGCCCCCCTTCGATGAGCAACGCCTCGGCAGCCTCGAGGATGAGATGTCGCGCTTGCTCAGGCGTCCGGCGCACACGTCGTGTCATCACGCTCCAACTTACCTTGACATAGGCAGGTAAAGACCTTACCTTGGCATCTCAAGATAACTTCTCTTTCAACCTTTCTCTCTCTCTGGAGGTATCGCCATGCCGATGACCGACCTGGGGGCGCTCCCCGCGGCGCAGCTCGTCCCCCTCTTTACGGGTACATGGCGAATGGCGGAGTACCGTGCGCTCGGCGCAACGCCGGCCGGCACGCGAATGATCATCGAGATGCCCGAGGGCCGGATCGAGGGTGAGCGCGTCAAGGGCCGAGTCGTCGGCGGAACGACTGCCGACTGGTTTCTGATCGGACCCGATGGCACCGGCACGATCGACTTTCGCGGCACGCTCGAGACCGACGACGGAGCGACGATCTACATGCACGGCTCAGGGCGCTGCGACATGAGCGGCGGGATCGGCGAGGCCGGCGTTCTCTACGGCGCACCGATGTTCGAGACGGGCGACGAGCGCTACGCGTGGCTCAACCGGGTCCAGGCGGTGTTCCGCGGTATGGCTGCCGAGGACGGCATGTTCTACGACGAGTACTTCGAGCTGCGCTAAATGCCGTCCGTATCCCGCCTGCGCGACCTGGCCGCCCGCTTTCGCGTCGCGTCGGGTGACGAGCGCTGGGGCGACCTGCGCTTTGACGAGAGGACGCTGTGCGCCGAGAAAGCCGAAGCGTTCGCGGGCGTAGAGCCCACAACAGGTCGCACCATAGGTGGTGGTGATTCCACCATCTCTTTCTCGAGGCCGGGTGCGGAACATCGTCGGCCCGGCGGTCGGCATGACCCCCACCCCAGCGAGGCTCAGCTCTACCGTTGGTCCCCTCCGGCGCTCTCGGCGGACATGGCACCGCCTGCACCCCATCTGACCTTGACCCTAGTGGTCGGGCTGCGAGGATTTGAACCTCCGGCCTCTTGACCCCCAGGTTTGGATTCAGCGTCTACGGCCGTCTAGCGCCGTCCATGTTCGCCCTGCTCAGAGCGCATAAACCGTCAATGTGCGTCCACCGCCATCTACCGCCGTCTACGCTGGGTAGCAACCCGGTAGCAACCCTGAGAGCGGGAGCGGACCTCTTGACCGACAAGGAAACGACCTCCTCTGGCCGACGTCAGGTTGCTACGCCGCCCCGTCCACGCAACCGCACCCGCTCGAACGGAGAAGGTGGCGTCTGGCACGACGCTGCCCGCGGAAGATGGGTCGGCACGGCGACCGTCGGCTACGACCTCGACGGCAAGCAGCTCCGCCGAAGCGTCACCGCCAAGACGAAGTCCGAGGTGGTCCGCCGCCTGCGCGAGCTGCACGGCGACGTGGAGCAAGGCCAGGAGCCGGCCCGTCGTGACCTCACCGTCGGCCGCTTCCTCGCTACCTGGCTCGACGACGTGCTACCGGGCTCCGTCGCCCCCTCGACACTCAATCAGTACCGCGACGTGGTTCGGCTCTACATCGGGCCGACGCTCGGTCAGAAGCGCCTACGCACCCTCCAAGCTCGCGACGTGGCGAAGATGCTCCACGACCTCGAATCGGCCGGGCGGGCGCCGAACACTCGCCGGCTGGCCCGATCGGTACTGCGCCGTGCCCTGCGATGGGCCGAGGCTGAGGGGATGGTCGGCCGCAACGTCGCCGCCCTCGCCAACGGAGTGCGCGTCGGCTCATCGGAAGGCCGAACCCTGACCGTCGACCAGGCCCGCACCCTGCTCGCGTCGGTCGCCGACGACCGGCTGGGCGCCGCGTTCACCGTCGCCCTGTCCCTCGGGCTGCGCCGCGGCGAGCTGCTCGCCCTCGCCTGGGATGACGTCGACCTCGACGGCACCCCGCCGCGGCTCACGGTGCGGCGGTCGCTCAAACGACTGCGCGGTACCGGCCTCGCTCTCGATGACACCAAGACCCGCCAGTCGCGCCGCACCTTGCACCTCCCCGCCCCCGCCGCTGACGCGCTGCGCTCCCACCGTCGAGCCCAAGTCGCCGAGCGCCTGGCCCTCGGCTCGGCCTGGGAGGAGCGCCCGCTCGGCGCCGACCTCATCTTCCGCACGCCGTTCGGCACGGCCGTCGACCCCGACAACTTCCGGCAGCTGTGCTACCGCCTGACCGAACGGGCCGGCATCGGCCGATGGTCGCCACACGAGCTGCGGCACTCGGCCGTCTCACTGCTCATCGCGCAGGGCGTGCCGTTGAAGATCATCTCCGAGACGGTCGGGCACTCATCCATCCGCATTACCGGCTCTACGCGTTTGACTGGGGAGAGCGTTCTCGGAGCCGGGGCGGGTGGGGACCGCTTGGCCAGGTGACGCCGCCGGCGTGGAGCAGTACGCGGAGCCGGTAGTGGTTGAAGTTGC